>VFSW01001608.1_pt1 | contig 34439 bp, 27 predicted proteins | sample 5358111 | NCBI WGS metagenome assembly VFSW01 (sample SAMN11554181, study PRJNA540505) | mine drainage metagenome | isolation source: sediment from site ElyBrook_90M | place: USA: Ely Copper Mine, Vershire, VT | collected 2017
CTTACTCTCAGCGCCAATACCTTGCACGAAACCCGAATCGGGTATTCGTGGAAACGCACTCTGCAAGCGCCAAATTCATCTGCGCCAAATCTGGAAGTTGCCGGATACTTCACTGGCGGCGGAGCAACAAGCCAAAATCTGAACGATCGGGAACGTGACCTCGAAGTGGACGATGACATTCTCGCCACACGAGGAAGGCATGAGCTCAGCTTCGGCTTTCAGTCCATCACCAGTTTCGTTCACGATTACGATCCGAACACGTTCAACGGCGCCTATGTTTTCGGAGGTGGAAACGCGCCGGTTCTCGATGCCAGTAACACTCCCACAGGTCAGACGACGACAATCAGCGGAATCGAACAATATCGACGGGCACTTCTGAATCTACCTGGTGAAACGCCAACCACCTATCAAGTGACCGCTGGAAATCCGCTTGTACCCCTTACGCAGGTTCAGTTGAGCTGGTACGCACAGGACACGATGAAGATACGGCCACGGCTCTCGGCGACATTTGGTCTCCGCTATCAGCTCGAATTCAATCCGGACGGTGCTCGCAACTTTCGACCGCGGCTCGGCCTATTGTGGTCTCCCGATAAAAAGGAAAAATGGACCATTGGTCTCCGCACTGGTCTGTTCACGGGGTGGGATATGCCTGCGCATGTGACGGAGGTTGATCGACTGAATGGAAGCAGGCAGTTGGAGTATACGGTTTATTCGCCCAGCTACAACCATCCGCTCGTTCCCGTGTCCGGGGCAATTCAGGTCACCACACGGAATCAGTTCTCGCGGTCATTCGGACAGATTCCCAATTTCCAGTTTGACGGACGGGTAGCGCATGAGTTCGCTCATCACTGGTCGGCGCAACTCGAATATGGCTTTGGGGCCGAATGGGAGGGATTTCGCATCATCAACATCAATGCCCCAATGGTTCCGAGCAGTATGGATGTGGCTCCAAATCCGAGTGCGGCACTTCTTGCTCCCCGACCGCTGGCTCCGAATGAGAACATCATGCAGTACCAGAACTATGGACATTATCGGGGAGCGATGTACATCGCAAACGTGAAGCAGAATAGTTACAAGCGATTTAATCTCGATACGACTTACTGGTACCTGAACTTCCGCGGCGACGAGATAACGCCGCAGTCGAGCTATAGCGACCACGGCGAGTCGAGCCGTCCTGACTGGATGCGCCGAGGCGGGATTACCGTGTTGGGTGTTCTTCAACTCCCCGGCAAGGTCGAAGTCGACACCCAATTTTCCGCGATGCCGGGATTGCCCTACAACATCACGACAGGCACAGATGCTAACGGCGATGGTAGCTTCAATGATCGGCCGTCCTATGCCTCTGCACCCGGTGTGGGCGTCTACGGCACGCCGTATGGGCTGATGACCGTCAACACGGTCAATGGAAATGTTCCGGACAATTCAGGAACGATGCCAGGGATGTTGATTCATCTCGATCCGAATATTCGACGAGTCTTTGCTCTCAATCCCAAAGACAAAGATCACCCCCTGAACCTTATCTTCAATGCGCGTAGCTCCAATGTCCTGAACCATACGAACATCACTGCGGTAAATACGGTTCTTTCGTCGGGAACGGTCGGCCAGCCGAACGCCGCCGAGCCAGCGCGACGTTTTGAATTGGGCATGCGGTTTGAGTTCTGAATCCACCGGACGCAAAGCGGCGCTAGAATCTCACCATGGTCAGAAAGGAAACGCGATGAGCGAAGGAATTGCCAACGCCAGAATCCTTCCCATACGGCCAAGTGCTGGATTCGCCGCAATCTCACTGACCGCGGGAATTCTGGCGGTTCAAATCGCAAGAGAGTGCGATCACAACATAGAACTTCATCACTTGCAGGCGCCTTTTGCTCCCTCTCTTCTCTATGGCGGCGTGTACTGGATATGGTGGATTGTCGTGACGTTGGCTCTGTGGACCCTCGCGGACCGATGGGCGGCGGCCTTCACACCTTCACCACAGACAGTCATGGCTCATCTTGGAGCCTCGTGTGTCCTTGCACTCGCGCACCTAGTTCTGCTTCAGCACATCGTCTGGTCCGCCTCGCACTATTGGCCTGCATGGGGTCGCGTGATGGCCACGTTCTGGGTAGAGAGTCCAGAACGCTTCGGAGTGGAACTGGTCATCTACGGATTTATCAGCGGTGTATGTGCATTCCTCCACTCACGCATGCAGACACAACAGGCTTTGGTCCAAAAGCTTGAGGTAGAGCGTCAGCTCACCGAAGCCCAGCTCAAGGCACTACAAATGCAGATGGAGCCACACTTCCTATTCAACACTTTGAACTCGTTGGCGAGCTTGGTCGCACAAGGAAGAAACAGAGAGGCATCGAAGACGCTGGTACATCTCGATACTATTCTGCGCATGACACTCCAGCGCAGAGCGCCTGAGAAGGTTCCATTCGCCGAGGAGTTGAGGGTCATTGAAAGCTACCTGGCCATCCAGCAGGTCAGGTTTGCCGATCGTTTAGAGGTAAAGATAGATGCTACTGCGGAAGCGCTGGAGGGACTTGTCCCATGCTTTCTTCTGCAACCGATCGTCGAGAACGCGATCAAACATGGGATCGCGCCTTTGGAAGCTGGCGGTTTGATCGAAGCCCACGTCAAAAGGGTAGGAGACAAACTCTGGATGCAAGTCAGAGATAACGGCGGTGGTCCCCACGTTTCTGACACGAAGGGATATGGGATCGGCATGCAAAACACGCGAGAGCGACTCGCATATTTTTATCCTGACTCCCACAAGTTCGATGCCGTAGCCCCTCCGACTGGCGGATATGAGGTAACCATTCAAATTCCCTACGAGCGTGCAATCGCATGAATCTCCGGACTGTAATCGTAGATGACGAGTTGTTGGCTAGAGAACTACTTGGCCTGTTACTCGCTGATGAGCAGGATATTCAGGTGGTTGCGCAATGCAAGAACGGCCAGGAAGCCATCGTTTGTCTGCAATCAATGCCAGTGGATCTGCTGTTCCTCGATGTGCAGATGCCGAAGATTGGCGGTTTCGACGTAGTGGAACAAGTGGGGTTGCAACATCTTCCCCCGACCATCTTTGTGACCGCTTATCATGAGCACGCGGTGCGGGCGTTCGACGTTCACGCGGTTGACTACCTAACAAAACCGGTGGACCCGGAGCGGCTGAGACTAGCTCTGACACGCGTCCGCGAGAAGATTGCGGCAAACACTGCCCTTATGACGCAGGCACAGCTTACGGCAATGCTAGAGGGGCTGCGGAGCGTGTCCGGGGATTCAAAGCCATACACTTCACGCTTCCTTGTGAAAGACGGCCAGAAGGAGATACTGCTCCCGGTCGAACAAATCGACTGGATCGAAGCAGCGGAGTATTACTCCTGCCTTCATACAAACGGCCACAGATACATGCTCCGCGAGACCATTGCGGATTTGGACAACAGGCTGGACCCCAGGCAGTTCGTCCGCGTTCATCGGTCTGCGATTGTCAATCTCGCCCGGATACGCGAGATCTATCGGGAGGGCCAGACAGAGGGTTCTGTGGTACTCACGGATGGACAGAGGCTCCGGATGAGCAGGGCTGGTCGTCAAAAACTGATCGAAGCAGGGCGAGTGTAAGGCTGTTGCATCCGCGTTGTTCTTGCAGTACAAGAAGGCCGATCAACTGAGGTTTGAACATAAATGGAAGGCAGAGTGGGAGAGACACCAGGTCTGCGGCGAGTACGGGCAATTTTCGAAGTGGATCCCCATAACAAATGGCCCGTTTCATCGTTCCCTTCTGCAAGGGGTCATTCAAATGGAGAGATTGTTGCAGGATATTCGGTTCGGAATCCGGTCGCTCGTGAAGTCCCCACGCTTCACGAGTTCCGCATTCTCCCCAACGCCCGGCCTCCCGAAATCCTTCGAGTCGTAGGCCGCAACCGAGGAGACATACAAATAATGCGCCGTTCGGTCCCTGAGCATCCTTGCTGCCGACTCCACCATAACAGGGTCGAAGGGCCACACATCGACCACAACATCCCAACGCCTTCCTGAGAGCGCAGTCAAGTTTCGAACCTCAGGAACTGGACTACGATAGCCCCTTCGCTTCTCAGCAGAGGGAAACAACTGTGGATTGGTGACACCTCGGTTGAACAGGATGACGGTGTGCCCGTTCCCTAACGCAGCTTCAACAAATGCGGGCCCAATCCGGCGGCTCGCGCTATCTCCATCGCCCAAACTTCCCGGAGGAGACTATGTTCTATCGAGTTGACTACGTAGTTGGCCTGATGCTTTTTGGTTTTGTTATTGGACTCCTCATCGGGAAACGCACGGCAGTTCGTGCTCCAAACAACGTTGCAAAGGCATATTACGTCCTTGTGACTGCCACTGTGATCATTGGGTTCCTCGCCAATGCGGTCGTCATGCTTCACGGGCCAAGCCAAGGATGGACATTTATCGCCGGACTTGCGGGGAGCATCGGCAACTTCATATTTGGTGCATTGTTCGGAATGGCAGTACGCTGCGCAGAGCCTGAGGATCTCCTAACCCAACCGCCTGTGCTCGCCGCTCTACGTATGGCTGTTGCTTTCACGTTCGCACTCGCGGGCATCGGCAAAGCATTCTCGATGCCGTTTATGATCGGGTTCTTCACGCAATCCGGCTATACCGTCGAGTTTCTCAAATTCGTCATGTTCGCGGAGGTGCTCGGAGGAGTTGGCCTTCTGGTCCCTTGGGCTTTCCTGCCGTCGTTGTTCGGATTGACAATCGACATGTTCGGCGCCGTGGCGACGCACGTTCGCAATGGTGATCCGCTGAACGACAGTACCGGAGCCATTAACATGCTCATACGCCTGTCGGCTATCGGTGCAATCTGGGCACTTTCCTCCTCGGCCGACAAGCCCATCCGCATAACACGTCTGCGTTTGGTCGGTGTTTTCATAGCGCTTGTCGTCGCACTCGGAATTGCTGTGGCCGGAAGTTTTGCATTGCATCATTCCAGCCAGACCAAATCGGAGACGACAACTGCCACTCTGGAGCATGCTGATACGTATTCGACCAGGCTTCCGTACGATGAATTTCACTGGCTTGCAGGGGCATTCGTTGCCAGCAGACAACTTACTGCGGAAGGCTTCACTCAGATTGGCCGACAAATGTGAATTGGATCGGCGTGCGATCCGGAAGCAATAACTCGTACACGGGGAGACTTCGTGGGCGTTTTGCGGGCGGCAATTTGGCTTTGTAGTCTCCAAGTGGCACATTCAGTTTTAGGGACCCTCTGCACAGGTGGGTGATTTTGTAGCGGCGCCGCGACCGCCGATAATTCCTTGCTTGTGAAGCAGTGTTAATGTGCGAGTGACAGGCGGCAAGAAGAAAGATGACAGTCACTGATTCAAATTACGCAATAGCCTTGGATAGGTTCGAACCGGGCTGTGCGATGATGCAGGCTAGCGATCATCTATGCGCTTTTCTTTCAAGTGTCCTACGATGCGCTCCTGATTTGCCCCGGGCAGCCAATGTCTAAATTAGCTCAGTTCTGCTAAGGCTCATACGCGATCATTAGAGCTGAGCGAAGTGCATTTGAGGCTGCCTAGGCTCGCTGACTACGCAGTGAGCGTTAAAACACCTTTATGAGTATATCGGCTACGGCTACGAAACAGTCCTTCCACTCCCAATCGAGAGGCAGTAAATGGCAGTCATGATGCAGGCGTTCTACTGGGATGCTCCAGTCAAAGAAAACAAGCGTGGCGAGTGGTGGAACTTCGTCGCCGAGAAGATACCGCAACTGAGCGCTTCGGGAGTTGATTCTCTATGGCTGCCGCCGTTCAGCAAAGCCGCGAATCCAAACTCCAACGGTTATGATCCATACGACTATTTCGACCTCGGCGACCTTGATCAGAAAGGTTCGGTTAAGACGCTCTACGGCAACCGTGCTGAGCTTGTGAAGCTGATCCAACGGATGCGGGAACACAACATGAGCGCTATTGCCGACATGGTGATCAACCACAACTCCGGAGCAGACGAGGAAGAGACGAACCCTCTCGATGGCAAAAAGCGATGGACAAAGTTCAATCCCAAGAGTGGGAAGTTCCCGCGAGATTGGAACTGCTTTCATCCAAGCCGCTATGAACGCACGATGATCGAAGGCGAGAAGTTTGCCGGATTTCCGCACCTGTGCCATCGCAACCCGCGCGTGTATGAGGCGATGTTCGAGTATGCCCGCCTGGCCATCGAGGAACTGGATTTCGACGGCCTCCGCTTCGATTTTGTAAAGGGCTTTGGAGCGTGGATGATTGGCGTGCTGGCGAAGTATCAATATCAGAAAAACGACGGCCGGGAATTCACTCCTTTCGTCGTGGGAGAATACTGGTCCGGGCCTGAGGACATCGGTGGCTGGCTGGATGATGTGCTGGCGGTAACCGATAACCAGATAGCAGCCTTTGACTTTCCCCTGCGTTATAAGCTGAAGGACGTTTGCGACACACCTAATTACGATCTTCGCAACCTGACCGATGGAGAATCTGTTTCTGCGGAACGGCCGTTCAATGCCGTTACCTTTACGGAAAATCACGATACAAGTGATAACGGAGTCGTGAACGATAAGATGCTTGGCTATTCGTTTATTCTGACTGGCGACGGGTATCCCTGCATTTTCTGGTGGGACTATTTCAATTGTGAGCTTGCCAGGCCTGGTACGCCCAACGGCATCGATGCGCTGATCGATGCCCACCATCGTTACGCAGGGGGCGAGTCCTGCATTTTGCATGTCGACCCGGATCTGTACATCATGCAGCGCGGTGGAACGGAGGCGCAAAGCGGCCTGATCTATGTGCTGAACAATCTTGGAAATCAGTGGAGCGGCACATCGGTGAAAACAAAATGGGCCAACCAGAAATTTAAGCCCGTGGCATGGGATGGCCACGATACGGCTCATCCCGACGAACGTACAACCGACGCAGAGGGCAAAGCTGAATTTCCGGCACCGCCGCGTGGGTACTGCGTCTACGCCCCATTGTCATGAGCGGGGCGCGACGGTCGCAAACTGGTGAACTACACTTCAACACCGCATATGTTCGCAGCAGGAACAGGAGTCAAAGATCGTGAGCTATCGCAAGGATTTTCGTATCGAGCCGGGAACACCTGTCCACCTCAGAAGATTTGATCCAAAGTTTGAGGGCAGACATGTGGATAAGAAAGCTGCACTGCAGAGGATTGAACATCTTCAGCAACGGATGGATGACTTGCAATTTCGGCTCTATGCCGAACAAAAGCGATCGCTCTTGATTTGTCTCCAGGCGCCGGACGCCGGAGGCAAGGATGGAGTTGTCCGGCATGTCATCGGCTCTATGAATCCTCAGGGCTGTCGCGTAGTCAGCTTCAAAGAGCCTTCGAAGGAAGAACTCGCGCACGACTTTCTGTGGCGAGTCGAACATGAGACTCCCAAGCGCGGCGAAATTGCGATTTTCAACCGCTCCCACTACGAGGACGTGCTCGTGGTGCGCGTCCACGATCTGGTTTCCAGAAAAGTCTGGTCGAAGCGGTATGAAGAGATAAACGAGTTCGAACAACGCCTTGTCGCGAACGGCACTCACATCTTGAAGTTCTTCCTGCATATCAGCAAAGAGGAGCAGTTGGAGCGCTTCAAGCAGCGTCTCGATGACCCTGCACGGCGATGGAAGATCAGCGAGGCGGATTATGCGGAACGAGAATACTGGGATAGCTACGAGAAAGCGTACGAGGACGCACTCGGAAAATGCAGCACCGCGGATGCTCCCTGGTTTGTGATCCCATCGGACCACAAGTGGTTCCGGAACCTGGCCATTTCAGAGATCATCGTTGATGCGATGGAAAAGCTCGGCATAGGTCTTCCCGAACCGACAGTAAACATCGCCGATATTCGCAGGAAATATCACACGTCAGTCGATGAGGAGAAGGCCGCGAGCAAGAAGTAGAGGCTGTTGTCGCGATCGACTAGATCTCCTTCTTGGTTTCCGAATCCTGAGCGGGCTCTCCCTTCTGGGCAAACGAGCCCGATGGCACAGGCGGTCCGCTAATGAGTCCCTGGACGCGTTGTCGGATGATCCCGACGAACTCCAGAATGAGCTTCAGGCGCTCGCCGGGCCGGCCGCCGGACCGAAGGGGGACAGATTTATATCGACGGCTTTACTGGTGGACAGATCCTTGGACCTCCACACGAAGCAGATCATTCCTGTGGATGCGAAAGGCTTGTTTAAAGTAAGAGGTCTTGCACCAGCAGAGTACTCAGTTTATGGGTGGTGGATATTACGAATGTGCCCTATGAAAGTTCCCACTTTCTGAAGCATTATGCGGACAAGGCAGTGCATGTCGACCTGGAGAATGGGGCTAGTGTGACGGGACTCGCGATCGAATCCAATCAGGCGGCGCTGTAGATGGATAGCTAGTGAAAATTGGCGTTCCACGGTTAATTCTGGACTGTCAGGGTCACAGTTTGTTGATGTATGAGCGTCCCTCCGTTCGCGCTCCCGGAGACAACAACCTTATAGGTTCCAGGATAGCCGTTGAAGGTGACGCCACATCCTTCGAGAGCGAGAGCGGCGACGAGCACAACAAGGAGCACGATGAATCGTGTTGTTCTGCGGCGCAGCTTGCGATTTGGAACGATGAGCAGTATCCCCAACCCGCAGCCGGGGAAGAAGCAGGCGGCGAGGAAGGCACCACGCCCAGGCCTCTGTTCATTTCCCGCCGGATCTCGCAATTGGGCAGTCTGGTTCGTAGCAGAAAGTGTGAGGATCGTGGATTGTGATGAGCTGTTGTTGAGTATCAGTGTCTGGGACTGAAAGGAACAGGAGACATTCGCGGGGAGATTCACGCAGGAGAGGTTGACCGTTCCCTGAAATCCGCTTATAGATGCCACAGTGAGAATCACGGTCCCGTTCTTGCCGGAGGTGATCGTGAGCGAGGCGGGACTCGCTGTAAGAGAGAAGTCACCGGACGCAGTTGATGCGATGATCGACTCCGTGAGGGGGGCCGAAGTACTGCTAACGAAGTTGGCATCCCCACTATAGCTGGCCGTAATGGAGTGGGTTCCGAGAGCAAGCGACGAGGTCGTGAAGGTCGCCGTCATGTTTGAACCAAGTGCCGACGAACCGAGATTCGTGGTGCCGTCGAAGAATGTCACCGATCCCGCGGGAGCGGTAGAACTGGAGGATGGGGTGACCGCTGCGGTAAACGTAACGTTGCCGCCAACGGACTGCGGGTTGGCGCTTGAAGAGACCGCAATTGTCGTTGCAATCAGGGCCGGTTGTTCAATGATTTCCCCAAGCACTGCCGAGGTGCTGCTGACGAAATTGGTGTCTCCACTATAGCTGGCTGTGATGGAGTGGCTTCCCAGCGCGAGCGATGCAGTTGTGAAGTTTGCCGTGAGGCTTGAACTCAGCGTTGATGTACCAAGCTCGGTTGTGCCGTCGAAGAACGACACCGTTCCCGTAGGAGAGGTAGAACCCGCGGCCGACGGACTGACCGTGGCGGTGAAGGTGACACTGCCGCCGAGGACCTGCGGATTGGCGCTTGAAGAGATTACGGTTGTTGTTGCAATGGACGAGCCTGGCGGCGGCTGGGCAGAGGCGCAGGAAGCCGACGAAGTGGCGCTAGAGGTCCCGCCTGGGACGATGAGAAATGTCACGCCATGGATGTTTCCAATCTCTACGGAACCTGCCGTACCGTTTCCGGCTCCGGAGGCTGCCGATTCGTCGCCGTAGGTGGGGAACAGATAGAGTGTGTGCAGGCCGACTGGGATATTCGTCAGGCAGAGGTTGAAGGCGGCCGGGTTCGCTCCGCTTGTGCTCAAAGTCGCGGCCTTCGTCCACTGATCGGCGCCGCCGTCCACTTGGTAATAAACGGCCGCAGGAGGCGGATTCACCGTGAGATTCGGCCCGGACTCTGACGTATACATGCTGGTAACCTGGGCTGAGAAGACGGGCGATGGGTTCTTGGTCTGGAAAAGATTCGTGGTGCTTATGGTCTGATTGTCCACGACTCCCGAAACGCTTGTAACCAGAGGAATAGCCTGCAGTTGGTTCGGAGTAATCACGCTCAGGCTGTCACCGCCAAAATCTGTGACGTAGACTTTGCCGTTGACGGGATTCGTAACAACCTGTTCCGGGCCAATGCCTACGGGAATCGCCACTGTGGTGTTTGTCACTGCATCGATTGCCGTTACATCGTTGCTGAGCGAGTTGGCCACGTAAACCTGATCGGAGATTGGATCAACAGCCACTCCGACCGGGGTGGAGCCGACAGGGATCGAAGTCAGTATCTTGTCGGTTGTGCCATCGATCACTGCAACCAAGCCGCTATGGTTGGCCACGGCAAAGACTGTGTTGGTCTGTTCGTTGATCGCAACAAAGACGGCGTCTCCGGGAGCTGTTGTGATGGTCAGAGTGGATGTCTGATTCGTTGTCCCATCAATGATGGTGAGGGTGCTTTTCCCTGATCCAACGTAGATCTTGTTTGTGTTGTGGTTGACGGCAATGCTTTCGAGACCCTGTCCGGCATTGACCGATGTGGCGGCGTTGGTCGCACCATCGATGATGGTCACGGTAGCGCTAACATTGTTGCCAACATAGACCTTGTTGGTGGCCGGATTCACCGCGATCATGATCGGGTAATTACCTACCTGCACGCTGCTGGTGGTGTTGGACGCGCCATCAATGATGGCGACCCTATTTTGCGAACCAACCGTGACATAGATTTTGTTTGTGACAGGGTTGACGGCGATGGCATCATTATTCGAATAACCCATTGGAATTGTGGCGATGATGGATTTCGTATCTGCATCCATGACGGTCAGGGCGCCATCGTTGGAAGTGGCGATGTACGCTATGTTCGTCACCGGATTCACGGCCACTGCAACAGGATGATTGCCCACCGTGAGAGTTGCCACATTGTTCGACGTGGTATCGAGAAGAGTGAGGGTATTGCTTGATTGATTGCAGATAAACAGCATGCCGGTCACCGGATTGAAAGCAATTGCATTCGGTGTTGATCCCACGCTTATCGAAGTGATCGTGTTCGTTGCTCCCTGAATCACCACGGCCGTATTACTGCTTGTGTTGGGGACGTAGATGCGGTCTGTCTTGGGGTCAAGAGCAACTGTGGAGGAGCCTCCACTGCCGGCAATTTCCGCAACCTGGTTTGTCGCGCCGTCGATGACGCTCACCAGCTTGGGACCGGAGGACGTCGCACTGCCATCATTCGTCAGATAGATTTTGTTGGTGGTCGAGTTCACGGCAATGGCCATCGGAAGGACGCCGACCGACACCGAGGCTACCGCATTCGTTGCGCCATTGATCACCGCAACGCTACCGTCCTTCGAGCTTGGCACATAGATCTTGTTGGTGACGGGATTGATGGCGATCGAGGCGGGAGCGCTCCCGACACTGATCGTTGCAGTTGAGGATGTGGTACGGCTCAGCGCTGTAACTGTGCTGTCCCCTTGGTTCACGACGTAGACCGTGTCGGTCGCGGGATTGACCGCGAGCGACGACGGTGATTTCCCGACAGAAATTGTGGCGGTAGTGCCGCCCCTTCCGTTGACAACCGTGACATTATTGCTGTTCTGGTTCGCCACGTAGACCATGTCGTCCACGGGGTTCACCGCAAGCGCAATGGGTGCAGAGCCCACGACCACACTGGAAGTTGCGTCCGTGACGCCGTCGATGAACGTCACGGTATTGTCATCGCGGTTGGCCACATAAATCTGGTTGGTGACGGAGTTCACTGCGATGGCGACAGGCGAGCGTCCTGCGGTGATCGTGGCGGTCACAGTATTCGTGGCCCCGTCGATCACCGTGATTGTTCCGTCACCCGCGTTCGCCACATAGACACTGCCCGTGGCGGGGTTCACGGCGAGAGCTGTAGGAGCTGTCCCTACCGAAATGTTGGTGGTAGCGTCCGTGAATTCGTCCAGCGCAGTCACATTGTTCGAGTTGGTATTGGCGATATAGATCTTATTGAGGGTGGGATCAACGGCCGCAGCGATAGGTCCGTCGCCGAGAGCGACGTTGCCAACGATTGTCTGCGCTGCTGCTGGTTCTCCTGGTGCCGTGTATAGAAGCCCCAAGAGGCACATCAAGCTAAGAACGCGTTTCACGTCGATCATGTTACTCAAACCCCACCCTCAGTCTATGTCTGTGCATCTTTGAAAGGAGCAACTTCGTCCATACTTCGGTGCACGCTTCAATCTCATGCCAGTTGCTTCCGATGCTTGTCCACGGACTCTGCCACGCATGACGTTCAAGGCAGGCGCCAGGCTGCGCCTACGCTAACGCCATTCGGCGAAAGGCCGTGGCTCGGGATACCGGGGAAGCCCGGGGCCGCGGGCCAAAGCTGGTATTCGTAGTCAACGCGCATAGAGATGCGGCGCGACATACGGAAATCGATTCCTCCGCCAGGAACATAGGCAAAATAGCTTCCGTGTCCGATATCGCTCGGATACGTCATCGCTCCGGAACCGACCAGGAACTTGGCGTAAGGGAAAAGCCTGTTGTCTTTTAGAGGAAGCCTGTAACGGCCGCCGACCAAGTAGTTCGAAGCGGTTTGCCCATTCTCGCTTCCGAAGCGAAACCATCGGGCCTCCGCTTCGGCGCCCCAATGAGGAGTCCTGTCGATATCCGCGTAAACGCCGATCCCACCTATCCGGTTTCCCTCGAAATCTGTCTGAAAGTTGGAGTATTCGCCGCCTGCCCAGATCACAAGCCTTTGCGCGGTTGCAGACGGTGCTACTTGTGCGATGAGCGGTGAGCCAAATCCGAGCAGCGAAGTGAAGGCTACGAAAAGTGAGAGGGGAAGCCTATCTCTGCGGAAATGAAGAAAGACGGATCGTTTGCGAAGTCGACTGTCCATTTACTCCACCTCGAACGTCACGCCTGCCTGAGGTAAGCACGGCCGGATAGGGCGCAGGATCAGCAGTTCAACTTTGCTTCGCGCTACGAGGCTCGCTTGAGCGGCGGTTCGATGTTGAGCCGTCTTCGCTCGACAAATTCGATCAGTAGACAGTGTTGTTGCCATCGGTAATTCCATCCATGTAGGCCACGTCGTAGGCCGTGCCCGTGACGGTCACATATTGGTTGTCGATCGATGTGCCATCTTTGGTGGAGTAGATGTAGACCTGTCCACCCTCTACCGCATAGATCTTGTGTAGTCCAGTAACCGCGGCAATGCCGGTCGCATCGCCCTGATAAGGCTCCAGCAGCGTAACCGTGTTGTTGGTGGTGTTGACCATGGTCAGGCAACCATATCCGCTAGGGTAGGCGCTTGGATCGCCGGAGCGCGCGCCATTGGTGCACTTGGTCATGCCGATCCAGAGTGTATTGTCGTCGGCCAGCGTTATGCGGCTGACCGCGCCGGGCTCGCCATCGCTGATGGAAGCCGGGTTCGGGACCGCGCTGGTAGAGGGCACTGCCGTGTTGGTCGAAAGATTGACCACGGTCATATTTCCGGCGTAGAGCGTCTGGCCGTTCACCTGCACAGGCTGCTGACCCACGACGTACATCGTGGAACTGCTGATCAGGGCGTTGCTGGCACCGCCAGGGGTGCTGATCGTGGTGATGGAACCGGTAGTGGGGAGCAAGCCGGAGGCCTGACCGGTGAGAAAGACCATGGGCGCGACCGGCAAAAGCGAGACCGAAGCTTTGGAACCGCCGCACTCGGGACCGCAGTTGAGGATATAGGCGGTTCCGCCATCGGCGGAAAAGACAGCTTTGATTGGACGGTCGAAGGCCAGCGGAGCGCCGTAAGAATTACCCGTTGCGTCCACATGGTCGGGACTCTGGGCTTGGAAGAGGCACCAAACCGGTGCGTTTTGGGGCTCACAGTCGGCTGCGGCCTTGGGCCATGTGCTGGGCCCCCCGGAGTACGCAATGGTCTGCCCGGACGTTAGTTGCCGCGGGTAGTAGACATAATTCGAGTTCTGGGCAAAGGCGAGGGCCATAGAACCGCCGGGGTTTACGCTGACGCGGTAAATGTCGGGGAGGCTCAACGCATAGGAGGCACCGGTCAGCCGGTTCATTACCACGAGCGCCGGTAATTGAGAGGACTGGCTGGCGGCGAAGGTATAGGACTGATTTCGCGTGATAAAGATGCTGGAAAAGAGGCCGGTTAAACCGCTGACGGTACCGGTGCCCGTGCTGCTCTCTTTGGCATAGTTGACGAGCGTGAAGCTGCCGTCTCCGGAGCCGTACACCGCTCCCAACTGCTCCTCCGGCATGTTCTGAATGGTGACGGGCAGCGCCCCGGAATACCCGGAGATGGAAAAGGACGCCGGCGTGCCGGTGTAGCCGGCTCGGATGTCGTAGTAGGCATCCACAACTTGCAGCGCGCCTTTCGACGATGCGCCTGGGTTCTGAATAGCGATCAGCACTCGGTTAGTCAGGCCACTTGGCGGGAGGTTGCGACCCGCAAAGTAGGTCGTGCTGCCACAACCTGTCAATGCGGCCGCTATCAGCAGCGCGGTCCCAGCACTTATGTACAGACTGCTCCTCTTCAAAGTTCCATCCCTCCAATGAAAACGTGAAGCGTACCTTAAGCAAAAGCGCGTGCACGAATGCAATTCATCTTTCAGAGTTGCATTCGCTTGCTGCCGCACGTTCGAGAAACAGTTATGCAGAAGGCGCATAGCGATTGCGGCATTAGTCGCTGTGTAGGCGGGCGTGAAGCGCATCTTGAAGAGCCTATGCGTAGTTGATCCGCTTTGCACGGTGCATCTCTTTGTAGGTGCAATTGACTTTATATAGACGGGCGGATCTCAAAAACGTCCCTTCAAAAACCAACGTCGTTTTCGATCTCTGGTCGTCTATTCGGACAAGCTTTCCTCATGCGGACGCCAAATCTGTTAACGACTCTCAATGAGGCGCGCTCAGAGAACCAACGGGGTAGACATTGCCCGCGTCCTCGGAGCCAGCGTGCGGGGTAAAGGCTATCTTCAGGGGAACGGCTGCGTTGTCACGACGAGTGACCCCCAATGCCGTAGGCGTCTATCATGATCTCGCCATCGAGGCCCTCCTGAGCCTATCGCCGATGAACCTTTACTTCAGAAGCTGAGGCGCAATCCGAGGCGACTACCATTGGGGCTTTGCTGGAGTTGAACGAGGCCGCTTATTTGCTCGGCTTCGAAGATCCCAACTCATTCGGACGCGCTTTCCGTGCATGGGAAGGCGTACCGCCGAGTGATTGGCGTGAAGCTCATCGCGTTTCTGCTATGAACTAGGACAAAACAGGTGCCTTGGAGATTTGTTCGGGAATGACGCCTCTTTGCTTCCTGTCATCCCGATCGTTTCGGGCTTCTCAATTTATGCAGGAGTCGCCAAGTATCAAATTCAATCCCCAATCAATCTGGATATACGTAGTTGGGTGTACCGCGTAATCTCAGGTAAAAGACCATTCGTCACCCCGGAAAAAGGAAGAAGAGAAAATGACTGCATCCCCGCTCAAGATCCTCGTCCTTGGCGCAACAGGTAGCATCGGCCGACTGGTCGTCAAAGAGGCTATTAAGCAAGGTCATTCCGTTCGCGCACTCGTGCGCAATCCCGAAAAAGCTCGTCGCTTGCCCGCGAAAGCGGAAATCGTGGTTGGCGACCTCACGCGCGTCGATACCCTTGCAAAGGCCATCGAATCTATCGATGGCATTGTCTTTACGCAAGGCTCGAATGGTGGTGGGAAGATCGAGTCCGAGGCGGTCGATTATGGTGGCGTTCGCAACATCCTCATGGAACTCGGTCCGCGGAAAGCCCGCATCGCGCTTATGACCGCAATTGGTGTCACAAATCGGACTGGCTCCTATAACCGGTCGACCGAATCTCACGACTGGAAGCGCAGAGCAGAACGGCTCATTCGCTCCAGCGGCTTGCCCTATGCAATCGTGCGTCCCGGGTGGTTTGACTGCAATGCGGCCGACGAACACCAGCTTGTCTTTTTGCAAGGAGATACGCGACAGGCCGGCGACTCCAGCGATGGAGCCATCGCGCGAAGCCAGATTGCCGAAGTGCTTGTATACAGCCTCACTTCTGACCAAGCCCTGCGCAAGACTCTCGAACTCGTGGCAACCCAAGGTCCAGCCCAGAAGAACCTGAATGACCTGTTTGCAGCGCTCGATGTCGATCCCGAGAATGGACTCGATGGCGTGCGTGACACGCCTAATCAGCCCTTCGAGGCCGAACCGCAACGGGTAAAGGACGATTTGCGCATTGTGGCATCAAATCGCCGTCGAGTGTAACCCAAGCGCTCCCTTCGGAGAAATCGCTCGTGGGCTCAATGAAAGTGGCGGAATGAGGATTGAGAATAACAGAGGCGATTGTAGGCAGGAACAATCGTCGCGCTTCTCATGGGCTTCGATGGCACGTTCGCTGATTTTGGCGCATTGCGCAGATAGATTGGCGCGATCCGCCCGGCATACTGTTCTTCCCAGAAGCTAACGTAGATCTATACCACCGATACTGCTCGGTCTTTCGGCCGTTTTCTCGGCGGTTGCTGATGGAGGGGAAGCATGGGAGACACGATTGAACGTCGTACTTTTCTAAAAGAGAGTGCCCTGGTGCTGGGGTGCGCAACATTAGGCGATCTCGGCGGTATGCGAGCCGCTGCCGCAGCGCAAGCAAATGCGTCGCCGGTTTTTTTCACTCCGGACCTCACCGGGGATGCTCTGCTGAAGATCTATTCGAAGATCGGCGCAAACATCAGCGGGAAAGTCGCCATCAAGCTGCACACCGGCGAACCGCATGGGCCCAACATCCTGCCTCGAGAAATGGTAAAAGCCCTGCAGCAACAGATCCCTAACAGCACTCTGGTCGAAACCAACACCCTCTATAAGGGAAAGCGATACACGACAGCCGATCATCGCGAAACGATTAAGATCAATGGCTGGGATTTCTGCCCTGTTGACATCATGGACGAGGAGGGCGCGGTGATGATCCCCGTTCAAGGCGGAAAGCATTTCAAAGAAATGTCTGTCGGAAAACATATGCTCAATTACAACTCTATGGTTGTGCTCACCCACTTCAAGGGGCATGCCATGGGCGGATTCGGTGGCTCCTTGAAAAACATCGCCATTGGCTGCGCCGATGGGCAAACCGGAAAGAAGATGGTGCACGCGGCTCCGGACAACGAAGACTTTTCCAAATGGCTGGCGGGCGAAGCCTTCATGGAGAATATGGTGGAGTCTGCAAAAGCCACGATCGATCATTTCGGCAAACGAATTGTCTACATCAATGTGCTGCGCAACATGTCCGTAGACTGCGACTGCGCCGGAGTCAGCGCCGCGCCGCCGAAGGCGCATAACCTCGGCATTCTGGCTTCCACCGACATCCTGGCCGTGGATCAGGCTTCGATTGACATGGTGTATAAGCTCCCCGAAGCAGAACTTCACGACCTCAAGGAGCGCATTGAATCTCGTCAAGGCCTTCGCCAGCTGTCCTATATGAGAGAGATGAAGATGGGTAAAGGGGGATACGAGTTGGTCAGGGTCTAGGAGCACCGGATGGTCTCGCCATCTGCGAGTAATGGACATCAAAGAAGACGCCGCGCTCCTGAGCAGTTCTTCTATGAAGTCTGGGCTAAACGGATGGCGGAATAATCATCGGTACATCGTGATGACGTCGGACTGAGTCAGATGACAGCGCCCGAGGCAGTAGTGTCGCTCTGCCTCGGATAGCCGGGCAGATGCTCATTTCACGCTGTTGTAGTCCTTGTCGCTGACAGGCTCCGGCAAAATTGTTTTCCCTTCTGAGTCGGTGTAACCGCGATATAGGCGTAGCCGCTGGTCAGTGATGAGCCCAGCCAATGCTCCACTCCCGGAACGCATTTGATCACATCTCCCTTATGAACAATCCGTCCTGGCTTCCCTCGTTCCTGATAATAGCCGGTGCCTTCGGTGATGAGTAGAACCTGACCATCTGGATGAACATGCCAACCCGGCTTTGCGCGTGCATCATAGATGTATCCACTGCACACTGAGCGGTTTTCTCGGCGGAACAAGTCGGTAGGAATACCTGCCCTTTCCGAGCATCACGCCTCCGTGCACCGTGCAGCGACTCGAACTCGCTCTTGTGCGATTGCTGAGAGGAAGAGCAAGACTGTCATCAAGAAACAGCGATGAGAGTGTTTCGATACCTCTCGTTCATCATGATTTCTCCTGCTTTAGGCTTGATTAGCGCTCCGCCTCAGTTATCCCAGCGGTCTTTTATTTCACGCTGTTATAGTCTTTCTCGCTGACAGGCTCTAACCAGATTGTCTTTCCCTTTTGAGTCGGTGTAACCGCAATATATGCAAAGTTGCTTCCCGGTGATGCGCCGTGCCAATGCTCTACTCCCGGCGCACATTTAATTACATCTCCCTTGTGAACGATTCGCGCCGGCTTCCCTCGTTCTTGATAATATCCAGTGCCCTCGGTGATCAGTAGAACCTGGCCACCTGGATGAACATGCCAATCCAGCTTTGCACCGGCATCATAGGTTGCCATTGCGATACTGGGGTCGAATGTACTGTCTCCCCTGTTTAACTCGCTGAGCCAGATATTCCCCGTGTGATTCTTGGTGGTGGACAGTTCACCTTTCGGAAATCCTGAGTCCGCTGTTTGTGCTTGAGACCGGAAGACGAACAGAGAGCTCACTGCTAAAGCGATGACTAGGAGTTTTGTTCTCATGTCTTATCCTCTCCTTGGTGCTTTCATTCGGCTATGGTGCCAATTCGATATCACTGAAACCGTCCTCAGTAAGTCTCGTCCATGGTCATTTGATCGGCTTTGTTAGCCCGTGCGCTTCCATCCAGCAGTAGAATTCCTCTAGCCAGTGGTCGCTCGTTGTGCCTTGCTGGCGCATGCTCCATCCATGACCACCGTGTTCATAAAGGTGAAACTCCGGCTTGTATCCGGCCGCTTTGAGTGCGTCGTAGAACTTGATGATTTGGGGACCGGCGAGATTATCGTCTTCCGCCATCTCCATGAAGAAGGGCGGCACGTCTTTCGGTATCGGCGGTACGATAGGAAAATAGGCACCGTAAATCGGAGCCGCGTAGTTCGGACGCGCGCTCACATCCGACTGGATGGCCGTATACTCGGCGATCATTCCGCCAGCCGAGAATCCCATGAAGACGACGCGATCCGGAGAAACGCCCCATTCGGCGGCGTGTGCACGCACGACTTTGATTGCCTGTACGCCATCGTCTAGAGCGTACTTGCCATCCTCAGCGATCAGGGCGTAGTTGCGAATCTGAGCTCCGAAGCGCGCGCCACCGGCCTGACCTAACTGCGCTTCGGTTTCGCCTTCGAGAGGAGCGGTCCGATACTTCAAGACGAATCCCGCAATACCTCGGGCCGCGAGCCACTCCGCGACCTCGTGTGTATCCGTACCGAGGAAGAGAAATCCTCCGCCTGGAGCAAGAATGACGGCGGTGCCCGTCGCCTTGACCGGATCCGGCAGGTAAGCCGTGAGGGTCGGCGCCGTCACGTTGACGATGCTCTCCATCGGGCCCATATGAATAGTGGACTCCTTCTGCTTCCATTGCTCGGAGCCTGGCGCGACACCGTGCCAGATGCTTATGACCTTCGGGGCTACTGCGGTGGTGGATGGCACTGGGGCATTGCCGTTGTTGGTCTCTTGTGCGCTGGCCAAAGTCAGCACAAAGGCCGCCATCAGCGAAAGCGTGGCGAGAGGTCTACGATATTTCGTGTTCGTAGAATTTGCCCCGGCAATCATGACAGCCGTAGATCCAAGATTGATCTTTGGAGATTCCTGCGCTTGCATACTTTTCTCCTTCGCCGCTCACTTCTCGCCGAAAACTTCTTTCGCAACGCCGATTGCATTCACTGCGTTCGGCCAACCGCAGTAGAACGCCAGATGAGTGATCGTCTCCACCAACTCTTGCTGCGTTACACCATTTTTGCGCGCCATGATGAGGTGAGATCGGAGCTGCTCCGGACGGTTCAGGGCGATCAGCGCGGCCACAGTTACCAAGCTGCGGTCACGCTTCGATAGCTGTGGGCGTTCCCAGATATCGCCGTACAGAACATCGTCCGTCAGCTCGGCCAGCTTGGGTGCAAAGTCGCCAATCGCACCTTGCGATGGCCGGGGCTTCGCACCTGCGTTGGCGTTCGAATCGTCGGCGTGAACCGGCGCGCTATACTGCGCATCGCTGACCTTCTCCATCCAATCGACGACTTTGCCATCGAGCTGTTCCAGGATGGCGATATGTGCCATTGAGCTGCTCGGAGCGGCACCGTGCCAGTGCTTCTGACCGGGCGGAATCCAGACCACATCCCCTTGTCGGATTTCTTCCACGGGATCGCCCCAGCGCTGCACACGGCCCACGCCAGCTGTCACGATCAGGATCTGGCCGAGCGGGTGTGCGTGCCATGCGGTGCGCGCGCCCGGTTCGAACGTGACGAGAGAGCCGGACGCCCGCGAAGGAGCATTCACCTGAAACAGCGGATCAACGCGCACCGAGCCGGTGAAATTCTCCGCCGGAGCCTGGCGCGACGGCTGCGAGCCACTCCGCATGATTTGTATCGCGCCCTGATCCTTGGAAGTTTGGCTCTGTGCGCTTGACGCGAGCATGCAGAGCGAGATCGCAATCGCTACGACGATCCTCATGGTGTCCTTTCTGGCTCCTGCGACAAAGCAGCACTCAGAGTCCAGTCATCTTCAACACCGCTTCAGGAAGGCGGGCTCCCTCCAGTTTTAGCCTGGACGCGGTTTCGTCGATCTGCTTGAGGTCGTTCTTCGTAAGCTCTACATTCACAGCACCGAGGTTTTCTTCGAGCCGATGCAGCTTGGTGGTTCCTGGGATCGGCACGATCCACGGCTTCTGTGCCAGCAGCCATGCGAGTGCGACTTGTGCCGGCGTCGCGCCTTTGCGTTCTGCGACGGCCCTGACCAATTCGACCAAAACCATATTGGCTTTGCGTGCCTCGGGCGAGAAGCGGGGCACTATGTTCCGGAAGTCGGTGGGATCAAACTTGGTGTTCTCATCGATCTTGCCCGTGAGGAACCCAGCGCCGAGCGGGCTGAAGGGCACGAAGCCGATACCAAGCTCCTCCAGCGTCGGCAGAAGTTCAGCTTCGGGGCCGCGCCAGAACAGTGAGTACTCGCTTTGCACCGCGGTGACCGGTTGGACTGCGTGCGCGCGGCGAATTGTTTGAACTCCAGCCTCGGACATGCCGAAGTGTTTGACCTTGCCCGCGGCGATCAACTCCTTGACCGCTCCTGCCACGTCCTCGATCGGTACGTCAGGATCGACGCGGTGTTGATAGAAGAGATCGATGTGATCGGTCCGCAGACGCTCCAGGCTTGCGTCTGCCACTGCCTTTACATGCTCCGGACGACTATTGGTTCCACCAGTGCGCGCGCCCGTCTTGAGGTCAATGTCGAAGCCAAACTTGGTTGCAATCGTTACCTTGTCGCGGATCGGTTGAAGCGCCTCGCCTACCAGCTCTTCATTCACGAACGGCCCATAGGCTTCGGCCGTATCGAAATGGGTAACGCCAAGCTCATAGGCGGAACGAACCAGCTTGATCATCTCGCCCTTGTCGGCTGCCGGACCATACGCCGAGCTCATGCCCATGCAGCCGAGGCCAAGAACAGAGACTTCCAGATCCTTACCTAACTTGCGCTTCTGCATAGCTGTTCTCCATTCAGTGCATTAACTTGAATTTGCACGTTTCATCGAGACATTCCAACCTCAGTTACTGGCTGGAAAGTCCGTGCTGATACTGAGTTCCTTCCAGTCTTCGATTTCCTGACGCTGCGCCTCAAGTTCGGCGTTGACAATCCTCACTGCATCGCTGCCGAGTAAAATTCGAAATGGAGCTGTTTCCCCTTCGACGACCTTGATGAGTACACGCGCCGCACGTGCCGGATCACCCGGCTGCGTGCCATCCGTCTTGTCGTTCTCCTTGCGCCGTGGTCCCGCTGTATCGGCATAGTCAGCGATGTCCGCCTTGGCCTGCTCAAGGGAACGTCCGGCGAAGTCCGTTCTGAAGGCTCCTGGGTCAACAACAACCACTCTGATCCCAAGGGGCCCGACCTCTTTGCGTAGCGCATCGGACATTCCTTCGATTGCGAATTTCGTGGCGGAGTAATAACCAGAGCCTGGCATGGCCAACCGACCGGCAATCGAAGACACGTTCAGAATGGCGCCGCGGCGACGTGCCCTCATACCGGGCAGCACCGCTTTGATCAACGAAACGGCTCCGAAGAAATTAGATGCAAAGAGGTCGGCGACCTCCTTTCCGTCACCTTCCTCTACTGCCCCGCGGTAGCCGTGACCTGCATTGTTGACTAATACGTCTACTCCGCCGAAGCGTTGTTCCGCGAGTTTGACAGCACCCGCAACCTGGTCCGCCTTTGTGACATCCAGGGCAGTGGCAACCGCTGTCTGCGGAAAGGCTGAAATCAAATCCTTCAGCTTCTCCGGGTTGCGCGCCGTGACAACGGCTTTGTATCCGGCTTCGAGAACGGCTTGTGCGAGGGCGCGCCCTATTCCCGAAGAACATCCTGTAATGAGCCAAGTCTTCATAGCATTCCTTATCTGGCAGTTATTTTGAGTTTCGAGTGGCTACCGATTTACAAGATTCTGAAAGCTGGCAGGGTATCGATCTCCCTGAACATCGATTGCGGAGATCGCGTCGCGTATGGCCTTTAGATCCTCCGCCGTCAGTTCCACGGCTGCGCCGCCGAGATTTTCTTCGAGCCGATGTAACTTCGTGGTCCCAGGAATCGGTACGATCCACGGCTTCTGAGCGAGCAGCCATGCCAGCGCGATCTGCGCCTTGGTTGCCTTTTTCTGATCCGCAATCTTTCCGAGGGCATCTACCATTGCATGGTTTGCTTTTCGGGCTTCCGCAGAGAAGCGTGGAACGATATTGCGGAAGTCAGCCTTGTCGAATTCCGTCTTATCGGAGATGGCACCAGTCAGGAAGCCCTTACCCAATGGGCTGAAGGGAACGAAGCCGATGCCGAGTTCTTCGAGTGTCGGCAGAATTTCCTTCTCCGGCTCGCGCCACCACAGCGAATACTCGCTCTGGAGTGCGGTCACTGGCTGCACTGCATGCGCGCGCCGAATGTTGGCGACACCGGCCTCCGACATGCCAAAGTGCTTCACCTTGCCTTCCGCGATCAGATCCTTCACAGTTCCGGCAACATCCTCCACTGGGATGTTTGGATCCACGCGATGTTGATAGAAGAGGTCGATAGCCTCGCTGCGCAATCGCTTCAGGGACTCTTCTGCAACCTGCCGGATACGTTCCGGCCTGCTGTCAAGACCCTGTGTCGGAACGCCATTGACAAAGCCGAACTTGGTCGCGATGACGACTTTGTCGCGGACCGGCTCAAGAGCCTCGCCAACAACTTCTTCGTTCAGAAAAGGACCGTACGCCTCGGCTGTATCGAAGAAGGTCACACCGCCGTCATAGGCAGCGCGAATGACTTTGATCGCTTCCTGCTTTTCCGTTGCGGGACCGAAGCCGAAGCTCAGACCCATGCAGCCAAATCCCAGTGCCGACACCTCAAGCCCGCTGTTTCCTAATACTCTCTTCTTCATCACCATCTCCTGTTCATTTGCCTAACCCGGCGAGGGTTCACTTCAGCATTCCGATCGTCTTCAGCCAGTTGTCGACATCTTGCCGCGCCTGTACCGCCCTGGCCCCCTGGATGACCAGATACTGCCCATCTCTTTCCGCTCCATCACGGGTCGAAAAACCTTCGAGCACCGTGCTTCCGGGGCACAGTTCCTTAACAGTCTGGAAGCTGCTGCCGGAGCCATACCCGGCATTGGTGTTGAAGGGGATCACTGTTTTGCCCTTCAGGTTGTATTGGTGCAGAAAGCTCTTGACCGGCGGCGGCAGCTGCATATCCCAGGTCGGAAATCCAAGAAACAGAACATCGTACTGTTCCATGTGCTCAATCTTTGTCTTTAAAGGCGGTAAATAGCCCGATTCAAGCTCATGGACCACCTGCTCGACGGTCGCGTGGTAGTCAGCGGGATACGGCGTCTGTAATTCAAGTGCGACGATTTTCCCGCCGACCTTCTGTTGGATCATCTCAGCGATAACTTTGGTATTGTTCGTCCGGGACAGATACACGATCAAAATCTTCTTCTCCGCTGGCGAAGACTGGTCTCTCGCTGGCCGCAGCTGCGCCCCAGTGGTCCCAGGCAGAAGACACATTACGGCGAAGGCGATCATCAACAAGGCATCTATTCGCCTCATGATCCTGAAACGGCTTGTTCCCGCATGGCTCATCTCTTCACGAACCTCACGAGCGCCAGATTTCGCCGCAGATTCTCTTTCGAGGTTGTCGCTAATTTTTAGCGCTATTCATTTTGACCGGCCTAAGCAGATGCGAGAACGTGAGTTGGGCGAGCTTCCACTTGCCGTTTTCCTTGATATAAACCTCAGTCACCATAAAAGGATTGGTGACTTCGTGCTCACCGACTGCTGCCTGCAAATCAATATCCTCCAGCAGAATGGCTGTGTTACCAACTATGCGAGCGTCGACTGCGTAAACTACCGCCTTTTTGTACCAGATGCCACCGCTCTTAATGGTAGCTAGTTCCTGGGTTTTCCCCCAGGTCCCTCCCATATGAGTGAACATGGCCTTGTCATCAAAGAGTGTCTCCAAGGAATCGACCTCCTTGTCTGCCATCCAACCCCATTTCGTATTCGAGAGACTGATGACCTCTTGCTGTTCGGGTGTAGGATTTGCGGCAGTCTTGATCGTTTCCGTTGGCGGCGCTGGCGGTTGCTGTGCGTAGCACGATGGCGCAATCAGTGTTGATAGAAATAGACCTAACATTAGCGTTTTCATGGCTCTCCCTCGATGTGTGTGGTGGACCCGTGGAGAAACTTGAAGGAGCGGAGCTGATCGTTCACGCTTCATCGCTTCGCTCCTAACTTTTTGCCGGCGCTTCGACGCCCGAAAGCGCGAGCACGCCGTCCGGCAAACGTTGCCCTTGAACGTGGATATCAGATAAGGAGGCATTCAGCTCTTTGATCTCATCCGGAGTGAACGCAACTGAATTGGCGCCGGCATTCTGAATCATGTGCTCCATTTGCGTTGTGCCTGGAATCGGCACGATCCACGGTTTCTGCGCGATCAGCCATGCGAGCGCAATCTGGCCGGGAGCGGCATGCTTCTGATCGGCCCATTGCATGACGAGCTTTACGAGCTCAATATTGTGCTTCAGGTTTTCCGGAGAGAAGCGCGATTCGACGCCACGAATATCGCCGGGAGCAAAGCGGGTATTCTCATCGATGGCTCCGGTCAGGAACTGCACGCCGAGCGGGCTCCACGGCACAAAACCAATACCTAGTTCCTGGCAAAGCGGAATGATAACTTCTTCCGGGCCGCGCCAGAGCATCGAATACTCATTCTGCACAGCCGTGACGGGCAGCGCCGCATGGGCACGTCGAAGCGTGTTCGGGCCCATTTCACAAAGGCCCCAATGCAGAACCTTGCCTTCAGACATCAGGTCTTTGACCGCGCCTGCGACGTCTTCAATCGGAACCTGCGGGTCGACACGGTGCTGATAGAGCAGGTCGATGTGATCCGTGCGAAGCCGCTTGAGAGATCCTTCGACTGCGCGCTTGAGGTGATCGGGCTTGCTGTTGAGGCCCATTTGGAACCGGCCGGTCTCGGGATCGATGTTCCAACCGAACTTCGAGGTGATTGCGACCTTGTTGCGAAATGGCTCGATGCTCTCACCGAGGATTCGTTCGCATTCAAAAGGTCCGTACGCCTCAGCCGTGTCAAAAAACGTGACGCCGTGGTCATAAGCGGCGCGGATGAGGTTGATCATCTCCGGGCGGTACGGCACGGTCGTCTCATACTTGCGGCTCATGTTCTGAACGCCGAGGCCCACACTTGAGACTTCGAGTGCGCCGAGCTTGCGTCGTCCACTTGTCGGCGTGTGCGCACTCCCCTCAGCCCTGGCTGGAAGAGATAGACAGCCGGCGATTGCCCCGGTTGCGAGAGCTCCAGCGACGCCCAGGAATGAGCGGCGGTCGAGGCTTCGTGTTGCACCATTTCCTTCGAAGTTCTTCAAATCCGATCCTTTCGTCAATCTCAGGCCTGGGAATCGGTGGCTAACTCGCCGCAGGCATCACGGTGCGTCGGGCGCCGGTATTCCTAAATTAGTCGCGAAATGATCCGCAGGCCCTGCCAAGTCCGCCAATATGACTTCCAATCGCGACAAAGTGCATTCGCACACTTTGTCGCGTTTTGCCGTTAATTTGGCGCACCATGCATGGTGGATGGGATCTAAATTCGATACGCTCATAAAAGGAGGACTTGTGATGCTGAAGCATTTCCGAGTTCCGGGCCGCCTCGCTCTCAAATTGCAGGAGCTTGGCATTCCTATCCCTGCGGTCCTGCGCAGAGCCGGCCTTCCGCGAGACCTGTTCGATCAGACACGCGTTCTTGTGTCCACCGAGGAACTGTTCGCCCTCTGGCGCGCCATCGAAGGCGTGAGTTCCGATCCGTTGATCGGTCTCAAAATAGGTGTGGAGACGAAGACAGAGCGCTTTCACCCGATGGCGATCGCGGCGCTCTCGACACAAAATCTCGTGGCAGCTTCAGAGCATATGGCCCGCTACAAGAAGCTGACGGCCCCGGAAGAAATCCTCGTTCAGCTCGATGAAGAGGAGTTCAGTGTTGGTTTCCGGTGGCTGCTTGCGGTCGATGCTGAGCCGCAGGTACTCACCGACTATTGCTTCGCCTGGATGCTCTCTCTCGCTCGGCACGGAACCGGAACGCAACTCAACCCTGTTCGGGTTGAGTATGTGCAACAACGTGAAAACCTGCGGCAGATTGAGCGGAATCTTGGATGCACAGCTATCGGCGGCGCCTCGCGCAATGTAATCGTGTTTCGCGCCTCCGACGCGACAGCACCGTTCGTTACTCGTAATGCCGAGCTCCTCGACCTGCTTGCCCCGCAGTTTGAAGAGCAGTTGCGGCAATACAAGGACGAGGATAGTTTTATGGAACTTGTGCGCCGAACTATTCAGGACAAGCTCACCGGCCATCGCCCCTCGATTGACGTAATCTCGCAGACGCTGCATATGAGTCCGCGCACCTTGCAACGCCGTTTAAAAGAATCTGGTTCCAGCTTCCAACGGGTTTTGGATGAAGCTCGACATCAGATGGCGCGATATTACCTCTCCAACTCTGTATTGGAGTTGAATGAGGCCGCATATTTGCTCGGCTTTGAAGACCCGAACTCGTTTGGACGTGCCTTTCGCACCTGGGAAGGCGTACCGCCAAGCGATTGGAGAGAGACGCATCGGACATTCAAAGTCATGTAGCTCGTTGGCGTATTCAGGTTGCAAGCATGGCTCAGCCGCGTTTGGAGAAATATGCGCGTTGGTTTCCGCGCCGAGTGCTCTGCCTTGAGCAGACCGCTCCCAGCATCCGATTTATTTCGAGGGGCTGATGCCGGAAGGAGAGTCAGCTTCGACCTCGCAGCAGTTCCTCTCACTTGCTTTAGATTCTTGTGCGTCCTCTCAGGTCGCTAGCGACACTCTGCGCGCGAGGCGTCCTGGTCCGGAGCGCGCACTGAGAAGCTTTCCGCGCACAATCCACCATCTTTATGCCACCCAACGAGACAGAACAAAAGAAATAGGACCGATTTTGTCGCAGTTGTGATGACTGTCACGTCAAATTCCGCAGACCTGATCTATGTTGAAAATGATTTTCAGGTTCAACACAGAAGAGGCCGAGCAACGGAATACCCGTCAGAGGCTCTTCAGATGCAGCAACAACCAGCAGAAGAGAGGCGAGATGGTTTGCGGATCTAGATGCGGGGTTCACCGAGTTTTTTTATTGTTGTTTGCCGTACTGGCATTTTTCTCCATAAATCTCTTTGCAGGAGATGTTCTTCGTTTTTCCGGCGTCGTAACAGATCCCAGTGGAGCTGTTGTTCCGCATGTGAGAGTGACCGTGGTCAACGACGGCACCGCCGCACGGCAAACGATTCTGAGCGATGAACAGGGATGGTATGAGTTTCTGGCGGCAGCCGGCACGTATCGGCTTGAGGTGGAAGCAACCGGATTTCAAACCTATCTTCACGACGGGCTTGTGCTGGGACCAACGGCTCCTCTCCGTGCCGATGTTGTGCTTCAAATGGCTTCGCACCAGGAAACTGTGGAGGTGTCCACCACAGGGGTCGAGCTGGATCCGGCTACGACCCAGATCGGTGAAGGTATCTCGCAGGAGAAGATGACCGCCGTTCCGCTGAACGGGCGCAGCTACACGGATCTGTTGGCGCTGCAGGCGGGGGTGATTCCAACCAGCTCAGCGCAGCCCAATGCAGTGGTTATGTCGGGAGCAACCAGCACGCCGCCTTCCGGCGACCTGAACCCTGGCAACATGTCGGTGAGCGGACAACGTGAAACTGCCAACGGCTTTGTGGTCAATGGCAGCACTGTCGAGGAGGATTTCAATAACGGAGCGGCCGTGATTCCGAACCTGGATTCGATTGCGGAGTTCCGCGTACTGACCAGTAATTTCGATGCCGAGTATGGAAACTTCAGCGGTGGACAGGTTCTGGTTACAACGAAGACCGGGGTCAATCAACTGCACGGAAGCGCATTTGAATTTGCGCGCAACACGAATCTCGATGCGACCAATTACCTGGGCCGTGAACGGGCCGCATACGATCGTCATCAGTACGGAGGTACGCTTGGCGGACGGCTGATACGCGATAAGGTCTTCTTCTTTGGGGATTATCAGGGAACGACGATGACCCAAGGCGTCGAGACGGGACAGATCGCCGTGCCCTCCGTGGGTGATCGCGCCGGGAACCTGCTGGACCAAGCCAATCAGTTGACCGGAAAAGTAAGCGGCGACTATCTCGCATCGTTACTCAGCCAGCGGCTTGGGTACGCAGTGTCTACCAGCGAGCCCTACTATACGGCCGGATGTTCTTCCACCAGTCAGTGCGTGTTTCCCAATGCAGTGATCCCGGCCAGCGCGTGGTCGGCTCCCTCGAAAGCGCTGCTGCAGTACATTCCGAACCCAAATGTAAACAGCAACACCTTTTCCGATTCCAGCCAGAATGAAACCCTGGGCGACAACAAAGCGGCCCTGCGCCTGGACTGGACCACACATCTAGGGAGCCTGTCGGCGTACTACTTCCGCGACGGATACGATTTGGACAATCCCTATCCCGCAGCGCAGGGTGGAGCAACCGTGCCGGGATTTAACGCGGTGTCGCGCGGCCGCGCGCAACTCGTAAATCTAGGCTGGACTAAGCCGTGGGGGACGACTCTGGTCAATGAACTTCACTTCAGTTACATGCGCGATTCGAACGTTATCGGTCAACCAGCGGGCGGAGTAGGACCATCGCTGGCGTCGCAGGGCTTTGTCGAAGGCGCGGGCACGCTTGGCATAGTGCCGTTGAACCCGGCCGTCGAAGGTGTCGAGAACGTCTCGTTTAACGATTTCAGCATTGGCGTCGACACCACTGGTGAGCGCCAGGTGAATAACACCTATCAATGGACCGAGAGTCTGTCCAAGATCCTGGGAAAGCACACGCTGAAATTCGGGGCAGATCTGCACTTGGACCAGGTAAACATCAACTCCAACTCGATCAACAACGGTGCATTTGTTTTTCAAGGCTCTGAAACGGGTTTGGACTTTGCCGATTACCTGATCGGTGTAGCCAGCACCTACGAGCAGGGTGACGCTAGCGGGTTCTATATCCGCAACAAGTACATCGGATTCTTCGCGCAGGATAGCTGGCAGTTGCATAGCAATCTCACGCTGAATTACGGCGTGCGCTGGGATATGCTCCCTCCCTGGCGCGAAAAATACAATCAGCTTCAAACATTTGTGCTGGGCGAGCAATCGGAAGTCTATCCAGGCGCGCCCGAGGGGATGGTATTTCCTGGTGACCCCGGCGTTCCTTCGACGCTTACGCCAACCAAGTGGAGCAATTTTTCTCCACGAGTTGGGATCGCCTATTCGCCGTCCTCGACCGACGGCTGGCTTCGTCGTATCTTAGGCGGACCGGGAAAGAGCAGCATCCGCGCTGGATTTGGGATTTTCTATACGGCCTTCGAGGGGCTGTCAGCTGGCATCATGAGCGCCAACGCTCCGTACGGATATGACTACGACAGCACCTCCGGCCGGCCGCTGTTTGACGAGCCATTCGTCTCGGCCAGCACGGGCGCAACCAACGGTCAGCCGTTTCCGTCGCCCATCCCGGTCTTCGGTGCATCCCCCAGCCATCCCAATACCACCGTCGACTGGTCAAAGTATCGGCCTATTACCGGCGATCCGGCGTTCTATTACCGCAACAACTCGCCGTACACAGAGAACTATACGTTCTCGATCGAGCGGGAACTCCATGAGGGAACTGTGCTGGAAGTTGGTTATGTCGGCGCACAGGCGCATCATCTGCTCGATCTCGTCCCCGCCAATCCGGGTAACGCCGCCAAGTGTCTGAGCGCGAGCGAACCGAGCGAAGTGATGGCGGGTACGAACACCTGCGGGCCATTCAACGAGGGCGGCCTGTTCACCCGGCTCGACGGCACGCAGATTGAAGCGCGCGGCCCGTTCGGACCGCTGTTTGACGGGATCACCTATCAGAAGACTATCGGCTACAGCAACTACAATGCGCTGGAACTTACCCTGAAGCACCGTGCCCGCAATGCCGAGGTCCTGGCCGCTTACACGTACAGCAAATCGATCGATAACTCTTCGAGCCTCTCGGAAGAAGTGAACCCCATCAATCAGGACTTGAGCCGTGCGGTCTCCGCCTTCGATATGCGGCACAATTTCGTTTTCAGCTACAACGTGACGCTGCCGTTCGCAGAACTGACGAGATTGCGCAACGGATGGACCCGGGACTGGGTGCTCTCCGGAATCACGCGCTTCAGCACGGGAATGCCTGTCACCCTCTACAACAACGACGATACTTCGCTGATCGGCTCCATGCCCAATGGCATCAATAACAATGGCGTGGATACGCCGAATTACACTCCCGGCAATCTCCAACTGAATCGCGACCCGCGCAACGGCCGGTCTGCATTCAACACCTCTCTCATCGCGATTCCCACAGTAGGCGAGATGGGCACGGCGCGGCGTCGTTTCTTCTACGGTCCGGGGGCGGAGAATTTCGACGCCTCGCTCGAAAAGAAGGTGAGTCTCGGTGAGACACGGACGTTAGTGCTGCGTCTCGAAAGTTTCAATGTCTTCAACCACGCACAGTTCTTCGGGCCGGACGCCGTGCAGGGTAATCCTGACAGCACAAACTTCGGCAAGTTCATCAACGCAAACGCTCCACGTCAACTCCAGCTTGTCGCCAAATTCTCGTTCTAAGGAACGAATCAGAAGGTGGATGTTTAGGGCCTACTGAGTTTTCGCAGCGGCATCCTTCAATTTTCTCTGGCAGGACTTACAGGTGCCATAAATCTGAAAGTTGTGATGCGCCGTGACGTAGTTGAATTTCTTGCCTACGCGACGCTCGATCTTTTCAATTTCCGGAGCGAAGAATTCTACGGAATCTCCGCACTGGGTACAGATCATGTGGTGGTGATTGCGTCGATTGAGGCTGTGCTCGAAGCGGGCTATGCCGTCATGGAACTCAACTTCCGCAGCCAGACCACATTGCACAAACAGCTTGAGCGTGCGGTATACGGTCGTGTAGCCAATCGCTGGGTCTTGCTTTTTGATTAAGGTATGTAACTCTTCCGTGGAGAGATGATCCCGGGTTTCCAGGAAGACGCGCAGAATTATGTCGCGCTGCGAGCTTCGTTTGAGCCCGAGCCGCGCAAGATGCTCCTGGAGAATGTGCTGCGCTTCAGCCAACCTGTCGCGAGACGCACCTGGCTGGTCATCTACCCGCTGTTCTGGCATGGTCCCGACGTTGCCTTTCGATGCATGGATTATATGCGGCTGATCGAGAGCCCCGGCCGCAATATCAAGTTTCCAGTTCGCAACGACTTTATTTTAGAATCTCCGAAAAGCGAAGACGAGCTTGTCCCCGGGCTTACAGACGAACATAGAATCTATGGTTCCGCAGCGTGAGTCACGATCAAACCGGAAGCAACTCACTGCCGTCCTCTGTGGATTTTGCGATCCTGGAGTCGAAAATGCTACCATCAAAGCCGAGGTCGGCTTTGTTTCCCCATTTCTGTACGACCGAGCGTTCTTAGGTCTGCCGATCCTTTAGCAATTCAGAGTAATGGACATGCTTAAGAAGTTTCTTTTCGCGGCAGTAGTGCTGCTTTTCGTCAGCGTTCAGGCGATGACGGTAAGTTGCGATTTACGCTGCTCGTTGATGGGAACTTCGAGAGACTGCCGCGCTGAGCAGGCCGATGCGCAGATGCCCCATTGCCACGGAATGTCTATGGAGCATGGCAAACAGGCCAGCGTGGCTGCGAGCGACTCCTGTGCTCCCGCTGGCTGTAAGGGAGAAGTGACAGCGATCGTCAAAGGCGTTGACCAGAACGATACCGCCGCTGGCAAGCTTCCGGTCTCGGCTGTCGCTTTGTCAGTCGATCTTATGGCAAATCGCGGGCCGAGCAGGGCTACCTCCTTCGCTGCACTCAGCCGAAGTAGCGAGGCTAGACCGCTCTTACTGCGTCCCGGCTCCTCCCTCCGCATCTAGTCCAGTCCTTTTCTCCTCGAATTCTTGCGGGGGCAAGCGCGTGTGCGATTCCACACGTTGCCCCGCTGTCTGTTGACTCTATTCCATGTCGAGGAAATCTCATGAGCAACCGCCGCACCTTCATTCAGAAGGCATTCGGTCTTGGCGCAGGACTGTTTGCGACACCCCAATTATTTGCCGATTCGCACGACAGGCATTCCTCCCGTGGCCGGCCTGCGTCCTCGGGGCCAGCTTTCAACATGCCTGTCGTGACTACCGACATCGGAGATATGCCGTACACGATGGACGGCGACACGAAGGTCTTTCACCTTGTGGCCGAGGTGGTGAAACAGAAGATCAGCCCGCTCAAGACGATTGACGCCTGGGGCTTCAACGGAAGCGCGCCGGGGCCAACCATTCAGGTCAATCAGGGCGATCGCGTGCGAGTGATTTTCGACAATCACCTGCCCGAACCAACGTCGATGCATTGGCACGGATTTGAGGACACCATTCAAAACGATGGTATGCCCGGCATCAGCCAGGACGCCGTGAAACCGGGCGGGCGCTTTATCTATGAGTTCAACATCCACCAGGCTGGCACGTATTTCTATCACTCGCACATGGCAATGCAGGAGATGGCCGGAATGCTTGGCGCCTTCATCATGCATCCCAAGACTCCCTATCAGCCGCATTGCGATAAGGACTTCCTGATTCATCTGCAGGAATATGCGGTGCTGCCGAACAACACGGTCCCAAACACCATGAACATGGAGTTCAACTGGCTGGTCTTGAATGGCAAGGCCGGTCCGGCAACCACTCCGCTCATCGTGCGGCTCGGGGACCGCGTTCGCATCCGCTTTGTGAATCTAGGCATGGACCACCATCCGATGCACCTGCACGGGCATACCTTCTACACGACCGGAACCGAGGGCGGCAGGATTCCCGAGGCTGGCTGGTGGCCCGGCAACACTGTCCTCGTCGGCGTCGCCCAGGCGCGGGATGTCGAATTCGTCGCCAATAACCCGGGCGACTGGATGATTCACTGCCATCTGCCTCATCACATGATGAACCAAATGTCGTCGAATGCCGGGAAGATGACGCGCTCCGCAGGTCTGCCGGCCGGAGGCGACATGAATACCGGCATGGGCATGCTGCAAGGCACGCCTGGGGTTCCCCTGGGAGAAGACTACGGCCCGGCCTTGGGACGTGGTTTAGGCGGTGTCGGAAATGCTTCTGATACTCCGTCCACCAATGGCCCGCTATCGCAGAAAAAGGCCATGGATGCGATGCCGGGCATGCAGCACGACATGGGGAACATGCAGATGGGCAAGATGGGGCAGGATGACATTGCCAAAAACGCAAACGATGTCCCTAACTTTCCGCAGGATGCCTACATGGAAGGCCCCATGATGACGATGGACGAGGCGGTTGAACGTCCTGAAAACTATGGTCTACGGGCAGGCTGGAGCGGATTCATGCAGGGAATGATGACGTTCGTTCGCGTTCTTCCGCCGGAAAAGTACGACGAGGTCATTGCACGGATGAAGCAGGCCAAGCGCCCCGGCGATCCCTATTCCGCCATCTTGGAGCGTGCCTGATGCGGGGAGACAAAATGAGAATCAGAGCTCTTGGACTTGCGATTGCGAGCGTCCTCGGATTCATGGCGTCGGCGCAAACTTCTTCCTCGCCGACACCACAAGATAACACCATGCACTGCATGAAGGGCATGGCGATGCCGGGCTGCCCACAAACAGACAAGAACGATATGCAGAGCAAGCCTGGGCAAAATGCACAGCCACCGCGACCTGCGCAGCAAAACGATATGAACAGCATGCCGGGCATGCAGCATGACATGAGCG
>VFSW01001609.1_pt1 | contig 34431 bp, 22 predicted proteins | sample 5358111 | NCBI WGS metagenome assembly VFSW01 (sample SAMN11554181, study PRJNA540505) | mine drainage metagenome | isolation source: sediment from site ElyBrook_90M | place: USA: Ely Copper Mine, Vershire, VT | collected 2017
ATGGGGCACGGGGCATGGCGCAGTCTGGTAGCGCATCTGCTTTGGGAGCTTGACGTTCCCGTCCCGAACACCGGCGAGTTTAGAACGATAATCAAGTGGTTGCAAACGCTACACGTAGCGCGAGAAGTCGTTTGTGGACCCATTTGTGGACCCGGCGACTGATGAAACGATTTGCGACTGCATGCGCCTCACCGCAACGTGATTAGCGAATGGGATTTTCATCCCGCTCGCCGGTACTCCAGCGGCAGCGTGCCTTCGCCGGACGGTTTTACGCTGCACTATGCGAGAAAAGCTCATCCACGATCCTCCAGCGTACGGCCTCCATGAATGCGCTGAGCTTGTTAGAATCCAGTCGTCCTCGGTACGCACTCCGGAGCAAAGGTCCACCCCAAAGGACCGCACACGCCGAATGGCCTCGCCCACATTGGCCGACGACAGTCCGCCCGCCAAGAACACCGGATGAGGACCCCGGCGCACGGGGAGCGAAGACGCCTAACTCGCCGCCCGGATCCACTCGGCCGCCTTCTCCGCCATCATCAATGTCGGGCTGTTGGTATTGCCACTGGTAATCGTCGGCATGGCGCCGGCGTCGACCACTCTGAGGCGCTCGATGCTCCGCACCCGCAGCCGGGCATCGAGCACGGCCATTGGGTCGGTGGCGTGGCCCATTTTCGTGGTCCCCACCGGATGAAAAATGGTGGTGGCGATGTCACCCGCCATTCGAGCGAGATCTTGATCGCTCTCATACTCACCGCCGGGCTTCCATTCCTCGGGACTATATTTCGCCAAAGCCGGCTGCGCGACGATGCGGCGGGTAACCCGCAGCGACTCGACCGCCACCTTGCGATCCTCGTCGGTGCTTAGGTACTGCGGGGCGATGGCGGGCGGATCCGCAAAGTGATTGCTTTTGATACGGACCGTGCCGCGACTCGTCGGATTCAAATTGCATACGCTTGCCGTGAACGCTGGAAAGGCGTGCAACGGCTCACCGAAGGCATCGAGCGACAACGGCTGCACATGGTATTCGAGGTTCGGCCAGAGGCGCTCCGGCGAGCTACGAGTGAACGCGCCCAACTGCGAGGGCGCCATACTCATTGGGCCGCTTCGCTTGACCAGGTATTCCAAGCCGATCTTCGCCCGCCCGTACATCGAGGAAGCCAACACATTGAGCGTCTTTGCGCCCCTGATCTTGTAAACCGCCCGAATCTGCAGATGATCCTGCAAATTCGCGCCCACACCGGGTGCATCGACGATGACATCGATGCCGTGTCCACGCAGCAAATCGCCCGGACCTATGCCCGAGAGTTGTAGGATCTGGGGCGTCCCGATGCTGCCGGCACAGAGGATCACCTCGCGCGTCGCGCGCGCGGTGATCCATTCATGCCCATCCCACACCAGCGCACCCGTGCAGCGCCGCGGCCCGTCGGACTGCACCTCAATCAAGAGGCGTGCCACGTGGTGCTCGGTCCACACCTTGAAATTGGAGCGCGAATAACACGTCGGGCGCAAAAATGCCTTCGCCGTGTTCCAGCGCCAACCTTGCTTTTGGTTGACCTCGAAATAGCCTACGCCCTCGTTGCAGCCTCGATTGAAATCCCGGGTACGCGGGATCCCGGCCTCGATCGCGGCCTCGGCGAATGCATCGAGAATGTCCCAGCGCAGCCGTTGTTTGTCGACACGCCATTCACCGCCTGTTGCATGGTATTTCGAGAATTCCCCGTCTTTGTCGCCGGTGCCGTGATGGTCTTCATGCTTCATGAAGGCCGGCAACACGTTCGCCCAACTCCAGGTATCATCGCCTGTGAGGTGCGCCCAGCCGTCATAATCGCGCGACTGCCCCCGCATATAGATCATGCCGTTGATGCTCGAGCACCCGCCCAACGTCTTCCCGCGAGGATAGCGAAGGGCACGACCGTTGAGGCCCACATCAGGCTCGGCGGCGTACAGCCAGTCGGTGCGCGGGTTACCTATGCAGGATAAATACCCGACCGGAATGTGAATCCAATGATAATTATCCCGGGGTCCCGCCTCGATCAGCAGGACTCGGCGGTGCGCGTCGGCGCTCAGCCGGTTCGCCATCAGTGCGCCGGCCGTGCCGGCGCCGATGACGAGGTAGTCGAAGGTTGCCTCGCTCACCTGGTTGTATCAAAGCCCCGCGATTTGAAGGACGAGCTTTTGGGCCGCCTCCGCATTTAACTCCGGACTCACGTGCGCCTGAGCAACCCATAGGCCGTCGATCGTCATGGCCATGATTTCCGCGATCGTGGAGGCACGATTGCCGCCGAACATCGGCTTGAGCGCATCCCGTAGATTCGATCGGAGACGCGATCGGTTGATGCGCTCGATCCGGCCGAGCGCGGCTTCGTGAGTTGCCTGGGCCCAGAAGCACAGCCACGCAATGCTGATCTCGCGGCGGAAGATGTCGGGGTGCAAATTACTCGACACAATCGCCTTCAGTCGATCCGCCGGCAGGTGCGCGGCGCTGAGCGCCTGCGCGGAGGCAGAACGCATGTCCGTCAGGATGCTACGCATCGCGGCCTCGAGTAGCCCGTCCTTGCCGCCGAAATAGTGATGTATTTGTCCCGCGGAAATACCCGCAATCTCGGCAATGCGCAGCACGCTTGCCTCGGCAAAGCCGTATTTCGCAATGGCATCGATGGTCGCGCTGACCAGTTGTCTTTTGCGAGACTCCCGAAGCGCAGGCTTTGGAGGTCGTCCCGGGCGTGCTCGCGCAATCGGGGGAGTGCGCTTGTTGGACTCCGATGATCTCTTCAATCTTCCACTCACGGCATAAACTCCATTTGAGCCGCCGGGACCTCCCACGCAGCCGGGCACAGCGCGTATTGTCCGTTATCAGGACCTCGATCGCCATCGCCCCCGCTCAGCTCTTCATCCGCCCGCCGGTGGGGTCAAAGAGGGGGCGCTGTTGAATCCTGGCGAGTCGCATCTCCCCCAGAATTTCTATCTGAAAGTCGGCGTCGCTGGCCGCCAGTGCGGCCGGCACATAGCCCATGGCGACACTCTTCTCGGCGTAATGTCCATAGCCACCCGAGGTGACGAAGCCGACGCAAGTACCGTCGCAAAAAATAGGCTCGTCGCGATGGGCGTCTACCTGATCGGCGTCGACCACGAGGCTAACCAGGCGCTTCTCGGGCCCACGGGCATTCTCGGCGAGCGCGGCCGCCTTGCCGATGAAGTCCGAGGGCTTATCGAACCGCACGAAGGTCTCGAGCCCCGCTTCGGCAGCCGTGAAATCGGGCCGATAATCGAGACTCCAGACGCCCCAGTTTTTTTCCAGCCGCAAGGACATCAACGCCCGCCCACCAAACAGAGCGAGATGGAGGTCCTGGCCCGATCGCTCGATGGCCTCGAATAGCGCGAGTTGGTAGGCGGGCGCGCAATAGATCTCATAGCCGAGCTCTCCGGTGAAGGAGATGCGCCCGAGTAAGCAGGGCACACCGGCCACTGTCATGCGTCTGAAGTCCAGGAAGCGCAAACGCTCGGCTGATACGTCCTCGCGGACCAAACGACTCAGAAGCTCGCGCGAGTTCGGTCCCGCAATGGCGAGGCCATGCAATCGTTCGCTCCGATTGCGGTAGGTCACGCCAGTTGGCGGCAGATGTTGCTCGAACCAGCGCCGATGCACGTTCTGCGCCGACCCAGAGCCGAAGATAAAGAACTGATCCTCGGCGAGCCGCCCGATCGTCAGATCGCCGTAGAGCTTGCCCTTGTCGGTCAATATCGGCGAGAGCGTCAGGCGACCGACTTCCGGCAGCCGATTCGTGAACAGCGGAGCAAGGAACTGCGCCGCCCCCGGTCCGTAAATTTCATGCGTGGCGAAATTCGCGACCTCGATCAGGCCGACACCCTCGCGCACGGCGCGCACCTCTTCGGCGACGTAGGCGAACGCGTTGGAGCGTCGAAACGTCGGCTTTTCCGACGCCTCGCTCTCGCTCGCCGCGAACCAGAGCGCGTGCTCGAGACCGAAGTTGACGCCGAATGAGGCGCCCCGCTTCTTCAGGCGATCGTAAAGAGATGTCGTTTTCAGCGGCCGGGTAGCCGGCAGCTCCTCATTCGGATACGAGATGAGAAAACGACGCGAGTAGTTCTCCATCGCCCGTTGGGTGCCATAGTCGAAGGTGGCGTACTCCCCGAAGCGCGCCACATCCATGCCCCCGACATCGATGCTGGGTTCGCCATCGATCAACCACTCGGCAATGCAGCGGCCGACCCCACCCCCTTGGCAAAATCCCGCCATGACGCCGACGGCGACCCAGTAGTTGTGCAGGCCCGGGACCGGGCCGATCAGCGGGTTGCCGTCGGGTCCGAACGTGAAGGGCCCATTGACGACATTCTTGATCCCGGCGCGCGCCAGCGCCGGCATGCGCTCGAACGCCAATTGCAGCCGGTCAGCGACGCGATCCAGATCGGGCGTGAGCAACTCATGGCCGAAATCGAGCGGCGTACCAGCCACCGACCAAGGTACGCAGTGGGGTTCGTAAGTGCCGAGCAGAATGCCTTGTTGTTCCTGCCGGGTATACGCGTTGCCCTCATAATCCACGGTGACGGCGATTTCCTTCCCATGAGCCTGAATGGCGGGAATGGTCTCGGTGATGAGATAGTGATGTTCCATCGGCTGCACCGGCAGCTGGATGCCGGTCAATAGGCCGACCTCCCGTGCCCACAGGCCCGCCGCGTTGATGACGATTTCCGCACGGATCGTGCCGCTCGGTGTGACGACATCCCAAGCACCATCCGAGCGCAACCGGGTCTCCAACACAGGGGTATGCCGATGCACCCCCGCCCCAAGACGCTGAGCGGCCTTGGCGTAAGCCTGAGTGACTCCGGCGGGATCCACATGCCCGTCGAGAGGTTCGAACAACGCGCCGACGTACTGCCTTGGATCGATGAGGGGATTGAGGTCACGCGCCTCGGTGAGCGAGATGAATTCCGTATCGAGTCCCATGTAACGGGATTTCGCACGCTCCTGCTTCAAGTAGTCGAGCCGCTCAGGGGTTGAGGCGAGGTAGATGCCGCCCGGTCGATGGATACCGCACGATTGCCCGGAGAGCGCCTCGATTTCCTGATAGAGCTTGATGGTGTAGGCCTGCAACCGCGCGATGCTGGGGTCGGCATTGATGGTGTGAATGACCCCGGCGGCATGCCAGGAAGATCCCGACGTGAGCTCAGCACGTTCGAGCAGCACCACGTCCTTCCAGCCCATCTTGGAGAGATGGTAAAGGATGCTGCAGCCAACGACTCCGCCGCCAATGATGACCACCTGTGCGTGGCTTCTGATCGCCGTCATTGGTGCCGCCTCGATCAGGCCCGCTCGGAGGATTGCGCGAAATTGCCGGCGATGGCGATATGGGCGCTGGCGCTGCCCGCGCCGTGATTGAAGACTTCCCACGCCGTGCCCGCCGGGAAGAAATAGGCATCTCCCGGGTTGAGCTCTTCCCAGACGCCGCCGGCCTGGATCCGGACATTCAACCGGCCTCTCTCCCCATACAAAGTTGCATCTCGAGAAAATTTAAAAACGTCAGTCCGTTGACCGCCGATCAGATCGAATACCGCGACGGTGAGTTTGTCGGTACTGGCCAACACCCGGAGCAGCACGTGGTGCTGCTCACCTGCGATGACATTCAGCGCGGTACGCCGAGTGACGACCTCCAGCCGCGCCGCGGCTCGCGTCGCGGGGAAATCCTTGATGGCTCTAGGATCGAAGCCCGCCTCGGGACTCGGACAGACGAGAGGCTCCAAGGCGCCCGGCGGAGCGATAGGCGATATCGTCTCAAGAACGCGCAGCTCCCGGTCGGAGAAGTTATAGCCGAAGTGCCACTGCGGACCTCGCAAGAGCAGCAGCTCCCCCTGCTCGGCCACCCTGACCTCACCGGTATCGGGGAACTGCACCGTGTACTGGCCTTCCAACACATACAAGCCGGCGTGACCGGTGTAGACCGGCTTGTTGGTACCGGAATGATGGAACCGACGACCCGGGGGCATGGTGATCGTGACCAGAATCAACTGCGCGCTCTGGGCGTGAAACTGGTCATTCACGAATCCGGTTTGTTCGTCGCCCCAGAGCAGCAAGCTGGTTTCGTTGGCGCGGATCAAGGTCGGCTTGTCTAAAACGGGGATGTGTTGTCGGCTGGTCACTGTGCTCTCCGAACGATCGTTGTGTCGAGTGGGTGGTGCTGCGAGGGACGGTCCTCACGCAGCGAATTGAACCACGTGCCGAATGCCGCTCGCCGAGGCGAGCAGATCCATGCCGCTGTTCATATCGTCCAATGCGATATGGCTCGAGATGAGCCGGTCTACCGGAAGCCGGCCTTGCGTGTACCAGTGGATGTATTTCGGCACGTCATTGACGGGGTCGCCGCTGCCGAGATAGCTGCCCCGGAGCACTCGCTCCTCGGCCACCAGTTGGGCCGGCGAAAAGGAGGCCTTGAGATCGGAACGCGGCAGCCCCGACGTGACCGTCATACCGCCACGGCGTGTAACCGCCCACGCGACCTGGAGTGCCTCCACCGAGCCCGCCATTTCCAGCGCGGCGTCGACGCCACCCCCGGGGGCGGCGCGCACGCCGGCGACGAGGTCCGGTTGGGAAGCCACGAAGGTTGCCGTTGCGCCGAATCCCCTGGCCACCGACAGCTTGTCCGCTGGGACATCGATCGCCACCAGGGGCGATGCGCCGGCGGCGCGCGCGCCCATGAGTGCCGCCATCCCCACACCCCCGAGCCCGATGACGGCGACGGCCATGCCCGGCACGATCTTCGCAGCATTAATGGCCGCGCCGACCCCCGTAATCACAGCGCATCCAAACGCGGCCGCGACGTCAAACGGAAGCGCAGCGGGTACTTTGACCAGCGATGTCGCCGAAATAACCGCGTACTCGGCGAACGCTGAGACCCCCACATGATGATTGATCACGTGGCCATCCAGACGCAGGCGCCTTTCGCCGGAGAGTAGGGTGCCGGCCACATTGGAGGCGTTGCCCGGCTCACAGAGCGCGGGACGACCCCTCCTGCAGGGATCACAGGCGCGGCAGGCCGGAACGAACGTGGTGATGACATGGTCCCCGATGTCAAAGCCGCGCACATCCCGGCCGCATGACACGACGATTCCCGCTGCCTCGTGGCCAAGCAGCATCGGCAACGGACGGGGTCTGTTGCCATCAATCACGGACAGATCCGAGTGACACAAGCCAGCCGCACGCACCCGGACGAGTACTTCGGTCGGGCCCGGCGGATCGAGCTCCATCTCGAGTATTTCCAGCGGCCGGCTGAGTGCATAGGGGCGCTTCGCACCCTGCGTCCGGAGAACCGCACCGCGTGTGCGCATCCCTCAGGTCCCTCGCGCCGCGTGCGGTCTTGGCTTCATCGTGGGCAAGCCCACCGGCCGGTCGCGAGGCAGTAAAAAAGCCAATGCCAGCGTGCCACAGGACAATATCAGCATGGCGCCCACGGCGAATTGCCAGCGGGTAAATTCGAGAGCGACATCGAAGATCGCGACAATTGCAATCACGCCGCCGTTGCCGAACCCCCAGTACAGGCTCGAGGCCACGCCCGCATGTTCCGCGCCGGCGGCGCGTTGCAGAAGCGTGACCGAGACCGGCAGATTACCCAGCCAGAACAAACCGAGCAGCAAGGCGAAGAGATTGCCGATCGCGGGCGTCGACGCAGCGAACAGCGGGTACGTGAATAGGATCGGCGCGGCGTAGCAGGCAATCAGCAGCAACCGGCCATTCTGAAATCGGTCCTGGATCACCGGCAGCACGAGACTACCGATGGCACCGCCCACGATGAACAGCGCGTTTGCAAGACCCGCGTCCGCCGCTGTCAAGCCATGACCATGCCAGACGAGTTCGAGCCCGGAGGCAATCGCGCTGAAGCAACCTTGGGCCAGAAAGCTGCTGGCGAGCAGTACCCAAAGACTGCGGTTGCTCAAGATCCATCGAAAACCGACCTTTCGCGTGCCGTGCGGTGCGGGTCGGCGCACGGTGCGTTGCTGCATCAAGGGATAGGAGATCAACAGCAGCGCCAGGGACAAGCCCGCCGCCGAGCGCATCAGCCCGCCAAACCCCCACGAGGCGAACGCCCACGGTGAATAGACCATGGAAGCCGCCAGCCCGGCGAACACGCCGACCATACAGACCCCGGTCACCCGTGATTCTTGCGCCGGCTCGAACCAATCCACCACGAACGAGGAGGTGGCGCCCGTAATAAAGGGGAGGGTGGCGCCGATGCCTGCTTGAGCAACCACGAGGATCCAAAACGGCCCATCGATCGCGCGTAATGCAGAAAAGACCACGAGCGCGGAGAGGCCGATGAGAATGGCCGCTCGATACCCTCGAGCGTCGATGAGGCGCCCGGCGAAACCCGCCGCCAACACCGTGCCGATGGAAAAGCTCTCGATCACGAGACCGACGAGCGTCGGGCCCGCACCGTAGCGCGTGGCCACATCGGACATGATGGGCGGAAAATTACTCCACAGGAACTCGGGCATCGCGTTGGCCAGAAACATGGCCCCGACCATCGGCCAGCGGAGCCAATCGGGCGGTGGTCGCGGGCGGGGCGTGTCGATCAGCGCCATACCGGCCGGAACGCGACGTGCGGGTCATACATGACTTTTTCCCCGGCCAGTGGTTGGCGCATGACGCGAACTATATGCGTTGCGAGCGCATCGATCAATTAAATAATTGCACGTCTAATTAATATGGCATATTAATACCTAAGCCCGCTGGTGCGGCAACGAATAACGCTTATATCAGGAGAGACGCATGATTCTGGACAGTCAAGGCCGAAAGGGAATCCAGGTATTCAATCTCGAAGGAAAAGTGGCGGTCGTGACCGGCGCGGGACGCGGACTCGGGCGTGCGATCGCGCTCGGCTTAGCCTCTGCGGGTGCAAAAATGATGCTGGGATCGAGAAATACGGCACACCTCGCGGATACCGTGGCCGCCATCGGCACCGCCGGAGGCACGGTAAAGACGACCCCCGTCGACATCACGGCGCCCGAGCAGTGCGAGGCGCTGATGGCGCAGGTGGAGAAAGACTACGGCCGGCTCGACGTGCTCGTGTGCAATGCAGCCACCAACATTCAAGGAGCGGCGGCCACCACGAGTACCGCTGACTGGCGGCGCGTGATCGAGACGGAACTCTCCGGGTATTTCTATCTGTGCAAGGCCGCGTATCGCCTGATGGCGCCACGCAAATCCGGTTCGATCATACTGCTCTCGGCCAATTCGAGCGTGGTTGGTTATGCCGATCTCATCGGGGTGGCGACGGCAAAAGGTGGCCTCGACATGATGGCGCGTAATCTCGCGGTCGAATGGGGCGGCGACGGAATTCGGGTGAATACCATCAATCCCGGTTGGACCGAGCATGTGCCCCCCGATGGGGCCGACGTTGCGGCTGGCACGGGCGATCTGGAAGCGGACATCCGGGCGACGACGCCACTGCGTCGCCGCGGCCGCGTCGAGGAGTTCGCGTTTCCCGCGGTCTTTCTCGCCTCCGATGCAGCGTCCTACATCACCGGGCAAAATCTCATCATCGATGGCGGCTATTGCATTAAATAGGCGGACGTTCAGATCGGATCGGACCGGAGGGGCGATGCACCGGCGCCCCCTCCGGCGGCAGGGATTTTCCGAGAACGAGATCGGAAGCTCGTTCCCCGATCATCATGACCGGTGCGTTCAAGTTGCTGCTGACGATGCTCGGTATGATGGACGCGTCCGCAATCCGCAGCCCGAGCAGGCCGCGCACCCGAGTGTCGGGATCGACCACCGCCAGAGGATCAGCCTCTCCGCCCATTTTGCAGGTACCGCAAAGGTGAAAGGCGGTTTGGGCGGCCTCACGAACGAGCGCGTCGACCTCACCCTCCGTGCGGGGGAGGGGAGTGAGGCCGAGCGCCTTGCCGCGGTAGGCATCGAATGCCGGCTGCGAGACCACCTCCATGATCGCAGCATACGAATCGCGCAATTCCCGGCGGTCGGTCTCGGTCTCGAGATACTGGGGATCGAGGAGGGGAGCATCCGCGGGATCCGCCGATCGGAGTGTCAAGGCGCCCCGGCTGGTCTGGCGCATGGGCCCCGCGGAGATCCTGAAGCCGTGCCGGTCGCTCCTTGGCACCCAGCCATCGAAGCACACCGGAAAGAAATGGAACTGGATATTCGGATACGGCACCTCGGGAGCCGAACGCAAAAACGCACCTGCATGACAGGTGTTCACTGCGCCCACGCCGCGTTTGAACAGGAACCATTCCAGCCCGATCTTCGCCCGTCGATGCGGCTTCATCAACCCGTTCATGCTCACCGGCTGCGTGCATTCCCACTGCAGATCGAGTTCGAGATGATCATGCAAATTCCTGCCAACCCCCGGCAGATCGTGGATCGGCGTGATACCGATTCTTGCGAGCTCATCGGCCGGACCCACGCCGGACAGCAACAGGATCTGCGGTGACCCGACGGCTCCAGCGCACAGAATCACTTCTCGATCGGCGCGCGCCACGCGAGCTTCGCCCCGAAGCTGATATTCGACCCCGACGACGCGCTGGCCCTCGAGCAGCAAGCGGCAACCCCGGGCACCGGTCTGAATCGCGAGGTTCGCGGGTCGACCGCTCCGTTCGAGAAAGCCGAATGCCGAGCTTGCGCGATAGCCGCCGTCGACATTCATGTCGAATCGGCAGAAGCCTTCCTGGCGATAACCATTCACATCGTCGGTGAACGGATACCCGGCCTGGCGCCCAGCGTCTAGAAATACCCGATACAGCGGTCCCAGGTCTTCCACCCGACGGATACCGATAGGTCCGCTGTCGCCCCGATAGGCATCGCCGCCCTCGGCTCGCCGCTCCATGCGTTTGAAGTAGGGCAGGACGTCGGCATAACTCCAGCCGGCTGCCCCCTCACTCGCCCATCGTTCGTAATCATGGGGATTGCCCCGAAGGTAGACCATGCCGTTGATCAAGGATGAACCGCCGAGCCCGATACCACGCGGGTGCTCCACGATCCGGTCATTCATGTGCTTTTGCGGCACGGTCTGATAACGCCGTGTATATCCAGCGCCCGGCTTGTAGTTCGCCCCCATCGCAGCGGGCATTCGGACTCTCCAGCTCGTGTTGGGGTCCCCTTGTTCCAGCAGCAGCGCGCGCAACTCCGGCTGCCCTGCGAGGCGCCTCGCCATCGCGCAGCCGGCCGAGCCGGCGCCGACGATCACATAGTCATAGCTGCTCAGCGCCATCGTGTCCCCGCCCACCTGTTGAGATGCCGTGGCAGTTGTAGGACCGAAAGCTCCCTAATGCAACCGCCGAGACAGGATCAAATCATAAATAATTTGCATGAGCAATTAAATCAAGGGTAAGATTTTCGGCAGATCGAGACAAGACCCCAAGCGTCGCGGCGAAGACCACGACAAAGGCAATCCGGGAATGGGCGCTATCAACGCTCGCGAGACGGGATCAGATCGCATCCATGTCGACTGACGACCCATCGTCCGTTTCGCGAACCCGGGTGCGTAGGGAAACTCGCCAGCGCGTGCGCGCGGTCTACCCGGCGCCGGTCCCGTTCATCCAACGAGCCATACCGCCGTACGAGATGCTCGAGGAAGAGCAGTTGGTGTCCGTAGAGCATCACGCCGACCGGATCCTCCAGGAAATTGGCATGGAAATTCGCGGCGACGCCGCGGCACTGCGTCTGTGGAAGGACGCGGGCGCGGACATACGCGGCGAATCGCGCGTGCACGTTCCGCTCGGGCTGGCGCGGCAAATCGTCAAGCGTTCCGCGCCCGCCGAATTCATCCAATACGCGCGCAACCCCGACCGCTCCGTACTGATTGGCGGGCGCGCCACCGTGTTCGCGCCGGCCTACGGACCGCCGTTTGTTTGCGATGCCGACGGCGGCCGCCGCTATGGCACGATTCAAGACTTCCGCAATTTCGTCAAGCTCGCCTATATGAGCCCCTGGCTGCACCACTCGGGCGGCACCGTGTGCGAGCCGACGGATCTTCCGGTCAACAAGCGTCATTTCGATATGCTGTACGCGCACATGACCTTGTCGGACAAACCGTTCATGGGCTCGGTCACGAGCGCCGCGCGGGCGGCCGACTCGATCGAAATGTGCCGCCTTCTCTTTGGCGCGGAGTATCTCGACACCCATTGCGTCATCCTCGGCAATGTCAACGTCAACTCGCCCTTGGTGCTCGACGGCGAGGCGAGTCGCGTCATTCGAACCTATGCGGCCGCCAATCAGGCTCCGGTTTGTGTCCCGTTTATACTGGGCGGCGCCATGGGCCCAGTCAGTACGGCCGGCGCACTGGCGCAGTGCTTCGCCGAAGCCGTCTTTTGCGTGGCGCTCAGCCAACTCGAACGGCCCGGATCTCCGGTGATCTTGGGCAACTTTCTCTCTTCGATGTCGCTGAAGAGCGGCGCGCCCACCTTCGGCACACCGGAACCGCCGTTGGCCTATTTCGCCATCGGCCAGCTGGCCCGCCGTCTGGGAGTTCCCCTGCGCTGCGGGGGCAATCTGTGTGCCTCCAAACTCCCGGATGCCCAGGCCGCCTACGAGAGCGCGAGCTCGCTGTGGCCGGCGTTCATGGCCGGAGCCAACTTCGTGTTGCATGCGGCCGGGTGGCTCGAGGCGGGCCTCTCCATGTCGTACGAAAAATTCGTCATGGATGCCGAGCAATGCGGCGCCTTTCACGTGGTGGGTCGCGGTCTAACGCTCGACGACAACGGCTTCGCCATGGATGCCTTCCAGGAAGTGGGGCCGGGCAGTCATTTCCTCGGCTCGGCCCATACCCTGCGCAACTACGAGACCGCCTTCTTCGACTTTGAACTCTCCGACAACAACTCGTTCGAGCAATGGTCGCAGGAGGGCGGGCACGACATCGTATGGCGCGCGAATCAGAAGTGGAAGGCTATGTTGGACGCCTACCAAGCGCCCGTCATCGATGGTGCAACGCGCGACTCCCTGCTGGCTTACGTCGCGCATCGCAAGGCATCGATGCCCGATATGAACTATTAGACCGATCAACACAAGGGATAACCGGGGATGAATCATGAACTGTAATCGCACATTGAATATCGCGATCGCCGCGGTCTTGGGCGGCAACGTTCCCTTAGGGACGCAAGTGGTCTTCGGCGCAGAGCCCGACTCCGGTTCAGATACCATTCAAGAGATCACGGTCACAGCGCAGCGGCGCACCGAAAACATGCAGGACGTGCCGATCACGATCCAGGCGCTGACTTCGGAGACGATTCAGCAGTTGAATGTCGCCACGTTCGACGATTTCGTGAAGTATCTGCCAAACGTCACGTCGGCGAGCAGCGGGCCGGGACAGGGGGTGATCTTCATGCGCGGCCTGTCGACTACGCTACCCGGTACTCAAGGATCGGGTGGCATCGGCAGTTTCCCCGGAGTCTCGACCTACCTCGACGACCAATCGGTCGCCTTACCGGGCCGAAACCTCGACGTGTATGCAGCAGATCTCGAGCGTATCGAAGTGCTCGAAGGCCCCCAAGGCACTCTGTTCGGCGCGGGCGCCGAGTCCGGAGTGATGCGTTACATTACGAACAAGCCGAAGCTCGACAAGACCGAGGGCAGCGTCAACGCCGGCTATGACTATACGAGTCACGGGGATCCGAGTTCCAACGTCGATGCGATGATCAACCTGCCCCTGATCCCCGATACCTTGGCGGTTCGTGGCGTCATCTACAGCGACGCGCGCGGTGGCTATATCAACAACGTGCCGGGCACCTTCGCCCGCGAAAATAGCGACGTCGGTATTCACTACGCGAACTACCCCTACGGTTGCGGCGCGACCGGAACGTGCCAGGTGCCTCCCAACAGTCCCGTGGCAAACAACAGCGCGCTGGTCGGCAATGCCATCAATCCGGTCACCTATCAAGGGCTTCGATTCTCCGCCCTCTACAAGATCAACGAGGAGTGGAACGTACTGCTCACCCAGTCGTATCAGCAGATGAATGCCCAGGGGGTCTTCTACGAGACGCCGCAAAGTTCCGGCTCCTCACCCCAATCCCTGCCGGACCTGTCCGTGCAGCTCTACGTGCCAACGTACGATAAGGATCGGTTCGAGAATACCGCCCTCACCATCAATGGCCGCATCGGGGATCTGAAAGTGGTCTATACCGGCGGCTATCTGGATCGCAACATCGAGCAGCAGGGCGACTACACGAATTACTCCCGCGGTATCTATGCGGATTACTATCAATGCATTCCGGGAAGTTCCACCGTGGTCGGCAAGTGCTATTCGCCGGCCGCCCCTTGGCACGACAAGGCCAGGAACACCCACGACAGCCAGGAGCTGCGCATGAGCACACCCGAGGATCGGCGGCTGCGCGGAGTCTTTGGTGCGTTCTGGGAAGAATACGTCATCAACTCGACCACCGAGTGGAACTATAAATCGGTCCCCCCGTGCACGACGAGCGTTGCGACTGACTGCATCACGAACATCGGACCACCGCCCGGCGCCCAGGTCAACAATCCCAGCATACGCGGAGACAACGTCTCTGCCTTTGACGATATCACCCGCGGGTACCGGCAACAGGCGCTGTACGCCTCGGGCGACTTCGACATCGTACCGAAGAAGTTGACCCTGACCTTGGGCACCCGCTATTACCGCATCAATACGACCGAGACCGGCTTCTCGGCCGAAAGCTTCTACTGCTACGAGGCAGGTCCCGCTCCATGCACGGCCAATCAGCCCCCGAGCCTACCGAACGGCGTCGTGTCCAATAACGAGACCAGTGAGGGTCTCAACACCACAGTGTCCGGCTTCCGCAGTCGCGCAAACTTGAGCTGGAAGGTCACCGACGATGCGCTGCTCTACTACACCTTGTCGCAAGGCTTTCGTCCCGGTGGGTTCAATCGAGGCTCTCTGTTGAGGACCCCCCCGGGTCAGGACTACACCTACCAGTCGCCCGCACAGTATGGACCCGACACTTTGGTCAACAACGAGGTGGGCTGGAAGACTCAGTGGTGGGATCATCGGCTCGAGTTCAACGGCTCTGTTTACCAAGAGAACTGGAACCATGCTCAAGTAGAATTGTTCGAGCCCTGCTGCTTCGGCAATGTCAGTTTCATCGTGAACGGTCCAAGCTATCGGGTCAGGGGCGTGGAAACGGCGGTGATCGCCCGGCCCCTGCATGGTCTCACCATCACTGGCTCGGCCGCCTGGAACAGCGGTAGCCTAACGAGTTCGCCGCTGTTATACGACACCGCCGGGCGACCGATCACCTCAATCCCCGATCCCTTCGGGGCCCCCGGCAGCCCGCCGTCCGAGTCTCCACCTTTTTCCGGCAATCTGCGTGTTCGTTATGAGTTCAATCTCGGCGAATATATGGCATTTACCCAAGTCGGCGGCACGCATCAAGGGCATTCTTACTCCGCCACCGGCAACGCCACCACCTTCTATCAGCCCGGCTTTTCGACCTACGATGCGGCGCTCGGTATCGGCAAGGACGCCTGGCAGTGTGGACTCTACGGGCAGAACCTCACCGACACGCGCGCCAATCTCTACGAAAATAACAGCCAGGCCATCAACGCCATCACCGTCAATCGGCCACGCACCGCGGGCGTGCGGTTCAGCTACAAATTTTGAAAACACAACCACCAACGCGGGAGACTTATGGCGAAGCGTGACGAATTGAAGGTCTTGACGGAACCGACGATCGTGCGGCGAGCGGACGTTCCGTATACCTTGTGGGGCGATGAGGAGGCAGGCTACGTCAATGACCTCTTCTATGTCATGAGCGCGCAAATGATGCTTCTCGCCGTGACCCTGCCGCCGGGAGGACGATGGAGGTCATCCGATCAGTGTCGGGCGTTCTACGACACGCATGAATGCGTCTATGTCGTGAGGGGACAATTCAGTTGCCAGGACCCCGAAACCGGCGAGGTGCGCACCGTGAGAGCGGGCGAGATGCTCTCCATGGGCGAGAAACGCTGGCACTTCGGCTACAACTTCGGCAATGAGGATCTGCACATGCTGGAGTTCATCGCGCCCCCGGCCGCCCAAAATTCTCTTGCCCATGTGGCCCGCCCCCGGAGCCTCGTGGGCTGGGACGCAACGGCTCTGAAAAACTGGCCCCGCGAAAGACAACGGGGCGCCGATAATCTACGCGTGTGCCGCCTCACCGATACCGTGGACACGATTATTGGCGACGCCAACCCGGTGCTCTGTCGCGTGTTCGCGAGTACCGACAAGGTGTTCTTGGGCGTCGTTACCATTTCCCCCCGCAGCCGAAGCGATGAACTCACGTTCCCCTACGATGTCTGCTATCACGGCGACAGCGGCGAGATCACGCTCCACGTCTCGCAACGCGGTAACTATTTCGCGATTCGCCCAACCGATGTCGCATTCATTCCGACGGGAACCGCCCACCGGCTCTTCAACCACACTGGTCAAACGCTTCAGGTTCTCGTCGGCGGGGCGGGGAACTTCTCGCGGCTCACAGTCGCGCCGTGATTGCCGCCAGCTACCCTAATCCCGACCTCGTAGTCGGTGAGGATCAGCGTCCGGCCTGGAACCGACCGGAGTCGCGGCGCCATGCCTATCATCATCTGCACCGCCTGACCCGATATGGCCACCGATTTCGGGCCGGCCGGGTGATGAGACTCGAGGAGCACCTGGATGGGTCGATTGCCGGCCGCGACGACGTCCGCCGCATGACCACGTTGCCCCCGTTTTCCGCGATGATCATCTCCCGAGGCGCGCATATTCTGTATGAGAAATGTGCCCCGGACTTTGGGCCTCGCTGCCCGCACGCCATCATGTCGATCTCCAAGATGACGATGAATCTTGCGATAGGCGAGTTGGCCGAAGGCGGTATGATTGACCTGCAGGCGCGCATCGACCGATATCTGCCATGGATTGGTGCCGGCTACGCAAGCGCCACCGTGCAAGACGTGCTCGACATGAACGTCAATAATGATTACTCCGAAGATTACAACGACCTGCATTCAAGATGTTTCGCCCATGAAGCAGCAACGGGTTATCGGTTGCCCGACGACGGCCAAACCGAGGGCACCTCGCGCACATTCATCGCCGACATAGGCCTCGCCCCCAGATGCCAGGACACGACAAACCGGTCAGGAAAGGCCCTCTATAAGTCTGCCAACACCGATGTGCTCGCATTCGTCGCGGAGGCGGCGAGCGGTAGACCCATCCAGAGCTTCATGGCTGACCTCGCCGATGCCGCTGGATTCGAGGACAGTATGGACGTCGCGGCCGACCGAGAAGGCTTCACGATGCCAGACGGCGGCATCAGCTTGACGATTCGTGACCTCGCCCGCTACGGAGCCCTGTTTGCGCGCCGCGGCCGCGGAATTCACGGCCGGTCCGTCGGTTCTCCTGCCTTCATCGATAAAACATTGGTCTCCGGCATCCCTTGGACGTTACCTCCTGAGCGCTTGCGCTACAGCAATATGACCCTAACCAACGGAAAATGGCTCGGCCATAACGGCTACGGCGGTCAGTTCCTACTGGTCGATCTCACGACCGGAACTGTCGGCGCCCTCCTGAGCGTGCTTGAGGGTAAGAACGCCCACGAACCGAGCTACTACACTCAAATCATCGATATGCTCCAAGACATCTGTCGCACCCGGTGACCAGTGGATTAAAGAGGATGGTCTCGGGGGTTCTGGTGCATTGGCGGATACGCGGTACCAGCAAGCTCTCAGGCCAGGATGGTCGCGGGTTACGATTGGGGCGCGCGCACGGCCGTCATCGTGGCGGCCCTCTGGCCCGAGCGCTGCAAAGCGCTGGTCTCGGTGAGTGGATATTTGGTTACCAATCTGAAGGCGAACGAGCAGCCCTTGCCGCCGGCCGGGGAATGGGGATGGTGGTACCAGTATTACTTTGCCACCGAACGCGGCCGAACCGGCTATGAGAAATATCGACACGATTTCGCAAAGCTTATCTGGAAGAACTGCTCGCCAAAGTGGAATTTCGATGATGCGACATTCGAGCGCTCCGCCGCATCCTTCGACAACCCGGATCACGTGCATCGTCATCCATAACTACCGCTGGCGTCTGGGCTTGGCGAAAGGCGATCCACAATACGACAGTCTTGAGGCGAGACTCTCCGAAGGCCCCGTGATTGGGGTGCCGACGATCACGATTGCCAGCGATTTCGATGGTGCGGCCGCCGACGGAAGGGCTTACGCCAATAAATTCGCGGGACGTTATTCGCACCGCATCCTCGCTGGCATTGGCCACAACGTGCCCCAAGAGGCGCCGCAAGCGTTTGCGCAAGCAATCTTGGACGTGGATTCCTCTGCAACTTCGTGAGTTCCGATCGAAAGCATTGTTGCGTGCGTACCGCTCAAATCCGGTCAGAGTCTGCTGTTTGATCATCTCGCTCGCGGGGCTTTTATGATGTATCAGACTTACGAGGACCCGAGTCCGGGGAAGACCTACATCAGCCCGAGTTTCCCTGCGTTTGGGCAGAAGGATCGCATGTTGCGCGTCCAACCCCCGACCACTAATTCGAGGAAAAAACTCGCGGCGCTACCCTGAGCTTGAATGAGGGATTTGAGTTTTGGACTAAGCAAAAAAAGGTAGCACGGGAGTTCAGGAGCGATTCAGCGCCGGGGTATGGCGATCCTGGAGCCAGAAACGAAGACGCGCTTGCAACGCACGGGGAGTCCATATATTTCCTTAAGCGCTCCTCGCCGCTGATGTCTGCCTCAACCGCGGGCGTCCAACCGCTTGCACGATATTCGGCCGCTCATATATGAAAAAGTGTCCGCTTAGCCGCGTCGCTCTCTGTGCGCTCGACCCCGGTTTCACGGTAACGCTGTTGTCGGTGATGGCATCCTGCAGCTTGACCGGCTTGTCGAGAAAATCCTAGGCCACAAGATCTCGGTAGCTAAGTCGGTAGGTGATGTACCAGCCAACTCACACGTACGCAAAACTCCTCCTTGACGGCACCCCTTCAAGCGCCATGGATCTCGGCAAGACATCCTCGACGCGCTGACGGCCAGCGAGGCGGCCTACGACAAAATCATAGCTCAGGCGACCGACATGTGGACATGGCATCAATGACATGTTAGCGTCCTCGTGGTGTAGTTCCGCGGATCAAGCCAATCGACTTTGCGATTAGGCCTCTGATTTTGGTGTCGCTATTCCATGAAAGAGTCGGCGCAAGCCCACCCGTTGACGCGTTTCATCGCCGAATGTCGCTACCAGGATCTTCCGAGCGACGTGGCGGATCTTGCTGCGCTGTGTGCTCTCGACACCTTTGCGGCGATGGTGTGCGGTGCGATCAGCCCCGTCGCCTGCATTGCGGCGGCTCATGCGGCGGAGGCGTGGCGTAGCGGGGGTGCGACGGTGCTCGCCACGGGCGCCCGACAGAGATCTGCGGCGGCGGCCTACGCGAATGCAACTGCGGCGAATGGCACGGACCTCGATGATGTCGGCCGCTTCACCTGGGGTCATCCCGGTGCGATGGTCGTTCCCACAGCGCTCGCGGTCGCGGAAGAGATGCAGGTCTCGGGCAAGGAATTCCTCGCCGCGGTCGCGCTGGGTTACGAGGTGGCATTCCGCTCCGGACGCTGCCTGAACTTCGGCACCGGCGCGCCGCTCGTGAACGCTGCGCGCGAATTTCGCGCCTGCGGCTCCTGGGGCTCGGCGAGTTGCGCGGCCATAGCCGCGCACGTGATGCGCTTGTCGCCGGAGAAGATCGTGCACGCCCTCGGGATCGCCGAATACCACGCACCCGAGGCGCCGATGATGCGCGATCTGGAAACGCCGACCATGGTCAAGCACGCCAACGGGGTCGGAGCCATGACGGGCGTGGATGCCGCCGGCCTCGCTTCCCGTGGCTTTACCGGCATCATCAGCCGGCTCTACGCGGACCGTCATCGCGAGTGGACAACCGACGTCGGCCACGCCTGGATCCTGCCGCACGGCATCCACTGGAAGCGTCACTCGTGCTGTTCGTTTGCGCACGCGACGCTCGAAGCCATCGCAGAACTGCGCCGCCGCGGCGCGACCGGATCGAAGATACGTCAGATTCGGGTGCAGGCCTATAGCGATGCCGTGCGCTTGGGGGCTCGCGTTCCGCAGACATCGGAGGAGGCGCAGTTCTCGATCAGTTGGCCGGTTGCCGTGATGCTCGAGGACGGCGAGGTGCACCCGCGCTCAATGCTACCGGCGCGACTGGCGGATCCGCGCACGCGCTCACTCGCCGGCCGCGTCGTATTGACCGAAAACCCCGAGCTCACGGCCCGCTATCTCTTGTCGGAATCCGCGCAGCCCGGTGGCGTAGAAGGAGCGATCGTCGAAATCGAACTGGCTGACGGCAGCGTGCTCGGGCCGGTCAAGGGAATCAACGTACTTTTTCCGGAGCGCCTGCCCGGCCGCGAGACTGTGGAGGCAAAGTTTCGCTGGGCGGCGGCGGATGCGCTGACGCCCACGCAGATCGACAGCGTATTGAGCTTTGTCCAGGCGCTGCCCGATCTGCCAAACGTCGCGCCCCTCGCGCGAAGCCTCGTGGTACGGCCCGGCGCCGAACCTTAGCGAGCGCCAGCGCGCTGGCGGCCCGACAGATAGACCGCAGCACCGGTTCCGAGGAGCGCGGCGGTCATGCCGACCACTTTGCACGCGGTCAGCAACGGATGTGCATCATCGGGGGCGGGTACGAGCGCAAGCGCGATGGAGCCCAGGGTGGTAGTGAGCCCGATGATCGCCATGACGATGATGGTCGCACGACCTCCGGGAACGGTGAGCTCTCCGGGCGCGGCCGCGCCGCCGGACAACGGAATCGCGCATGCGAACAGCGAGACGAATGGCAGCATCACCGCCACGACCATCATGCTGATCAAGACATCGTAGGCGCCCTTGACGGTGGTTCCGGCCTGGCCGAGAAAGGCAAACGCCGCGGCGATCGCCGATTGTGTCGCGATGGCGACGGTCGGCGAGCCGTAGCGCGGGTGCAGCCTTGCGAAGCTCTTCGGGAGGAAGGAGTCGATGCCGGCGACGAAGGGGATGCGGGCGACCGCCCCGAGCCAAGCGCCGACGCTGCCGATGCATGCCAAGGTGAGAAAAATTGCCGCGAGCGGCGTGAGCCACGGCACCCGCAGCTGCTGAGAGGCGCTGCGGATGGCCTCGATGACCCCATAGAGCGCACTCGTGTGCGCCACGGGGAGGATGATTAGAACGCTCAAGGTGCCCGTCAAATAGATAGCCGCAATCATCGGCGCCGCCACGGCGAGTGCGCGCGGCACGGTACGCTGCGGATCGCTGATTTCACCGCCCATGAAAGAAGCGGCCTCGGGTCCCGTCCAGGCAAACGCTATCGTCGCCCAGAAAATCAGATCCGTGAGTTGCAAGCTCGGTACGAGACCCGCTCTGCTGAAGGGCGTTGCCGGTCCGAAATTCAGCCAGGTAGCTGCTCCCAACAATGCGAGAACGAGACCCGCGAGCCAGCGCGAAATCGCTCCCACATTGTTGAGCCACTTGGCGATTGCCATGCCGCGCAGGTTCAGATAGGTCGCGAGAGCGAGCCCCACCAGTGCAAACGAGATGAAGTATCCGGGCGAGGCGCCGGCCTGCGCGCTCGCGTGCGAGGATAGATATAGCGCGTTGCCGGCCGCGAAGTACAGAATGCCTGGGAAATACGGAAGATTGCTGGTCCAGTAGGTCCAGCCCGTCATGAAGCCGACGCCCGGACCGAACGCCAACTTGCTCCACACGTACAGGCCCCCTTGGGCCGGATGGCGAGAGGACAGAAATACGACGCATACCGAGAGCGGCAGGAACATCACCAGGCCGCCGAGGATCCAGACCAGCAGCGATCCCTGGCCTGCCGCAGCGGCGGTGGCGATCCACTGGAAGTTCGTCCCTGCGGTGACGAAGAACAGGATCACGTCGCGCAGGCCGAGCGAGCGCGTCAAGCTTGTGACCCCCGGCGTGGGCTGCATCGGTCGAGCTCGAGAACGATTCAGCAAGGTCAGCCGCGCAGTCGCAGTCCGCGCGGGTCGTACGGGGGCTCGACCAAGATGCGGGTCGGCCGGCGTCGGCCGACCACGTGAACCTCGAGCGGCGTTGGGCTTTCGACAACGTTGCGGTCCACATACGCGAGCGCGAGGCTTTGTTTCACGAAATGCCCATACGCACCCGAGGTCACGAAGCCGACGCGACGCTCCCCGACCCACACGGGCTCGAAGCCGGTGGCGTCCGCATCGAGTGCATCGATGGCGAGCAGCACGAGCTGCTGCTCGGCGCCCTGCTCACGCGCCTTGAGCGCGGCGGCGCGGCCGATGAAATTGCCCTTCTCGTAGGCAATGAAACGATCGAGCCCCGACATGACCGGGGTGCAGGACTGCGCATATTCCAACGACCAGACCCCATAGCCCTTCTCGAGCCGCAAGCTGTCCTGCGCGCGCATGCCGATCGGCCGCATCCCAAAGGGCAGGCCGTGTTTCAGCAGACTCTCCCAGAGCGTGCGCTGCTGCAGGGCGGGGACGGTGATTTCATAGCCGAGTTCGCCGGTGAGGGATAAGCGCGCGACCACCGCTCGGGTGAGCCCCACATCCATCAGGCGACAGCCGAGAAAAGGGAGCGCCGCATCGGTCACGTCCTCGCGGGTGAGCTGCGCGAGAATCTCGCGCGAGCGCGGACCGGAGAGGGAGAATCCCAGCCAGCTCTCGGACAAATTCTCGATGGTGACGCCGCTTCGAGGCAGCAGCTCGCGGAACCAGCGCTGATGGAACTCTTGCAGATAGTAGGAGCCGGTTAGCCAGAATCGCTCGGGTGCGAGACGAGTGACGGTGAGATCACCCATCAGCTTGCCGGACGGCGCCAGCATCGGTGCGAGCCGCATGCGGCCCTCGGGCGGCAGACGACTCGCGAGCAGCCGATCGAGCCACGCCTCGGCACCCGCTCCGGCCACCTCATAGCGGGCATATACATTGGTATCGAGGAGACCGGCCGCGGTGCGCGTCGCGAGGACCTCCGCCGCCACGATGTCATGCGCGTTCGAGCGTCGCAGCGAGGGCTGCTCGAGAAAATCAGGTTGATCAATGGCGAAGTACTGTGGCGTTTCCATCCCCCATACCACACCGAAGCGCGCCCCGACCGCCCGCTGCGCGTCGTACGCGGGAGTGACCTTAAGCGGCCGGCCGGCGGGCAGCTCCTCGTTCGGGTAGGCGATCACAAAACGGCGCGAATAGAACTGCGCCGTGGTGTCGCGCAGATATTGGTCCGCGCCGGCAAACGTGCCGAAGCGGGCGACGTCTATGCCGAAGACTTCGCTCCCCGGATCGCCGTCCACGATCCAGTTCGCGAGCACGAGCCCAATAGCGCCGCCCTGCGAGAATCCAGCCATGCAACCGCACGCCGCCCAGAAGTTGCGATGTCCGGCGATGGGGCCGACCAAGGGATTGCCGTCCGGCGTGAAGGTAAACGCGCCGTTGACCCACTTGCGAATGCCGGCTTCCAACAGCTCGGGGAAGCGCGCGAGGCCCACCGATAGCTCCGGGGAGATTCGATCGATGTCCTCGGGGATCAACTCCATGCCGTAATCCCAATCGGCACCTTCGGTTTTCCAGTGCCGGGGATTGCGCTCGTACACGCCGAGCAGCACGCCGTCGCGCTCCTGTCGCAGATACGTGAACCCCTCGAGGTCCGTTACCGCCGGCATCTCGCGGGGACGTGCCGCGAGCGAGGCGACATCGCCGGTGATGAGGTAGTGATGCTGCATCGGCGTGAGCGGCAGATCGATACCGGCCATACGTCCGACGCGGCGCGCCCAGAGCCCTGCCGCATTGATGACATGCTCCGTCTTGATCGGGCCCTGCTCGGTATCGACGCGCCAGCCGCCATCCGGCAGCGTGGTGAGCGCGAGGACGCGGTTGCGCAGAACGATGTGCGCACCGCGCTTTCGCGCAGCCCCGGCATAGGCATGAGTCGTTCCGTGCGGATCGACGTGACCCTCGTTCGGATCGAAGAGGCCGCCCAATATGCCGGTCGGATCTATGATCGGGCAGTCCGCCACGATTGCTTCCGGGGTGACGAGCCGCGCGTCGATGCCGAGCGTCTGGTGCAGAGCCCACTCCGCCTGGAGCCACTCCCATCGAGCTGGCGTCGTCGCCAGGCTGTAGCCGCCGGTCATGTGCATACCGACGCTCTGGCCGCTCTCCTTCTCGATCTCGTGGTAAAGTTTGATCGTATAAGCTTGGAGCGCGGCGATGTTAGGATCATCGTTCAGTGCATGAAAGCCGGCCGCGGCGTGCCAAGTAGAGCCTGCGGTGAGTTCGGCTCGTTCGATGAGCAGGACATCGGTCCAGCCGCGCAGCGTGAGGTGATAGAGAACGCTGGCCCCGACGATGCCGCCGCCGATGACGACGACCCGATAGTGCTCCTTTGGCGAACTCACTCGTCTGCGCCGCGTCGCGAGCGAGCGGTGTTCAAGTCGGCGAGGTTGATGCTCTCGAGCTCCGGCAGCGCCATGATCACTCGCAGGGCCCAGCGCTCGCCTTCGGCGAGGTCTGCCGCGTACAGTTGGCGAGCCAGCGGGCCATTGCGGGCCACGATCGCGTCTCGGATCTTGCCCGGGCCCGTGCCCCAGAAATTTGCCACGTCATGCTGCGTGGTTCCGAGGAACAGGATGCGCAGCGAGAGGTTCTGCAAATGGCGAATCGTCTTCGCGAGCAAGGCATTGCCGGTGGCCTCGGCGATCGCCAGATTGAAGTTACGGTTGGCGAGCAGGATGTGGATGATGGCGTCGTCATCGCCGGGCGCCCACTGGGACTCGCAGACCTGCCGCAACTGGTCGAGCCGAGCCGGGTCCATGCCGCGTTCGGCGGCCAGCTCAGCCGCCGCAGGCTCGAGCAAATAACGCAATTGATAAGTGTCGCGCACTCCGCGCAACGTCAACGGCGCGATGAATGTGCCGCGCTCCGTCGTTTTCTCGACCAGTCCCTCCTGCACCAGACGGGGTAGGGCGGCTCGGATCGAGGCCATCCCCAAGCCGTAACGTGCTTCGAGCGCGCGCTCGGAGGTCTTCTCGCCGGGTTTCAAGCGGAAAGTGAGGATGTCCAGTCGGATGAGTTCGTACGCCCTCTCGTTGAGGGGCAGCGATTCCGCATTGTCGAGTCCAACCAACCCATCGGTGACTCGAAGTTTGGGATGTGCGCCTGGCATGCGGTGGTCTCTACTATGGTCTGATGCAGCCGAAGTGTAATCGGCGATTGCGCTAAGGATGACATGTCATATAGCATAATTGACATGTGGACACCATGTTTATGAGCTGTTAGGCTTTTCGAGAGCGATCCTATGGCCGGAGGGATGACTAAATAGCCGCGCCGAGGTAGCGAAAGGGGGATCGACCATGAATACAAAGTCGCCGCTGTCTTACGCCATCGCGGCCATCTTGAGCGGCGCCTCCGCAGGCGCAGCTCAGGCGGCCACCGCGAGTTCCGATAGCGATGCAAGCTCGGACACCATTCAGGAAATCGTCGTTACGGCGCAGCGGCGCAGCGAGAACATGCAAGAGGTGCCGATCACGATCCAGGCACTCACGGCTGAGACCTTGACCCAGCTGAGCGTGTCGACCTTCGATGATTTCGTGAAGTACTTGCCGAACGTGACGGCCGCCAACAACGGTCCAGGTCAAGAGAACATCTACATGCGGGGCCTGAGCGCCGGTGGGGTGTCGGGCAATCAGGGGGCCGGCGCGGTCGGTCCCTTCCCCAACGTCGCGATCTATCTCGACGAGCAGTCGGGGCAGGCGCCAGGCCGTAACCTCGACGTCTACGCGGCGGACTTGGATCGAATCGAAGTGCTCGAAGGTCCGCAGGGGACTCTGTTTGGGGCCGGCGCCCAGGCAGGCGTGCTCCGATACATCACCAACAAGCCGAAACTCGACGCAACCGAAGGCAGCGTCGATGCCGGCTACGCGTATACGAGTCACGGCGATCCCAGCAGCAACGTCACCGGTGTGATCAATCTACCGCTGATCGCCAATACCTTTGCGGTTCGTGCGGTGATCTACAGCGACACGCGCGGGGGCTACATCAACAACGTGCCCGGCACGTTCACCCGCAGCAGCACCGACCCAAGCATTCACTATGCCGGATATACCAACAACATTCCGAGCTACACGTCCAAGACAAGCAGCGTCAGCAACTCCGCTCTGGTTGCCAATGCAATCAATCCGCTGACCTATCAGGGCCTGCGCGTTTCCGCGCTCTACAAGTTCAATGATGATTGGAATGCGTTGCTCGTACAGTCCTACCAGAGCATGGACGCGCAGGGCGTTTTTTACGACACGCCCAACTCCTCCGGCCCTGCGGTTGCACCGCACGCGGGCGGCCCGGTCTCGATGCCGCTGCCCGATTTGTCGGCGCAGCTGTACAACCCCTCGTACGACAAAGACCGCTTCGAGAATACCTCGCTGACGATCGACGGCCGTCTGGGCGCGCTCAAGCTCGTTTACGTGGGCGGCTATCTGGTTCGCAACATCGAGCAGGTACAGGACTATACGAACTACGCGCGCGGCGTGTATGCCGACTATTACCAATGCGTGCCAGGCTCGGGCGGCAAGCCCGGCCAATGCTACTCCCCGAGCACGATTTGGAGCGATAACGAGAAGGATACGCACAACAGCCAGGAGCTGCGCTTGAGCACGCCGGATGACTGGCGCATTCGCGGTATCGGCGGGATCTTTTGGGAAGACCTCGAGATCCACGAAGTAACGAACTTTGAGTACAAGACCGCGCCCGGGTTCGCGCCAATCAGTCCCCCGCCCGGAGCGACCTCGAACGACCCCAATGTGCGCAACGACAACACAGCGTTCTCCGAGGATATCACCCGTGGCTACACGCAGAAAGCCGCGTTCGGCTCCGCGGATTTCGACCTCATTCCCAAGCGCCTGACCCTGACGCTCGGAACCCGCTATTACAAATTCGACAACACCGAGGTCGGAAGCGCGGTCAGCAGCTTCGGCTGCTATGTCGGTTATGCGACCACGGCCCCGTGCACCACCTCATCGGGCTCGACCAACCTCAACGCCGAAGGTCTGCACAGTACTTACTCGGGATTCAAGAGCCGCGCCAACTTGAGTTTCAAGGTAACGGACGATGCCATGGTGTACTACACCTGGTCGCAGGGCTTTCGCCCGGGCGGATTTAACCGCAACTCGACCCTGCATTTGAACGGGACGTTCGCGACGCCGCTCAAGTTTGCCCCCGATACGCTGATCAACAACGAAGTCGGCTGGAAGACCGAGTGGCTCGATCATCGCCTCCAATTTAACGGGACGGTTTACCAGGAGGATTGGAAAAACGTCCAGGTCTTTTTCTTCGATCCGCAAGGCGGTCTGGGCAATCTGGTCTTCACCACCAATGGACCGGATTATCGGGTGAGGGGGGCGGAGACTCAACTCGTGGCGCGCGTGGTGCGCGGACTGACGCTGTCGGGCGCCGCCTCCTGGAACAGCAGCAGTCAGACGAACTCTCCGTATCTGACCGGTGTGAACGGACAGCCGATCACCTCCATCAGAAATCCCTACGGTACTCCCGGAAGCTCCCTGTCGCAGTCTCCGCCTTTTCAAGCCAACCTGCGCGCGCGATACGAGCTCAACGTGAACGACTATCGCGCGTTTTGGCAGGTCGGTGGCGTACATCAGGCGCACTCGTATTCGGCCATCGGCTACATCGCGAATTACGACATGCCGGCTTATACCACCTACGATGCATCGCTGGGAGTCGCGAAAGACGCCTGGACGGTGCAGCTCTACGGTCAAAACATCACGGATGTCCGCTACGTGACCTATATCGGCGACGGTCAGTTCGTGCAGACGAATTTTGTCGGCAGGCCGCGCACGATGGGGCTGAAGTTCAGCTACAAATATTGACGTGCCGGAGCGCCCCGCATGGTTGAGACGCTGCAGCGCTATTCGGCTTGGTCGCTGCTGCGCGCCGGCTTTGCCGGCCCTGGGTACTGGCGCTCTCTTTGGAGCGGCGCAAAGCTCAAGGACGAATACGACGTCGTGATCGTGGGCGCCGGCGGCCACGGGCTGGCGACCGCCTATCATCTGGCGCGCGATCATGGAATCAAGCGAGTCGCGATCCTCGAGAAGCGCCTGGTGGGCTACGGCAATGTCGGCCGCAACACGACCATCGTGCGCTCGAACTATCTCTTGCCGGAGAACCACTACTTCTACGAGGACTCGCTTCGACGCTGGGAGCAGCTCTCGCGCGTGCTCAACTACAACGTGATGTATAGTCCGCGCGGTGTCCTCGACCTCGCGCAGTCGGACGGCGACATGGCCGAACTGGCGCGGCGCGGCAATGCGATGCGGCTCGCAGGAATCGATGCCGAGCTGATGAGCCGGGACGCTGTGTTGAGGTTCGCGCCGGAGATCGGCAGCTCTGCGCCGCGCCGCTTCGATATCGTAGGCGGGCTGCGGCAGCCGCGCGGCGGGACCGGGCGGCCCGCCGCCGGCGCCGGGGGCTCCGCGGGGGCGGCCCGGGCGCGCGGCGTCGATAGCATCGCGGACTGCGAAGTCGGCGGAGTTCCGACGACGGGCGGCCGTGCCGCGGGGGTCGAAACGACGCGCGGTTTCGTGAAGGCCGCGCGCATCGTGTTCGCCGTCGCGGGTCGTACGGGGGCGATCGGTGAGATGCTGGGCGTCAAATTGCCGATCGAGACGCACCTCTTGCAAGCGATGGTCACCGAACCCATCAAGCCGCTGGTGAGCACGGTGCTCGTGTACATCCACTCCCATGGCGAGGCCTATGTTACGCAGTCCGACCGCGGCGGCATCGTCATGGGCGGGTTGCTCGACGGATTTCCATCGTATACGCAGGAGGGGCAGTGGTACCGGCTGGAGGACGTGGTGCAATCGGCCATGGCGCTGCTCCCGCAGATCGCAGGGCTGCGGATACTCAGGAGCTGGGCAGGCACGAACGATATGACCATGGACGGCAGCTTCATCATCGACCGCATGCGCGACGACAATGTGTTCCTGAACGGCGGTTGGTGTTATGGCGGATTCAAGGCGATTCCCGCCTCGGGTGCGGCATGTGCGGCGTTTGTGGCCACGGGCAACGCACCCGATCTGATTCGTGCACACACTCTATCGCGCTTCAGGACCGGCCATCTGCTCGATGAGCGCGGCGGCGGTCCCTTCCCGGTGCGCCTGTGAAGCGATTGGCCTGTCCCTTCTGCGGCGAGCGCGAGCTCGAGGAGTTCGCCTTCCGCAAGACTCTGGAGGATCCAGGAGCCAGCGACTATGCAGCCGTGTACGAGCGGTCGAACCGTGTGGACGACAGCCTGGAGTATTGGCAGCATGTACACGGGTGCCGCGCCTGGCTCCGAGTGCGACGCAATCCCTCGACGGGCCAGGTGGGCGACGTGCATCTGCTCGGGGGAGGATGCACATGAGCGGCCGGACGGTGCGCATTGGAGCACGAGTTTGCGCCGAGGCGACCCGCTTTTCTTTCGACGGCCGAGCGTACACCGGCCAACGCGGCGACACCGCCGCGTCCGCGCTGCTGGCGCACGGTGTCCGGCTGCTCGGCCGCAGCTTGAAGTATCGGCGTCCGCGCGGCCTGCTTGCCGCCGGTCCGGAGGAACCGAATGCGCTCCTGACGGTAGGCACCGCTCCGTACATCATCCCGAATGTACCCGCATCCCAGCTCGTTCTGCGAGACGGGGTCGTGCTCAGCAGCCAAAATCGTTGGCCCTCGCTGCGCTACGATCTGGCCTCGCTGCTGCAGACCAGCGGACGATTCTTCGGGGCCGGCTTCTACTATAAGACCTTCATGTGGCCCTCCTGGCGTAGCTACGAGATGCTCATTCGAAAGCTCGCCGGGCTTGGTGCTGCGCCGGGCGCCGCGAATCTGGCACCGCCATCGATCGAGCACCTGTCATGCGACGTGCTGATCGCAGGCGCGGGCCCCGCTGGTCTCAGCGCCGCTTTGGCAGCGGCGCGGGGCGCCGCGGGGGGGGGGGGGGGGGGGGTCGAGGCCGGGGGGAGGGGGGGGGGGGGCCTCGAGCCGGCGACCGCGGCGGCGGGGCCCCGCGCCGCGGGGGCGGCGGCGCGCGCCGGCGCGCGGGTCGTGGTGTGCTCGCGGGAGCCCGTGCCGGGCGGGGAGCTCGAGTTCGAGGCCGCCACGATCGACGGTTGCAGCGCGGCTGGCTGGATCAATGAAGTTCGACGCGAGCTCTCGCAACACGGCGTGCGGCTGCTCACCGATACGGCCGTCGTGGGCGGATCGGACGGTCTGGTGATCGCGCACCAAGAACCGGGCGGCCTCGCCGGTGAAAACGCCGTCTATCGCATCCGCCCGGGTCGCTTGCTGATTGCCACAGGCGCCGTTGAGTGTCCCATCGCCTTCGTGGACAACGACCGACCGGGCGTCATGTTGCTCGGGGCCGCTGAGCGCCTGCTCGCGCGCTATGGCGTCGTCGTGAGCGAACAGCCGCTGCTGTTCGGCAATCACGACCGGATCTATGCCGCGGCAGAGAGGCTCTGCGGCGCGGGCATTCGCGTGCGCGCGATCATCGATTCGCGCCGCGAGGCGATGGTGGGGGAGGGAATCGCCGTCGCGCGGGCACAGCTTGCGCGCGCCGGCGTCGAGTGCCTGTTCGGTCACGCCAGCGTCGCATCTGAAGGCAGCAACGCGGTGCGGGGTGCAAAGGTCGCAGCGCTCGAGGCGCCGCACCACGTGCGCCGGTTCGAGTGTGATTCGATCTTGATGAGCGGCGGATGGTCGCCCGCGATACATGCGGCGCTGCATGAGGGCGGGGTAGGGCGTTGCGTCGAAGCGATTGGCGCATTCGTCGCCGACTGCCAGCCTGGATGGAGGCTCACGGCCGGAGCCGCCTGCGGCAATTACGAGATTGCGGCAGCGGTGGCGGACGGCTTCGCGGCGGGTGTGCGCGCGGCGCAGGGCATCGGCGCGGCGATGAGTCCGGGACGGCCACCCGTGGCCATCGGTGATCCGCCTCCGCGGCTCGTCTCCTTCTGGCGATCGCCCGCGCCACCGAGCGGCGAGAAGCGCCAGTTCGTCGACTATCAAAACGATGTGACGGTGGCTGACCTTCGCCAGGCACTGGCGGAGGGATTCACCGACATCGAGCATGTCAAGCGGTACACGACACTCGGGGTGGGCACCGAGCAGGGAAGAACCGGCAGTGTCCTGGGGGCCGCGATCATTGCCGAGCTCAAGGGCACCAGCCTTGCGCAAGTGGGTCCCAGTCGTACCCGTCCGCCTTATCACCCGGTCACGCTCGCGGCGCTCGCGGGCCGTCGGGTCGGTGCAAACTTGCGGGTGATGCGCCGATCACCGCTGCACGGGTGGCACGAAAGGCACGGCGGCGTGCTGGAGCCGGCCGCGTACTGGATGCGCCCCCGATTCTATCGAGCGTCCGGGGCCGACGCAGCGTCGGCAGGCATCGCCGAGGCGGCTCGCGTGCGTGCCCTGGGTGGTGTTTTCGACGCATCGACCCTCGGCAAGATCGAAGTCGCCGGCAGCGCCGCCGCTCGCTTCCTCGACCGGCTCTACCTCGCGCGGGCGAGCGCGATCGAAGTCGGTCGCTGCAAGTATATGGTGAATCTGCGGGAGGACGGCATGGTGCTCGATGACGGCATCGTCTCGCGGATCGCCGAGGATCGGTTTCTCGCAACCACGAGTACCGGACATGCCGAGCGGATGCTGTCGCACTTCGAGTACTATCGCGACACGGAGTGCAGCGGCGCGCCGGTCGCGCTCAGCAACGTGACCGAGACGTGGGCCGTGATCGTGGTCGCCGGTCCGATGAGTCGCGACACGTTGTGCATGGCCCTCGGCGAGACCTGCCATGCGGACATCGCGCAATTGCGACACATGGACATTGCGGCTTTGCGCTGGCGCGATCGGGAGGTGCGCGTGCTGCGAGCCGGCTTCTCGGGCGAGCTCGCGTTCGAGCTGCATTGCCGGCCGGACATCGCCGTGCCTCTTTGGCAGACGCTCATCGACGCGGGACTGCCGCCCTACGGGCTCGAGGCCCTCGAAATCCTTCGAGTCGAGAAGGGCTATTTGGTGGATTCAGAGCTGACCGGTCAGACAACACCCATGGACCTCGGTATGGAGGGTCTGGTGAAGCTCGGAAATCCCTGTGTTGGCCGCGCCCTTATCGACCGCCCTGCGTTGCACGAGCCGTCGCGTCCGCGGCTGGTCGGGTTGCGGACCGTCGAGGGACAAGCATCGATTCACAGCGGTGCGCAGATCACCACCGCGGATGCGCCGAGCCGCTCGCTCGGCTACATCACGTCGAGTGTTTACAGCCCGGCGCTGCGCGAATGGATCGCGCTCGCGCTGGTCGCCCGCTCTGCTTCGGGAGATGGGACTGTCCTGGTGGCACGCGATCCTCTACGCGGCGTTGACACACGGGTTCGCATCACCGCACCGGTTCACTTCGACCCCACCGGCGAGCGGATGAAATCGTGAGCGCTGTGCACAACTCGAGCGCCGTCGAGTACTGTCGCATCGAGGGGCCGACCGTACCGCCCGCGCTCGAGTTCCAGACGTTCGAGTTTCCGCTCATCGCCAGTGCGGCTCGCGATCTGCCCGCAACGCCCGGATCCTTGCAACGCGGGGACTCCGGACAAGCGACATTGCTGCATTTCGCGCCCGGCCACTTCCTCGTGCCCCGGCCCGCATCCGGGCTGATCCGGACGCTCGATGGCCTGCAAGCCTCAGGTGTTGGAGCTGTGTTCGACGTCGATGGAAAGTGGCATGCATTCAGGCTCACGGGGCGGGGTGCCGAGCGGGTGCTTTCATCCACCATCGATCTGCCCCAGGCGCTGCGGCATCGAGACTGCGCGGCGCTGCACCTGTTCGATTGTCCGGCGGTTGTTGCGCGGCGCCCCGATACCTTCGAGGCGTGGGTGGAGGCGAGCTATGCAAGCGCTTTCCGGGAGTGCGCGAGTCAATGCGTGAGTCGACTGGCGGCCCGAGACGTACAGGCAGGCTGAATCAGACGCATGCCCGCCGACAATCGACGCTGGCCGCTCCTTCTCATCTGTGCCATCGTGGCGCTCGCGGCGATTCTCGTGTGGCGCATGCCGGAAGTGGCCGCCTGGCGCTGGTATCTAAGGTCGGGAAACCCTGCGATGGTCGAGGGTAATCTCACGCTCGCCGGGCCGCTGCGATGGTTCGATGACTACTATGTCGTGGCGGCGCTCGGCGACGGCGCGTACGCGATCGGCGAGCCACGCTACGGACAATGCAATTTCAGTTATCTGATCGTCGGAACACAGCGCGCGCTCCTGTTCGATACCGGGCCGGGGATTCGCGACATCAGTAAAGTCGTCAAGGTGCTGACGTCCCTACCGATCATCGCGGTGCCCTCCCATCTGCACTTCGACCATGTTGGCAATCTCCGTCGCTTCGAGGACGCCGCGCTCCCCGACCTGCCCGCACTTCGGGCACAAGTGCGCGACGGGCGATTCAACCTCGGCTTCTATCAGTTCCTGGGATTTGTCGAAGGGTTCAAGCGACCGGTCTTCCCGGTCTCCCGCTGGGTTCCGACGGGCTCCCAGATTGACCTCGGAGGGCATTCCCTGGAGCTGATCAGTGTACCGGGCCACACGCCGGACTCGGTCGTACTTCTGGACCGCCATAGCAATCGACTCTTCGCAGGTGACTTCATCTACCCGTCAGAGATCTATGCCTTTCTCCCGGGCGCCAATCTCGCCGATTACGCGGCCAATGCGCAGCGGATTGCGGGAATTCTGGACGATGCTTCCACCGTATACGGTGGCCACGGATGCGACCGGCGGCTGCCCAGCGTCGATCTCCCGATACTGCACCGCGCGGATGTGGCGGCCCTCGAGAAAGCGCTTTCCTTGGCTTCCGCAGGAGATTGGCGCGACGGCACGGGTTGGTATCCGCGCGATATTCCGGTGAACGAGCGGATGCATCTGCTCGCAAAGTATCCGTGGATGCGGCCATGAATGATCCCCGAGAGTGGCCCAGATCTCGGGGACGTGCAGGACATGAGCTCATCAACCCAGCGGCGAAGGGCGTACTGTCCAAATAATCGGACGATGTTATTTGACGTGCCGCGAGGCTGCTGAAGGGGCAGCGCGTCCGAGGGACCGCTATACTCGGCTGTAATGTCCCCACTGTTTACGCCTGTTCAAATGCTCCTCTCGGTGTTCGCCGGTTGGACCAGCTCCACGCCCCAGGTTGCCCTGGGCGGTGACACCATGAGCACCACATCACCGTGGATCTGATTCCATTAATGAAGGGCGTACCTATGTTAGTCGCACTCGAGGCGTCGTATGCGCCGATCGGTTCTGGTGCATTCGCGGATGGCGAGCAAGAGCAAGCTCACAGGGCTGGGATAGTTGGCTTCTAGGCCAGGGCCCGGTCCCAGGACTGCTTCAACGACCAATTCGGCCGCTGACCGCCAAGAC
>VFSW01001610.1_pt1 | contig 34405 bp, 32 predicted proteins | sample 5358111 | NCBI WGS metagenome assembly VFSW01 (sample SAMN11554181, study PRJNA540505) | mine drainage metagenome | isolation source: sediment from site ElyBrook_90M | place: USA: Ely Copper Mine, Vershire, VT | collected 2017
CTGGCTCTGGCTCTGGCTCTGGCTCTGGCTCTGGCTCTGGCTCTGGCTCTGGCTCCGGCTCTGGCTCTGGCTCCGGCTCCGGCTCAGGGACGGGTCCGCATTGTTCGACGCCCGGCAATGCACCCGGAGCCGGGGATGGTGCGACGCTGCCGCCGGGTACGGCAATCCGCGCGATCTCGGCGTGTAGTGCTGCCGCAATGTGCATCAGGGTCTGGGTCGATGCTGGTTGGCCGGGGCGCAAACGCGGTAACTGCATCAACAGTTCGCCTTCCCCTTCCCGACACAGTGCCGTCACGGTGGTCAGTCCAAGGAACTCCGCACCAATGCGCACACCCCGCAATGACTCCCCGGCCTGGCCGAAGGCCTGCGAGGCACCATCGGCACCGGAAGCCGCATGCACGGCCAAAACAAACTGCTCGAGGAAATACCTTGCATCCTGCAAAAATGCCAAGCGCAATCCGGCAGGGGTCGCGTCGGTCAGGTTCATCGAGCGTACGCGGCGTTGCCTCAGGAAGCCGCTTGCGGCGAAACACCCGCTTTCGCCGCATAGAGTTGCCGGTCTGCGTCGCTGATGGTCTGCACGACACTGCGTGACGATTCCAGCAGGGCGCATCCGGCCGAAAACGCGGCATGGATCGACGCGCGCGGAGTCTGCAGCAGAGGTTGCGTCGCGAGACGCTCGCGCAACCGCGCCAGCACCGAGGCTCCATCGTGCAGCGACGTCTGCGGCAACAGCACAATGAATTCGTCCCCGCCATAGCGGAACGCGCCGTCGTACGGACGCAGAACTCCGCGCAGTTCTGAAGCGAAGGCGCGCAGGAATCGATCCCCGGCGAGGTGCCCGTAAAGATCATTGATCGGCTTGAAACGGTCAAGATCGATCAACATCAACGTGCTGGAACCGCCATGGCGACGCAACAAGGCATGCTCGGCGATCAGACGGCGCTGCAGCGCCCCCCGTCCGGGCAGACCCGTCAGCGGATCGATGCTGGCCCGCTGAGCCGTCCACTCGACCCCCAGCTCCGCCATATGTTGCAGGGCATCAAGGCCCGCGATCACCAGCGTGTCGTAGATGCGCTGGCGCTCCGGATCCAGCCCGACGCGCGCCGCCAACCGACTGGAAAGATCCTCGAGCTGCAGCAGCTCCGCCAGCAACTCGCGACGTGCGTCATCGACACCATCGTCCGCGCCCTGTTCCAGCGCTTCCTGCAGTTGGCGCTCGATGATCGCCAGCGGCAGCGCCTCCACGGCCTTCACATGGGTTCGGTACGCGCCTTCGCGCAAGCATCGCTGCAGCCAGGTCGCGAGGGTGCGATGGGCCGCCGACATCGCAGCCGAGGCTGTACCGTGGCTTTCCCGGCCGGGCGCATTCAGGGCCTGTACGACCGAAGGCGACGCTGGGGCCTTGATGCTCACTTCAGCAGCCAATGCGGACATGGAACTCACTCCTCGAGACAAGACAGTTGATGACCGAAAAGCAATTCACGTGCCACCCGCGATTCCCTGCGTACGACCCCCGTTCCGTCAAGGATTTGACGCAGCGAGTTGCGCGGGCCCGTCAATGGATGTCACGACGTTGCCTTGCGCGTCGACGATGCCGTGCACCACGCGGCCGGACTGTGCGTTGCGCGCCATGACGCTCTGGCCCTGGCTGCCGTCCTGCATCGCCACGCCCATGGCAACCAGACGGACACCCTCGCCCACCGCCACCAGGGAGACCGACTGCCCGCTGTGGACAAGCTCGGGTCCGCGCAGCATCGCGCTGGTGATCACCTGCCCGGCCGCGACGCCATATTGCAAGACCTGCCCGACAGCCTGCGCCGCAGAGCCGATGGCGCCGGCTGGCAGGTCGCCGCGCTCCATCCCCGCCGGCGTCAGATCACCGCCTTGCAAAACATGTCCGGCGCCGAGCGCGCGCAGCGCGACCAGGGCGGTCTGCGGCGTCGCCACCTGAACCGGCACATAGACTGACCAGCGTTGCGGCGCCACGCATGTCAACGCGACGGTTTGCGTTCCGAACAAGCTCCCGCCACCGAAGCGCCGCGCCCGCAGATCGGTGCAGCGCGGGAAGCGCAGCGTCGCTGGTGGCCCCTGGACGTCAATGTGCGCCGTCGCACGCAACGCGGGCGGCAGCTGGTCGCGCACGAATTGCGCGGCCCGCGCATGCATCACAGGCGCCGGCTCGAAGCCAGGCGCTGCTGCCATCGCCTCGCCAAGGCGGAGCAATAACACTCCAAAAAGTACGACCCGCGCAGAAAATACCTTCAACATCACAGTCGCCTTCGAACGTGCGCCGGAAACCGACGCCTCGGCCACCACACAGCAAGCTCCGTTCCAGGTCGATGCGCGCGCGACATCCATGCGCGTGACGTCTCCAAAGCGGCATGCGCGGCGGCAAGAGCTTGCCGCCATGCCGCACCGCCCCCCTCGCCTTCCCAGGGCTGCCCGGGGCAAACGCCGCTGGCACGCTTCCTGCAGGAATGACGCGCAACCCTCAACGACACGCAATCATGAGCTCGATCCTCGACCGGCACTTCGCTCCTCTGCAAACCGCGCTGGACCTGCGCGCCTACCGTCAGCAACTGCTGGCCGCGAACATGGCGAACGCCGATACGCCAAATTACAAGGCGGTGGATCTGGATTTCGGCGCGGCTTTCAGGCAAGCGCTGCACGGGCAGGATGGCGCGCTGCCGCTGGCGACCGATCAGGCGGGGCAGATACAACCAGTGACGGGTCAGCCGGTCGGTGCCTCGCATGTGGTGTTTGAAGCCGGCAACAACACACGCCTGGACGGCAACAGCGTCAATATGGACCGGGAGCAGTCGGCTTTCACCAGCAACAGCATCCAGTATGAAGCCGCCCTGACTTTCCTGACCGGCAAGATCAAGACGCTCGCGTCGGCGATCATCGGCAACTGAACGATCCAACCTACTGCAAGGAGTCCCCGCCATGTCCCTTTTCAGCGCACTCGACGTCGCGAATTCCGGCATGAACGCCCAAAGCATGCGACTCAACGTGGTCGCAAGCAACCTGGCCAATGCCGATTCGGCGACCAGTTCAGACGGAACCGCCTACCGGGCGCGCGAGGTGGTGTTCGCCGCCCAGCCACTGGCGGGGGGCGTTGCTGGCGTCAACGGCGTGCAGGTTGCTGCGGTCGTGCAAAAGGCCGGCCCTCTCAAGCAGGTTTACGACCCGGGCAATCCCCTGGCCAACAAGCAGGGATACGTCAGTTACCCGAACGTCAACCCGGTCGACGAGATGGTCAACATGATCTCGGCGTCGCGCGCCTATCAGGCTGACGTGAACGTGATGAATACGACCAAGAACCTGTTAGCCAAGACCCTGACGCTGGGTCAGTGACGGCGACATCGATACCCAAGGACGAACCAACATGAGCACCTCACCGATCAACAGCGCCAGCTCTCTGATTGCGGCGCTGCAACCAAGCAGCAGCGCGGCAACCTCCGGGGGCAGCGCCAGCGGCATGTCGGCATTGGCCAACGCCAACAGTTTCTACAACCTGCTGGTCACGCAGTTGACCAATCAGGATCCCCTGAATCCGATGAGCAATTCCGACCTCTCGGCGCAGATGGCGCAGTTCAGCACCGCAAGCGGGGTGCAATCCATCCAGCAATCGATGGCAGCGCTCACGGCGCAGTTGTCGCAGCAGCAGGGTCTGCAGGCGGCGAACCTGGTCGGTCACAACGTCATCTTCGACAGCAACGCGATGAGCCTGGGCGCCAGCGGGGGCAGTGCTGGCGGCTTCACGCTCTCGGGCGCAGCCAGCAACGTCCAGGTCCAGGTGCTCGACAGCAGCGGCCAGACGGTCGACACCATGAATCTGGGTGCATTGCCCGCCGGGGTGCAAAGTTTCAGCTGGAACGGCACGAACGCCGCCGGCAGCCAGGCACCAGCCGGCAACTACACATTCAATGTGAATGCGGTCGATTCCAGCGGCCATGCAGTGTCCGCAACACCGTTCGGAACCGGCACGGTGCAGGCTGTCATGCTGAACGGCGCCAGCGGGCCGTCACTCCAAGTGCAGGGACAAAGCAGCCAGATCCCGCTGTCCAACATTCAGGGCGTGGTCTGACGACCAGGCTTCGGGCAATTCCCAGGAGAACACAATGAGCACCTTCCAGACCGCGCTGTCGGGCCTGCAGGCCGCGTCGACCAATCTGCAGGTCTTGGGCAACAACATTGCCAACGCGAGCACTGTGGGTTTCAAGGCATCGAACGCCCAGTTCGCCGACGCCTACGCTGCCGCGGTGGCAGGAAGCGCGCCGTCCAATGGCCAGGTCGGCATCGGCACCCAGGTCGCCTCCATCGCCCAGCAGTTTTCACAAGGCAACATCCAGACCACCAACAATCCCCTGGACGTGGCGGTCAACGGTGCCGGATTCTTCCAGTTCAACTACAACGGTGCCACGGTGTATGGCCGCAACGGCCAGTTCCACCTCGACTCCAACGGCTTCATCGTCGACAGCAGTGGTGGCAAACTCGTCGGCATGCCGGCGTCAAGTGGCGCCATCAGCAGCGGCTCCGGGCCGTTGCAGGTTCTGGCCAACGTGCTCGCACCATCGGGCACCAGCAAAGTGAATCTTGGCGTCAACCTCAATGCCAGCGACACGGCGGTGCCAAGTGGCGTTGCCTTCGACCCCACCAACCCGGCGTCCTACAACTATTCCACCGTGACCACGGTCTACGACAGCCTCGGTGAGTCGCACCTGATGACGACCTACTACCGCGAGTCGTCGGCAACGAGCACGAGCGGGCAGTCATGGAACGCCTACTTCTCGATGGCCGGTGCGTACCCGTCGACCGCCACCAGTGGCTCCGCCACGAGCAGCGCCACCGGCTCGATCGGCACCTTGAGCTTCGACACCAATGGCACGCTCAGCCCGGCGTCCAGCGGCTTCGTGGTGTCTGGCTACAGTTGGTCCGACGGCGCCACGTCCGGCGCGATCGCGGTCAACTACACCGGCTCCACGAACTATGCCGCCACCGACGGTGTCAACACCGTGCAAGCGGATGGCTACGGCATCGGCCAGCTCAGCAACATCTCCGTCAGCGCCGATGGCACCGTCTTCGGTGTCTACAGCAACGGTCAATCCTGGACCCTCGGCCGCATCACTCTCACCAACTTTGCCAATCCACAGGGTTTGCAGCGCGCGGGCAACAACTACTTCGTGGCGACATCGAACTCGGGGCAACCGGTGACGGGCACACCGAGCGCCAACGGACTCGGCACCTTGCAGTCAAACGCCGTCGAGGCATCGAACGTCGACTTGTCGACGCAACTGGTCAGCCTCATCGTGGCGCAGCAGGCGTACCAGGCGAATTCCCAGACCATCAAGACCGAGAACCAGGTGGTCCAAACCTTGCTTGCGTTGTAAGCGACAACACGAACCTGACACCCCATGGACACGCTCTGGATTGCCGCCACTGGCGCCCGCGCCATTCTGCAACGGCAGGATGTCACGACCAACAACCTTGCCAATGTCGGCACCACCGGCTATCGCGCCGCCCAGGCCCAGTTCCGTGCCTTGCCGGTTTACGGCGAGCCATTGCCGGTCAACGCCTACGTGGCCACGCAAGCCGATACCGCGGACCTGCAGGGCGGGCCGATCCAGCACACCGGGCGCAACCTTGACGTTGCGATTGCCGGCCCGGGCTGGATCGCGGTGCAGGGGGCCGACGGCAAGCCTGCGTACACGCGCAACGGCGACCTTCAGATCAACGCCAGTGGAGCCCTGGTCACGAGCACCGGTCAACCCGTGCTCGGCCAGGGCGGCGCGCCGATCACGGTGCCGCCGCTGACCTCCGTGCAGATCGGCGCCGACGGGACCATTTCAGGCATCCCCGCCGGCGGCCAGGCCACCGGGCTGATCGCCGTCAACCAGATCCAGCTTGTCAACCCACCCGCTGCGCAGTTGCAGCGCGGCGCCGACGGCTTGTTCCGCAGCGCGCAAGGTGCAGCCCAGCCCGATGGCACCGTGCAACTGGTGAGCGGGGCGCTCGAGGGCAGCAACGTGAACCCCGTGCAGGCCATGGTGCAGATGCTCGACAACACGCGTGCATTCGAGATGCAGACCAAGTTGATGCAAAGCGTGGACCAGAACCGCCAGGCTGCGCTGCAATTGCTGAATATCAGCTGACCCCCATTTCACGCAGGCCCCCGCCATGATCCGCTCTCTTTACGTCGCCGCCACTGGTCTGCAAGCGCAGCAGACCAGCATGGACATGATCTCGAACAATCTGGCCAACTCGAACACGACCGGGTTCAAGAGCGCGCGCACCGTATTCCAGGACTTGATCTACCAGAACATGATTCAGCCTGGGGCGCAATCGTCCCAGACAACGCAATATCCCTCGGGCTTGCAGCTGGGCGCCGGGGTCACGTCGGTGGCGAGCGAGCGCCTGATGACGCAGGGCAGCCTGACCCAGACCGGCAATTCGCTCGATGTGGCCATCAACGGCCAGGGCTTTTTTCAGGTGCTGCAACCCAACGGCACCGTGTCGTATTCCCGCGATGGGACATTTCAGCTGAATAATCAAGGACAGATGGTCACGTCAACGGGCTATCTGGTGCAACCCACCATCACGATTCCGTCCAATGCCCAAAGCATCACCATTGGTTCGGATGGCACCGTCTCCGTCACTCTCCCCGGGCAAAGCGCGCCGCAGGCCGTGGGCACGCTGCAACTGGCCAGCTTCGTCAACCCGGCAGGCCTGCAAAGCGTCGGCGGAAATCTGTATGTCCAGACCGGATCCTCCGGCAGCCCCAATACCGGCCAGCCCACGCTCAACGGTCTGGGATCGCTCCAGCAAGGCTACCTCGAAGGCTCGAACGTCAACGTGGTGTCGGCCTTGGTCGACATGATTTCGACCCAACGCGCATACGAGATCAACAGCAAGGCTGTGCAGGCGTCAGACCAGATGCTGCAGTACGTCGAGCAGAATGTCTGAGACCATCATGCGCCGCTCCCTGGTGATGACCGTGGTCTTCTCGCTGCTCGGTGCGATGCTGTCCGGGTGCGCGTCCTACCCCGACCGCCTCGCCGACGAGCACGAAAAGCTCAAGCCCCTGCCTATTCCCGCCCAACCGGAGTCGTTCGATGCGCACCCGGCGAACGGCGCGATCTGGCAGGGAGGTACCAACGTGGCGCTGTTCGAGGATACGCGCGCGCACCGCATCGGCGACCTGATCACGGTGCTGATCCAGGAAAACGCCAACGCGACCAAATCGACCAACACGACCATCAACAAATCCGACTCGATCTCGGCTGGCATCACCGCCTTGTTCGGCAGCGTACCCGCCGCCGTCAACCCCGCCGTCGGCGCCACCACATCAGCCAAGTTCGGCGGCAATGGAGCGGTGGCGCAGAGCAATACCTTCACCACCACGTTGCAGGCCACCATCGTCAAAGTCATGAGCAACGGCAACCTGCAAATCTCCGGGCAGAAAGAAGTGATGCTCAACGGTGGCCACGAATTCATCCGCGTCGCAGGCGTGGTGCGGGCCGGTGACGTCACCCAGCAAAACACGGTGCTGAGCACGCAAATTGCCGATGCCCGCGTCGAATACAGCGGCAACGGCAGTGTCTACGCTGCGGCCCAGACCCCGTGGTTGACCAACTTCTTCCTCTCGCTATGGCCATTCTGAACCTGCGTCAGGCATGGTGCCGCCTGTTGCCGGCGCTGCTGCTCCTCATCCTGCTGCCGGCGCGCGCCGAAGCCATTCGCGACCTCACCGGCGTGGATGGGGTGCGCCACAACCAACTCGTGGGTTACGGCCTGGTCGTGGGCCTGTCGGGTACCGGAGACCAGGCCACCCAGGTTCCCTTCACCACGCAATCGTTGCTCAACATGTTCCAGCGACTGGGAATCAACCTCCCGGCCTCCATCGCCTCGAACCTGCAACCGAAGGATCTTGCCGCCGTGATGGTCACGGCCGATCTGCCGCCGTTCGCGATGCCGGGGCAGACCATCAACGTCACCGTGTCGGCGGTCGGCAATGCGGCCAGCCTCGCCGGAGGCACCCTGCTGATGACTCCGCTCAAGGGAGCGGATGGCCAAACCTACGCCGTCGCCCAAGGCAACATTGTCGTCAGCGGCTTCGGCGCATCCTCTGGTGGCAGCGGCACCCAGACCAATATTCTCACTGCCGGTAACGTCGCCAACGGCGCCACGGTGGAGCGGTCGGTGCCGACTGCCTTCGACCAACCCGGCGCGCTCCTGCTGACGCTCGACACCCCGAGCTTTGGCACCTCGAGCCGGATCGCCGAACGCATCAACAGAAGCTTCGGCGCAGGCACCGCAGTTGCCCTCAATGCCGGCGTGGTGCGCGTGCGCGCGCCTGCCGACCCCGGTGCGCGCACCGGGTTCGTCGGGACCGTGCTCGCGCTTGATGTCGATGCCGAAACTCCTCCGGCGAAGGTGGTGATCGACGCGCGCAGCGGTACCGTGGTGCTGGGACAGAACGTCACCCTGAGCAGTTGCGCCGTGGCTCACGGCAACCTCTCGGTCACCATCGATACGAAATACCAGACCAGTCAGCCCAACCCGCTGGGGGCCGGCCAGACCGTGGTCACACCGTCGACCAAGGTCAAGGCCAAGCAGGATCAGGCGAACTTGCTGATGTTCAAGCCCGGTGTCACCCTCGAAGCCGTGGTGCGCGCGCTCAACGCGGTGGGCGCGACCCCCAACGACCTGATCGCGATCCTGCAGGCCATGAAGCAGGCTGGCGCCCTCCACGCCCAGCTCGAGGTGATCTGACCCGCCATGGATGCAAAAATTGCCAGTCTCACCGGCGTCGCAACCGATGCCCTGACATTTCAGGGCCTGAACAAACTGCAGGCGTCTGCGCAAGCCAACCCGAACAATCCGGCCACGATCAAAGCCGTGGCGAAGCAGTTCGAAGCCCTTTTCATGCAGCGCATGATCGAGACGATGCAGCAAACCAAGTTGGGCCCTGACATGCTTGGCGACACTGCGGGTCCGATGTTCGAATCGCTGTTCGCGCAGCAACTTGCCGCCACTGTCACGCAGGGGCGCGGTGTCGGCCTCGCCGACTTCCTGGCGCGTCAGCTGAGCCAACGCTTTGGCACTGGAGTTCAACACGCCGGCACCGCGACAGTTCCGGCCGCGTTGGGTACTTCAGGATTTCCGCTGCCTGCCTCGCCGGGTCGCGCAGCCAATCTCAACCCGCCGACGCAAGATCCCGTCGTGCCGGCGCACCCTGCGGCGCCCACCGCCGCGGTGGATGCGGCCCTGCAGGCCATGGCAGCGCCCAACCCGGTTGAGACGCCGCCCTTGCCACAACCGGCGCGTTCCGGCCCCGAGGACGCTGCCGACAACGCACTCGCGCAGCGGGCACGCGGCTTTTTTGCCAGCATCATGCCCAGCGTGCGCGCCGCAGCGGCCCGACTGCAAGTCACCCCGGTGGCCATTCTGGCCCAGGCTGCACTCGAAACCGGTTGGGGCAACCATGCCCCCGGCCACAATCTTTTCGGCATCAAGGCGGGTGGCGACTGGGGCGGCGCGCGCGTGTCGCGCCTGACCCACGAAGTACGCGATGGTGTTTCGACCATCAGCCGGGCCGCGTTCCGGGCTTATGACAGCGCCGCCGAAAGCGTGCAGAACTTCGCCGACCTCCTGGCGTCCTCGCCACGCTACCAGGGGGTGCAGGGCAAGGGAGCCGACATCGCCGGCTACGCCGAGGCGCTGCAACGCGGTGGATACGCGACCGACCCGCACTACGCGTCCAAGCTTCTGGCCATCGCCCACGGCGATACGATGCGCGAGGTTCTCGCAGGGCTCGATGTCGCTGCGGCGCCGACCTCATCCGGGAACGGATCGGCGGCCGGCATCGCGGCCACGGCCTCAAGTTTTTCGCTGCGGTGACGTTATGCTTGACGAAACAGGCTGCGAGGCCCACCGATGAACGCGATGCATCACCCTGAAGCCATGTCCGGGGGGAACCACACCCCGGCCGCGGGTGCGCACGCGGCGCTGGCGCCACTGCAGGACGAAAAGCACCTGCTCGCAGCGCTGATCCAGGTGCTGCGTCGCAAGCGCTGCGCCATGCGTGGAGGCGATCCCGCACTGGCCCCAGCGTGCCTCGAGCCGATTTGGCCGCCGCTGCTCGAGGCTCTCGGCCGCCACACGCAGCGTCGCGCTGCCGCGCATCAGGCCGAGACCGATGCCGAACTGCGCGCACTGGCCGACACGCTTCAACACGAACTCGACGGACTGCGGCATGACGTGGAGGCCTGGAGTGCGGACCTGCAACGCGCCATCGCCCAGCAACGCAATCCGCTGCCGGGCGCCTACGCATCCGCGAGCGCGGCTTCACACAGCCTGGGACGGGGGTAAACGCCATGTCGGGTCTCAGCGGACTTGTCACCAACGCCATGACGGGGCTCGATGCGGCGCAACAGGCGCTGCAGGTCACGGGCAACAACATCGCCAACGTTTCCACGCCGGGCTACAGCCGCGAGCAGGCGGTGCAGACCACCGCCATGGAAACACCGCTTGGCGGCATCTATCTCGGCAACGGCACGCAAATCGCGTCCGTGACGCGGGCATACAACAGCTATGTCCAGGCCCAGGCCTGGAGCACCGGTGCCACCGCCAGCGGCGCCAGCACCTACAACGCGCAACTGCAACCCATCGTGCAGCTCCTCGCCGGCGGCGGGGCGGGCATGAGCACCGCCGTCAACCAGTTTTTTGCCAGCGGCGTGGCGCAGGTTGCGGCAAACCCGTCGGACGCCGCGTCCCGCCAGGCCTTCATCGGACAGAGCCAGCTCCTGGCGCAAACCGTGCAAGGCACGGCCCAGCAGTTGCAACAGGCCGCCGATGGCATCAACCAGCAGCTCGCGCAAAGCGTCACGATCGTCAACCAGCTCACCAGCCAGATCGCGCAGGTCAATGACCAGATCGCCATCCAGACCACCACGCGCGCTGCGCCCAACGCCCTGCTCGATCAACAGACGCAGCTGATCACCCAGCTGGCGTCCCAGGTCGGCGTCACCGTGCTGCAGCAGGGCAACCAGTACAACGTCTATGCCGGCAACGGACAAGCCCTGGTCGTGGGCAACCAGTCATTCCAACTGACGACCAAGGTCGACAATTACAACCCTGCGCAAACAGAGGTGGCTTACGCCGGGACGGGTCAGGTCATTTCGCAAAATCTCAGCGGCGGCGCAATGGGCGGTCTGCTCAATCTGCGCAACCAGGTACTGATTCCTTCCCAGAACGCGCTGGGACAGATCGCGGATGGCCTCGCGCTGACGCTGAACCAGCAACAAGCGCGCGGTCTCACGCTGGCGGGTACGTCAGGCAGCGCGATGTTCGCATACGGTGCGCCGCAAGTCTTCGCCAACACCTCCAACACCGACTTCGCGACGGTGGGCTCGGCGCCCCTTTCGGCGTCCATCGTCGCCGCCAGCGGCCTCACGGGTTCCGACTACGTCGCGCAATGGGATGGAGCCCAATGGACCGTCACCAATGCGAACACTGGCAGCGTGGTGGTGTCCGGCACCACCAGTGGCAGCGTGACCTTCGGTGGCGTTCAGCTCAATTTGCCAGCAAGCGGCACGGTCGCGGCAGGCGACAGTTTCCAGATCCAGCCCACGCGCCTGGGCGCGCTGGATTTCAAGGCGGTGCTGACGGACCCGGCCGGCATTGCGGCCGCGTCTCCCTATGTCAGCAGCCAGGGAAGCCTGGTCAGCGGCTCGCTGCTCAACACGAACAAGGGTGATTTCGCGCTTTCGGGCGGAAGTTACAGCAGCACGAGCGGATCGATCAGCACCATCCTCGCCGGCTCTATCGGCAGTCCTCCGGGCACTCTCCAGATTTCCCTGACATCGGGCGCCACGACGGGCACGGTCGGCTTCGTGGTCACCAGCGGGAGCGCAAGCGTCATCGGCAGTGGAACGGTCGCGCTCGGCACCAGCGGCAGCGTGATCGGCATTGCCTACCCGGGCAGCCCACCCGGAAGCAATGGCTATTGGACGGTCGACCTGAGTGGCAGCGTCGCGGCCTCGGGAGATGCGTTCACGCTGCAGCCAGGAGGTCCCGGCAACGGCGGCAATGCACAGACGATGGCGGCACTGCAGACCACGAAGACGCTCAATGGTGGTTCGGCCTCGCTTCAGGATGCGTATGCCCAGCTTGCCAGCACCGTGGCAACCCAGGGCAGCATCGCGCAAAGCGCACTCGGCGCGGCCACGGCGCTGGCGCAGCAAGCGGTCAGCTCGCAACAATCGTTCGCCGGTGTGAACCTCGACCAGGAAGCAACCAACCTGATTCAGTTCCAGCAGGCGTACCAGGCGGCGGCCAAGGCGGTACAGGTTGGCACCAGCCTGTTCACCTCACTGCTGCAGGCGCTGGGTTGATCGGAGATCATCATGCAAATCAGCACGTCGCAATTTTTTGGATCCAGCCTCACCGGGATCCTGAACTTGCAGAATCAACTCGCCTCGCTGAACCAGCAACTCAGCACCGGAAGCTCCCTCGTCAGCCCATCAGATCAGCCTGTTGCTGCCGAGCAGAACATCCAGCTCACGGCACAAATCAGCCAGTTGGCCAACTACGGTCAGAATGGACAGAATGCGCAGAGCTCGCTCCAGCTCGAGTCCTCGACGCTGCAAAACGTGGGCACCTTGCTGAACCAGGTGCGACAGCTGGCGCAGCAGATGAACAACGGTACCGTCAATGGATCCGACTTGCAGAATGCCGCCGTGACCATGCAAGGTTACGTCCAGCAAATGCTGCAGTACGGCAACACCCAGGATGGCCAAGGCAACTACCTGTTTGGCGGCAGCCTCAACGGTGCTCAGCCATTCAATCTGCAGGGTAACGGCACCGTGCAGTACGCCGGCGACGGCGGACAAAGCCAGCTCGCCCTGGGCCCGGGGCTGCAGACCGCCATCGGGGATCCGGGCAACGCGGTGTTCATGAACGCGCGCACCGGGAACGGAACCTTCAGCGTCGCGGCGGCGAGTGGCAACTACGTGGTCCCTCCGTCCGGGAGCGCCGCTGACGTGGGTACGCTCACCGCGGGGCAAGGCAGCGTGCTCGACACCTCGCAAGCGCAGCAGCAACTGATGGCCAATGGCGTCAGCTACGCGGTCACGGTATCGCGAACCAGTGCGGGGATGACGTACAGCGTCGCCAGCGGCTATGCCAGTGCTGGTGGCTTGACCAGTTCGGGTACCGTCAGCAGCGGCGCCTACACCGCAGGCATGAGCATCGGCATCCCGTCCACGTCAGGCGCCGCGCCATTCATGACCTTGCCTCTGGCTGGCGAACCGGCGCCATTGAACGCATCCATCGGTGTCACCAGCACCCAGGAATCGTTCACGGTGTCGGCGTCGGCGCCGCAAAGCGTGTTCCAGACCATGCAGGATCTCGTCAAGGCCTTTCAGGTCGGCTCCGGAGGTCCGGGTAACAACACGCAACGATCGCAGCTCATCAGCAATGCGCTGGCCAATCTTTCGCAGGCTCAGACCACCCTGCTGGGAGTGCAGGCATCGATCGGCGCACGCATCCAGCAAACCCAGGCAGTCAGCAGCCAGAACTCCACCGTCACCCTGCAACTGCAGACCCAGCAGTCGACGCTGACGAATATCAACTACCCCGCCGTCATCAGTCAATATGAACAAAGCCTGACAGCGCTTCAGGCATCTCAATCTGCATTTGCTCAAATGCAGGGATTAAGCCTGTTCAAATATATCTGACGCTGGTGGCAGGGGATACCGTGTGCGCGGATCTCATCAACGCGCCGGTTCAACCAGACGCGCATGGCGCGCCTGTCCCAGGATTGCTGACCCCTGGCGCGTCCACGATCGCGCAGCCGGGCGGTGTTGATTCAATTGCCTCCCGCATCTCCAGTGATAACGCCATTGTTGCGTGAGCAAAACTGGCGCGGTTCTTGCATGTAAGCACCTGAGGTTCGACGGCGCGCCAACTTTCCGGCGCAATCCTGTACGCTCGTTCACATTGAGCGAAGGAAGCCGAACAACGCCGACAACAACCAAGATACCCTGTGTCCCATGAAAACTCTTGTCACCGGCGCGGCCGGGTTCATCGGCAGTCACCTTGTTGATCGGCTTCTTGCCTCCGGCACTGAAGTTGTCGCCATCGATGATTTGTCGAGCGGCCGCCTCTCGAACCTGAAGGCAGCGGAGGCAACACCGGGCTTTCGTTTTCACAAGGTCGACATTCGCGATGCAGCAGCGTTGACAGCACCCTTTGAAGGTGTCGAACGCGTGATCCATCTCGCCGGGCGTGCCGACATTGTGCCGTCGATCGAGGATCCGCGAACATATTTTGAGGTCAATGTCCAGGGCACGCTGAACGTGCTGGAAGCGGCGCGAAGCGCCGGCGCGCGACGCTTCATTTACGCTGCGTCATCATCGTGCTACGGCATTCCCGCGGTGTATCCGACCCCGGAGGATGCACCAGTTGCACCTGAGTACCCCTATGCGTTAACCAAACGCATGGGGGAGGAACTGGTTTTGCACTGGGGGCGTGTCTTTGATTTGCCAGTGCTGTCGCTGCGTCTGTTCAATGTTTACGGACCGCGCTCGCGCACGACGGGAGCCTACGGCGCCGTGTTCGGCGTGTTTCTTGCCCAGAAGCTCAAGGGAATGCCGCTGACGGTGGTGGGTGACGGCGAGCAGACGCGCGATTTCACTTACGTCACCGACGTCGCTCGCGCGTTTGCGCTGGCGGCAGACAGCACACTGCGCGACGAAGTGATGAACGTCGGCAGTGGCGGGCATTACAGCGTCAACCGCTTGACCGAGTTGCTCGGTGGCGATCGCGTCCATATTCCCAAGCGGCCAGGCGAACCCGACTGCACTTTTGCCGATACGGCAAAAATTTGCCGCATGCTGGGGTGGCAACCGGAAATCACGCTGGAACAGGGGGTTGCGGCAATGCTGCGATGCATCGACGACTGGCGAGATGCGCCGGTGTGGACACCGCAAAGCATCGCCGAAGCGACCAAGGTTTGGTTCGAACAACTGGGCGAACGCAATGTCTGATACGACCTACATTGGCGCCACGGCGCGATTCGCATCGCTGCTCGAGCGCTTCGAGTGCAGCTTGGACGGCAGGGCTGTGGCGACACAGCAGGCGATCGATGCCGCGCACGCCCGCCTGGCTGCAGTGCGTACCGCCGACTGCAGCGTGTTCATCGTCGGAAACGGTGGCAGTGCGGCGGTCGCGGCGCACATCCAGAACGACCTGGTCAACAAGGGAAGGTTGCGGGCACAGGTGCTGCACGAGCCTTCGCTGCTGACGTGCATGAGCAACGACTACGGTTACGAATCGGCCTTTGGCACGCTCACCGAGCGCTACGCCCGGGCGGGTGATGTCCTCGTCGCGATCAGCAGTTCCGGTCGCTCGCCCAACATTCTCCACGCCGTCGATGCCGCCCGGCGCCGTGGCGCGAGCGTCCTCGGTTTGAGTGGTTTCGACGCTGACAACCCCCTGCGCGGCGCAACCGACATCCATTTCTGGTGCCCGTCGGGCGCGTACGGCGAGGTCGAGATCGGACACTTGTTCATGCTGCACCACATCGCCGACCAGTTGTCGGGAGTCGAATGATGCAAGACAAAATCGTTGACATTGATGCATTGTCCGGTATCGCGGCCGCGCTGAAACGCGCCGGCAAGCGCATCGTGCTGTGCCATGGCACCTTCGACCTGCTGCACACAGGACACTTCCGTCACCTGCAAAGAGCGCGCGATCTTGGCGACGTACTGATTGTGACGCTGACCGCCGATCGGTTTGTCCTGAAGGGACCCGGGCGACCGGTATTCAGTGAGCAACTGCGCGCAGAAAACCTCGCGGCGCTGGCCTGTGTCGATCTGGTGGCCATTAACTTCGAGCCTACCGCGCTGCATGCGATCGCGCAATTGGCGCCTGACTTCTATGTCAAGGGCAGCGACTACGTCGATGCTGCCAGGGACGTAACCGGCAACATTGCGCTTGAAATTGCCGAAGTCGAGCGCCAAGGTGGCCGGGTTCATTTTACGGACGAAATCACATTCAGCACCACGCGCCTGCTCAACGATCACTTTGACGTGTTCTCGCCGGAGGCACGGAAATTTCTTTCCGACTTCAAGCAGAAATACCCCATCGACCTGTTCATCGGGCATATCGAAAAGCTCAAGAAACAGCGCGTTCTTGTCATTGGCGACGCGATCATCGACGAATACCATTACGTCTCGATGCTCGGGCAAACCGGCAAAAGCAATACCCTGGCCGTACGCTACCAGTCGGAGGAACGCTTCGCCGGCGGCTCGCTGGCAGTCGCCAACCACGTTGCGGGTTTTTGCGAACATGTCACGCTGCTGTCGGCAATCGGCACGCGCGGCGATGCGCTTGCATACGTCAAGACCAAGCTGCTGCCCAACGTCGAATCCTGTTTCCTGGAGTTGCCAGACGCGGAAACCTTGATCAAGCGGCGCTTTGTCGACCAGGATCTGCAGCGATTGTTCGAAGTCTATTTCGGTGGCGTCGAGCACGAACGCGAAGCGCTCGACGGCTTTTTCTGCGATTGGCTGCAGCGCCATGCCGCTGACTACGACACGGTGATTGTCCCTGACTTCGGCAACGGACTCATCTCCCGCGAAATCGCCCGCGTGATCTCGCGCTACGCGGGTTATTTGGTCGTCAATACCCAGATCAACAGCGGAAACCGCGGGTATCACGCGATCACCCGCTACCCGCGTGCCGATTTTCTGTGCCTCAACGAGCCGGAGGCCAGGTTGGCAGCACACGACCGCCATTCGCCGTTGGAAGACATTGCTACTGACCTCAACGAGCGCCTGTCGGCGCGCGCCACGGCCATTACACGCGGTAGCCAGGGCGCGATGCTGGTCAGCGCTGATGGTGCTGTCACGACACCGGCCCTGTCGTCAAAGGTCCTTGACCGCATCGGTGCCGGAGACGCGTTCATGTCGCTTGCTGGCATTTGCATGGGCGGCGGACTTGGTACAGAACTCGCAGTCTTCGCCGGCAGCGTCGCCGCTGCACTTGATGTGCTGATCGTGTGCAACCGCGAGCCGGTGGATCCGGTACGGTTTTTCAAATACGCGACCACCCTTCTTAAGTAACTTCAGGGAATGATCCGATGGACAAGTTTCTGATCGACAGCCACAAGCTCATCTATCACCCGCGACGGGTTGCCCAACTGCTCGACGTCGGCGACGATTGGGAGCGTGCACGCGCGGTTTACCCAATTTATCTGGAGCTCTCACCGGTCGGTGCATGCAACCACCGCTGTACTTTTTGCGCCGTCGACTACATCGGCTACAAATCCGTGATGCTGGGCGAGGAAATGCTGGCGCTGCGGCTTCCGGAGATGGCACGTCTTGGCGTGCGCAGCATCATGTACGCAGGCGAAGGGGAACCGCTGCTCCACAAGAAGATCAACGAAATCGTCGCCATGACCCATTCCGCCGGGATCGACGTGGCATTCACGACCAATGGTGTGCTACTCAACGAGCGCTTCATCGACGAATCTCTTGAGAAGGTGTCGTGGATCAAAGTGTCGCTCAACGCTGGTTCTGCCGCCAGCTATGCAGCGATCCATCGCACCCGCGAGCGTGATTTCGAGCGCGTCATCGACAATCTGGTCCGCGCAGTCGAACACAAGCGCAAGCATCGCCTGACCACGACCATCGGAGTACAGACCGTATTGCTCCCCGAAAATGCGCATGAGATGGTCGACCTCGCCCGCATCTGCCGGGACCGCATCGGGGCCGATTATCTCGTGGTCAAGCCATACTCCCAGCACATGTTCAGCGAAACCCACGAATACGAAGGCGTCGACTACAGCGCATTCCTGCCCCTTGCGGACCAGCTGGATGCCTTCAACGACGCGCGCTTCCAGGTTGTCTTTCGCGCGCACACGATGCGCAAACACGCCGAAGATCCCGAACAGCGCTACAAGAAATGCCAGGCGACTCCATTCGTATGGGCCTATGTGATGGCTGACGGCCGCGTCTATGGATGCAGCGCCTACCTGCTCGATCCGCGCTTCGAATACGGCAACCTGAATACGCACGGCTTCCAGGAAATATGGGAAGGTGAGCGCCGCCGCGAGAACTTCCATTACGTGCGCCATGAACTTGATATTCATGAATGCCGGGTCAACTGTCGAATGGATGAAGTCAACCGATACCTCGACCGCGTTGCGAATCAGAACGTGCCGCACATCAATTTCATCTAACCGTTGCGATCCCGATGAGCCTGGAGCTGTACCGCCGCATGTTGCGGATCCGCATGGTCGAGGAAGAGATCGCACGGCGCTATGGCGAACAGAAAATGCGCTGCCCGGTCCACCTGTCGATCGGGCAAGAAGCGCCCGCTGCCGCTGCAGGAATGGCTCTGCGCGCGGGGGATCAGGCGGTTTCGACACACCGTGCGCATGCGCACTACCTCGCCTGCGGAGGAGATCTCAAGGCGATGATCGCCGAGCTGCACGGCAAGGCGACGGGTTGCTGCGGCGGTCGGGGCGGATCGATGCATCTCAGCGATCCGGCCGCGGGCTTTGTCGCCAGCACGGCAATTGTTGCCGGCAGCATTCCGGTCGGTGTCGGCGTCGCGCTCGCGCAGAAGTTGCGTGGCGGAGACGCACTGACTTGTGTCTTCCTCGGCGACGCGGCCACCGAGGAAGGTGTGTTCTATGAGGCTGCCAACTTCGCCGCGCTGCATCGATTGCCGGTGCTGTTTCTGTGTGAGAACAACCTCTACTCGGTCTACACACCCTTGCAGAAGCGCCAGCCGCCGCAACGCGAGATCGTGTCATTGGCGATGGCGCTTGGCTTGCAGGCCACGCGCGTTGACGGCAATGACGCGCAAGCCATGCATGCGGCGGCGATGGCGGCAGTCGAGGTGGTGCGCTCTGGCGGCGGGCCGTTTCTGCTCGAGTGCATGACCTATCGCTGGCGCGAGCATTGCGGTCCCAACTTCGATGACGATCTGGGCTACCGCCCGGCGGGCGAACTCGCGGCGTTTCAGGCCATCGACCCCCTGCCGCGCCTCGCCGCGGAGCTGGCCCTCGGCGACTTGCAGCTGCAGGAGCTGCGCGACGCCATCAGTGGGGAGATTCATGCCGCATTTACCGCGGCGCAAGACGCGCCCTTCCCTGAACCGTCAACGCGCGACGTTGGCATTTACAGCATGGACATTGATTCATGAAGACCAGTGCCAGCGTGGGGCAGTCTGTGAATGCGGCGCAGGCGATCAACGACGCACTGCACGTGGCGATGGCGGCCGACCCGTCCGTTCTATGCTTCGGATTGGGTGTCGACGACCCCAAGGCCATCTTCGGCACGACGGCCGGGCTGTCAGCGCGCTTCGGTTCCGCCCGGGTCTTTGACACCCCAACGTCGGAAAATGGCATGACCGGCGTGGCCATTGGCGCTGCGCTCGCCGGCAATCGCCCGGTGATGTGCCACCAGCGCCTGGATTTTTTCCTTCTCGCCATGGACCAGCTCGTCAACAACGCGGCGAAGTGGCACTACACGTTCGGCCGTGCCGTACCCATCACCGTCCGGCTGATCATCGGCCGCGGCTGGGGGCAGGGTCCGACGCATGCGCAGAACCTGCAAGCGTGGTTCGCCCACATTCCCGGGTTGAAGGTCGTGATGCCCGCCACCGCATCCGATGCCAAGGGACTGTTGCTGTCATCGATCTTTGACAATGATCCTGTCGTCTTCCTGGAACACCGCTGGCTGCATTACGCGCAGGGTGAGGTGCCTGCGGGCGACTTCCGTATTCCAATCGGACGCGCCGCCAGGCGCCACGAGGGAGATGCTGCCACCATTGTTGCGGCGTCATACATGGTTGTTGAAGCAACACATGCCTGTGCCGCGCTGGCAGCCGCGGGCGTGCACTGCGATCTGATTGACCTGCGCACCATCAAGCCGATCGACTGGGACGTCATTTTCGCGTCGGTGCGGCGTACCGGTCGACTCCTGGTCCTCGATACCGGCGCGACAACCGGCTCGATCGCCGGCGAAATCATTGCACGGGCGGCAATGGAATGCTGGGACGCGTTGCGCGGTCCACCGCAGCGGCTCGCGCTACCGGATTGCCCCGAGCCCACAAGCTACGGCCTGACACGCGACTTCTACCCAGGCGCCGCGCACATCGTCACGACGATTGCACGCATGCTGGGCATGCCAGCCGCACCGATTGAATATTTGCCCGCCCGCGGCCCCCACCACGACGTCCCCGGATCGTGGTTCAGCGGTCCGTTCTGATCGCCCCCAAACAAGGAGCAGCACCATGAGCAAAGTGCCCAAGGAAACAACGGATGTCAATCGGTTCGGTTTTGAAACCACGACATCGATTCCGGCTGACGCGCCGCTGTCCAACAATCCTGGCCACAAACTGCGCACATCCAACACCATCGTTGATCGCGCAGCACTGTCGGACGACAAGGCTTTGCTGGATCGTGAACAGGTGGAACGCGGAGCAGGCCAGAAAATCCAGTTCATCAGTTCTGGGAACCAGATCGGCATCATGCGGCTTTCGGATCAGGACGAAGCACCCGTTCCGAACCAGTTCACGGGCCCGAGCCTGCGTAATCCGCCGCAGCGATTCCGCTTCGACGGTCACAAGATGATGCACCACATCGACCGTGTGCTGGCCTGGCAACGCGGCGAGCGCTTCGCGCCGATCCACATCGACATGGGGCTGACAAAGTTCTGTAATACAGCCTGCCTGTATTGCTACGCTGTGGTTCAAAACATGACGCAGGGGAGCATGATCGCACCCGATGCGCTGATGCGCTACATCGACGACTGCGGCCGACTCGGCGTGCGCTCGATCGGTTTCATCGGCGACGGCGAGCCGACACTCAATCCTGCGCTGTACGACGCGACCGTGCGCGCGCGTGAACGCGGTATCGATACGTCGATGGCCACCAACGGCCTTTTGCTGGACATGGACCGCGCCCATGACCTGCTGCAGAACATGAGCTGGATCCGATTCAACCTTTCAGCGGGCACACCCGCGGGCTTCCGTCGTGTGCACCAGTCAAAGGAAAGGAATTTCGAACTATTGATCGAGAAAATCCGGGAACTCGTTCGCATCAAAAAGGAAAACAACTACCCGTGCACGATTGGTCTGCAGATGGTTTTGATTCCGGAATGCTTCGACGAGGTCTTGTCGGAAGCGCGGCTGGGGGCTGATCTCGGAGTTGACTATTTCGTCATCAAGCACTGCTCCGACTCGGAATACAAGGAGATTGGCATCCGCTACGAGGACTACCTTGAAATTGGCGACGTGCTGCGGGAAGCTGAAAGCTACTCGACGCCCGAGTACGTCGTTCAGGCCAAGTGGAACAAAATCAATGCAGCATCCGAGTCCTCTCTGTACAAGAATGGCTTCCGCAAATACGACGCCTGCTTTGGAACCCCGTTTCTGCTGCAGATCTCGGGCAATGGAAAAATTTATCCATGCGGTCCGTTTTTCAACAAGGAACGCTTTTACATCGGCGACTTGCACGAGGATTCGTTCTACGACCTGGTCATGGGCGACCGCTACTGGCAGGTACACAAGGACGTCTCGGAGTCGGTGGATGTGCACAAGGACTGCGCCGTCGGCTGTCGCCAGGACTACGTCAACAAGTTCCTCTGGGATCTGAAGAACCCGCCCGAGCACATCAATTTCATCTGAAAACCCTCCAACAAATCAAAATACCAGGGATCGGGCATGCCTCTCGTCTCCATTGCGATACCCACTTACAACTACGCGCGGTTCCTGGGCGACGCCATCGACAGCGTGCTGCGGCAAGGCGTGGACGACATCGAGATCCATATCTGCGACGATGCTTCGACCGACGACACGCCTGCGGTGGCGGCGCGGTACGCCGCGGATGCGCGGATTCACTACACCCGCAACGCAGAGAACCTGGGTGCAATCGCCAACATCAACCGCTTGATGGGGATGATGACCGGTGAGTTCGTGCTGCTTCTGGGTGCCGACGACTACCTGGAAGCTGGAGCCCTTCCGGCGCTGCTGCAGGCCCTGCATGACCATCCGGCGTGCGGTTTTGCGTACGGCCGCTACAACATCCTGCAGGCAGACGGCCGCATGCAGCTGCTGAACCACCCAGGCTGGGCGCGCGACACGTACTATGGAACGCGCGACGAATTCGCTGATCTGCTGCAGTTTGACTGCTACATCAACCTCGGCACCACCCTGTTCCGACGTCGTCTGCTGCAGGACACAGCGTTCTTTGACACATCGCTCGTATCCCTTCCGGGTGACGCGTTCTTCCGTGCGACCGACTGGGATCTGGTACTGCGGCTCACGCGCGACGGCGCGCGCAGCGCTTTCCTGAACCAGCAGATCTCGGTGTTTCGCGAGCACGCCGCCCAGGCCTCGGGCGTCGACAAATACGCCGTCAGCGGGTTGAGTCTGACAGAGAACATCGCGGTGCTCGAGCGTCACCTCACGACCGACAACCTCGCCTGTCTGCGCGGCGCGCTCACCGGCATATTCGACCGCGTTCATCAAAAATACGTTTTTTACAAGCAGTTCGGTCGTGCCGCCAGCGTGGAGATCGATCGCATGATCATCGGTCGCTTCAACCGGCTGTGCGTGCGTTTCCTCGAGCTGCTCGCGCACGATCCGACGTCGCGCTTTCCTTCCTCATGGCGGGATCTGCTGGACGCCGGCGCCGCGGCGGCAGCAGCAGAAGCGCTGCCACTTGTCTCGGTCGTCGTGACGACCTACAACCGCCCTGATCTGCTCGTACGCGCGATACAAAGCGTCAAACAGCAGACCTATCAGAACATCGAAATCGTTGTGGTCAATGACGCGGGGCCACAGATCGAGAACATCCTGTCCTGGCTTGGCCGCGACGCCAACATCCAATACATACGCCACGGCATCAACCGCGGCCCCTCCGCGGCGCGCAACACGGCCCTGCGCATTGCCCGTGGAGAGATTTTCACCTACCTCGACGACGACGACGCCTACATGCCCCACCATGTCGCCACGCTCGTCGACGCGTTGCAACAGCCCGGGGTGGAGTTTGCGTATACCGAATCGGAAAACGTGCTGGAGGCCTTGGTCAATGGCGCACCGCGTGAAATCTCGCGTCGCAGGGAGTTTGCATCGCAACCCTACTCGAAAGCGCGGCTGTTTGCGGCGAACTACATCCCGGTCAATACGTGGGGGCACCGCCGCAGTGTCCTGGAGCGCGATGGCAGTTTCGATGAATCACTGCGCGACCACGAAGACTGGGACTTTCTCTTGCGTGTGGCGACACGATGCGACCTCCATCACATCCCGCAAGTAACGGTCGAGGTTCACCACCGTCAACAAGCCGACAACCTCATGGTCGAGCGGGCCAGCAGCTTCGTCGACACGTTCACAAGGCTCTACGCGCGCCACGGCAACCTCGGGCAAGAGGCGGTCGCGCGTGCTCAGGCGCAAATGCTTGAAAATTTGCGTGGGTCGGTGCCGGCACAAAGCGGGATGCCAATCGTCAACAACGCTGAATCGCGAGTGGCGCCGCCGCCCCCCGCCAACGCGATGTGGATCCACGAGGGCAGAGCGACCGGAGCTTCCACGGCGATTCTGTTTCATCTGCATTACCCCGATCTCTGGCCCGAGATGGCGGACGCGATCCGCCGCGTCGGTCCCTGCGATCTCTATGTGTCGCTCACCACCGATGCGCTCGAGGTGGCGAGCACGATCGTCTCGACCTTCCCACAGGCCTACATCGCCACGCTGGACAATCGCGGCCGCGATATCGCGCCGCGTCTGGAATTGGCGCGCAGGGCCCGGAGCGGTGGCTATGCGCAGTACCTGTTCCTGCACGGCAAGAAATCACCCCACCTGCGCGACGTCGCGCATATCGGCATTCCCTTTCTTGCCCACCGCGACGGCGATCGCTGGCGGCGCGAACTCATCGACGCGCTGGTCAGTTCTGCGTCGCGCGTGTGCGAGCGCTTCGCGGCGTCGCCCAGGACCGGCCTTGTCGGCCCCGCCAGATTCTGGTTGCACCTGCGCGGAGACCCCAACACGCCGCGTGTCGAAGCACTGGCTGCGCGCATGGGCCAAGCCATCGATCCGATGCGCGATGGGTACTTCGCCGGTTCCATGTTCTGGTGCCGGCCTGCGGCCCTCGAGCCCTTGCTCGCCCTCGACCTGCCCCTGGAGGCTTTCGAATCCGAGGTTGGACAGACCGATGCCACGCTCGCCCACGTTGTCGAGCGCCTTTTCGCCTTGAGCACGGCACGCGCGGGGCTTGAAGTCAGCGACACCGACGGAACGGTGATGACCCGCCCCCCGGAAAAGATCCTTCCGTGGCTGCTTGATTTCCGTTCGGCACCAGGAGAGCCGGACTGGGTCAGGGAAACGGTTGCGCGCTGGAGCGAAGCCGGGGCTCTGCCGCGGCTGGCGCTGGCCGCGCTGTCTCATCGCACCTTGTCGATCGAGCCGACCCTTCTCAGCGTGGCCGCGCAGTGGATCCATGTCGACGTCGCGGAGGTGCCGGGTACCGGCGCGGACATGCTGGCGCGGACCAATGAAGTGTTGCTGGCGACCGAGGCCGACTGGGTCGGCCTGGTCGACGCCGGTGACACCCTCGCCGCTGATGCAATGTTCCGCCTGACCCGCGCAGTGATGGATCACCCCGAGTGGCAACTCGTCTACACCGACGAGGATGCCGTGACGCCCGACGGTCAGCACGCCAACCCCCACTGCAAGCCCGATTTCAACCTCGATTACCTGCGCAGTCTGCCGTACATCGGCGGTCTTCTGCTCATCCGCCGGGATCTGTTCGACGCGCTGGGCGGCTTCGATACGGCGTTCGAGGGTGCCGAAGACTACGACCTGCTGCTGCGAGCCTGGGAACATCTGCAGGCAACCGGCGCTGGCGATGGGGCCATCGGCCATGTCGCCGAAGTGCTGTACCACCGATTGCAGGGGTCGGGGCACAGCCGTCAATCCATCCCCGAAATCCTCGCCGCCGGTCAGAGCGCCCTTCAGGCCCATTTCCAACGTCTCGGCATCGCCGTCGACGTCCAGCCGGGCCCCTTCCCGCCATCCTTCCGTGTGCGCTGGCCGTTGCCTGAGCCACGCCCGCTGGTGTCCATCCTCATCCCCACACGCAACCAGCTCGGCTTGCTGCAGCGTTGCATTGAATCGGTGATCGAGAAAACCAAATACCAGGCCTACGAAATCATCATCATCGACAACGACAGCGACGACGCTGACACCTGTCAATACCTTGCCACGGTGGAGTCGAAGGAAGCCGAACTGGGGGGCCGCCTGCGCGTGCTGCGCCAACCCGGCCCCTTCAATTTCTCGGCCATGAATAACGCGGCCGCCGGCCTCGCGCGCGGGGATTACCTGCTACTGCTCAACAATGACACCGCGGCGCTCCACGACGACTGGCTCGACGAAATGATGGGGCATGCCGTACGCCCGGATGTCGGCATCGTTGGCGCCAAGCTGTTGTTCCCCAACGGCAAGATCCAGCATGCCGGGGTCATCCTCGGCATGCGTGGACCCGCCGAGCATCCGTTCATCAACCGCCCCCCTGAGGACCGCGGTTACTTCGGTCGCGCCCAGCTCACGCAAAACCTCTCGGCGGTGACCGGCGCCTGCCTGCTGATCCGCAAAAGCCTCTACGCACGAGTCGGCGGCCTCGACGAAGAGGCATTCAAGGTCTCCTACAACGACATCGACCTGTGCCTGAAAGTGCGTGAGGCTGGCTTCCGCATTGTGTTCACGCCGTATGCCCTGCTCCTCCACGAGGGCTCTGCGAGTCAACGCGGACAGATCGAGGAAAAGCCCGATGCCGCCAAAGCCAAGCGCTTCGCCGACGAAAAAGCGGCCATGTACAGCAAATGGCTGCCCGCCATGGCATTCGACCCCGCGTATAACCGTCACCTCAGTCTCGCCAGCACTGAATTCCTGCTTGAGGATCAACCCCCGTTGACCTGGGACCCGGCCTGGCGCCCGCGCCCGCGCATCCTGGTTCACCCCGCCGACCGCGAAGGCTGCGGGGAGTATCGCATCATCGCGCCGATGCGCGCCCTCATCCGCGCGGGCCTGACCCAGGGGTGGGAGACGATGCGTCTTTACGAGCCCGCGGAAATGCAGCGCATGGATCCGGATGTGCTGGTGGTGCAACGGCAGATGGAGTGGCCGCAAATCGAGGCCATCGAACGGCATGGAAAGTTCAGCCGTGCATTCCGGGTGTTCGAGATCGATGACCTGATCACCAATCTGCCGGTCAAGAGCGTGCACAAGGGGCAAATGCACAAGGACGTTGCCAAGCGGTTTCGCAAGGCCGTTGGCTTGTGCGACCGGCTGGTGGTGGCGACCGAGCCGCTTGCGAAAGCTTACGCTGGCTATGCTGACGAGGTGGTGGTGTGCCAGAACACCATTGAGAACGCACGCTGGGGACATTTGCGTCCCGCGCGCGCCGAGCGAGCGAGGCCGCGTGTCGGTTGGGCCGGGGGTATCGGGCACACAGGTGACCTCGAACTCATTGCCGACGTCGTGCGGGAGACCGCGGGCGAGGTCGACTGGGTGTTCTTCGGCATGTGCCCACCCGCGCTGCAGGGTGTGGTCAAGGAGTTTCATCCGGGTGTTGTCCTCGATCAATACCCCGCGAAGCTGGCCAGCCTCGATCTGGATCTGGCCGTGGCGCCGCTGGAAGACAATCCGTTCAACGAAGCCAAAAGCCACCTGCGCTTGCTTGAATACGGGATTCTCGGCTACCCGGTAATCTGCTCGGACCTCACGCCCTATCAGGGAGATTTTCCGGTGACCCGTGTCATCAACCGCTTCCGCGACTGGGTTCGCGCAATCCGCGAGGCCGTGGCCGATCGCGAAGCCTTGCGCGCGCGCGGCGACGCACTGCGCGAGGTGGTGCGTGAACGCTGGCTGATGGAAAACAACCTGGATACCTGGCTCAAGGCATGGACGCACTGAACAACGTCCGGGCAGGCGCGAGCACCGGCGCCTGCTAGCATCGAATGCGATCGAACCACGTGCCCGACCACGGCCGTCACAGCATGCAAGACCGTGCCACTCCGGACGCCACCGCTGAAGCCAGCGGCGACGCCTACATTTATATCGCCCGCCAGCCCATCGTCGACCGCCAGCAGCGCATCGTCGGCTATGAGCTCCTGTCGCGCGCGTCCGCCACCGCGACTGCAGCGCCGTCGGAGCACACAACGGCGTCGGACACGGCGCTGTTGTTCAACGCGCTCTCCAATATCAGTTCAGAAAATCTTTTTGGAGACAAGCTCGCATTCATCAACGTTCGGCTGGAAGACCTCGCCGGCGAGCATTTCGACATTGTGTACCCCGAGCGTATCGTGCTGCAGCTGCCTCGCGCGGTGGGCGACGATCCGGTCCAGATCGATGCCGCGGTCACAGCCATGCAAGCCTTGCGCGAGCGCGGGTTCCGGCTCTCGGCCGGCGCGTTTGCAGCGGCTGGCCTCTATGCCGCCTGGCTTCCGCTGATCAGCTATCTCGAGGTTGACGTCAAGGCTCTGCCGGCAGGCGTGCTTCCGGCATTGATGCGCAAACTGTCCCCTTTGCCCAACGTGAAACTGCTGGCGGTCAAGGTGGAAACCATGGAAGCGTTTCGCGAGCTCTTCGACGCCGGCTTCCATCTGTTTCAAGGTTACTACTTCGCCCACCCGCAAACGATCACCGCGAAAACGTTCAATCCTGCCTTTTCAACAGTCCTTCAACTGATCGACCTGGTCAACAAGCAAGCCGAGATTCCGCACATCGAAGCGGTGCTCAAGCGTGATCCGGCACTGTCATTCAAGTTGCTGCGGTACATCAATTCGTCGGGCTTCGGCCTGATGACCGAAGTCACGTCGTTCCGGCACGCCGTGATGATCCTCGGCTACAAGAAGTTGTTTCGCTGGCTCGTGCTGCTCATGGCGACCACGCCGACCAACAGTGCCGCGTCGGCGCTGGCGCGCACGGCCATCATCCGCGGGCGCATGATGGAGTTGCTCGGGCATGACCTTCTGGCTCCGGAGGATGCCGACAATGCGTTCGTGACCGGCGTTTTTTCGCTGCTGGACGTCATGCTGGGCGTACCGCTGACGAAGGCTCTGGAGGAAATCACCCTGGCGGAACCCATTGTTCTGGCGCTGACGCAGCGCGTCGGGCCGTTCGGTTTTTATCTCCAGCTCGTCGAAGCGTGCGAGAGCGACGACTGGAGCCACATCGATGAACAGGCAGCGCTGCTGGGGCTGGATCGCCGCAACATCGCCACCGCACACCTCGAAGCGCTGGCCTGGGCTGAAAGCCTCGGACTTTGAACCATGCAGGACCTGGCAGCACGACTGTTCCGCGACGAATTCTCCATTCGTTCCCAAGCGAAGGCGGAACATCTTCTGAATCGGCTGGTCGCCGGGCACGAGCTGTTGTCAGCGACCCCGCTGGATGAACAAACCCCCTACGCGTCGATGCTTCTTGCGGTCGACCGCCCGCGCGGCCACCTGATCGTCGACGAGCTCAACCCCGATCGAGGAAACATCCGGCTTGCCCAGGGGATGCCGATGTCCTGCCTGGGTCGTGCGGACGGCGTGTATGTCGGTTTCAGAAGTCACCTTCTCGAACGCGTTGCCTGGGAAGGCTATGGTGCGCTGCGTATCGCCTATCCGGACAAGGTGCAGTATCTGCAGCGACGCGCGCTCCTGCGCGTGGTCGCCAGCGCCACCGATGTCGGGCAGGTGGAGTTGGTGCGACGCGGCGCACGGACCGTCTTCGGTCAGTGCCTGGACCTCAGCGGTAGCGGCATGCGGATACGCATCGCCTCACCAACCGACTTCGCCATGACCGAGGGTGAAGTGCTGCAGCAGATGCGGTTCTCGCTTGCCGGTTCCGAGATGCAGTGCGAGGCGCAGGTACGCTTCATCCGTCAGGCCCGGGGAGCGCGCGAGCGTCTTCCCCAGCGCACCCTTGGACTGCGGTTCATGGATCTGCCTCCGGCACTCGAACAACGCATCCTCAGCTACGTGCAACGGCGTGACCGCGAGTTGCTACGCGACGGTCGTCTCTGAGCGCTGACCCGCAGGAAGTATTTCCACCATCCGAGACGCCCATGGACCCCGCGGAGGGTGCGCGGCCTCATCCCGCCAACGCCCGTCCCCGAGCACTTGATCGGGTTCGAACACTTGCTGGATGAACGTTCCGGCCTCGACATTGAACAGCAATGGTGCGAGTCGGTGCACGCGCAGCACCTCTCCCGGGTGCCGTGGGACGATGACCATCACGCAGGCCGGCGGAGCGTCATCGGCGGGATCCAGCCCCTCGTAGCGAAGCCCGAAGCAGGCGGCATCGACGAGCAGGAACGCCAGATCCGGCAGCTCCAGCGATTGCAACCAGAGAAAAGGCCCCTGCTCGGGCGCGTGCAGCAGCGCGAACAGCCGCAGATCGTCAAAGCCTCCCAGCGGTTCGGCGCAAGTCCAGCGTTGTGACTCGACGACGTCGACGCCACCGAAACGGGTTTGATGTTGGGTCACGTGCATCTCTGATCACGGCGCCTTTTCGGCCTGCAGCCAGGCCTCGAGAGCATCGCCGTCGGTGGCTTTTGCCTGCTGGTTGAGGTCGATCACCATATCGTACAGTTCTTCCCGAAGAATCCTGGTGTTCTTGGGTCCTTCGATGCCCAGCCGCACTTTGCCGCCACCGACGTGAATCACGACGATGCGGATATCAGCACCGATGCGAATCGCCTCGCCCGCATGACGGCTCAGGATGAGCATCGGCGCGCCCCGTCAGGCGCTGGCCAACGGCTTCGTCGCTGACGACGCCGTCGCTGCCTGTCCACGGGGGCCGTACACCGACCCACCGTCGGTGAGCGGAATACCACGAAGGATTGCCAGCGCCCCCTGCGCATTACGCATCAGCGTGGCCACCACGGCGCCATTGCGCTGGTTGGCCTGCGCGACCCGCTGCGTCAGTTCCCGTACCTGCTCCGAACGCGCATCGGTCATCCCTCCGCACGCAAGCAAACGCGCCTGTTCACATTGCTCGAGCTGGACGCAGAGTGCCGTCTTTTCGTCTGCCAACGACGGCAACAACCCGGCATCCCCGCCAACCAGAGCATCGAGTTCAAGTTGCAGCAAGGCATCGAGCCGCTCGAGCAGGCTTTGCTGCGCTTGCAACGCGCGCTCCAACGCGTCGGCTCCCTGCATGGCCTGTCCCGTGCGCTCAGCCCGCGCGACCACGCGACGCCGTGACTGCTTGCGCGCTCGTCGTCGTGGAGCCCTGGCCACCGGAACCGTTGCTCGCATTCTGGAGGGCGCGACTGTCGCGCACCAGACCCTTGGCGATTTTCTGCGGGTCGATCTGGTACGTGCCCGATGCGATCGAGGCTCTGAGTTCCGCAATGCGTGCCTCAGGAACCCCCGAGACAGAGGCCGCGGCAGCGGCGTTGAGTTGGCGGGCAGAGCTTGAAATCGACACCGTGTCGCTGCCGGGCGCGGGGGCTCCCGCTGGAGCAGTGGCGCTGGTCGATGCCGACACGCCACTCCCCCCGACCGCCGCATTGCGACCGACGCCTGCTTCCCCTCGCGACGGAACGCCGCCGACGGGATTGTTGGGCGAATTCTGAATCGGGTTCATTGCTGTCTTGCTCCTGTTGGTTGCAGTGACGACACAACCCTCAGAAAACTTGAGGCCTTTTCAAGAATGTTTCATTTTGTTGCATTGAGCGGTTGCAGCGGCACTCCGCTCCCCGCTTGCGCCGCACTGGCGGCGCCGATCTGCGCCTGTGCCTGCGACGCCGTACTTGCCAGCTGCACCGCGCCCTGATCCGAAACAATGCGCTTCGCTGCCTCCTGTGTCAGGACGACGATGCTGACCCTCCGGTTCAACGATGCCGTCGGGTGTTGGGGATCATACGGCGCTTCGGAACCCATGCCCACCACCCGCAACACTTTCGCCTCATCCAGGGACGACTGCACCAGAATCTGCCGCACCGCGTTGGCGCGGTCGGCGGAGAGGTTGTAGTTGCTGTAGCCCTTGCCCTTGTTCTGATAGTTCAACGCATCGGTGTGCCCAGTGATACTGATCGAATTCGGCAGCTGGTTCAACGTTGGCGCAATGTCCTGGAAAATGGTGCTCGCGTAAGGCTCCAGATTGGCTCCACCCAAGGCGAACATCGGGCGTTTGTCACTGTCGACGACCTGGATGCGCAAGCCGTCGCGGGTGATATCGATCAGCAACTGGGAGCGGAACTCGTGCAGCAGCGGGTTGGCATCAATCTGCGCATCCAGGGCTTTTTTCAAGGCCTCAAGGTTCTTGCGATCGAGTTCAGCCGCCGCCCGGAGGATCGTGGTCGCATTCGGGGCCACTGTCTTGCCGGGCGTCGCACCATTGCGTACCTGGCCGACGGTCTTCGTCATGTCGGTGCCGCCGCCATGGATCAACGACGTCGCTGAGCCGGCACCTTCGCCGCCCTCGAGCGAAACCTTGGTCGGGTTCTGAAAGTACTCAGCGATTCCCTGCAGTTTGGCCTTGGTCGAAGAACCCAGCAGCCACATCAGCAGGAAAAATGCCATCATGGCAGTCACGAAGTCGGCATAGGCGATTTTCCATGCCGCGCCATGCCCCCCGCCGACGACTTTCTTGACCTTCTTGATGACAATCGGTTGCGGCTTGTTGTCGGCCATGACTTACTTCCCCTTGGCCTCGCGCAAGTGCGTCTCGAGTTCATTGAAACTCGGACGCTCGCCGGAAAACAGCACCTTGCGCGCGAATTCCACCGCGACCTGCGGCGGATATGCGTTCATGGTTGCCAGCAGCGCGACCTTGATGCATTCAAGCATCTTGGTTCCCTCATGCGCGCGGTCTTCCATGCGTGACGCCACGGGGGCCAGAATCGCGTAGCCGATCAAAATACCGAGGAAGGTTCCGACCAGCGCCGCGCCCACGAGCTCGCCGAGCACGGATGGCGGCTGGTCAACCGATGCCATCGTATGCACAACCCCCATCACCGCGGCGACGATGCCGAATGCGGGCATCGAGTCTGCCGTCTTGGTCATGGCGTGAATCGGTATCTCGGCTTCACGGTGATGCGTTTCGATGTTGACGTCCATCAGGTTTTCCATTTCCATCACGCCGAGATTTCCGCCGATCATCAGGCGAAGGTAATCAGTGATGAACTCGAGAACGTGGTGGTCCCCAGCGATGTGCGGGTATTTCTTGAATATTTCACTGTTGTGCGGATCCTCGACGTCGCCCTCGATCGCCATCAGGCCATTCTGGCGCATGCGCGTGAAGAGATCGTTGAGCAGCGACAGCAGCTCCATGTACGCCTCTTTCGAGTACGTTGAACCTTTGAGCGCCGTCGGCAACGCCTTCATGGTCGCCTTGAACGATTTCGGAAAGGTCGAGGCGAAGAACGCACCGAAGGCGCCGCCACCAATCATCAACAGCTCAAAAGGCTGGATCAGCGCGCCGATGTGGCCGCCTTCGGCCACATAGCCGCCAAAAATTGCTGCGAGGGAAATGACGTAACCGATCAGGAGGAACATGGCGGCCCGAAGAAAATGAGAAAAATCTCGCGCCCACCCGCCGCAGTTCCCTGCCCGCGCATGCGGTGACGCGTCCCTGAGCACCCATGGTACCGGCTCCCGCGGCAGGCTCTCCAGTTTGTGCGCTCCTGGCGTGCGGTACGCTGGACAGGTGGTGTATCGACGCGACATGCCTGCCAGTGCGACGGTGCGTGTCCCGATCATTCACAATGGTGGCACGCGAATCCATGCGGCCCTGGTCGGCGTAGTGAAATCCGACCGCTTGGCATCAAGTGCGTGTGCGTTGTGTCGTCATGGCAATTAAGCCCTCACCAGCTTTCTCTTTTGGAGCGGTTCTTGAAATTCCTCGTAGTCGACGATTTCCCGACGATGCGACGCATCATCCGGGGCCTGCTGATGCAAACCGGTCACGTCACCGGCAGCATCGATGAGGCCGAGGATGGCGTGCAGGCGCTCAAGCGCATCGAAGCCGGGGGCATCGAGTTCGTCGTGACGGACTGGAACATGCCGAACATGCAGGGGATCGACCTGCTCCGTGCCATCCGCGCCGCCGGCGACCCGCGTGTGCGCTCCCTCCCCGTGCTCATGGTCACGGCCGAGGCGAAAAAGGAAAACATCCTCGAAGCGGCCCAGGCCGGCGTGAACGGCTACATCGTCAAGCCGTTTCCTGCCGATACCCTCAAACTCAAGATCGATGGCATCCTGCAGCGTTTGCAGGGCGGAGGGCACACGGCATGAACGGTACGAACCCCTCCAAACCGCAGGAGGCCATGCAGAATCTGCGGGAAGCGGACGCACTGCTGACGGAAGGCGTGCAACGCATCATGGGGGTTGCCTCCGAGCTTCCCGGCGCGAGCCATCCTTTGCGGGAGGCGCTGGCGCTCAGCGAGCAGCAAGCCATGGCCACGCTTGAAGCGGTCGAAGCGGCGCAAGCGGACGTTGCCGAAATCCGTGCCACCAACGGCGGTTTCATCGATACCCGCCTCGATCACCTCGAAGCTCAGCTTCAGGCCATCCTCACCAGCCAGCAAGGCCAGGATCTGGCCGGTCAGCGACTCAAGAAAACCATCACCCTGCTTCAGGCGGTCGAACAGCGCATCCAGGACGCGCTGACGCAACTCGGATTCATTCCGAGCACCAAGCAGGAATCCGGCGACGACACCTTCTCGAGTGCGCGCCTGGACCAGGGCACGGTGGACGACCTGCTGGCCGAGCTCGGGCTCTGAGCCGGCGTGCACGAACGGATTGACGACACCATGGACAACGACATCCTGCAGGAATTCCTGGCCGAATCGCGCGAGCTGCTGACCGATGCGCAGGCGCAGCTGCTGCGGCTGGAGGCGGCGCCGGAAGACGCGATGGTGCTGGGTGCGATTTTTCGTGCCTTTCACACCCTCAAGGGAGGTGCTGGGTTTCTGGAGGCGCAGAACATGGTGGACTGGTGCCACCACCTGGAAGACCTGCTGGACAAGCTGCGGGCGCACAAGCTGCGACCCGACAGCGGCATGATCGACGCGATTTTGCGCTCCACCGACGTCATCGAACGCATGCTCGCGGAGATGTCGCACGGCGAGAACCCGACCCCGGGCCCGAGCGAGCTGGGAGCGCTGGTGCAAGCGTACGCACGCGGCGAACAGCCGGTGGCGCGTGCCGCCCCGGCGCCCGCAGCCGCGCCGGCCGCAGCCACGCCGGTTGCGGGCGCTGACACCTCGATCTGGGCAGAAACGCGCGCCGACGCACAAGGTCAGCCCGGCGTGTATGTCGAGAAACGCGCCAAGACAGCGGCGGCCGCGCCGGCCGACGACCTGGAGGCGCTGTTCGAGAGCACACTG
>VFSW01001611.1_pt1 | contig 34389 bp, 29 predicted proteins | sample 5358111 | NCBI WGS metagenome assembly VFSW01 (sample SAMN11554181, study PRJNA540505) | mine drainage metagenome | isolation source: sediment from site ElyBrook_90M | place: USA: Ely Copper Mine, Vershire, VT | collected 2017
CCCGCCCCGCCGCCCAGGAAATCCAACCTCCCGCTGGTGCTGATCCTCAGCGGCCTGTTCGTGCTGGTGGTGATCGTGGTTCTGTGGGTGGTGTTGAGCCGCTGACGCCCGGCCGGCCCGGCTACGCGCGCGACGAAGCCGTGCCCGGCGGCAGCACGATGATCAGCTCCAATTGCGGATTGGGGAAGTCGCCGGGAACGTAGGCCGCCAGGTTGCGGGCGCGCATCACCGCTTCCCACGGCCCGCCGCTCTGGTTCAATCCGAAATACTGGCAATTCAGCTTCACCGGGATAGCGCCGGGCGGCGTGCTGACGTGCGCCAGTGGCACGCCGGGCAGCGCCCGCTGCACCAGGTGCTCGATGGAGTCCGCCGAGCAGATCTTGATCAGTTGCGGCGCCTTGGCGATAATCTCCGCCGGGCCGGCATCGGCGCTCACGGCCAGGTACATGCGGGTGCGGTCCAGGTACTTCTCGTCATCGATGGAAGCCGCGTAAATGGAGGGCCGCACCAGCTTCAGCGGCAGGGAAACGTAGTTGCTGGGCACCACGGTTTCGAGCAGCATCCTGAGCTTCTGGTCCAGGGCGGCGAAGCGCACGCCCAGTTCGTCGTGATCGTAAAGAGGCAGATCGCCCGGCCGCACCTGGAGCGAAAAGGTGGTGAGCGAACCGGCCAGGGACAGCATGGCGGCGTACAGAACCTCGGGATGGCCCTGCCGCGTTTCAAAAAGGTGGCGGAACTCGGGCAGCGCCCGGTTGACCGTGTACAGCAGCCAGAAGCGCGGGATGTCGGCGGCCGTGAAATCGGCCAGGCTCTGGTTCCTCTGGCGGCGCGACCCCGCCAGTTCGCCGCTCTTGGCGGAGAGGATTTCCAGCAGGCGGCGGGCGATGGAGACCAGGTAATCGCTGGCCTGGAAATCCAGCAGAGGCGGCACGAAACGCGGATCCAACTGGAAAAGGCCGGCTGCCGTCTTGCGGACCCTGGCCACCCGCAGGGCGGAGCTGCCCTCGCGGTTCTCCGTCTCCAGCAGCAGGCGGAAGTTCTTGCGCGCGACCATGATGGGCTTCTCCGCCTGGCCGGTGTTTTCGTCGCGGACCATCTCCACTTCGGCGCGGTAGCGGGTCTCCGCGTCGCGCCGCGCGTTGGCCACGTTGAAGCCGCGCTCGCGATAACTGGGGACGGCCAGATAGACGTCCACGCTGTCGACGCCGGGCTCGAAGTGCTCGGCCAGCGGCTTGGCGGCGGGGCGGGGATCGGATTCGGGAATTTCAAACAGGAGACCGTCCGGCAGGATCCCGGCGGCGTCGGAAAGGGCCAGCGTGCCGGCGGCCAGGGCTTCCTGGTCGATGCGCAGGCGCCGGAATCCCCACGGCCGGAACTGGAGTGCCTGCAGCTGGAATTGCAGGGTGTCTTCCAGAAAACGGTCCTGGCTCTGGAGATGTTGCGGGCTGAGGAAGGTGCCCTTGGTCCAGATGACGGGCTCCAGGCGATGCATCGCTGTCCAAGGTAGCAGAATCGCGGCGGGCGCGCAAAGGAGCATGGCACAATAGCTCCATGGCCGGCCACCCCTTATGCTGAAGCCCCCCTCCCCCGCGGACGCGCGGCGGCTGCGCGAATTCCTGGCCGAAGCGGGCTACACGCGCGACGAATTCCGCACCCGGCGGGCCTTGCGGGAAATTCCCAGGCGCTCGGCGGGCAATATTCCTTACCTGCTGGAGCAGTTCCGGGAGCCGTGCCTTCGGAACCTGCTGCTGCGCTGGTTTTTCCTGGGCGTGCCCGCCGAAGGCGAATTCGCCGGCCTGGCGCCGGAGCCTGTTCTGACGCTGATGCTGGAGTGCGGCCTGCTGGTGCGCGATGGGAACCTGCTGGCGCCCGCCGTGACGCTGACGCCCTGCGAGCAGGGGGTGTTCGCCGCCGACACCGCCGCCCGCATGGAAGCGCAAGCGGCGGACCTGGTGGTGTGGCCCAATCCCACCAGCCTGCTGTTGGACCAGTTCACCATGCGACGGCCGGTCGAAAGCGCGCTGGATCTGGGCGCGGGTTGCGGCATCCAGGCGGTGCTGGCGGCCCGGCACAGCCGGCAGGTGACCGCCACGGACCTGAATCCGCGCGCGGCCGAGTTCACCAGGTTCAACGCCGCGCTCAACGACGCCGGGAACATCGAGTGCCTGACCGGCGATACCTTCGAGACCGCCGCGAACCGCACCTTCGACCTGATCGTGGCCAATCCGCCGTTCTTCGTCACTCCGTCCGGCGGCCAGATGTACTGCGAAAACGGCATGGAACTGGACACCTATTGCCGGCGCGTGGTGCGCGAAGCCGGGGGCCATCTGAACGAGGGCGGCTGCCTGCAGACGGTCTTCGAGTGGGTGCAGGTGAGCGGGCAGTCCTGGCAGGACCGCCTCCGCGAATGGCTCGCGGACACCGGGTGCGACGCGTGGGTTTTCCGGGGCTACGGGCGCGACGCGGCGGCGTACGCGCGGGAACGCATCCGGCAAACCAGCGCGGGAGCGGCCGGTCCGGAGACCCTGGCGCGCTGGCTGGAGTATTATCGCGAGCGGGGCGTGGAGCAGATTCACGGCGGCACCCTGGCCATGCGGCGGCGCGCCGGCCGCAACTGGATGCGGGTGGAAGAGATGCCCCTGGATCCCGGCGGGCCGTTCGGGGAGGCCGTGTGGCAGGCTTTCGCGGGCATGGACTTTCTGGAGACGCACGGCGGCGACGACCTGCTGGCGGCGCGGCCCAGGCTTTCGCCGGCCGCGAGCCTCGAGCGGCAATTGCGGCAGGTGGATGGGCGCTGGCAGCCGGCGGATACGCACCTGCGCCTGGCCGGCGGCATTCCGGCGAGTATGCGGCTGGAGCCGATGGTGGCCGATTTCCTGGCCGGGTTGGACGGCCGCCGGAGCCTGGAGGAACTGGCCGCGGCTCTGGCGCAGCGCGCCGGCGCCGATCCCCTGGTGGTGCGGCGGGAGTGCCTGGCGGTGGTCCGGCGGTTGGTGGAGCGGCGTTTCGTAGTGCCCTGACCCGGCCGCGCCGGTACCGCGCCGGAATGGCGGCACTTGACGAAAGGCTCCAACAGCAATATAGTGACTGAGCGGAGTTTTTCGCCCGCAGGAGCGTTCATGGCAAGAGAAAGCACGCAGCACAAACTGGACCGGGTGCGTTCCCCCCGCGTCCAAATCACATACGATGTTGAGGTTGGCGGGGCTATCGAATTGAAGGAGCTCCCGTTCGTCGTAGGCGTACTGGGAGACCTGACAGGGCAGCCCGAGCAACCCCTGGCCAAGTTGAAAGACCGCAAGTTCGTCGAAGTCAACCCGGACAATTTCGACACCGTGCTGGAAGGCATGAAGCCGCATTTGTCCTTCGCCGTGGAGAACAAGCTCAGCGAGGAGCCGGACGCGCCTAACCTGAAGGTGGACCTGCATTTCAAGAGCATGGACGACTTCGAGCCGGAAAACGTGGCGCGCCAGGTAAAGCCGCTCAAGGAACTGCTGGACCTGCGCACGCGGCTTTCGGACCTGCGCGGCAGTCTGCAGGGCAACGACAAGTTGGAGGAATTGCTGCTCGAATCGGTCGGCAACACCGAGAAACTGGAAAAACTCAAGGGTGAAATGGGAAAGGGAGAGGGACCCAATGGCTGATCCACAAAGCGCACCGGTAGCGGCGCCCGCGGGCGAGCAGGTGCTTGAGAAGGGGCTCCTGGACCAGATCGTCGAAGAAGGACGTTTCGGCGTCGAGCCGGCATCCAAGGAGCGCGGCAAAAACCTGATTAAGGAATTCGTGGCGCAGGTCCTGGATGGGTCCATGACCATCGCCCGGGACGCCGAGATGATGATCAACGCGCGCATCGCGCAGATCGATCACCTCGTTTCTCTCCAGTTGAACGAAGTCATGCATCACGCGTCCTTCCAGAAGCTGGAAGGAACATGGCGCGGCATCAAATACCTGATGGACCAGAGCGAAACCGGGACGATGTTGAAGATCAAGGTCCTCAACGTCGGCAAGAAAGAGCTGCTGAAGGACCTGCAGCGCGCGCCGGAATTCGATCAGAGCGCGCTGTTCAAGAAAGTCTACGAAGAAGAGTACGGCGTCTTCGGCGGAGCCCCCTTCGGCGCCATGGTAGGCGATTACGAATTCGGCAAGCACCCCGAAGACATCGAGTTGCTCGAGAAGATCTCCAATGTGGCCGCCGCCGCCCACGCGCCGTTCGCCACCGCCGCGGCGCCGGATCTGTTCAACCTGCAGAGCTACACCACGCTGGACGCTCCGCGCGATTTGGCCAAGATCTTCGACACCACCGAATACGCCAAGTGGAAGAGCTTCCGCCAGACCGAGGATTCTCGCTACGTGGCCCTGTGCCTGCCGCGCACGCTGGGCCGGCTGCCCTACGGCAAAGATACCAAGCCGGTGGAAGCCTTCAACTACGAAGAGCACGTGGACGGCAGCGATCACTCCAAGTACCTGTGGATGAACGCCGCCTTCGCCCTGGCCAGCCGCATGACCAATTCGTTTTCGCAATATGGCATGTGCGTGGCCATGCGCGGCGTGGAGGGGGGCGGCCTGGTCACCGACTTGCCGGTACACAACTTCTACACCGATGAAGGCGACGTGGCCATGAAGTGCCCCACCGAGGTTCCTATCACCGACCGCCGGGAAAAGGAACTCGCGGATCTGGGTTTCGTTCCCCTGGTGCATTGCAAGGGGACCGACTATGCCGCGTTCTTCAGCGTGCAGACCGCCCAAAAGCCCAAAACCTACGATACGGACTCGGCCAACGCCAACGCGCGTCTGTCGGCCCAGTTGCCCTACCTCATGGCCGTTTCCCGTTTCGCCCATTATCTGAAAGCCATGATGCGCGATAAGGTCGGCAGCTTTATGTCCCGCACCGAGGCCGAGATGTTCCTGAACCGCTGGATCACGAGGTACGTGGTGCCCGACGACACGGCTTCCCCGGCGGTGAAGGCACGGTGTCCGTTGCGGGAGGCGCGCGTCGACGTCTCGGAAGTGCCTGGGAAACCGGGTGTCTACCGTTCCGTGATGTTTCTGCGGCCGCACTTCCAACTCGACGAATTGAGCGTTTCCTTGCGGCTGGTTTCCGAATTGCCGGCGCCCGCAAAATAAACGGCCGTCCGCGGTACAACGCGGCTATGAAATGTTTCCCTGGGGTAACTATTAGAAAGAAAATGGAGGATCACCAACGTGGCAGTTAATGCGTATTTGTACGTAGACGGGATAACTGGACCCAGCACCAGCAAGAAGGGTTTCATCGACATCCTGTCGTTCGGTTGGGGTGTAAGCCAAACCTCGACTTACGGCACCGGAGCTTCCGGAAAAGAATCGAAGGCCGGGAGGGCGGATTTCTCGAACCTAAGCATCATGAAGGTACTGGACGCGGCGTCTCCGTTGCTTGCCGAAAACTGTGCATCCGGTACGATTGTCAAGAAGGTTTACATCGTGTACGACAAGCCGATCGGAACGGGAACCACAACCCAGCAGGATTATTTCCGGATCTACCTGAAGGATGCGCTGGTCACATCCGTGCAGTTGTCCGGCAGCAACGAGAATCCCACGGAGTCGGTAACCTTCGCGTTCCAAGCCGTAGAAGTCGCTTACAAGGCGGAGGCGGACGACGGTAAGAGTCTGGAGGGCGCCGTACCGAAGGGCTGGGATCTGGCAGCTTTGAATGGCGCCTGGGCCGCCCCCGATGAATTCTGAACGCCAGCGTCTTCATGACCGCTAAACAACTGCTCGATGCCGGGAAAGTCCAAGCCGCGGAGGCCGCCTTGTCGGCGTACCTCCGCGATCGCCCCACCGATGTCGCGAGCCGCACCTTCTTATTCGAACTCCTCTGCTTCTCCGGACAGTATGACCGTGCGGAGAAGCAGTTGGGAGTTCTATCTCAAGGCGGCAAAGAGGCGGAGTTGGGCGCCGTCCTTTACTACTCGGCGCTGCACGCGGAAAAGACACGGCACGATATATTCCGCAAGGAAGAGTATCCCGGCGTGGCGGCCGCCGCATCCCCCCCCGGCAAGCTGAACGGCAAGCCTTTCCAGTCGATCCGCGATGCCGACCCGGCCATTGGGTCGCGCCTGGAGGTGTACGCTGCCGGCGCGTATCTTTGGATTCCTTTCCAGCACATTGCTTCGCTCCATATGGAACCGCCGCGGCGTCTGCGCGACACCCTCTGGTCACCGGCGTTCGTATTGACCGGGCCGTCCTTTCAAGGTACCGACATCGGTGAAGTTCTGCTTCCCGCTGTTTATCCGTTTTCCTGGAAGTCTGAAGACCAGTCGGTCTGGCTGGGACGCGCCACCGAATGGGTCGCCGACGATAAGGGCCATGAGTATCCAGTAGGCCGGAAAGTGGTGGTCGTGGACGACGAGGAAGTACCGCTCCTCGAGATCCGGTCGCTGGAGTTCGCTTCCGATGCCTCTTCGTGAAGATATCCTCAACCCGATTCCGGGTGAGAACCCCAGCGGCCGGGATCTGCGGTACGCTCCGGTCTACGACAAGATCAAAGAGGCGCGCCGCGAGGATGACAACCTCAATCAAGGCGCGTGGGTTGTTGAGCGCAAAGTTGCCGATCACGGTACCGTAGTCAAGCTCGCGCAGGAAGCCATCGCCGCCCAATCGAAGGACCTGCAATTGGCCGCCTGGCTCACCGAATCCCTGGTCAAGACCAAAGGATTCGCTGGCCTATTCGATGGGCTGACTCTGTGCCACGGCCTCATCGAGAAGTTTTGGGATACGCTCTATCCGGTCCTGGAGGACGACGATCTCGAACTGCGGGCCATGCCCCTGGATTGGATCGGCTCGCGGCTGGACATGTCGCTCAAGGGCGTCCCGCTGTCGAAGGACGGTTACAATTTCTTCCAGCACAAAGAGTCGCGCGGGATCTTCGCGGAAGATCAGGCCAAGACCAAGGAGCAGAAAGCCGACCGGGAAAAGGCGCTCAAAGAAGGGAAGCTGGCGCCCGAGATTTTCGACCGCTCGTTTGGGGAAACGCCGAAGGCCTTCTATGCGGAGGCCGAGAAGTCCCTGGATGCCTGCCTCGGAACTCTGAAAACGCTCAACGAGCTGTGCGAGGAAAAGTTCGGCGATGCGGCTCCTGGGTTCGGCAAGCTGAGAACCGGGCTGGATGACGTTCGCCATTTAGTACATAGCTTCCTGCAGAAGAAGCGCGAATTCGAGCCGGACCCGGTGGATGAAGCACCGCCGCCGGCAGCGGAGGCCACCGGCGAGCCCGCCGAGGGAGCGCCCGCGGCAGCCGGTGCGGTTCCCGGTCTGGATCTGTCCTACGCCATGAAGGCGTCCGCCGAGCCGCCCGACCGCAGTGCGGCGATCGGCAATGTGGCCGCGGCCGCTCAGTTCCTGCGCAAGCGCGAGCCGCACAGCCCGGCGCCGTATCTGATGCTGCGCGGATTGCGCTGGGGCGAACTGCGCGCGTCCTCCGATCCCGGCGTGCTGGAAGCTCCGCCCACCGAGATCCGCCGGCAGATCAAGCTCCTGGCGCTGAACAACCGGTGGACGGATCTGCTGGAAGCCGCGGAGAACGTAATGGCCTTGCCGTGCGGCCGGGGATGGCTCGACTTGCAGCGCTTCGTCCTGGATGCCTGCGTGGCCCTGGGGAGCGACTATAACGCCATCGCCATCGCCATCCGCTCGGAGTTGCGCACCTTGCTCCGCGACCTCCCGGAACTGCTCGACGCCGTGCTCACCGACGAAACTCCGGCGGCCAACCCGGAGACCCAAACTTGGCTGCGCGAGCTGATCGCCGAGCCGGCCGACGCCAGCCCTCGCCCCGCGGTACCCCACCTGCCGGTGATGGATGGCGCCCAGGCCCCCGGCTGGCAAAAAAAGTTCATCGATCCGCACGCCCTGGCCACCGAGGCAATGCGCAAGGGGCAGCCCCAAAAGGCGTTCGAGATCCTCTATCAAGAGGTCGAGCGGCAACGCAGCGGACGCGGCCGTTTCCAGCGAAAACTCCAGCTCGCGCAGCTCTGTCTCGGCGCGGGCAAGGACGCCATCGCACAGCCCCTGTTGGACGATATCCAGGCGGCTGTAGAGACCTACAAGCTGGAGGAGTGGGAGGATCGCGAAATGGTGGCCGGAGTGCTCGCCTTCCTGTTGCAGTCCAGCAAGAAGATACAGGGCGACGCCAAGGCCAAGCAGGCCATTTTCGAGCGCATCTGCCGCCTGGATCCGGTGCAGGCGTTTTCGGTGTAATTTATGGCCCGCTACACCGACGATTATACCGCCGCCGTTACGCTGTCGATTCTCGACCGGCTCATCGATGCCGATCCGGGTACTACCGCGGAGGCAATCCCCACACGTACGCAATCCGTGCGGCAATTGAAGGACGGCCTGCGCCGCGACCTGGAGTGGCTGCTCAATACGCGCCGTGTCGCCGTGCCTCCCGACGAATCGTTGAAGGAAGTCAACCGGTCGCTGTACGTCTTCGGTCTGCCGGATTTCACCCACTACGGCCTAAACTCCCCCGCGGACCAAGCCAAGCTGGTGCGCTTCCTGCAGGGCACGGTGAAGATCTTCGAGCCCCGGATGGCGAACGTGCGGATTGTCCCGCTGGAGGCGGTCGCGGGTAAAACGCGCACGCTGCGCTTCCGCATCGAAGGCATGCTGGTTATGGATCCTGCGCCCGAGCACGTCTCGTTCGACACCGTGCTGGAACTGACCAGCGGCGGGTACGAGGTCCGGAATGCGGGATGACCTGCTGCTGTACTACGAGCGCGAGCTGACGTATATGCGCCAACTGGGCGCGCAGTTCGCCGAGAAGTATCCCAAGATCGCCTCGCGGCTGATCCTGGAGCCGGCCAAGTGCGACGATCCGCACGTGGAGCGGCTGCTGGAAGGCTTTGCCTTTCTGGCGGCGCGCGTCCACCTGAAGATCGACGACGAGTTTCCGGAGATTACCGAGGCGCTGCTGGGTATCGTCTACCCGCATTTCGTCCGGCCTCTTCCTTCCATGTCGATCGCCCAGTTCCACCTGGATCCCCAGAAAGGCAAGCTCTCCACCGGCTGTCCCATCCCGCGCGAGACCTTGCTTTACTCGCGCCCGGTGGATGGGGTCCCGTGCAAGTTCCGCACCTGTTACAACACCACGCTCTGGCCCATTACCGTCACGGCGGCCACCTGGACCACGCCCGACCGCTTGAAACCGCCATTGCGGGCGGCGGACGCGGCCGGAGCGTTGCGCATCGAACTGGCCTGCAACGCCTCCGACATGGAGTTCGCCAAGCTGGAGATGGATCGGCTCCGGTTCTTCCTGGATGGCGAGAGCGCGCTGGTCCACACCATTTACGAAATACTGTGTTGCAATCTATTGCAGATCGTCGCTCGCGATACCACGCCCGGTTCGCGCTTGCCGGCTGTCACGCTGCCGGCGGCCTCGCTGCGTCCGCTTGGATTTGAAGAAGACGAGAGCATGCTTCCCTACCCGCGGCGCTCGTTCATCGGTTATCGACTCTTGCAGGAGTATTTTACGTTCGTCGACAAGTTCTTCTTCGTGGACGTAACCGGTCTACGGCAGGCTTGCGGGTCGGGTTTCAAACGCAGCATGGAGCTGGTCTTCCTGTTCTCGCGCTTCGAGGGCGAGGAACGCCGCCAACGTCTGGAAACCGGCATCACGCCGTCCACCTTCCGCCTCGGCTGCGCTCCGGTGGTGAACCTGTTCCCGCAGACGGCCGAGCCCATTCTGCTCGACCAGCAGAAGTACGAATACCCTATTGTTCCGGATGCCCGGCGGCCCATGGCCATGGAAGTCTTCTCGGTGGATCGGGTGGCGAGCCTGAAAGCGCAGCAGCAGGAAGTGGTCGAGTATCAGCCGTTCTATTCGTTCCGGCACTCCACCCGGCGCGACAAGCAACAGACCTTCTGGGTGGCCAACCGGCGCCCCTCCGTGCGGGCCAACGACGATGGCACGGAACTGGATCTGGCGCTGGTGGACCTGTCGTTCCAGCCCACGCGCCCGGCCACCGACGCGCTGACGGTTCGCACCATGTGTACCAATCGCGATCTGCCCTCCCGCCTGCCATTCGGAAATGAGGCCGGGGATTTCGAATTGGAGACCGGTGCACCCATCAAGCGCATCGTGGCCTTGCGGAAGCCCACATCGCCAGTCCGCCCGCCCCTGGGCAAAGCCATGCAGTGGCGCTTGATCTCGCATCTCTCGCTCAACTACCTGTCGCTCGTCTCCGAGGGCCGGGAGGCGCTCCAGGAGGTTCTGAAACTTTACGACTTTGCGGCTACCGCCTACTCCAGCAAGACCGTGGAGGGAATCGCCGGGCTGAAAAGCAGCCGGCAGTTTTCGCGCGTGGTCTCCGAGGAAGGCATCGCCTTTGCGCGCGGCACGCGGGTGGAGTTGGAGTTGGACGAAGAACAGTTTGTGGGCGGCGGCGTCTACCTGTTCGCCAGTGTGATCGAATCCTTCCTGGGACTCTACGCCTCGTTGAACAGCTTTAGCCAGTTGTCCGTCAGAGTCCAGCAGAGAAAGGAGGTCTTGCGCGAATGGCCACCACGAGCCGGCCGCAGGATCTTGATGTAAGCCGCTCCTTTCTCGGCGAGGAATTGCGCGAGCATCCGGGGTGGTTCCATTTCTTTCAGGCGGTGCGCTTGATGCACCGGATGATGCCGGACCGCGAGCCAGTGGGCCGCTTCGCGCCGCCCAGCCGCGAGGTGCTGCGATTCTCCGCCAATAACCTGCTGGCATTCCCCCCCAGCCAGATTCAGACGCTGGACTGGTCCGCCGACGGCCCCGCCCGCATGAAGGTCAACTTCATGGGCCTCACCGGACCCATGGGAGTGCTGCCATACGGCTACACCGAATTGATCCGGGATCGCGACCGCCTCAAAGACTATACTCTTGAGGATTTCTTCGACCTCTTCAATCACCGGATGATCTCGCTGTTCTATCAGGCGTGGGAAAAATATCGCTTCTTCGTGGCGTACGAGCGCGAGGAACAGGATCGCTTTTCGCGTTACCTGATGAGCTTGGTCGGTCTGGGCACGCCAGGTTTGGAAAACCGCCAGGCGGTGGCCGACGAATCGCTGATGTACTATTGCGGCCTCTTCTCCATGCAGCCGCGCTCCGCGGCGGCCCTGCGGCAGGTGCTGGCGGATTACTTCGACGTGCCCGTCGAGATCGAGCAATTCGTAGGCGCGTGGCGGGCTTTGGAACCTTCCAACCAGTGCCGCATGGAAGGCGGCGTTCCCTACTCCGATCAGCTCGGCATGGGAGCCATCGCCGGCGACGAAATCTGGGAACGGCAATCCCGCGGGCGCATCCGGCTTGGTCCGCTCTCGGCGCGCCAATACCGGTCGTTCCTGCCCGCCGGAGACGCGTGGGAGCCGCTCCGCGCGATCGCCACTTTCTTTACCGGGGGAGAGATCGAGTTCGAAGTGGAGTTGGTCCTGAAGCGCGAGGACGTGCCGCCCTGCGAATTGCGCGGGGATGGCGAAACGGCGCCGCTGCTGGGCTGGTTTAGTTGGATCAAGTCCGGTCCCGCTTTTGCGCGCGACCCGGGCGATACGGTTTTGTTGCTGAATTAAACGCCGGGCAGTCCATCTGCCCAAAGGAATAACATGGCAGTCAATCTCAGGGCTTTAATCGGAAAGTTGAACGATACCACCCGCAACGCGCTGGAAGCCGCCGCCGGCCTGTGCGTCTCGCGCACGCACTACGACGTTGAGGTGGAACACTACCTCATGAAGCTGCTCGATTCGTCGAGCACGGATCTGTCGGCGATTCTGAAGCACTTCGAGGTGGATAAATCGCGGCTGTCCGCCGAGCTGACGCGCAGTCTTGACAAACTGAAGTCGGGTAACGCGCGCAATCCGGCGCTAAGCCCCACGCTGCGCAATATGCTCGCCGAGGCGTGGACCCTGGGCTCCATCGATTACGGCGCCGGTCAGGTCCGCTCCGGCTTTACCATCCTGGCGCTGGCCGCCGACGAGGACCTGTCGCGCATGATGCGCGAGGTCAGCCGCGAATTCCAAAAGATCAATGCCGATAGCCTGCGCAAAGACTTCCAGCAGATCGTCGCTAACTCCGATGAAGAGGCCGCGGCGGCGGCGCCGGCGCCGGATGCAGGCGGCGCGCCACGCCCAGCCGGCGGCAAAACGCCCAACCTGGATCAATTCACCATCAATCTGACGGGCAATGCCCGCGCCGGCAAAATCGATCCCGTGTTGGCGCGTGATTTCGAGATCCGCCAGGTGGTGGATATTCTGACTCGGCGCCGGCAGAACAATCCCATCCTGGTCGGCGAAGCCGGCGTTGGAAAGACCGCAGTCGTCGAAGGGTTCGCCATTCGCATCGTGCAGGGCGATGTTCCGCCCGTGCTGAAGAACGTCGAAGTGCGCACGCTGGACTTGGCTCTGCTGCAGGCCGGCGCCGGCGTCAAGGGCGAATTCGAGAATCGCCTGAAGAGCCTGATTGCGGAAGTGAAGAACTCGCCCACGCCCATTATCCTGTTCATCGATGAGGCCCACACCATGATCGGCGCGGGCGGCCAGGCGGGACAGAACGACGCCGCCAACCTGCTCAAGCCGGCCTTGGCGCGCGGCGAACTGCGCACCATCGCGGCTACCACCTGGTCAGAATACAAGAAGTATTTTGAGAAGGACCCGGCCCTGGCGCGCCGCTTCCAGTTGGTGAAAGTGGAGGAGCCAACCGAGACGGCCTGCCGGTTGATGATGCGCGGCGTGGTGCCGGCTCTGGAGAAGCACCACAACGTGCGCATCCTGGACGAAGGGCTGGCCGCCGCGGTGAAACTGTCCCACCGTTACCTTCCGGATCGCCAGTTGCCCGACAAAGCGGTCAGCGTGCTCGATACCACTTGCGCACGCCTGTCGCTCGGCCAGAATGCCACGCCGGGTCCCATCGAGGACGCCATGCGCACGCTGGACGATCTGTCGGTGCAGGAGCGCATCCTGCAACGCGAGGCAGCCGTGGGCGTCGATCATGCCGAGCGCCTCGCCGGCATCGAGAAACAGAAGGCCGCCACAGAGGCTTCGCTGGTGGAGTTGCGCGCCCGTTGGGAGAAAGAGCGCGGCCTGGTGACGCGCATCCGCGAAATTCGCGGGCTGCTTGAAGCCGCCATGGCTGCGCCCCCCGCGGCCATTGCCTCAGCCGCCGCCGCCGCTCCAACCGCCGGCGCGCCTGCACCCGCCTTCGATGGCGCTGCCCTGCGCACCGAGTTGGACCAACTCAATACCGAACTGGCATCCATCCAAGGTGAGACACCGCTGATGCGCGTCTGCGTGGATTCGCAGCTTGTCGGCGAAGTCATCTCCGGCTGGACCGGCATCCCGGTCGGCAAGATGTTGAAGGACGAAATCGCCACCGTCCTGAAACTGGAATCCCACCTCGGCGCGCGGGTCATCGGCCAATCGCACGCCTTGGAGGCCATCAGTCACCGCATTCGCACGGCCCGCGCCGGACTGGACGACCCGATCAAGCCTGTGGGCACCTTTCTCCTGGTCGGGCCCAGCGGCGTCGGCAAGACCGAAACCGCGCTGGCGCTCTCCGACCTGCTGTTCGGCGGCGAGCACAATCTCATCACGATTAACATGTCGGAGTTCCAGGAAGCGCATACCGTCTCCACCCTGAAGGGATCGCCCCCCGGCTATGTGGGCTACGGAGAAGGCGGCGTGCTCACCGAGGCCGTGCGGCGCAGGCCCTACGCCGTGGTGCTTCTGGACGAAGTGGAGAAGGCCCATCCCGACGTGCTGGAACTGTTCTTCCAGGTCTTCGACAAAGGCATGATGGAGGACGGCGAAGGGCGCCAGATCGACTTCAAGAACACCATCATCATTCTCACTTCCAACGCCGGCACCGATACGCTCATGAAGCTGTGCGCCGATCCCGAAACGATGCCCGGATCGACGGGGCTGGTGAACGCCCTCAAGCCCGAGCTGAACAAGATCTTCAAGCCCGCGTTTTTGGGCCGCCTGGTGGTCATTCCCTACTTCCCCATACGGGATGAGAACCTGAAGAAGATCGTAGTGCTGAAGCTCGCCAAGATCCAGCGCCGCCTGAAGGAAACCCATCACATCGATTTGAGTTACGATCCGGCTATGATCGAGGAAGTGGCGCACCGCTGCACCGAAGTGGAAAGCGGCGCGCGCAACGTGGATAATATCCTGACCAACACGCTGCTGCCGGATATTTCCCGGCAGTTGTTGGGCCGCATCGCGGAGGGCTTGAGACCAGAGGCGATCCACGTCGGCATCGGTGAAGACGGCTCCTTTGTATACTCGTAGGAGCGGGGTGAAGCTGGCGCGGCCGGACCACCGGCCGCCGCCGCAACGGAGACAGCCTGTTGGCGCCAACTCAGATTAACCGGCCATTTCGCGTAAAAGTACAGACGCTCGGCGACAACGACCTGCTGCTGGACAGCTTTGTGGGCGTGGAGCGCGTCTCCGATCCGTTCCGCTTCGTATTGCGGCTACTCTCCGCCGATCCCAACGTGGACATGCAGAGCCTGCTGACCAAGGCGGCCGTGTTGACGCTCAGTCTGCCGGGCGCCGCCGAGCGGGACATCCACGGCAACATCTGCCGCATGAAGCTGCTCGAAGAGGGCGCGGATGGAATGGCCGCCTACGAGGCCGAAGTGGTCCCCTGGTTCTGGTTTCTGACCCTGTTTTCCGATTGCCGCATCTTCCAGAATATGTCCGTGCCGGACATCGTGGAAAAGGTCTTTAAGGACCGCGGCTTTTCCGATTTCAGACCGAACCTGCAAGGCGCCTACAACCCGCGCGAGTACTGCGTGCAATACCGCGAGACCGACTTCAATTTCGTCTCCCGGCTGCTCGAAGAGGAGGGTATCTTCTACTATTTCGAGCACACCGCGGACAAACACACCTTGGTGCTGGCGGATGATGTGAGCGCTTTCGTTGCGTGCCCCAACCAGCCCGGCGGTGCGTCCGTCCAGTTTGCGCCCAGCACGGGCGGGCGCCTCAACGACGATGTAGTCTTCGCCCTGGAAGCCGAGTACCGCGTGCAAACCGGCAAGGCATCGCTAGCCGACTATGATTTCACGAAGCCCAATGCCAGCCTTTTCGCCACTCTCGCCGGAACGCAGAAAGGGGAAGCCTACGATTATCCCGGAAAGTACGCGACCATGGACGATGGCGACCACTACGCCCGCATCCGGCTGGAGGAGATGGAAGTCGGCATCTCCACGGTGCGGGGTGCAAGCAACTGCATGGGCATCCAGAGCGGCTATAAGTTCACGCTGACGGGCCATTACCGCGAGGCCGCCAACATCGATTACACGCTGCTGATGGTGGAGCATAGCGCTCGCAATACCAGCTACAGGGCTGGCCAGATGGACCCGTTCGAGTACCGCAACCGCTTCGAGGCGATTCCCAATTCCGTGCCGTACCATCCGGCGCGTCGCGCCCGCAAGCCGCGCATCGAGGGAACCCAGACCGCCGTGGTGGTGGGCAAGTCCGGCGAAGAGATCTGGACGGATCAATACGGGCGGGTTGTGGTGCAATTCTTCTGGGATCGCGAGGGCCAAGACGACGAAAATAGCTCCTGCTGGATCCGCGTTGCCCAGGGTTGGGCCGGCAAGCAGTGGGGCTTCATTTGCATTCCACGCGTCGGCCAGGAAGTGGTGGTCAGTTTCCTGGAAGGCGATCCGGACAGGCCCCTCATCACCGGCTCGGTCTACAATGCGGTCCAGATGCCCCCCTATACCCTTCCCGATTACCAGACCAAGAGTACCTGGAAATCGATGAGCAGCAAGGGCGGCGGCGGCTTCAACGAACTGCGCTTCGAGGACAACAAGGGCAGCGAGCAGATCTTCCTCCATGCGGAAAAGGATCTGCACCTGCGCACTAAGAACGACCGCTACGAGACCATTCTCAACAACGCCCATCTGAACGTCTCCAAGGACCGCTTCGAGCAGGTCGGCGCGGACAGCCACCTCCACGTCACCGGCGACCACAACAACAAGGTGGACGGAACCTTCTCCCTGAACGCCGGAATGGATCACCAGGAAAAAGTGGGAACCAACTATGCCCTGGAAGCCGGCCAGGAGATCCATTTGAAGGCTGGCATGAACCTGGTGATCGAGTCCGGCACGACCCTGACTTTGAAGGTGGGCGGGAACTTCATCAACATCAACCCGGGCGGCGTGTTCATCTCCGGAACGATGGTCTTCATCAACAGCGGCGGGTCGGCCGGTTCCGGCGCGGGCGCGAATCCGGCGGCCCCCAAGGCGCCCACCGATGCCGTGGATGCCGAGGCGGGGCAGGTGGGAGCGGCGCCGGCGGCGCAGCCGTCCGCGCTGGCTTCAATGACGCTGGAATCGGTCAGCCCGGCGGCTGCCGTGCTCAAGGCCGCCGCCCAGTCCGGAGCGCCGTTCTGTGAACATTGAAAGCGCTGATGCAGCCGGCCCGTGCGGCCGGCCAGGTGGCCGATGACAGACCGATCCAGGTTTATCGAAGAAGAGATTTTCCGGGAAGGCGCGGGCACGTTCGCGGTGCTCGACGGCGCATCCGTCCCCGCCTTGCTCGAACGCCTGGAGGCCTGGCAGCCGGAGTACGTATGCCTCTATCTGGGCGATCTGAAGCCCGACCTTGCGGAGGCCGCGCCCTACCTGGTGGCCCTGGCCCCCGGCTCGGAGTTCTCCGATTGGGTGCTCGCCGGCTGGGGGAACCACTGGGGTATCTTCGCCATTGCCGAGGCTGACCTGCGCACCCTGCGCCAGCACTTCCGCCGCCTGCTCACGGTCCATGACGAAACCGGCAAGCCGTTGCTGTTCCGCTACTACGATCCGCGCGTGCTGCGCGCCTACCTTCCCACCTGCAACGCCGCGGAACTGGCGGAAATCTTCGGGCCGGTGGCCGCTTACGCGGTGGAAGGCGACGGCCCGGACACCGCCTTGTGGTTCGAGCTGCGCGGCGGCGCCCTGGCCCGGAACGAGAAACAGATTCCCCATGAATGAACCCGTGATGGCGCTATGATTGTCCGCCAGGCCCAGGTGGCCGACCTCGAGCAGCAGCACGCGCGGCAATTCGAATCCGGCATGCTGCAACTTCTCCGGGAAGAGTTTCCCGAACGCTGCGCCGATGCCGGCGACGGGCAACTGCTGCCCGCCATTCGCGCCGCCGTGTCCCGCTGCCGGGAGCGCTACGGAATCGACGATGAGAACTCCGCCGCCAAGTTTGTCTACCTCACTTTCCTGTTGGGCGAGGATTTCGACGTCATCCCGCAGCATGAGTGGATCCGCGCCACGCTCCGCCAGCGGCGCCCTGCCATGGAGCGCCTGGAAATCGTCATGTCCGGCGTGATCCATCACCTCGAAAACGAAACCGGAATGCTGCGCATTGTGGAGGACACCGATGCATCCGCCGAAGCCGAAGAACCGGCGCAAGAAGAGCGCTAAGAGCAAGGCGGCGGCGGCTCAGCGCGTCAACGCCAAGGTGAACAAGGGGAAAGGATCGCGCCCCCTGGGAAAGACCGTGGCTTCCTGCGCGGGCGCCAGCCAGAAGCCGGCCAAAAACACCACCAAGCCCTGCGACATCGCCAGCCTGACCCTCACCGACAGCACCTCCGGCCAGAGCCTGACCTGTTCCTCGCACGCGGAGCAATCCTACGGCCCTCCCGTGCCGGACCGCGCCGCGCAACAACTGGCCAGTTACGACCTGTCCATGGAGCTACTCTCCGATTACTCCACGGAAGACGATCCCCAGATCGTTTCTCTGCTGATCGCCCGCGCGCCGGTGGGGCGCTGTCCCCTGCACCAGCACGTGCAGGTCACCCTCACGCCTCTCGATTCCGGCGACGCCCAGTACCAGAAGGATTGGGGTACGCGGCCGCCCGAACCGCTCTCCCTGCCCGCCCGGCCCATGCCCACGCTCGACAAGATGGCGGCGTGGATCGTCCCCTTCTGGAATTTCAGCGGCGGCGTCATGGACCTGGCGGTGGATGCGGCATCCTGCGGGGTGCTCTTCACCGGATCTCCAAACCACAACTTCAAGGCCCTGGTCCGCATCTACCCCAACGATCTCTATACCCTCACCCTCAGCGTTCCCGCCATGGCGGAGTACGAGAAGAAGAAGGACGCCGGTAAGGATTCCTCGTCCGCAAGCGGCGCGGATCCCGGCCAGACCGGCGGCGAGGATTCGGACGATGACAGCGGCATCACCCTCGAGCTGAGCCGCAACGGTACGGACATCCCCACGGTCGATATCATCAACGGCATCGCCCAGACCGTCTACGGAATCTATTGGATCATCAAGAATATCAAGACCCTGCTCGAGGACGTCCCTCAGTTCGGCTTCACTTACTCCTTCAGCGCCTCGATTCTGGAAGGGTCGATCACCGGAACCTGGGGCAACCGCATCCCGGCCGGGCCCGCCGGCAGCGGCGACCGCTACACGGCGGTCGAGCCGTTCTTCGACATCGATGCCGCCGTGACCTTGTTCTCCGTGTCCTGCGAACTGGGGCTCGGTTTCAGTTGGAAGGTCGACTCACCCACCGATCTGATCGACACCAATCTGTTGGACCTGGTCGCCCAGATCGCGTTTAAGGCGTCGGTGGAAGCCGGCATCAAGTACCACGCTTCGAGCGACGACAAGAGCGATCACAAGGTCACCATCGAGAGCGAACCCGAGATGACCTGCTACGTCGAGTTCCAGGTCAATGTCTTCGGTAAGGGCTTGCGCGCAGATGGCGGCGTTACCGGCGGCTTCGAGTTCGAGGGCAGCTTCGTGTGCTCCTTCGACCAGCCGCCCGGATTCAACTTGAAGGCCGGCATGCAGCCCATTGTGATCTACGCCGAATACGAAGTGGACCTGGTGCTGTGGGATTCCAAGTATCACTGGGACAAGACCCTGATGCAGGAGAAGATCTTTTATGACGGCCCCATACCGAAGCCCTCGAAGTGACCGGCCGGGCCGGGAGGATGGCGCATGAGCGACCCGATGATGCATGCCGAATTGAAGATCGCAGGCTGCCCGGCCGAGTTGTGGCTCAACGGCATCCCGCTGGCGCGCGTGGCGCCGGAAGGCCCGCAGAACGTATCCATCCCGGCGCATCTCTATCTGATCGCCGGCGTCAACACCATCGAGGCCGTGGCTTACCCCGGTCCGAACCCGTCCGCCGCGCGCCGGGGTCCCGCCCAGGGGGCGCTGAAAGGACGCGCCGCCGCGCGCGTGGCCGCCTACCGGAGCGGTGATTTCACCGGCGGCGCCAACGCGCGGGTGTTGGTCGAAGCCGTCTGGGACGGAACCCAGGCCGAACCCGGCCCCTTCCCGCGTATCGCGCAATCGCAGGCCAACCTCGGTCCCATGTTCGGCCGCTGGCACTGGCAGGCCGCCGAGCCTCTGACGCTGGACCCGGCCACCGTCCAGTCCGCCGCCACCGTGCTCGAATCCCTGCGCGTCTCGCTCGCCGCCGGCGATGGGGAACTGCTGCTGAGCCTGGCCTTGAACAAACTCGCCAACGCCGCCCGCGCCTACCCGGCGCGCCCCTACGAAGCGCTGGTCCAGCAGTTCCGGCGCATCGTGGCTGCCGACGCCGCCACGCCCGGGTGGGGCTTCCCTCCCCTGGACAGCAACCAGTTCGATTTCCGCCTGGCCGCGGACGGGCGCCTGCTGGAGTGCATCAACCGCGACTGGCGCCCCACCTTGCGCACCAACCGCCGCCCCGACGGTCACCCGAAGTATTATCCCCTGCTGCTTTGCCGCGCCGGGGGACAGTGGCAAGTGGGCATCTGAAGCCGGCCTACGGCACGTCGACGGTGAATTCCCCCGGCGTCACGAAGGTAATCACGCCGCCCCAAATGCACATGAGCTGGGAAGTGTTGTCCAGCGTGGGAAAGTTGCCCAGCAGCACCGTGGGAGCGCCGGGAACCCACGGCGCGGGCGTGTTCGGAATGCACGGCATCGGAGTCAGCACGCCCAGCGCGGCCGCCGTCGCCGCGGCCACGGTGGGGTTGGCGATCGACATGCACATCCCGAACGGCATGATGTTCTCCATCGGAACGTGATCCATGATGTTGGCGTCCGGCACTTGGTCCGTGAAAGTCTTGTTGGCCGGCAGCACCACCAGCGCACTCGGCGCCGCGCCGAAGCTGCACATCATCTGCGCACCCATGCACACCTGCATCGCCATCGGATTCCCTCCCTCTTCGCGCGCCTAATCCAGATCGATGTCGCGCCGCGGCGGCGTCTGATCCGGATTCTCCTTGGCCTGCCTCAGCAGTTCGTCGAACTTCTTCTCGAGCACCTTGCCGTGCGATTTCTCGGCCGCGATCTGTTTGCGGAAAACCTCGTCGCGGCGTCCGGCCTCGCCCTTGAGCTTGGCCACCGCCGCCGCCAGGTCCTCGATCGCCGGGGGCTTTTCGGGCGCCGCGTGCGCGATCACCGCGCGCGTCTCCGGATCGATCTTCAAAATCGCCTGGCAGCAGGGACACTCCACTTCGATTAAGGCATGCACCATAGTGCCCATCGTAGCACCTGGGCTGCGGCGTGTATTCAGATCCGATTATACTATGGGTGAATCATGAACTCCGGATACCAGATTGTCGTGTGCGCGGGTATTGTGCCCGATCCCCTGCAAACCCTCGAGCCCGTGAGCGGCCCCTCCGGCCCTGCCTTGAAGAATGAGTCCATGCTGCCGGCCATCCTGGACCCCTGGGCGGCGCACGCCCTGTACGAGGCGGCGCGGCTGGCCTCGCAGGCGCCCGGCAGCAAGGTCTGGCTGGTCAGCCTGGGACCCAAGGCCAAGCTGCAGCAGGTGATGATGACCGTGGCCCAGAAAGCCGCCTTCGAGTTTCTGCCCGTGGACGGTCCGGCCGGCGGATTTACCGAAGCCCACGAGGTCGCCGCCGCGCTGGCCGAAGCGGTCCGCGCCATCGGCGGCCTGGATCTCGCGCGCCTGCTGCTGTTCGGCGGATGGGAATCCGCGTCCCGCGGCGCGGGGGCGACCCTGCAGATGCTGGGCGAACAACTCGGCATCGTGGACCAGTTCCAGGGCGTGGACGAATTCCGTGTGCGCGACGACGGCGCCTTCGAAGTGCTGGAGCGGGTGGAAGGAGGGCGCCACCAGGTCTCCGTCTGCGCCGGTCCGCCCGCGGTGCTCGGATGGGCCACCGGAAACCTGGCCGAGCCGCGCAACAATCCGCAGACCGGCATGGCCAATCTGCGCGGCATCATGCCTGCGCTGCAAAAAGCCAGGCAATTCCGTCCGGCGGCGGATGGAGCCCGCTTCCTGCGCGCCGCGGCGCCCCGGCAGCAGCGCGAAACGCGCGTGGTGAAGAACCTGGAGCCCGCTGAGATCGCGCGCGAAATCGCCGCCTGGATGGCGGGAGACTGACATGGAAACCATACTTTTTCTGGCGCACGTGGACGAGGACGGCGCGCTCTCCAAAGCCGCGCGGGAGACCCTGGCGGCGGCCGCCGCGCTCGGCCGGCAGTTGCCCGGCGCGACCCTCGCCGCCGGCCTGGTGGCGCAGGGCGACGCGCAGCCGGCCGCCGATTCCCTCGCTGACTGCGGCGCCACCCGCTTCCTGGCCGTGACAGGCGAGGACTTCGCCTCCGCGCGCTACGCCACCGACGCCGCCGCCGCCGAGGCCCTGGCCCGCGCCTCCGGAGCCACCCTGGTGCTGGCGCCGCACACCTCGCGCTGGGCACGCTGCCTGCCCGGCGTCGCCCAGCGCCTGGGCGGCCGCGCCGATACCCACGTCACCGCCGCCGGCATGGAATCCGGCGCTCCCGCCGTCACCCGCTGGTATTACCGGCAGAGGATCGAAGGCGTTTCCCAGCGCTCCCAACGGCCGTGGTTCATCCTGCTGGATCCCGCATCGGGCGAAGCATGGCAGGGCGCGCCGGGCCATGCCGCGCTGGAGACCGTCGCCGTAGCCATCGGCGATGGCCTGCGCCGCACCTTGTTCAGCGGGTGGCGCACGCCGCGCTCGGACCGGCAGACTATACGTCCCGAAGCCGCCCTCCTGCTGGTGGCCGGCGCCGGATGGACCAAGAAACAAGCCGACGGCCAGACCCACGCCGATGAGGCGCAGCGCCTGATCCTGGGATTCCTCGACCTGGCGCAGGCTTCCCTGGGCGGCAGCAAGTCGCTGGTGGACCTGAGCGGCGAAGGTCAGGCGGTGCTGCCCTTCATGACCCACCTGAACCAGGTGGGCCAGACCGGATCCACCCCGCGGCACCCCAAGGGCCTGGCCACCTGCTGCCACGGCGAGGAACCCCACGTGGTGGGATGGCGCTTCATCAACCAGCGCCGGGCCATCAACCTGGATCCCAATTGCGGCTGGGCACGCGGTAAAGCTGACGTTTTATACGTCGCCGACGCCTTCGCCGTGATGGAGCAGTTGAACGCTCTTCTCGCTTGACGGGCCAAGTTACCCACAGGCCCGGCGGCGTCAGTCCGTTTGGCCGTGAAATTGGCTGCATATAAGGCGTAACGGAATGGCCGCGAACTGTATTACAGCCCAGTAAATATCGATTCCGCAATGACTTACCGGACTGCTGCGCAGGCTGCTGTATGCGGGTGCACTTTGTTACGAAGTCTTTACGAACATTGAAGTTGGCCCCGATCCGGCGACCGTTTCCACAGCTTTTTCCACAGAGCCGTTGAAAAAGTATCCCCCTCGCCGAAGTGGGTAAGCATCACCCGCGCCTCGCCCACCCGTATCTCGGCCTTGGCAGAGATGCGCGGCCGCCGTGGACCAGCCTGATGCCGCCGGCAAACGCTCTGCCGAATGCCGTCCGCGGCGCCGGTCGGCCTGGTCCGAAGTGTTCCGAACAGCCACTCGTAGCTTAACGTCCTCGCCCGCCCCGACGGCCCCCGCACCGGCTCGACGGTCAGTCTCGCAAGGGCAGCTTTAGAGCCGCCATCGGCAGAGCTCTGCGCCGGCCTTCTCGGACCACACCTTCGCTCCGGCAACTGGCTGGCAGGACTCGTTGACCACGGCGCCGCGGATAACCCCATAGGGTGCGCGAGGTCGCCAGACTGGCTGCGCGCCGCGACTGCGCAATAGATCAATATAGGCAGGTGTGGTCGCATCGGCTTACCGCGTTGCGCGATAGCTCTGGCGGGACCACCCCAGTGGGCGCTGATGTCGACGGAGCGCGCCCCGCCGCGTGGTGACTCGGTATACCACCAGGTCGCCGAGGCTGGATAGCTTTTGACGATTTCGTTTAACAGATCCAGCAGGGTGATGTCCCGGCGGACGAACACTTGCTGAGGCTCGGGCGGCTCGGGCGGCCCAAAGACTCTGGGCGGCTTCTGCGGCCCGGGACCGTTGTGGAGCCCGTCCACGTAGCCCAGTTGGGACATCGCGCCAACAACCTCCGGCAGCCGGCTCAGCCTGGAAACCGCGTTGTAAGGGCTCTCGCTGGATCGCCATTCGAAGAAGCGGACCCTGGTTGCGAGCAGGGGTGGAATGCCCTTCACAGGCGATATGTCGATCACGCCGTCGATCTCCCGCCAGAAGTACTTTGTCTGCCCGGCTAACACGCGGGTCAGTGCGTCGCTGACGATCGCTCCTTCGGGTAGAAGCGTGGCTGCCGCTGGTCCGTCGTCCCCCAGGTAGACGACACCACCGGAGACCCTCGCCCGGACCAGGATGGCATGGGCGGCGTATACCGGGGACTGGTCCGCGGACGCCGGGCCGTCCGGCAAAGTCCGGTTCAGGATATCGGCTGGCGGAGCCTGTCCCGCTGCTATGCCAAGTCCGACGAACAGCGCGGCGGGCAGGGAATGAAGGGCGTGCCTCGATCGCTTTATCAAGTTGTCGCTCCGCATCGTAACTAGGTCCTTTCAGTTGTGGGAGATTTTTACGTCGTCCTCCAGCATTCCGTTAAAGTTTCCCATGGAAATATGTTATCCGAAACCACCACCATGTAGCCCGGGCCGTCCACCGTGAACGCGGCAGACTTGCTGCTCTTGCCGGCCGGGGACCGCACGGAGACGAAGCAGCAGTTGGTCCCGTAGGTGGCTGAGAGCGCGATGTTCACAGTTTAGAGTCAACTGCGTGTTGCTGCTGTTGCTCGTCTGTGTGACCGAAATGCCGGACACAGCGATGTATGGCGTGGCTCCGATCAAACGGGTGCCGCTGATTGTCAAGGTAGCGCCACCGGACCGTCCTCGGCCTGGATCACTCGCCGATCCGTACGTCGACCTCGGCCGTGGCGTGTTCCGCCGCCAAGATCTGCCTGGCAGGGATGTCGCCAGCCGAGGTCCTTATCGGGCCCGAGTATCGGGCGGTTATGTGATAGGTCCCGGCCTTGGTAATGTTGAAGTACTTCGATGCGTCCAGGTCGAATACGGCCTCTTGGCCAGGCCTGAGAAGGACCGGTCCGCCGCCCCCGATCCTGATCCCGTGGGCGAATGCTTCGCCCGACGGGGTCAGGGGAACGGGGTGCTTGTCCGCGTCGACCGCCGAGAGTTCTATCACGTTCTCGGGCGGCCGCGACACCACCACCCAGATGACCTCGTTCGAGATATTTTTCAAGCGCACCTTGAAGCCGATCCTCCCGCCGACGACCGTTGTTTCCCTGTCGGGACGCGCGCGCGCCTCGACATGAGACGGCTCGGGCGGCAAGCCGGCCGGGCTTTGGGCTGGTAGCGCGGCCGCCGAAAGCAGGCCCGCACCAGCCGTGGCCGATATCCAGAACCCGAGACTCATCGCGCTTCGGATTTGCGTAGTCAATATCATTGTTGCACTCCGCTGTTAAGACAGGCTTTTAGAATTGGCTGAACATTAGCGGACCACTGGGGAAACGCACCCAGGCTCGGAGGCGTAGAGGCCAGCGCGGATGGCGGCGGATTAGTGCTGCTCTGGACCGCCCAGCCGGCGTTTTGGCTACCGCCCGTGTTCACGGCAACGCCGGACCACGACCATGTTAGCGACGCTAAGGGAACCCAGATGCTCCCGGCACCTGTTGGCATAAACATCAGGTAAGTCATGAACGAGTCCGCGTCTGCCTCCTCGTTGTAAGTGCCGCCCGTGTCGAGACTGATTCCCGGGTCGTCAAACCATACGGTGGCGCCCTCATTCAATGTGCTGGCGTCGCCGCCGCTTGCACTGCAGGTCGTGGTCTTGCCCGTCGCCTTGCTCGTCAGGCTCGCGGTGGCAGCGGTAACGAACTGCGACCAGGACCACGTCCCAGAGAAGCCGCTTGGTACCGTCACGCCCGCGCTGACGTCGATGCCATCACCCACTGGCAGGCAAGTGCCGTCGGCCACAAAAAGGGACCCGTAGCAACTCGAGTTGATATTGACGACGCCGTGATTTAGCGTCAACTGCTCCCAACTTGGAGCCACAACCTGGAAGGCTGCTGTGGCTGTTTGCGACACCCCGTTACTGAGAACGAAGGTGTCCGTAACGGTGTTGGCCCCGGCGGCAAACCAGTAGAAGCTCGTATCCGACGCGTCCGGCGGCGTGTATTCTGTGACCTGCGCCTGTGCGTCCGAAGCCTGATAGTTCGCGACGACCGCACCCGGTACGCTCCAACTGTGGCTCTGTACCGTAATGCCGCCGGGCAGCGTTGGAGTTGACATGAGCTGAATCTGCTGGCCGACGATGACGGTCGTTGTCCGGTTGGTGACCTCCTGACCGTTGAAGTACATATGCGGCGTCGCCTTGGCGGGCGCAATCGTGACGCCCCTCTGTCCCCCGCTTGGCTGGCCGGGCGCCGGGAGAAATCCGTTGCCATAGCCCTTGGATGTGAGCGTAACCGTCGCGGTTGGTCCTGTGGCGTTCACGTCAAATGTCGCCGTGCCTGCCACCGACGTGTCGCTGCAGCCTCCGGTTACGCCGAAACTGGAGTTTCCCGCACCGCTGATCGCCACCGTCGGGCAGACCGTACCGAAGTGGCTCCCCGAGATCGTCACGCTATAGCTGTCCCCCGCCTGAAACGAGCCGGGCGCAATCGACGTGATCACCGGGGTCTGATCGTATACGCCAAGACTTCCCGGATTGCACTGCCCAAGCGTCGTGGTCACGTAAATCGCGTGGCCGCCCGTCGCGGCTCCCGGCTTGATCGTGTAGGGTACATTGATCTGGTCGTCGGTTGCGTAACTCGGCGCTCCGAGCTGAATGTTAGGATCGTCCGCCGAAACCGCCGGGTTGGGATCCTGGCCGTCCGCCGTCAGCCACAAGCCGTATATGGCGAGGTAGCCGGAAGCGCCGACGTAGACGTGCGGGTTCCCCGTCGTATTGTCCACCACGCCTCCCATATTGATCACCGGCGTATCGATTTCCTGCTGCGGCGGCGGGTTGTCGCTGTAAAGCTGCCCGGCGTACGAGCAATCCGCCGAGGAACTCTGGGAGGCGTAGTAGGCTCCGTCAACGACCGTGCTGATGTAGGCCGTCGACGTGGACGTCCCTGTGCCGCACGCCGGCGCCCAGCCGCTGCTGTAGTTTCCGCCGCCGGCGCCCGTCGCGCCGTTCGGGCCAGTCAGCCCGGCGGAAGCCCAGTAGTCGTGGGTGTAGCCGCTGCACGACCCCTGCATCTGAAACGTCCCGGTGGTTGCGGTGGTCGCGTAGAGCGTCCGGCCGTCGCTGGAGAAATAGTGCGTCATGTATATGTTAACCTGCGCGGATGCCCGGGCGCCGAAGCAGGCGCACAACGCGGCGATCAGGTAGGTCCATCGGCGGGTGACGCCGTGTATCATAGGGCTTGTCCCTCCATCTCCTCCCGGCTCAGTCGCTAGGGCATGCTGGGGTACGGAACCACCTTCATGTGGCGCTTCTCCGACTGGATCAACTGGTCCAGCCTGGCCATGCCCGGGGCGCTGACCTGTGTCGCCAGAGCCGCCCTCGTGGCGGTAACGATGGCGTCGCGTTGCCCGGAGAACCCCAATGCGACGGCGCTCGATGGCGGCCCCGAGGCGGCCGCGGCGTTATAGTCCTTCTCCAGCACGATCATCTGCTGCTGGTATCCGGCCAGGATACGCGCGGCCGCGGTCAACTCGGTTTCGGAGAGGCGTGCGCGGGCGAGCATGGCGCGCTGGCGGGCCCTCTCATCGAGCGTGGATTGGGGCTGCTCGCAGGCGGCGTCCAGGAAGAGCTTGTAAGCGACGGCGTCGGTGATGAGTTGGGGTGTAACCGATCCATCAATGGTACCCGGCGGCAGTTTGCCGGCGCCGGAGGTCTGCGGATGGACATGCTGGTGCTGTGCGAGACAGATGGACGACAACAGGAAACTAACAGCTAGGCCTTTAGTAATTCCGAGGGACAGGCGTTGGAACAAACAAACAAACAAACATAGAGGGATGTTGACATCCCGAGCGGCGTTTGTCAATAGTTTTGTGGATAATATTTCTTAGGGCGGCAAAGCGAATGAATCGTGCGCGTCTTTCGGTTCATGTAATCCATCAGCAAGTACGGCCCCAGCCGCCGGTGATCACGACGATCTGGCGCACGTTCTCCTTCTCCCGCGCCAGCAGACGTTGCGCCGCCGCGCAGACTGTCGCCAAGATACTGCGTGCGGATCAGGCGAGTCAGCGCTACCTTCCTGGCGGGTGTAAAACGGCTGTAATCGAGCATCAGCACCGTGGCGCGGGAGCGTTGGTGTTCGCATCTTCGCAGCGCATGTCGGGCGGGACTCCGGCGCCCTCGCGGCGGACGGCCGAAAAGAGGTTCGCGCGGCAAAGCGGACGTTTTATACGTCGCCGACGCCTTCGCCGTGATGGAGCAGTTGAACGCTCTTCTCGCTTGACGGGCCAAGTTACCCACAGGCCCGGCGGCGTCAGTCCGTTTGGCCGTGAAATTGGCTGCATATAAGGCGTAACGGAATGGCCGCGAACTGTATTACAGCCCAGTAAATATCGATTCCGCAATGACTTACCGGACTGCTGCGCAGGCTGCTGTATGCGGGTGCACTTTGTTACGAAGTCTTTACGAACATTGAAGTTGGCCCCGATCCGGCGACCGTTTCCACAGCTTTTTCCACAGAGCCGTTGAAAAAGTATCCCCCTCGCCGAAGTGGGTTAGTTCAGCTTGTGCAGAGTTCCCTGCGCTTGGCCGGGCGCCGCGCCCCATACGTGCGATAGCCGCCGGACAGATTCCGCACCCGGAAGCCATTTTGAGCCAGGAACCGGCAAGCATAATAGGAGCGGTGGCCGGCCCGGCAGTAGACCCAGATCTCCCGGTCGCGCGGCAACTCGTTTCGCCTGATCCGCAACTTGCTCAGCGGGATGTTTACCGCTCCGTCGATACTGCCATCGCGGAATTCCTCCACCTCGCGCACGTCCAGCACGAACGCCTCCGTGCTCTCCAGTTCGGGCCAGGACGCCAGTTCCACGTCGCCGCGGATGACGTTCGCGGCCGCCATGCCCGCCACGTTCACCGGATCCTTGGCGGCGCCGTACTGTGGCGCGTAGCAGAGTTCGGCTTCCTCGATGTCGAAAACCGTGGCCCCCATCTGAATGGCCATCGCCATCACGTCGATACGCCGCTCCACGCCCTCTTCGCCCACGGCCTGAGCGCCCAGCAAAAGCCCATCCGAAGTGCGGAAAAGCAGTTTCAGATGAATGGTCTTGGCGCCTGGATAATAGCCGGCATGGTGGGCCGGATGCAAATAGACCGCCTGGAAATCCTCGATTTCCGCCTCGCGCAGAGCCTTTTCCGTGGCGCCCGTGAGTGCCGCCGTCATTCCGAAGAAACCGCAGACCGCCGTCGCCTGCACGCCGGAAAAGTGGGAATCGCGCCCGCGGATTACATCGGCGGCAATCCGCCCTTGCCGATTGGCTGGTCCCGCCAGCGGAATCAACTCCCATTGCTCCGTCACGCGATTCTTGACTTCCACCGCGTCGCCTACCGCCCAGATGTGCGGATCGCTGGTGCGCATCCCGGAGTCGACGCGGATGCCGCCGCGGGCGCCGATCTCCAGTCCCGCCGCTCTGGCCAGGCCGGATTCCGGCCGTACCCCGATGGCCAGAACCACCAGGTCCGCGCGGAACGCCGCGCCCGCCTCGGTGCGCACCGTCAGGCTGCCGTCGGCGGCCTGCTCAAATCCCGCGACTCCATCGCCCAGTTGCACGTGAGACACGTGGGCCGCAACGCGCCGGCGCACGTACTCCGCCATCTCCGGATCGAGCGGGGGCATCAACTGGTCCGCCAGCTCCACGATGGTGACGTGCATTCCCCGATGCACCAGGTTCTCCGCCATCTCCAGCCCAATGAACCCGCCGCCTGCAATCACCGCGCGCCGCGGGTTTCGCGTTTCGATCCACTCCCGGATATCCTCGCTGTCGGGGAGCGTGCGCAGGGTGAAAATGCCCGGCAGGTCGATGCCCGGCAATGGCGGACGAATGGGGGAGGCGCCCGGCGACAGCACCAGGGCGTCGTAAGGCTCGCGATATTCGCGCTCGCTATCGGCGTCGCGAACCGTGACCTCTTGCGACTGCCGGTCGATGGCGACGACTTCGTTGCGGATGCGAACCTCGATGTTGAAGCGCTCGCGAAACAGCTCCGGGCTGGCCAGCAGCAGCTTCGACTCCTCCCGGATCACATTGCCCACGAAGTACGGCAGGCCACAGTTGGCAAAGGAGACGTAATACCCGCGATCGATGACCACGATGGCGGCGTCCTCATCCAGCCTCCGCAGGCGCGCCGCGCACGTAGCGCCGCCGGCCACGCCTCCGACAATAACCACTCGTCTTCCGGCCATGATAGATGGTGTTTATAGATGCAACTAACATCTATAATAGGTTGCTGCCTGGCTCCGTGTCAAGCGCCGCCGGCAATAAGCATCGAAAATACGGAACCATTCCCCCTTGACTTGCGTACGATCTTTCGGCAGCGGGAGTTCCGGCCTGGGACTGTCCGCCGCGCAGATAAGGAAACCAATGAAGCTCCGTATCCTGAGAACCCTCACCCCGGTCGTACTTTCCTTGGCTCTTTCGGCCGTGTGCCTGGCGCAATCTCGGATTGCCGGCGATTGGCTCGGAACGCTGAATGCCGGGGGCGCTCAACTCCACCTGGTCCTGCACATCGCCGCCGCCGCGGACGGAAGCCTCACGGCGACCCTCGACAGCGTCGATCAGGGCGCCAACGGCATCCCGGTGAGCGCCATCTCGCTCACCGATTCCAAGCTGAGCCTGACCGTCAACGACGTTCATGGGACCTACGAAGGCAGCGTCAATAAAGATGCCACGGAGATCGCCGGCGCCTGGTCGCAGGGACAGCCGATCCCGTTGGTTTTCAAGCGCGCGCCCGCCGCATCCGCCGCCGCGGCGCCGCCATCCAAGGCCGGTATGGACGGCTTTGACGACTTCGTCGCCCAAGCCATGAAGGACTGGAAGGTGCCGGGACTGGCCATTGCCGTCGTCCAGGACGGCAAAGTGATTCTGGAAAAGGGCTACGGCTACCGCGATCTGGAGAAGCACTTGCCGGTGACGCAGAATACCCTCTTCGCCATCGGCTCCATCACCAAATCCTTCACCGTCACGACCCTCGGCATGGAAATGGACGAAGGTAAGGTCGACTGGGATATGCCGGTCCGCGACTACCTGCCCACATTCAAACTCTATGAACCGGTGCTCACTGAGCAGGTCACGATCCGCGATCTGATTACCCATCGCACCGGCCTGCCGCGCCATGATTTCGTCTGGTACACGTCGGACTTCACCCGCGAGGACCTGCTGCGCCGCTTGCAATACCTCGAGCCCAGCAAGCCCCTGCGCAGCACCTTCCAGTACAACAACCTGATGTTCATGACGGCGGGCTATATCGCCGGCCAGTTGAACGGCGCCGGTTGGGAGGATGCCGTCACCCGGCGCATCTTCCAGCCGTTGGATATGACCGGCACGAACTTCTCCGAGCTGGACACCCGGAACAGCGCCGACTTTGCGCAGCCCTATCGCAAGGGCAGTGACTTGAAGGCCGAATTGAAACGCATCCCCTTCGACGCGCAATGCCCCGATCGCTGCGCCATGGGCCCGGCCGGCGAAATTAACTCTAACGTCGCCGATATGAATAAGTATCTGCTATTCCACATGAACCACGGCAAGGTGGCGGGCAAGCAACTGCTTTCCGAAAACAACTCCATCCAGATGCAGACTCCGCAGATGGCCATTCCGGGCGCGCCTCCCTACAAGGAACTCGGTGAAGGCAGTTATGGAATGGGATTCTTCATTTCGTCTTACCGTGGGCACAAGGAGGTGGAGCACGGCGGCAACATCGACGGTTTCAGCGCCGAGCTGGGCTTCCTGCCGGCCGATCGCATTGGCGTCGTGGTCCTGACCAATCTGGATGGCAACCCGCTGCCCGGCATCGTCGCCCGCAATGTCTTCGACCGCCTGCTCGGCCTCGATCAGGTTCCCTGGAGCCGGCGCGCGCTGGACGCCGAAGCGGGCGGGAAGAAATCCGAGCAGGAGGCCAAGGACAAAGGCTACACCCCGCGCAAAACGGGAACCCACCCGTCTCATGACCTGAAGGACTATCTTGGCGATTACTCGAACCCCGGTTATGGAACGGTTACTATCGCGCCCCGTGACGATGGGTTCACCATGACGGTCAACAAGGTGACGCGGACTCTGGAGCACTATCATTATGATGTGTTCCAGGTGCCGGCCGATCCGCTCGACGATTTTCAAAAGATGAAAGTCGTCTTCCTTACCGGCATGGACGGAGACATCTCCAGTCTCTCCATGCCCCTGCAACCCGACGTGAAGGACATCGTCTTCACCCGCATGCCCGACCGGCAGCTTACGCAGCGCGGCTTCATCGAAGCCTTCACCGGCGACTATGAGATTCAGGGATCTCCCGTGCCGCTGAAAGTCTCGCTCCGCGGCGAAAATACCCTGATCGTCAGCGTTCCCGGACAACCGGATTACAAGCTGAATCCGAAGCGCGGCGCCACTTTCCAGCTCGCCGGCTATGCCGGCATCACCATCGAGTTCAAACGGGACGCCGCGGGAAAAGTGACCGAGGCCGTCCTCGACCAGATGGGCGCCGTCCTGGTTCTGAAGAAGAAGCAGACCCCCTGAGGCGCACGGCCGGCAACGCCACCGCCGGTCAATCCGCCGGCCCCGATGCCGGAGCCGCCGCGAGCGCCGCCGCCGCGATGCGCCGCAGCATCCCCCGGAACATGACTTCATGAATGGGCCACAACAGATACCAGTACAGCAGCCCGCCCACGCCGCGCGGCTCGAACCGCGCAATTTGACGAAGCACCGTCCAGGCCCCCTCCGGTTCCGCGCGAAACTCCAGCCACGCGCGCCCCGGCATCTTCATCTCCGCCACCAGCCGCAGCCTGCGCCCCGGTTCGTAAATCTGGACGCGCCAGAAATCCAGCGTGCTGCCCGGCAGCGGCGTTTCCGGATCGGGCCGCCCGCGGCGCATGCCCACGCCCCCCGCCATCAGGTCCAGAAATCCGCGCACCCTCCACAGCCAGTCGCCGAAATACCAGCCGGTCTGGCCGCCGATGCGCCGGATCGGAGCGAACGCCTCGGCCGGCGGCAGGGGCAGCCTCGCCACCTGTTCGTTGCCCACCACGCCGCGGCCCGGTTCGGACGCCGTCACCCATCCCTCGGGGCTCGCCGCGTCGGACCAGCGCGTCTCCGCGGCTGACCGGTCCTCGTGAGCCAGCGCGCGCTCGATGGCCCGGCCGATCCCCATGGGCCGCACTGCGAACGCCCGGCTCGCCTCCGCGCTGCGCACTACGCTGGCATGCCGCACGCTTTCAATCAGGCGCCGCCCGATCGACGCGTACACCGGCGTGATCAGCGTCAGCCACCGGCTCGAAAGCCCCGGGCTGAGCAGCGGAATGGCCACGAACCAGCGCCGCAGTTTCCGCTGCCGGGCGTACTCGCGCATGATGCCGAGGTAAGAAGTGACGTCGCTCCCGCCGATTTCCACGGTCGCGTTGCCTCCCGCCGGCGCTGCCATGGCCTCCACCAGATACTCGATCACGTCTTCGATGGCGATGGGCTGCGCGGCCGTGTGGACCCAGCGCGGCGTGATCATCACCGGCAGCCGCTCCACCAGCGCCCGGATCAGCTCGAACGAGGCGCTGCCCGAACCAATCACGATGGAAGCCTGAAATTCGATCACCGGGATGCCGCTCGCGCGCAACAGATCGCCTGTCTGGGCGCGGCTGCGCATGTGCGGAGAGAGTGCGCTCCCGTGCGCCAGTCCGCCCAGGTAAATGATGCGCCGCACTCCCGCCTGTCGCGCCGCCAGCGCAAAGTTGACTGCGGACTCCCGTTCCCGGGCTTCAAACTCCGCGCCCGCGTGCATGGAGTGCACCAGGTAAAATGCCGTCTCCACCCCCGCGAACGCCGCGCCCAAACTCGACGGCTGCAGCAGGTCCCCCTGCACGATCTCCGTGCGCGCATTCACCCGCCCCCGCAATACCTCCGGGTTCCGGCAAAGACACCGGAGCGCCAGACCGTCGCGTTCCAGGCGGCGCAGCAGCCGCCCTCCCACGTATCCGGTCGCTCCAGTCAGTAGATGCATGGCGCGCTATTGGGGCAGCATCACGGCGTCGATCACGTGCTGGTTCACCATCACGCCGCCGCCTTCGGCCGTAATCGTGACCCTCTCGCCTTCCACCGTCTTGGCGGACTGCGGTTGCGCCACGTCCTTGGCCATCGCCCTCCCCACTAGCCCATGGTACGTCCGCGGCGCGCCGGGCGGCAGCTTGGCGAAGGCCTCGCCGGTGGGTGCGAACACCGTGAACGGGCCGGACCCTTGCGGCGCGTCCACCAGGCCCGCGGCCTTCACCGCGGCCACCAGCGTATTGCACTGCGCGGCGGCGGCCGTTGCCCCAGTGTCCGCCGCGCATGCTTTCGATGTCATCGCCAGGGCGAAAGCCCCGCCGTCAGGCCCGCGCGCCCGCCGCGGCCCCGTGCCAGCGGCGCTGAATCGACTTCCACGTCACAGCCTGGTACAGCCCCGACAGCCCCACCAGCCCGTAAACAACCGCGCTCGGACCGGAAGTCTCGCCGAACTTCATGCCGAACACCGCCGCCACCAGGTCCACATGGAACACTCCCGCCAGTCCCCAGTTCAGCGCCCCGGCAATCGCCAGGACCGCCGCAATCACGTCAATCTTCTTCATTTTCGATATCCCTCTCTTTTCCGGAACGGCCGGTTCCATCCGGCCATGTTTTGATCTTAAGTAAAATGTGTTTTACTGTAAAGAAGAAACGGCAACTGCCTTTCCTGAGCGGAAAATAACCCGCCCCGGCAGGCCGTGACAGGAAAACAATCTTTGCCATGCTATCCCCCGCCATCGCCGAAGGACTGAAAGAGTACGGGATTGGAGCCCGGCTGAGGCGCCTCCGCCTGCGCAAGAGCATGGGGCTGCTGGAACTCGGCAGGCACACCGGCCTCTCGCCCGGTTTGCTCTCCAAGCTGGAGCGCGACGTCATGCATCCCACCC
>VFSW01001612.1_pt1 | contig 34381 bp, 27 predicted proteins | sample 5358111 | NCBI WGS metagenome assembly VFSW01 (sample SAMN11554181, study PRJNA540505) | mine drainage metagenome | isolation source: sediment from site ElyBrook_90M | place: USA: Ely Copper Mine, Vershire, VT | collected 2017
TACCCGCGCGGGTACGCTCACACCCACCTCAAATCCGGGGCTGCGCCAGGGTATAATTGCCCCTATCCTGGTAAAGACGGAGAAATTATGGGGTATTTTCTTTCCACCCAAAATCTTCTGCTCTGGCAAGAAGGCCAGCAAAAACTGTGGATCCAACCCTGGGGTGTGAACGGACTGCGCGTGCAGGCCAACCTGTCGGGGTCGCCGCTCGACCTGCCCCAGGCGCTTCTCCCGGTTGAGGCACCGGCTGTCTCAGAATTTGAATTGGAGATCTCCGAAGACTCTGCCTCGATCCGCAACGGCAAGCTGCGCGCCGTGGTCACCCGCGCCGGCCGCGTGCAGTTCCTGCATGCCGTTTCGGGTAAAACGCTGCTCGAAGAGCCGCCGCTCGAGTCTTTTGCCCCTCCCAACCGCCATTTTAAATACCGGGATGGACGGCTCTACCAGATCGAAGCCTGGTTCAAATCCTGGGATGGCGAGAAATTCTATGGACTCGGGCAGCACCAGCACGGCCGGCTGGACAACAAAGGCTCGGTGATCGAGCTTCAGCAGCGCAACACCGAAGTTTCAATCCCCTTCATGGTTTCCAACCGCGGCTATGGTTTTTTGTGGAACAACCCGGGTGTGGGGCGGGTCGAGCTGGGGATGAACGCCACGCGCTGGGTGGCCTACGGCTCGCAGCAGTTGGACTATTACCTGGTATGCGGAGACGATTACGCCGAAATCTTGCGGCGTTACGCCGACGTAACCGGGCATACCCCACCTATGCCGGTCTGGGCGACCGGTTTCTGGCAGTGCAAGCTGCGCTATGAAACCCAGGAAGAGTTATTAAATGTGGCGCGTGAATACAAACGGCGCGGTCTGCCGCTGTCGGTGATCATCAGCGACTTTTTCCACTGGTCGCATATGGGCGATTGGCGCTTCGACCCCAAAGGCTGGCCTGATCCCTCCGCCATGACAGGCGAGCTGGCTTCGCTGGGTGTCAGGCTGATGGTTTCCATCTGGCCGACGGTCGGCCCGCTCAGTGAAAACTATGCCGAAATGAAGGAGCGCGGCCTGCTAATCGATAACGAGCGCGGGGTGGACGCCCAGCACGTATTCGTCGATAACGACGTCAACGGGCCAGCCTATTTTGCCTATTATGACGCCACCAATCCCGAGGGTCGCAATTACATTTGGGATAAGGTGAAAAAGGGCTATTTCGACCACGGCGTGAAGCTGTTTTGGCTGGATAACGATGAGCCCGACGTTAATCCCTGGAACCCGGAGAACTTGCGCTTTCACCTGGGCAATGGGGTTGAGGTGGGCAATATTTACCCGTTGTTGCACCAGGGCGGTTTTTACGAGGCGCTGCGCCGCGCCGGGGAAAACGAGGTGGTCACGTTGTCCCGTTCGGGGTGGGCAGGCAGCCAGCGGTTTGGGTCGATCATCTGGTCAGGTGACATTGCCTCGACTTTCGAGGCGCTGCAGGCGCAGGTGCGGGCCGGTTTGAATATGGCCATGAGCGGTATCCCCTGGTGGACGAGCGATATCGGCGGCTTTCACGGCGGGGATATCCGCACGGAAACCTTCCGTGAGCTGGTCGTGCGCTGGTTCCAGTATGCGCTCTTCTGCCCGATTTTTCGCCTGCACGGTTACCGTGACCCGCTGCAGGGACCGATGCCGCGCAGTGGGGCGGATAACGAGGTCTGGTCGTTCGGCGAGCCGGCTTACCAGATCATCACGCACCTGATGAGGCTGCGCGAAATGCTGCGCCCTTACATCCAGGAGCAAATGCAGGTGGCCAGCCAGTCCGGCCTGCCGCCCATGCGCCCGCTGTTCGTCGATTTTCCCGCCGACCCGGGTTGTGAAAGCATCGAGGACCAGTTCATGTTTGGCCCCGAGATTCTGGTGGCGCCGGTGCTCCACCTGGGGCAGCGCCAGCGCAGCCTCTATTTACCGGCCGGGGTGCACTGGGTGAATGCCTGGACGGGCCAGGAGCATGCGGGTGGGCAAACGCTGAATGTGCCTGCTCCGTTGGAGCAGATACCGGTGTTTCTGAAAGAAGGCAGTGCCTTGAGGCCGGTCATTGCGAACGAGCTTCTTAGCGAGTAAAGCAATCTCAACGGTTGTAGGGGAATCCTCGCCGGGTTGGAGATTGCTTCGCCTAAGAAGGCTCGCAATGACAAAGGATGTAGAAGGCTTGCAAACGACGGTCAAAGAGGGTTGCTACAGCCACAGGTTGAGCAGGGCGGCGCGGGTGGCAATCGACTCAACCCACGATTGGCCATTCATAATAATCGACGGGCTGTTTTCGGCTTCCAGGTCCCACAGCTCGCCGTGTAAAAAGACGTTCACGCCGTATTTTACCCCGGCGGAGGCAATTCGCCCCAACAGGGCATACTTGTGCCAGGCTTCACCCTCGGTCAACCGGCCGGCGTCCTCCGGATCTACGTCGGCCGGGGCTTCGGCGCCGCTGTAATTGCCCCAGGGCTGGTTCCACAAGCCTTTGCCCGTGCTGAACGAGGGTACGGCGAGTAGGTCAGCTTTGAGCGATTTCATCTGTTGGTACGCCTGGGGATAAAACGAGTCGGCGCACACCAGCACGCCCAGCCGGCCGGCTGGCGTGTCGAAGATGGGTAGGTTGCCGGTCGAACCGGAGGCAACGAAGGGCAGCTCGGTGGCGATGGGAAAGGCTTTGACCGACAGGGCCGGGTGGACCTGCCCGTCCGGTTTGAATACGGCCGAGACGTTATATAAAGCGCCTTTGCCTGGTTTAATTACCCCGTCCTGGATGCTGGGAGAGGGAAGCAGGATCGATCCGGCGGCAATGGTTATGCCAAATTTGGCGGCCAGTTTCGAAAATACGGCCTGGTAGGCGTGCGCCATCTGGGCGGCCTTTATGCGGAAGATACTGGCATTGACCCGGTTACCTTCTCGGGCCGACAACAGTTCCTGCATGAAGGGCAGCATATTGCGCAGGACGATCGGGCGCATGGCCTGATTGATCGTTTTGGCCTGGTGGACCTGGGCCTTTTCTCCCAAAACCACCAGCCAGCTTCCCAGGTATTCGGGTAGAACCGCGATGGTACGCGGGTTGAGCCAGCCTTTCTGGCGGGCTGCCTCCAGATAGCCGTCCATTTTATCGAAGAAGGTCTCTTCCGTGGCGTAGTCGGCAGCGAGCAGGTAGGTTTGAATGCCCAGCAGGTTGCCCCGATTGCCGTCGCTGCCCAATTCAAGTGTTTCATCCAGGTATAGGTTCACGGTAGACGCCCCACGAAAACAAGTTTCTAAAAATGATTATAGCATGCCCGTCCCAACTTATTTCTGAACTGTTACTGTGCTATTCAACCAAAAATAGGTTAGCTGACTCATTGACATATTCAACCATTGTTTATATAATTCGGCTCATTATGGTTTTAGCTCTCGTTTCACTCACGGTTGCACTGCTGACCCTGGCCGTCATGGATTGGGTGATGTCTATGTCCACTATGCGCAGGTATTCAAGACAGGCAGCCATTGTGACGGAACGGAGAAAAAAGCGTAAGCTCCCCTGATCCACCACAAGCGGAAAGCAGCGGGCTGCCTGTCAAAATGGCAGCCCGTTTTATTTAATCCCAGGAAGGAACTAGCCATGGCTGATCTACTTGCCGACCAAAACCAAAACAAGAACCTCGTGACCGGTGAACGTCTGCTGGTGATGAAATTTGGAGGCACTTCGGTGGGAACGGAAGCAGCCATGCGCCAGGTAGTGCAGATCGTGGCGACAGCCAGGCAGGATTGGCCGCGCCTGGCAGTGGTCACTTCGGCCTTATCCGGGGTTACGGACCTGCTCATTCGCAGCGCCCTGCACGCTGCGCACGGCGATATGACTATTTTCAACCAGGCTGCCGTAGAGCTTAACCATCGCCACCTGAACATGGTGAATGCTCTGGTGACCGACGCTTATCGCCAGGACCAGGCGCGCCAGGAAATATGCCGCCTGCTGGCCGATTTTAGTAACCTGTGCCAGGCTATTCACGTTTTGGGCGAAGCCACGCCGCGCGCCCTGGACGCGGTCACTTCGCTGGGCGAGCGCCTGAGCGTGCGCATCCTGGCGGCTGCTATGGCGGATAGCGGCCTGCCTGCCCAACTGGTCGAGGCCACACAGTTGATCCTGACCGATGACCGCTTTCAGAATGCCCTACCGGATATGCCAGCCACCACGCGCCTGTGCTGCCAGGTGCTCGCCCCCATGCTCGACGAGGGGCTCATCCCGGTGGTGACCGGTTTTATTGGCGCCACCCCGGAAGGGCTGGTGACCACGTTGGGACGCGGCGGCAGCGATTTCACCGCCTCGATCCTGGGAGTGGCGCTGCAGGCCAGCGAAGTGTGGATCTGGACCGACGTAGACGGGGTGATGACGGCTGACCCGCGCCTGGTCAGTGAGGCGCGCTCGCTGCCGGTGCTTTCGTATCGCGAGGTGGCCGAAATGGCCCATTTTGGCGCCAAGGTGCTCCAGCCGCGTTCGATTTACCCGGTGATCGAAGCGGGCATCACGGTGCGGGTGTGCAACACCTTCAACCCCACGCACCCTGGCACGCGCCTGGTGGCCAATAACGGCAGCAACGGGCATGGCACGGTCAAGGCCATGGCGGCCCTGCGTGGGCTGCAATTGGTCACCATTTCGGGACGCGGCATGTTAGGGGTGCCTGGGGTAGCCGGGCGCATCTTTTCGGCGGCTGCTACCACCGGGGTCTCCATCCCGTTGATCATCGAGTCGACCTCGGAGCAGACCATTTGCTTTGCAGTACCGAGTGAAATGGTCAAAGACGTGCTGCAAGCCCTGCACCGTGACCTGCACCAGGAGTTCGAGCGGCGGGACATCGACCAGGCTTACGCCAGTGAAGATATCGACATTATTACCCTGGTGTGTCCCGGTTTGCGCTCCACGCCCGGCATTGCCGGGCAGATTTTTGGCCGGCTGGGTTCGGCAGGCATCAACGTGCTGGCTATTTCGTATGGAGCGTCCGACATTTCGTTGAACCTGGTGGTCAGCGCCGGGGATACGCGGGCGGCCTTGCAAACGCTGCACAAGCTGACCGTTTCTGTGGTAAGCTAAAACGAATTTCACCTGGCAGGTTTCCTTGAATAAACCCTACACCGAATCCCCTTACCGCTGGTATATCCTTATCCTGGCTGCCCTGACCAATACCCTGGCTTCGGCGATCCCATCCATGTGCCTGCCGGTGTTGTTTAAAGAAATTTCGAACGACCTGCACCTGAGCCTGGTGGAAGTGGGCCTGATCTGGGGCATAGCCGCCTTACCCGGTATATTAACCAGCCTGCTCGGTGGGGCCGTGGGAGACCGTTTTGGCCCCAAACGGATCCTCTCCGCCGGCTGCCTGTTGGTAGGCATGGTAGGCGCACTGCGCGGCCTGGCCAATAACTTTACCGGCCTGGCCGCGGCAGTCTTCCTGGTAGGCTTTTTGACACCCTTCGTGGGTATGAACGTGATTAAGTCTTGCGGCATCTGGTTCTCCTCGCGCCAGCTTGGACTGGCCAACGGCGTCCTCTCCATGGGCATGGCGTTGGGCTTCGTGATCGGATCGATGGCCAGCGCCACAGTCATGTCGCCCTGGCTGGGCGGCTGGCGCAACGTTATGTTCTTCTATGGGGCGATTTCCGCGGCGCTGAGCATCCCCTGGTTCTTTACTCGCCCGGCGCCTGGCCCCGCCGGCCAGCGAGCGGCAGCTGCCAGCTCGGGCTCACTGCGCGCGACCCTGGCGCACGTGGTGCGCATCAAAAATGTGTGGCTGCTCGGGCTGGCCATCCTGGGGATTGGCGGCTGCATCCAGGGGGCGCTGGGTTACATCCCGCTCTACCTGCGCGGGATGGGCTGGAGCGGGGTCAGCGCAGATGGGGCGCTGGCTTCTTTCCATACGATCAGCATGCTGTGCGTGATCCCGATTGCCCTGTGGTCGGATAAATTGGGCTCGCGCAAAAAAGTGCTGATCGGGGCAGCCTTGATGGTCACGCTTGGAATAGGCATGTTATCGGTTGTCAATGGGTGGATGGTGTGGGTGGCCGTGTGCCTGGCGGGGATGGTGCGAGATGGTTTCATGGCCGTTTTTCTAACGGCCATCACCGAGACGGAAGGCGTCGGCCCGGCTTATGCCGGTACGGCTGCCGGCCTGGTGATGGTTTTCTCGAGCCTGGGCAGCCTGCTGGCGCCGCCGCTGGGTAACAGCCTGGCTAGCATGGGAGCAGGGCTGCCCTTTGTGCTGTGGGCAGGGCTGACCGTGCTGGGAATTCTGGCGCTGTATGGAACGCAAACCAGAAAACCCCACCGTGTCCTGGTCGCAGGGTCGGTAGATTTTTAGCGATGTTGGTCCAGCAAAAAAAGTAGTAGATTTACCTTGCCTTCCCTCTATCTCGGTTTGGGCGGTTCCTCATTCAGTACCAACCAATACAGCCCAAGCTGCTCGATGGCCTTTGCAAATTGGACGAAGTCAACCGGTTTGCGAATGTAGCTGTTGACGCCCAGGTCGTAGCTGGTGGCCAGGTCCTGCTCTTCTTTGGATGAGGTGAGGATCACCACGGGCATACGGTGGGTAATTGGCTCGGTGCGGATGCGCCTTAGAACATCCAGGCCGTCGACCCTGGGTAGTTTGAGGTCGAGGAGCACCAGTGCAGGCAGTTGGGTGACGTCACGCCCGGCGTATGCGCCACTGCCAAACAGGTAATCCAGCGCATCCTGCCCGTCTTCAGCCACTACCATTTCATTGGCGATGCGACTTTTCGCCAGGGCGCGCCGGGTCAGCCCGATATCACTGGGATTGTCTTCCACTAAGAGAATAATTTTGGCATTCGCGTTCATACATTCTCCTCGAGAGTAAAGTAAAAGGTGGCGCCCTGACCAACCTGCGCTTCAGCCCACACCCGCCCGCCGTGACGGTGGACGATACGCTGCACAGTCGCCAGGCCGATGCCGGTTCCGGGATACTCGGATTGTTTATGCATGCGCTGGAAAGCGCCGAACAGTTTTTGGGCAAAAGCCATGTCAAAACCGACTCCATTATCGCGCACGAAGAAAGCCTGGCGGTCTTCCACCTCGATCTTGCCTAATTCGATGCGCGCCGTCGAGCGCGGACCGGTAAATTTCCAGGCGTTGCTGAACAGGTTGGTCAACACTATTTCGAGCAGACGGGGATCGCCCAGGGCTGCCAGACCGGGTTGGATGACCATTTCCACCTGGCGTGCGGGCTGCATCGCCTGCAAACGGGCGGCGACGGTCCGCGCCAGGGCGCTGAGATCTACTGAAGTAGCCTGCATTTCGCTGCGGGTTACCCGCGATAGCTGCAGCAGGTCGTCGATCAACTGGCCCATCCGCTGAGCTTCGCCTCGCACGAAATTCAGGTACTGGCGTCCCTGCGGATCGAGCTGTTCGTGATAATCTTCCAGCAGGGCCAGGCTCCAGCCGTCGATGCCGCGCAGAGGGGCGCGCAGGTCATGCGAGACCGAATAGGCAAAGGCTTCCAGTTCTTTGTTGGCGGCTTCCAATTGGGCTGTGCGCTGGCGCACATGCTGTTCCAGTTCAAGGTTGAGCCGGTGGATTTCTTCTTCAATACGTTTGCGCTCGGTGATGTCGGTGATGCTGGTGATAAGGTAGAGAGCGGCGCCATTTACATCCCTGATCAATGTGGCGCTTACGTCTGCCCAAACAATCTTGCCCGATCGATGAATGTAGCGCTTTTCGAACCGGGACTTTTCGGTTTGGTTGGCCAGCAAAGAATGCAAAGCTTCCCATCCCACGGCCACATCGTCGGGATGGGTAAGCTGAGAAAAATCAAGGTGCTGCATTTCTTCGATGGTATAACCGAGGAAGTCGGCGAAAGCCTGGTTTACCTTCAGCAGTTTCCCATCCGGGGCGGTGAGGGTTTTTCCCAGGGAGGAGCGTTCGAAGATCACCCTGAAACTTTCCTCACTTTCACGTAAAGCTTTTTCCGCCCGTCTGCTTTCAGTTACGTCCCGGCCGTACAGGTTGACATAACCCATTTGTTGGATCGGTGAGATAAACAAGGAAAGAATCCGGTCATCACATGGGGCTTCGACCGTATTGCCTGTGCCAGTATCAAGCGCCATGGCAGTTAATGACCGCCATGCCTTTGGAACAGGCTGCCCCTGGACACAACCCCACTGGACCAGCAGCGCCTGACTGGCTTCATTGGCATACAGGATTGTTCCATCCTGGCCAATGCGCAACACCGGGTTGGGATTTTCTGATGGAAAAAGTGAAAGGACGCGGATTTCCTCTTCGGCGCGGCGGCGTTCAGAGAGGTCGTAGGCAAATACGGCCACGCCAATCACTTCATTGGTGGCATTCCAGATTGGATTATGGACCACCTCGAAGTAAACCTGGGACTGCGGATCATCTCCTGAAAATGCCTCGTCTACCAGGTGTTCACCGGCCAGGGCACGGTCAAGGTTGGCTTTCGACCGGGTGAGGTCTTCCGCAACCGTTTGATACTCATAAATACTGTGCCCGATGGCGATGTCTGCGCCGTAGATCGCTTTCATCACCGCGGCGTGGGCAACGTTGAAACTGGTGTAGCGATATAACCGGTCGAGCGAAAAGATCGGCATCGGATTGCTGTTGATGATTCCACGCAGGATAGCAGAATTGTGCTGTAATTCCGTTTCGGCCCTCTTGCGTTCGGTGATGTCGACCATGCTGCCTTCCAGGTAGCCTTGCTGAGGATATGACCTGATCGAAGTAAGTACAGTTCTGATTTGACCACTTTTGGTCAAAATTTCGATTTCATAATCGTTGAGAATCCCATTTATCTCCAGCTGGCGGACCAGCTCACTCCGCTGCGCCGGGTCTGCCCAAATCTTCAGGGCGGAGAAATTGCGCAGTTCTTCGAGCGTATAACCGATGAACTCGAGATATTTCTGGTTCGCCTCCAGGATGCCTGCCCCATCCAGGGCAGAACGGTACATGCCAACCTGGGCTTTCTCGAACAGGCCGCGATATTTTTCCTTACTCTCATTCAGGGCGGCGGTGCGATCGACCACGCGCTGTTCCAACTCGGCGGAATAGGCGCGCAGTTGATTTTCTTTTTCTACCAGCACGTCCGCCATTTGATCGAAGGAGCGCCCCAGATCTCCGATTTCGTTGCGTTGATTAAATTTGACGCGTTGGGTCTCATCGCCTGCGGCAAGGCTTTGGGCAGTCGTGCGCAGGCGCTGCAGCGGGAGGGTAATCTGGAGCATCCATAACACCCCGGCGATTGTTGTCAGCAAGATGGCCAATAAAACAATCATGGCGGTCTGGCGGTTCAATGCGTCAATCACGGCAAAGGCGGTCTGCGATGGTTGCAAGATGAGGACCGTCCAGGGCAGGCCGGATACAGGAGAATAGGCAGCCACGTCTGCTTCCCCGCCGCTGTTTGAGGTCTCTATCACGCCATGCGCCCCGGTCAGAGCATTCAGTGCAGCCTGGTTATTGCCGCTAACAGGCGTCAATATGCGCGTTGAGTCGGGATGCGCCACGATCATACCGCCATTGCGTGTGTCCAGCATGGAAACGCGGGCATTGGGGGCGTAAGAGATCTTCACGATGGATTCAGTCAGTTGACTGAGTGAGATTCCGGCAACCAGCATGCCTTTCACCTGGCCCTGATCGTCCAGGATGGGAACCGCGTAAGGCGCAGACGGATGTCCGGTCGAGCGCGATTTCACTGGGAAACCCAGGTACGGTTTACCGGTTGCCATGACCTGGATGAAATAATCCCGGTCTGCCGACGAATTTCCAAGGTTCTGTGGGTTTACGACGCCACTGGCGCGAACAATTCCCTTAGCATCTACGATCGCAACGCTGTCGAGCGCATTTTGGATTTGAACGAGCTGGACCAGGCGGGAAGTGAGCCGTTCTGGGGTATCGGCAATAACTTCCTGCGTTACCGTGGGACCCGCCGCGAAAACACGCACACCCGCCTCGATGGCGTTGATGTAATTGGCGGCATACTGGGCTGCCAGGTCAGCATGCGCCAGGCTGCTCTGGTAGACCTGCTGGCGGATGGCATTTCGGCTGGTATTCGTCTCTGCGATGCCGACCGATGCGCCCACCGCCACCGCCACGAGCACAACGATAAAGACCAGCTGAAAGGTCAATCTAAAGAATTGGCTATATAGTTTTCGCAATAGGATGATTATTTGCCTGATCATTTTCCCTTGAATTCCATCATTTCAGCCTGTATCAATATAAAACCTTTATCCGTTTTCTATGTTTCATCCCAATTATAACGATGGGCTGCCAATGCCCGCGTGACCACATTTTTTGGTAGGTTTCACTTTTCAAGCCTGAAAAAAGATTTCCAGGTTAAGCCTGGTTGCAACCAGTCTTGTCGCGGATGATCATACTGGTCATAATCTCTCCGCCTTCTTGAAATAAAGTTGAAGTGATTTCTACCTGAAATGGCTGACCATCACTGCGCAGAAAGATCAGTTCTCCCCTGAAGTGGCCGGTAGTCCGGCGCTCCTCCAGAGCCGGTAATAACCTTGGATCGTTGGTATCGACCAGCCCTTGTCTGCCCAGCCGGCAAATTTCCGCTTCGCTGCGTCCAAACATGCGGCAGGCGGCCGGGTTAGCTGCGTACACGTTTCCATCCGGAGAGGACAACAGGATGCCGTCGCCGCTGTTTTCAAAGATCGAGCGAAAGCGGGTTTCACGCTCCTGAATAACTCTTTCAGCTTGCTTGCGCTCGCTAATTTCCTGTTGGGCTTTCCCATACAGTTGGGCGTTCTGGATGGCGATGCTGGCCTGGGCGGCCAACATCGCCGCCAGGCGGGTGTCTTCTTCGGTAAAGGTGCGCTGCATGGAATTGGCGATCAGGGTCAACACACCGATCACCTGACCTTTGATCGACAAAGGGATGCCCATCACTGTACTGGGCGGCGAACCAACCAGAACAACCGCGCGTTCTTCCCAAAGCGTGTAATTTTCGACCACCACCGGGAGTCCTGTGCGGAACACGCGGCCTGACACACCTTCGTTTACTCCAACGGTAATCCCCACTCGTTCCTGGTTGATCCCTGCGCCTTCCACCAGGCGCAAGATATTTTTGTCTGATTCGTAAAGATAAATCCCTCCCCCACGGTCAGCCCGGCTCAGGTCTACGGCGCGCTGCATGATATTGTGCAGGAGTGTCGATATTTCTAATTCCCCGTTGATTTCCTGGGCAATTTCTTGCAGGAGGCTCAGGGTGCGGTTATGCCTTTCCAGGATGTCTATGATCATTTTCCGCCCGGTGATATCGCGATTACTGGCGCGCCGGCCTTGCCAGCGGCCCTCGGCATCGTAGACTGGCTGGCAGTTGTGTTGGATCCAGCGTACTTCTCCGGAGCGGTTTATGATCCGAATTTCCAGGGTGCCCTGTTCCTTTGAATGAAAAGTGGTTTCTTCATGTTCCTGCAAGGCCGCCAGGTCGACCGGGTGAACGATTTTCATCAGCATGTCCGGAACTTCGCGGAATTCGCGGGCGGCATAACCGCTGATCGCCTCGCAGGAGGGGGAGATATAGATAAATTTCCGGTCGGGGCCCATCCAATACTCCCAATCCTGGGTGTAATTGGTCATGGTGCGGAAAAGGTCTTCGCTCCCGCGCAGTGCGGTTTCGGCAGCCTGGGCTCTGAGCCAGGCTTGCACGCAGGCAAGCAGTTCACGCCTGGAAATCGGGCGCACAAAGTACCCATCCGCCCTGCTCTCTACCTCTACTGACTGGCTGCTGCCGGTATGGCGGGCAGACAGGATAACCACAAATACCCCGCGCAGGCGCGCATCCTTTTTGATCCGTTTGCAGACGTCAAACCCGGAAATATCCGGCAGGCTGGCCTCTACCAGCACCAGGTCTGGTTTATGTTCACCGGTCAGGCGTAGCGCCTCTGCCCCGGTTTTTGCAGTAAGCAGGCTGTATCCGGCAGATTCTAGCAGGCGGCAAGTGGCGCGTAGGACGGTGAGTTGGTCGTTCACCACCAGTATTTTCGCGGGCTGATTCATTCCAGGCACCTCGATCCCATCCGGCTCAAGGGCAGGGCGGCCTTGCCAGCTTTTACCGGGAACTAATCGACGAATTGAGGTAGGAGCGCTTGCTGCAAAGTAATCATTTCATTCATCATTTCAACTGCTTGCCGGTAAGAATCGACGGTAGGGTCAAGCAAAATCGTCTGGAGTAGTTTCTTGCGCGAGCGCTCGGCAAATGCCTCTACCAATAACTGCTGGATGCTGCACTGGGTGCGCATTAAAGCCGCGACGGCTTCCGGGAGGGGCTTCATTTTCATCGGCGTAATGCCGTTCTTCCCTACATAAGCCGGTACTTCGACGGCTGAGCCATCCGGCAGGTTGGGGATAAAACCCTTGTTTTCAACGATGACCGCATCCAGCTCACTTTGTTTGTCGAACAGGATGCCTTCCATGATCGGGATGGCCAGTTCCCCGGACGAACGCAGCGCTTTATCCTTGTGCTCGTGGTGTTCGGTGGATAGGGTCTGCTGCTCTGGCTGCCAGGGGCGGGCGGTGTCGAAGCCATCGATGGTGTAAACAAACTCGGGAATTTTGCCGGTTTCCCAGGGTTTGCCTTCCATGGCGTCGTAGTAATAGTGCAGCTCGCTGGCCATAAATTCTGCCGCCCAGCGCACATATTCGCCGTAATGGTTGGCAGCCGGCGAGGGCCACAGCCCAAAAGTGCGGAATAACATGCGTCCCAGGCCCAGCTCGTGCCATTGGGTGGCCCACGGCGCCTGGCTTTCTACCCGGGCCAGTTCTGGATACAAGTCTTCGCCGGTAGTTTTGTTCTTGATTTCCTGGAAGAAAGTGAAATGGTTGAGACCGCAGGCTTTGGTCTGCAAGTTTTCGCGCGGTATGCCCAGCATTTCAGAAATCTGGTGCTGGCCCATGAACACCCCGTGGCACAGACCGACCGCCCTGGTGCTGGTCAGGCGGTTGACCGCTTCACACAGGCGCTGTTCAGGGTTGGAAAAATTCAACATCCAGGCATCCGGGCACAACTTTTCCATTTGCCTGGCCACTTCTACCACCGGGGCAATATTGCGCAGGGCGTGGAACATGCTCCCCGGCCCGCCGTTTTCGCCGTACACCTGCTTGAAACCGTATTTACGGGGGATGTGGAAGTCCATGCTCCAGTACATATACCGGTCGACTTCCAGGCCGACGATCACGAAGCTGGCGCCTTCGAGGGCTTTTTGCAGGGAGGTGGTCTTGGTCACCACCATTTTGCGGTCAAGTTTCTCCATTGCCCACTGAGCATACTGCTCGTTTTCCGGTAAATGTTCGGGGACGATATCCATCAGCGAAAGCTCAACCCCCTGGTCGACGAGAGCCTCGCTGAGCAGCAGGTCACGGATTACGGCCGGGCCAAAAGAACGGCTGCCGGCGCCAATAAAGGCTACTTTGATGGGGGTCATGGTCTGTTCCTTTCAAGTGACCGGGATGATGGAAGCTGGCATGCAGTGATTAAGATTATACATCTAAGCTCAGGTTTTCGCAGCGCCGCGCACCGATGAGATCACCGCTCCCACCACGGCAAGCCCTGCGCCCACCAGCAGGCCGGCGTGGACGGCGGTAAAGAGGGCTTTATTACCCACCGAGCGGGCCATCACGCTGGTCAAAATGGCCCCGGCCAGGCCGACCCCCAGCACCATGCCCACGTTGCGGGCAGTCGCCAGGATACCGGAGGCAATGCCCTGGCGCTGGCGCGGAGCGCTGCCCATCAAGGCGCTGGTGTTGGGCGAGATAAAAATGCCGGTGCCCAACCCGGTGACTGCCAGACCCATCAGGATTGGCGGGTTGGCTGCATCCGGTTTAAGCAGGGAGAGCAGAAAAATTCCGGCCGCCATCACCAGCATGCCCAGGGTAGAAAGCAGGCGCGAACCGATCCGGTCGGAGAGTGATCCGCTGATCGGCGCCACGATGGCCATGACAATCGGTTGGGCGGTCAGTAACAGGCCGGCCTGGGCCGGATCGAGACCGCGCCCCTGCAGCAGGTAAAAAGGCATGAGGAAGATGACGCAGTACAGGCAGATGTAATTGAGTACAGCGCTGGCAGTGCTGGCCGAAAAGACGCGCTGGTTGAACAGGCTCAAGTCCAGCATGGGTGAAGGAGAACGCGTCTCGACCCTGAGGAAAATACCCAGAAGTACCAACGCGGCAGCCGCGCAGATTAAGACCGCCGGGGAGGTCCAACCCCAGGCATCGCCCTGGTTCAGCCCCAACAGCAACGATGCCAACCCTGCCGCGAATAATAAGGCGCCAGGCAAATCAAAGCGCTCGGTACGACCTGTGCCAGGTTTATCGGCCGGGATGAAAACCAGGCTGAGGATGAAAGCCAGCAGGCCAATGGGTAGATTGATGTAAAATACCGCCCGCCAGCTTATACTTTGGGTCAGCCAGCCGCCCAATGAAGGGCCTACGGTCAAGCCCAGGTAGGTCATCATGGCCTGTAAGCCCAACGCCTGGCCGCGCTGCTGCGGGGGGAAGCTGCGGGTGAGAATGGCGGGTGCATTGGCAAACAGCATGCCCGCACCAATGGCCTGCACCGTGCGGGCCGCCACCAGCACGGTTACGGTGGGCGCCAGTCCACACACTACCGAGGCCGTGACGAAAATCAGGAATCCTCCGGCGTACATGCCCTTATGGCCGCGCAAATCGCCCAAACGGCCAAAGGTGAGCAGCAGGCTGCTGACCACCAGCAGGTAAATCACCACCACCCATTCCACGCTGGCTACGTCGCTTTTGAAATAAGCGCGCAAGACCGGCACGATGATGTTGACCACGCTCGCATCCAGGGCCGACATAAAAGTGCCGATGCCTACCACCAGGAAAACCCACCACTTGCGGGAGGAAGCGTCATCGGTTATCAGCGGATTATGTTGTTCCATTTCCCGGCTCCACGAACGATGATCGGACAGGAGGCATTATTATATCCTGTGAATTTAGGATTTACACGTGGGTTGTCGAACAATCTATTTGCCTTCCCTGTCTTTGCTCGCATTAAATGACGTAGGAGGGTCTGGTTGCTACTGTTCCAACTAAATGACGGGTGAGGGGCGAACCAGGGAATATTAGAACGTCACTCGAAACAGGCTGCGGGTCGCTCAACTTCTGATAACGATACTCCGGCAGGATGAAAACGAGGTCGTAGGGGTGGGAACGACCTGTCATTGCAGCGACAGGGCGAGCCGGAGCCAGGGTAACTTAGACGTCATGCTATTTTCTGGCTCGCCCTGCATCAAAATGTCGATCGGGTTGATTAGTTGGAACAGATGGAACAAGACCCTCCACTACGATGTGGGCACCGAATGCCAGCCTGTTAGGGCCTCAGCGCTTACAAAATCGTTAATTCCTATTTATTAACTATTTTTACTGCATATCTACTTGATGCTGGTCTATAATTTTAAAATTAAAAAATACTCCCCGGAGGACCTTATGACAGCCCAATCGAATTCGGACAGCGCAGCCCAGGCTTTGCAGCAAGAAACCGAAAAATTACAGCATCTGCAGGACAGCATCGCTTTTCGGGATATCACTACAGAAATCGACCGGATCGACCAGACGTTGAACGGCCTGCCGTCCAAATTGGCTGCCATCCGCGCCGGCGGCTACCGTTATAAAAACTTCCTGGAAGAACAGGTTCAGAGTCTGTCCAACAATTGGCAGAACCAGCGTAACCTGGTGCGCATGCAGGTATTTGATCAACAAAGCGTCTTACAGGCTGAAGCTTCCAGGGTCCAATTCATCCACGCTCGCGGCGCCACTGCCGGGCCTGCCTTGGCCAGCCTGGAAAGTCATATCAGTTCGGCTGTTCAAAACATCCGTTCGATTTATTCGTTGACCCAGGAATCCTCCCAACGCCTGGAGAAACAGGCCAACGATGTGGTCTGGACCCTCGAACAACTTGGGCAGGCCTGCTTCCAACTCTTGCCGGCGGAAGAACCGGTCGAGGCGGTTTCCGCCCGCTGGAAGACTCCCGAGGTGAAAGACGGCCTGGGCGGCGTGCTTTACCTGACCGACCGCCGCCTGATCTTCGAGCAAAAAGAGGAAATCGCCACCAAAAAAGTCCTCTTCATCACTACCGCCAAACAAAAAGTCCAGGACCTGAAGTGGGCCATCCCGGTGGACGAAGTGCAGGACGCCCAGGGTTCGAAGCGCGGTTTCCTGAATAAAGATGATTTCCTGACGGTTACGATTTCCACCGGTAAACCTTTTCAGTCTGCCGATATCCACCTGAAAGGAGAAACCGGCGATAACTGGCGCCAGCACATCCAGCGCGTCAGCAGCGGCGCCCTGGCCGGCGAAAAAGTGGGGGCGACTGTGACGGCAGCCGGATCGTTCTATTCATCCGCGGGCTCGATCGAATATCCCCTTTCGCCAGACAATGAGCTGGCCGCTCGCCTTCCGCAGGATGAGAGCAGTTTGCAGTGTTTGGCCGCCACCCGGTTGAACGTGGGCGAGACCCAGCAGGCAGTGCTGTATTACGGCGGCCATTTTTACGACCGGCTGGGCCCCGGCACTCACACCCTGAATGCCACAGAGGTCCCGCTTCTGGCTAATGCCCTCGGAGCCGGTGCATTTTCGGGAGCAACTTTTCCCTTGCAGGTGTACTTCGTGAAAACTCAGCCGTTTCAGAACGTCTCGTGGGGAACAATCTCGCCCATTTCTGTAAAGCCGCGGGGCGTGGATGCGGAGGAAGTACAACTCAAGGCGTACGGCACATACTCGTGCTCGATAGGCGATCCGGTACTTTTTCTCACACAATTGGCAGGTAAATGGCCCCTATTCCCGCTTTCCCGGATGAGCGAGTACATTGTATTGGCTGTGATGGAAGCCATACACGACCTGGTGTCTCGCCAGGGGAGGCAGGTAACCGACTTGATCTATTTGACCGGGGATGTCGCTCCGGAGATTGCCGCCCAGGTGCGCGAAATAGTTCGAGGCCGCGGGATTGACATGGCCCAGTTCACCGTCGAGGCAATCAACCAATGCTGAAATTATTGATTGTTTCAGGCGGCCGCCTGAAACAATCAATAATTTCAGTTAAATATTCTTAATTCCATGTAAGGTTCATTTAATCCGGAGTATGGATAATAGTATCCAAACTTTAGATTAATATTTCCTTCCGGGGGCGGGAAATTGATTTGAGTTTGTAGATTGGGATGAAAAGCCCTGAGAAGGTGAAAGAGATGTCTGCTAAGGAAATAATTTTGCAAGAGCTTGAAAAAATTACCGGCACCGACCAGGTGAACCGGAACCTGGATCTGCCGCTTTACGACGACGATTTGCTGGATTCGCTTAGTACAATGGAGTTAGTCGTGTCATTATCCGAGCGACTTGGCGTCAGCATCTCTCCGGCTGAGATTGACCGCCAGCGATGGTCAACTCCGCGCAAAATCATTGCCTACATCGAGGAAAAAGTTAAGGCGTGAAAAAAGCAACTCCTCACCTTATCCCAGCCCTGCTGGCTATTGTGATGGTTATCGGGCTTGTGGCAGTCTTCAGTCTCTTTGCCAGATTTGTAGAGCAAAAGTCTGTAGACGTTCTGGCTCCTTTGGGGTTGAGACAGGCATTTATTGGCAGCGTGCTGCAAGAGGCGGCTCTTCAACAGCCCGACCTTTTACCGGTTTATGGCACTTCCGAAATTTATAATGAGCAGGATGAGAATTCGGCTCCACAGTTCTTCCAGTCTTACCCCACCGGTTTTACTGTTTTTGAAGTTGCGGCCGGCGGGGTGGCTTCGCTTGAGATGGCGCAAAACATTGCCGCGCTTGCACCGGTGATAAAAGGCAAGAAAGTCGTCATCTCTTTTACCCCTTCCATGTTCACCATTCCCCAGGTGGATGCAAAGCCCTACGCGGGTGATTTTTCCCGCCTGCATGCCAACGAGATGATCTTCAGCCCCTACATAAGCCTGGGGCTCAAACAGCGCGCCGCCTCTCGCATGGTGGAATATCCGGACACTTTTGCCAAAGACCCGCTGCTTGGATTTGCTTTGCAAAACCTGGCCGGCGCTTCGCCTTTCCAAACCTTGTTGTACGATCTGAGCGTGCCGGCCGGCCGGGTGCAAACCCTGGTCATCCGGCTGCAGGATCACTGGGAGGTACTGAGCTGGATATATTCGCACCCGAAGGACTTGCAGCCCATTCAGCGTAAAACTTACTCCATTGATTGGAAAGCCGAAATCGCCAAAGCGGTGAGCCTGCAAAGCCAGATTACCACCAATAATCCGTATGGGGTCGAAAACAAAAGCTGGGATGCGAAAACCCAGAAATTGTTTGCACAGAAGTTTGCCCCTGGTTCCGAAGATCCTTATTTTATCCAGGATTTTACCAACTCCAAAGAATGGGAAGACTTTGATATTTTGCTCTCGGCCCTCCAAGAGACTGGCGCCCAACCGTTAATTTTGAGCCGTCCTTTCAACGGCACGATGGAGAATGCCAGAGGGGTTTCTTTAGCGGCCCGGCAAGTCTTTTACAACAGGTTACAAAAAGCGGCCCAAACTTATGGATTTCCTTTGATCGATTTTGCCGACCAGGATTCCAATAAGTTATTTTCGATTGATATGGATTCTCATACGAGTCGAGTAGGATGGATATATGTCGACCAAGCACTGGACATTTTTTACCACATTAATAACTAACCCCTGGGTCCGGGGGATATTGTTGACTCTATACTATCTGTTAATCCTGGTAGGGTTGATCGTGATGTATGGTAAAGGAAATTTTTCTACCCCGCCATTCATCTACCAGGGTTTTTAAAAGGTACCTGTTATGGGCCTGTTAGAAAAAATAGACCGGTGGAGCAAGCTGGCGCCTGACCGTCCGGCTCATATCAGCGGGAAAGAAGAACTTTCCTACCGGCGCCTGAGCGAAGATTCGAATAATTTGGCGGCCTACCTGGCGGCAACCCTTGCGGATGACCCATCCCCGGTAGCCGTTATGGGTCATAAAGAGCCGGAAATGCTGATCGCTTTCCTGGCGGCAGTCAAATCCGGACATGCTTATATCCCCATTGATACCTCGCTTCCCTCTCAGCGCGTAAAAATTATCCTGGAAACAGCCGGGGCACGCCTGAGCCTGACACCCGACGAGATAAAAATAAGGCTGCGGGAACATAGAGGCCAGCCGGCTATATTGGCGGACCGGAAAATATCGCCTGATATGCCCTGGTACATTATCTTTACCTCGGGCAGTACAGGCGAGCCAAAGGGTGTGGTCATCACTTATGGGTGCCTGGTGTCCTTCATCGACTGGATGTTGGCCGAACAACCCCTGGAGGGGCATACCTACACTTTTTTGAACCAGGCCCCCTTTTCTTTCGATCTTTCGGTGATGGATCTCTATCTCAGCCTGGTAACCGGCGGGACTTTGTTCAGTATTAGCAGTGAGGATATCGCCGAGCCCAGGCAGCTATTCCGGGCGCTGACCAATTCTCACGTGAATATATGGGTCTCTACGCCGTCTTTTGCGCGCATGTGCCTGGCCGAACCGGGTTTTTCTGAGGGCATGCTCCCCTATGTACAAAAATTCCTTTTTTGCGGCGAAACGCTTTCACCCGAAGTTGCCGCCGGATTGCTGAAACGTTTTCCCAGGGCCGAAGTCTGGAACACTTACGGGCCTACTGAAACGACAGTTGCCACCACTTCGGTGCGCGTCGACCAGCAGGTTCTGGGGGATTATTCGCCGCTGCCGGTTGGCTATCCCAAACCAGACAGCCCTATTTACATCCTTGGCCCGGATGGCAGCCGGTTAGGCGAAGGGCAACGCGGAGAGATTGTCATTTCTGGCCCGAACGTCAGCCCTGGTTATTTAAACCGGCCTGAGCTTACCCACCGCGCCTTTTTCGAAATCGATGGCCGGCCGGCTTACCATACCGGTGACCTGGGGCACTTTACCAACCGCCTGCTCTTTTTTGACGGGCGCATGGACAGCCAGATAAAGCTGCACGGCTACCGCATCGAAATCGGGGATATCGAGGCAAATTTGAGGATGTCCGACAACATTCGGGATGCCGTCATTCTTCCGGCGGTTAAAAATGGTTTACCTGATTTTCTGGCCGCGTTTGTGATCCTTAAAGAGCGCCCTAACGGCAGCACAGACTATGAAATTACCCGCCAGTTGAAAAGGGAACTGGGCCAGCGTTTGCCTGCCTATATGGTGCCGCGCCGCTTTTATTACCTGCCCGAATTCCCCATGACCCCCAATGGAAAAGCAGACCGGCGTAAGCTGGCAGAGAGAATGGCATGATCCCGTATACCAGCTTCTTGTATTTTGGCGTTTCGCTGTACGTGTTATTACCCAGCCTGCTTATGGGATGGGTGAAGAAGTTTTCACGGCTGTGGATTGTATTAGCCACCCTGGCCATGCTGGTGATCCAGTATGCAATCCCGCAGAAAATCATCGGTAACATATCCATTCCGGATATCTGGCTGGTAGTGGGGTATGTAGTGTACGAATGGCTGGCAACCAGGATCTTCTTGGCGATCAGCCGGCCGGGTAAACAACGCCTGGTATTCTATTTTTTCCTCTTGATTGGGTTGGCCCCTCTGCTGGCGGCCAAATTCATACCACTTTTTAATATACCGTACAGCCTTACTTTTCTAGGGTTATCTTACGTTACCTTTCGCAGTCTGGATGCTATCATAGGCATCCAGGATGGTTTAATTAAATCGCTTCCCCCTATCCAATACCTGGCCTACGTGCTGTTCTTCCCGACCATTTCCTCCGGCCCAATCGACCGCTACAACCGTTTTGCCGAAGACTGGAAGAAATCACGTACCGGGCCTGAATTTATCCGGGATCTGGACGTGGCCATCCATCATGTCTTCACCGGCTTTTTGTATAAATTTATCCTGGCAGCCCTGATAAAAACGTATTGGCTCGATTTGGTTGCACAGGGAACCCAGTTGCTGCATATCATTTCCTACATGTACGCCTACAGCCTGTACCTTTTCTTCGATTTCGCCGGCTATTCCGCCTTTGCAATCGGGTTCAGTTATGTGCTTGGAATTCACACCCCGGAGAATTTCAACCGTCCATTTCTGTCGCGCAATCTGCGTGATTTTTGGAACCGCTGGCACATCACCCTGTCATTTTGGTTCAGAGACCAGATTTACAGCCGGTTTGTGCTGGCTGCCCTCAAGGGGCACTGGTTCAAGAATAAATACGTGGCATCCTACCTGGGTTTTTTGATCACCTTTGGGCTGATGGGGCTGTGGCATGGTACCGCCTGGTACTACCTGGTGTACGGGTTGTACCATGGCGTGATGTTAACCGTTTACGACCTGCTTGGCCGCTGGAATAAGCGTGTAAAAATTTGGGGAGAAGGGTTCTGGTGGCAGGCCGCCTCGATCTTTATTACCCTTCAAGTAGTGTGTTTTTCGCTGCTCATTTTCTCGGGGAGGTTGGCAGTAAAATAGTGTATGATTAATTAAATTCACTTTTTGATATACAAAAAACCGCAGGTTTTTTGTATATCAAAAAGTGGTCTTTTACCCAGGTTAACTTCAACCCCCGACATGGAGGCAGCATGGAATTAGGTGAATATCTTCCCAAAAGCGCCCTGGTGGTCAAGACCACCCCAATCAATCAACCCCGCTTCCCGGTAATCGATGCACACAACCACCTGGGAGAATCGTTCGGCGGCGGCTGGGACCAGCGCCCGCTCAGCGAACTGCTGGACGTGCTGGACCGTTCTGGCGTGCGCCGTCTGGTCGATCTGGACGGCGGTTGGGGCGAGGATATCCTTTATCGCCACCTGGATAAATTCAAGCAGGCTGCTCCGGAGCGTTTCCTGGTGTATGGTGGTGTGGATTGGTCTGCCTGGCAGGAACATGGCGATCATTTTGGTGAATGGGCTGCCAACCGTTTGCGCCAGCAAGTGCGCCGCGGGGCCCAGGGACTGAAAATCTGGAAACCGCTGGGGCTGTCGGTGTGCGACCACCACCAGAAGCTGGTTGGCGTAGACGACCCGCGCCTGGACCCCATCTGGCAGGCTGCCGGGGAGTTGAACATCCCCGTTACGATCCACGTTGGCGACCCGGCGGCCTTTTTCTGGCCCTTGAACGGCAGCAATGAAAGGTACGAAGAGCTGGTCAACCATTCCGATTGGCAGTTCCCCAGCCCGCCCTTTCCTCCGCTCGAAACGGTACTGGACGGCCTGTGGAAAATGGTAAAGCGAAACCCGGCGACGACCTTTATCGGCGCACACGTAGGTTGCTATGCCGAAAACCTGGCCTGGGTGGAGGCGTTTCTGGATGATTGCCCCAATATGTATGTGGATATTGCCGCCCGCATCCCCGAACTGGGGCGCCAGCCGTACTCATCCCGCCGGTTTTTCCTGGAATATGCCGACCGGATCGTTTTTGGGATGGATCTGCCGGCTAATTTTGACAGCTACCGCCTGTATTACCGCTTTCTGGAAAGCGACGACGAGTACTTCGATTACGACGTTTCCGTGCCGCCCCCGCAGGGACGCTGGCGCATCTATGGCATTTTCCTGCCGGACGAGGTGCTGGAAAAGATCTACCGTGGCAACGCCGAGAGGCTATTGGCGAAGGCCTAGATAAATAAATTTAGGTCCCTTCCGAAGATTGATGATTAGAACGTCGAAGTAACGTTTTCTCTGCGGAAGGTTTCGTGCATACCAACCTTGCGAAGGGTTCAGGGTTAACGGCGAGGCGCTGCGTTCAGCCTTCGCAAGGGATCTTTTTCCTTAGGTCATCCTGAGGCTGCCGAAGGATCTTCTTTAACTGCGCCTTTTATCCTACATTAGTCCGATCCTACATAATTCGTAAACCAAAATTATATTCTTGAACTGTATCATGATGATAATGGAATCGAGAGACCTTTTACATTTTCATCATCATATTGGATATTCAAGGTAGGATTAGATTATGTCGACGAATAAAATCAATCTTTTCATCGATATCGGTATCTTTGGCGTGTTCTTGATTGCCGCCAATCCAAACCTGACCGGGCTGGGTTGGCATGAATGGCTGGGGGTGGCTTTGGCCGGGACGCTGATCATTCACCTGCTGCTGCACTGGCGCTGGATTGCCACGGTAAGCCTGCATTTCTTCCGGCAGCTTTTTCACGACTCGCGCCTGCAGTACGTGGTGGACCTGCTGCTGTTTATTTCCTTCACCACGGTGATGATGAGCGGGCTGATGATTTCGCAGGTGGTGCTGCCTTTTTTGGGCATCGCCCTGACGCGCAATCAGGCCTGGCTGCCGCTGCATGACCTGTCGGCCAACGCCACCCTGGCGCTGATCGCCGTACACACCGCCCTGCATTGGGAGTGGGTGGTCAAAACTTTCAAACGCTACCTGGTCGATCCGCTGGCGGGCCTGCTGCATGGCAGGCGGCTGCCTGGTTCGGCGCAGGTCAAGGTGGAAAAATAGAGGCTCGTCATGTTTAAAATTACCGGTCGAATCATTTTGATTTTGCTCGCCGCCAGCCTGGTATCCGGCGTGCTCTACATATTGGTCAATGGGGCAGCCGGGCAGCCTGGCCTGCTGGCCAGCCTGGATAGCCGCGGGCGCTTTGACGGCGGTCTGAAGGTCGCTGGCAACCGGCAGGCGGCTCCGGGCAGTTTTCTGGCCCAGGGCGTTTCCAGCCTGCCATTCCGCGCCAATTTTGGGGATGGCGGCTTTCGCAACCGCTTTTCTGCGGGGCGCGGCCTTGCCGGCGTGGTCGGCGATTTGATCATCGTAACTCTAATCACGGCGCTGGTCGTGCTCGTCCACGGGGTAATCAAGAAAGCGCTTAGCCATCCGCCGGAAAAAACTGCCTGATCTAAGCCTCCGGAGGTCTAATCTCCACCCCGGCCATTGGCATGGCAGCGCACGCAGTCGGCGATCTGAGATATATCGGTGACCTCGTGCTGCTTGGCCGTACGGGCCGCATCATGACAGGTGAGGCAGGTATAAGCATTCAAATTGGTGGGGTGGCAGCTGTTGCAGGTTTTCGCCCCGCCGTGGTTCAACGGGAAGGTGTGCGCCTGGCCGAATTTTGCCGGGGTATAGGCAGTGGTGGTATGGCAGGTGGCGCAGTCGGTGCCGAACAGGCCCTGGTGGTAGGCCGGGTCGGGATGGCAGCTCACACAAGTCGTGGGGGTGCCCTTGAATACCGCCCCGGAGGGACCTGGCACATGGCATTTGGCGCATGCTACCTGCTGGTGTGCTCCGGTCAGCGGGAAGGCCGATTTGTTATGATCAAAAGTGGCGGATGGCCAGCTAGCTGTAGTGTGGCATAGGACGCAGTCCTGGCCAAACTGGCCTTTATGGGCGTCATCTTTGGCGTGGCAGGATACGCAAGCCTGTGAAGTATTCTTCAGGTCCGCCATGGTTGTGGCGCCGATGTGACACTGCTGGCAGAGCACAGCGTTGTGTTTACCGGTTAGAGTAAAAGCTACATTCTGGTGGTTTAAATTTTTCCCGTAGGTATCTTTGCCATCATGGCAGGAAAGGCAAGCCTGTCCAAAGAGCGCCGTGTGGCCCTGGGTGAAGGAGGCATCCAGGGTGGTATGGCAGCCGGTGCATACGGCCTGGTCAAAGCCAGTGTAGCCTTTGGTATGGCAGCCGCTGCACTGGAACGGCGACCCATCTGCCATTTTCTGGTGAGCCTGCAGCGAAAACCCCACCTGGGAGTGGGGAAAAGTGGTCGAACTGAGCAGGGTCATTGTCGCCGTAGCGCCGCGATGATCGGTATGGCAGCTGTTGCAGCCGGTGTTTTTCCCCTGGGTGACCATCACATTGTGGAAATTGTTGGGGTCCTGCACCAGGTCGGTGTGGCAGGCGAGGCATTTGTCTGCCATAGTCTGCCCACTCAACGGTATGGCGTGACAGTTCGCACACTGGCCGATCTGAGCGTGAGAAATCACCCCGCCCAGCATGGCCGGCCCGGTTTGGGCGTTGAGAGCCCCCGGGCTGAACATCATCCCACCTTTAAATAGGCCGGCGAGGATTACCCCAACCAGGACGATCAACGCCCCGGCCAGCCCATTGAAAGTCAGGCAGCCCAACCGGTTGGAAATCCCGTCTTTCATCGTCGTTTACCTGAGCAAGCTTGTGTAATACAGCGCCACGCCGGCGTGGATAAACGCAGCGGTGAAGAGCGCCACGCCGATGGGAATGTGGATACGCTGCCACACGCCCAGCAAGCGCCGCACGCTGACCAACGAATCGACCTGGCGCTGCAGGGTCCTGCGCTCGACCTGCAGGCGCTCTACCTGGGTTAAACTGGCCCGGGCGGCGGCCGGCAGCCTGCGTTTTTCTCGCTGCCACAACCGCCAGTAGTTGGCATCGTCGAGCATGCGACCGAAGACCAGGCTGGCGCCGGCCGTGCCGCCGGCGGAGGCCCGCTCCGGGCGAGCCCGCCGCCGGCCCAGGGGAGCGGCTGCCTCGGGCGGCTGGTCCATAAAGCGCTGCAGTTCGGCTTCGACGGCGCCCATCCGGCGTTTGAGGTCATCCGCATCTGGCGCAGTTCCGTCCAGGCTGCGCGGCACGGCCGTATAAATGTATCTGCCGATGAAGCCGCTGACGACAATGATCACCGTGAGCAGCATGCTAACGCCGGCCAGGCCATTGAACTTCCACGAGGTGTGCAGCAGCACCAGGTAAGGCCCTACTATGCCGGTATAAATATGGAATTTTAGCCAGGAAGACATGCGCCCCCAGCGCGCCAACCGGCTGTGCTTGCGCAGGCTGTAGAGGATTTCGGTCATTAACATTAACACGAACCCGGCTACGCCGATCAGATGCCCAAAGAGTTCGCCTTCCCCGGGGATGCTGCGCCGCACGAACACCACCAGCAGGTAAACCAGGCTGGCGGCCAGGACGGTGAGAAACGCCAGCCACAGTTCACGCCTGGGCATGCTCTTTTTCCTTCCAATGGTTCCAGAACCTGCTCAAAAGGTCGTTTTTCAGGATGCCCGGCCTGATCAATTCGGCTCTGATCGGGCTAATATCAACCTCACCGGCGATCAACCCCTGCAGCGGCGGTGAGAATCTTTGGTCGCCCATGATCAGGGCGCCTGCCAGGGTTTTCTCGCCGACCAACAGGCGCAGGTGGGTCGTATCCGAATCGGCCTCGACCGGAAGGGCGCCGGACGCGCTCCTCCAGGTCTCACTTTCGCCCCGGTCGACCCAGTCTGGCACGGCGGCAGGCCCCCCGCCCACCCTGCCCAGGATGGTGGTGGTCAGCCCGGCCAACCGGGTGACGTTCAGAGCGGTCTTCTTATGGTAGGGGGTGGTGATTCCACACATATTCAGGCCGGCGGTGAAGCCCTGGTCACGCGCCGGGTACCACAAACTGTCGAGGGATGACTGTCCGGTGAGCGGATTGAAAATCTGGGCCACGTCGCCGGCGGCAAAGATGTCTCCATAGTTGGTTTGCAGGGTTTCGTTGACGAGGATGCCACGCCCGGCCTTCAGCCCGGATGCCGCGGCCATTTCTTTGCGTGGGCGCACGCCGATGGCGATCCCCAGCATATCACAGCGCAGCAAGTGGTTGTCTTTGGTTTTTACCCCGCTGACCCGCCCTCCATCGCCGACAATTTCGGCCAGCTCGGTCTGGTAATACAGGCGCACCCCTTCGTGTTTCAAGCGCGATTCGATAATACCGGATTCGGCCTCGCTCAGCACGCTGTTCCAGTAGCGCTCGCCGCGCAAGAAATAATGCACGCGCACACCCCTGGCCAGCAGCCCTTCGACCAGCTCGAGGGCGGTGATACCTCCGCCTACAATGACCGCCGAACGGGCTGTGCGTCCCAGCTCAAAAATACGGCGCACGTCCTCGAGGGTGTCCATCTTAATTACTCCCTGCAGGTGGGTGCCCGCTACGGCCGGGAAGGCGGCTGTGGCGCCGGTGGCCACCAGCAGGCGGTCGTAATTGATCATTGAGCCGTTTTCGAGGATTACCCGGTGCTGGAGCGGATCGATGCTTTTAACGACGGCCCGCCAGCGCCGCAGGTTGAGCTGGCGATAATCTTCCTTATCCATGGGGAACAGGCTGGCTTCGGGCACCTCACCGGAAAGCAAGTAGGCCAAACCTGGGCGCGAATAGAATTCATTGGCCTCATTGCCGATGATCGTGATCTCGCTGGCCTGGTCGTGCTGCCGGATGGCCTCAGCCGCCGAAATCCCTGCTACTCCGTTGCCAATCACCACGTAACGGTTCATATCATTTTGCGGAACGCTGGTCTGCAGACAGGTCGAACAGGCGCGTGCGTTCGAAGGTCAGGGCGCCGCGCGGGCAGCGCGCTACACATTCGCCGCAGCTCAGGCAGCGGCTGTCGCTGACCGGGACGCCCAGCCAGGCGTGCCGGCGCACGTCGATCTCGATCGGGCAGTTAAATGAGCAGATGCCGCATTGGACACAGCGGGTGACGTCCGGGACGACGTTGGCTTCTACCAGGGTCTGATAGCGGTCTTTTTCTTGCGTGCGCAAGCGCTTGAGCATGTTTTTTTGTTGATTGACGGATCGATAAGGATAGGAACCCATCCCCGTGCTGCTGGGTTTAGAAAACTATACAATATTAAAAGGGGGCTGTCAATCACATGAAGGTATGAGGAAGCCTTATCCGATAAATCTATCCAATGAATTCTTCAGATCACGTAGGGCTTGCTGGTAATCATCTTTCTCGACGGCCTGGACCATGCAGCTTTGCAGGTGGTCTTCCAGGATGACCCGCCCCACACTGTTCAAGGCCGAGCGGACGGCGGCTATCTGCACCAGCACATCCGGGCAGGCGGTATCTTCTTCGACCATACGCTTTATGGCGCGTACGTGTCCTTCGATGCGCGCCAGCCGGCTGATAACCTGCTGGTGATGTTCGTGGACCGGCTCATCTTTTGCTCCGGCTTTTTTCGTTTCCTCTTTGAACTCTTCCAGACCGTTCGAATCCATGTTTGCCTTCCTTCCGGTGAAATCCCGAAATAAGGTGTGTGAGCGTGCGTTTACACGCCCACATACCTTATTTCGGGGAAGGTTTACGATAGCCGATCAGGCGGGCGGAGTTGGCCAGCACCGGCAGCGCTGAGGCCTCGTGCATCAGGGCGCCTGCTACCGGGCCGATGATACCCAGGCCGCCCAGGGCGACGGACAGGACGTTCATCGACATCGAAAAAATGACGTTTTGCCGGATGGTCTTGAGCGTCTGGCGGGACAGATCGATGATCTGCGGAATGCGCTCGATTTCGTCGGCCATCAGGCCAATTTTGGCCGTTTCCAGGGCCACGTCAGTGCCGGCTAACCCCATGGCGATGCCGATTTCGGCGGCTGCCAAGGCGGGAGCGTCGTTGACCCCGTCGCCCACGAAGGCGACCTTTTTACCGCCGGCTTGCAGCTCACGCACGATCTTAAGTTTATCCTGGGGCAGCACTTCGGAGTAGACACGGGTAATGCCCAGTTGGTCGGCAATCCGCGCCGCGGTGCGTGGGTTATCGCCGGTGATCATGATCACATCTTTGACCCCGATGCGCTTCAATTCGGCCACTACCCCTTGAGCTTCCGGGCGAGGAGTATCCGCCAGGGCGATCAGGCCGCTCAACCGGCCGTCTACGGCTACCGGCACCACGGTCTGCCCTTCATTTTCAAGGCCACGCACGCGCTCGTCGATAGCGTCCGTCCAGTCCACGCCCCGTTCACACAGCAGCGCCCGGCTACCGGCCAGTACCTTCAGACCGTCTACCTGCCCGCTGACGCCAAAACCCGGTAGTACAACAAAATTCGACACAACTTTACCTGCCACCTGGCGTTCCTGGGCGGTGCGCACGACAGAGCGCCCAATCGGGTGTTCGCTGGACTGCTCAACCGAGGCCGCCAGCCCCAGCAAGGCATCCGGCGTGAAACCATTCAGGGGCAGCACGGCCTGCACAACCGGCTTTCCGTAGGTCAGCGTGCCGGTCTTGTCGAAGGCGACCACGTCGACCTTGCCGACCTGCTCGATAGACGCCCCGGATTTAATCAGCATGCCGTACCTGGCGGCGTTGCCAATGGCCGCCACGACCGCCGTGGGGGTAGCCAGTACCAGGGCGCATGGGCACACCACCACCAGCACGGTGATCGAACGGGTGATGTCGCCGGTCAGCAGGTACACCAGCACGGCGATACCAAAGGTTACCGGCACCAGAGTGCGGGCGTATTGGTTGGCCAGCCGCTGCACCGGCGCCTGTGTTTTCTGGGCCTCTTTGACCAGTTTTACGATTTGGCCCAGGGTAGTATCTTTGCCCAGGCGGGTCACCAGGATTTCGAGCGCGCCTACCTCGTTCAAAGTGCCGGCGAAGACTTCGTCGTTGATGATCTTCTCGACCGGCATTGACTCGCCGGTAATGGCAGCCTGGTTGACCGATCCGTTCCCGGCTACCACGCGCCCATCCACGCCGATGCGTTCGCCGCTCTTCACCCGCACTTTGTCCCTGACCACCACCTGCTCGATCGGCAGGACCACTTCCTGGCCGTCTTTCAAGACCGTAACAGTTTGGGGGGCCAGCCGGGCCAGCTCGCGCAGGGCATTGTCGGCACGGGCGATGGTCAGGTTCTCCAGCCAGTCGCCGACGGCGAACATGAATACTACCAGGGCAGCGGCGCTGTATTCACCGACCAGGATGGCGGCGATGACCGCCACCGAGGCCATCAGGCCGGCGGTAATGTCGTGATGGAGGATGACGGCTTTGGAGGCCAGGATGAACAAGGGCATCCCGCCGATCACCGCCGAGGCCAGGTAAAACCAGCGCCCGGTTTGCGCGGCCTGCGGCCAGCCGCTCAGTGAAACGACCAGCCCGATCAATAAGAGACTGGCGTTGATGAAGGCGACAATGGTTTCCTTTGATAGCAGGAAACCGCGGTAACGGGCAAGCAAGCCCGGCCGGGCGGACCGGCTGGCAGGGGGTAGAATGGCGCTGGCCTGATTTTGCATTGGATAATCCTTTGTTTGGCGGTATCCCCTATCCCCCCATGGGGGATATTAATTGGATTATCCATCAGTTTGAAGTGATTGTCAAGCTATTCAAGTCTAAGCCGGTCAGTTACACTGCCCGGTTAGGGGACAGTCCCGCCAAAACTTGCCCCTTGAACTGGCTCATGTACAGGTTGTAGTAAAAGCCCTTGTGTGCCAGCAAGCTATCATGTGTGCCGGTCTCTATGATCTCGCCGTGATGGATCACCAACACCTGGTCGGCGTCCCGGATGGTGCTCAGGCGGTGAGCGATGACGAAGCTGGTACGGCCTTTCATCAGGTGCATCAGCGCTTCTTGCAGGTGTTTTTCGGTGCGCGTGTCCACGTTGCTGGTGGCCTCGTCGAGGATGAGAATATCCGGGTCGGCCAGGATGGCGCGGGCGATGGCCAGAAGCTGGCGCTGGCCCTGGCTGAGGTTGCTGCCGCGCTCGCTTAACACGGTCTGGTAGCCCTGCGGCAGGCGGCGGATGAAGGTGTCGGCATTGGCCAGCCTGGCGGCCTGGAATACTTCTTCATCGGTGGCTTCGAGGCGCCCATAGCGTATATTCTCGATCACCTGGGCGGCAAAAAGGAAGTTGTCTTGCAAGACCAGGGCCAGTTTGCGCCGCAGGTCATCTTTTTTGACCGCTCTTACATCCAGCCCGTCGACGCAAATCGACCCGCCGTCGACGTCGTAAAAACGGGTGAGCAGGTTGGCGATAGTGGTCTTACCTGCCCCCGTGGGCCCAACCAGGGCGATCATCTGCCCGGCTTCGGCGTGCAGGCTGACCTGTTTGAGCACCGGTACAGCCGGATCGTAACCAAAATCGACCTGGTCGAAGGTTACATTCCCACGTACGTGCTCTAAGGACCGGGCATTTACCGCGTCTGTCTCCGGTATTTCATCCATCAGGTTGAAGACGCGTTCGGCCCCGGCCAGCGCCGATTGGATGGAGGTGAATAAATTGGCGATCTGGTTGAGCGGAAAACCCAGCCGCCCGGCATAATTGACGAAAGAGGCGATCTCACCAACGGTAGCCATGCCCAGCACTGCCAGCCAGCCCCCGGCGCTGGCCACGATGGCCAGGCCCAGGTAGTTGACCATGGTCATCAACGGGCCCATGAAGCTGGCGTAGATACGGGCGCGCTGCGCCACTTTGCGCAAGCGCTGGTTGGCGACGGCAAAGCTGTCCAGCGTGGTTTGTTCGCGCACGAAGGCTTTCACCGTACGCTCGCCGGTGATGGTTTCCTCGATGATCCCATTCAGCGCCCCCAGGTTTTGCTGGGTCTCGCGGAAGCCCTGGCGCGTGCGTTTGGCGATGAAGCGCGTGAGCACGTAGGTCAGCGGCATGACGATCAAAGCCACGCCGGCCAGCAGGCGGTTGAGCACGAACATGATGATGATCACCCCCACCAACCCGAACAGGCTGGAGACCAACTGGCTGAAGCTGGAGGCGAGCACGTTGCTGACGTTATCCACGTCGTTGGTCAGGCGGCTCATCAGCTCGCCGTGAGAGCGCTGGTCGAAGAAGCGCAGCGGCAGGGTTTGCAGCCTGGCGAAAAGATCTCTGCGCATGTCGCGCACCGCCCGCTGGGCCACTCCGGCCATCAGGTAAGCCTGTAGCCAGGTGCCGGCGGCGGCGATCACGTACGAGGCGACCATCCACTCTAAAAGGTGCGCCAACCCGGCCAGGTCGTTTTTATTGATATAGCTATCGATGGCCAGTCCCATCAGGTATGGCCCCAACAGGTCGACCAGCGAGGTGATCACTACCAGCACGGCTGTACCCGCCAGCAGCCAGCGCTGGGGCTTCAGGTAACCCCCCAGGCGTAATAACGTGCCGCGCGGGTTCTTTGATTTTTCTGTTTCGTGCAGCATGCCCATCGGCCCGCCCGGACGGAACCCGAACGGTAGCGGCTGCTGTTTCTCAGGAGTGGCTTTGCTGTTTTCCGGTTTATTCATGGGCGGCCACCCCGTTTCCCAACTGCGAATCGTAGATTTCACGGTAAATTGGGCTGCTGGCCAGCAGTTGGCGGTGGGTGCCTTCGGCGACAATATGCCCGTCATCCAGAACGAGGATTTTATCAGCGGCCAGCACCGTACTGATGCGCTGGGCGATGACGAAAGCCGTGTTGCCCTGGTGCATGAGCTGGTCCAGGGCGGCCTGGATTTTGGTTTCAGTTTCCACGTCGACAGCGCTGGTGCTGTCGTCCAGGATCAGGATGGCCGGTTTGATCAGCAGGGCCCGGGCGATGGCGAGGCGTTGTTTTTGCCCGCCAGACAGGTTGACGCCGCGCTGGCCCACCTGTGTATCGTAGCCCTCCGGCAGACTCAGGATGAATTCATGCGCCTGGGCGGCTTTGGCTGCCACGAGAACCTCTGCTTCGCTGGCCTCGGGCCGGCCGTAGCAGATATTGTCACGGATCGTGCCGCTGAACAAGACCGTCTCTTGCAAAGCTATCCCGATCTTACGGCGCAGCGACTCCTGCTTGAGGTCGCGCACGTCCACGCCGTCCACGGTCACCCGCCCGGATGTGGGGTCGTAAAAACGCGGGATCAGGTGTACCAGGCTGGATTTTCCGGCGCCGGTGGTACCCAGCAAGGCGACGGTCTGCCCCGGCTCGGCGCAGAAGCTGACCCCTTTGAGCACCGGGTCGCAGCCTTCGCCTTTGTAGCTGAAGGCCACGTTTTCGAAGGTTACCCGGCCTTGTTTGGGCCGGTTGCCGCCGGCCGCCGCTTCACCTGACAGGGCTGAGCGCGCTCCGGGACGGTCCTGCACCTCGGGTTCTTTATCGATCACTTCCTGGATGCGTTTGGCCGAGGCTTCGGCACGCGCCAGTTGGATGACCATTGTACTGACCATCATCAGCGAGAAAAGGGTGGTCGTCAGATAGTTAACAAAGGCGATGATCTGCCCGATGTGCATATTGCCCTGGGTTACCTGGATGCCGCCAAACCATAATACGCTGACAATACCCACGTTCATGGTCAACATCATAAAGGCGGGCATCACCGCCACGGTGCGGGCGGCCTTCACCGACTGGTTGGTCAGGTTTTCGTTGGCGAGTTTGAAACGGGTCTCTTCGTGGCGGGCGCGCACGAAAGCTTTGACCACACGCACGCCGGCCAGGTTTTCCTGCATGACTTCATTCAGACCGTCCAGCCTTTCCTGGACCTGGGTGTACATGGGCGTGGCCCGGTTGATCACCCACAGCACGGCAGCCAGTTCGATGGGCATCAACACCAGCGGCAGGAAGGCCAGTTGCGGGCTGGTCACGATGGCCATTACCAGGCTGCCGATCAGCAAGAGCGGCGCCCGCACCAGCATACGCAGGATCATCAAAATGGCTTCCTGTACCTGGGTAACGTCGTTGGTCAGGCGGGTGATCAACTGCCCGGTGTCCAGTTCGTCCAGGTTGCCGAACGAAAAGGTCTGCACCTTGCGGAAGAGGAACTGGCGCAGGTCGGCGCCAAAACCTTGCACGGTCATTTCGGCAAATATACCGTTGCTCATCCCGCCCAGGGCGCCGATCACGGTCAGGCCCATCATCAGCAAGCCGGTCTGAAGGATCAGGTTCAGGTTCAATTTGGCGATGCCTTGGTCGACGATGGTCTGGATCAGGCGGGGCTGCATCAGGTTCATGGCCACTTCCAGGGTCATCAGCAGCGGCGCCAGGGCAATCCAGCGCCAGTAAGGTTTCAGAAAGCCGGTCAGTTTAGAGCCAGCCGTCATAGAGCCTCACCGTTGACGTTGACCAGGTTTTGGCGGATGCGCTGCAGAAAAGTGCGCAGCAGGAGACGTTCTTCATCATTAAAGCCGGCAAAGGTCTCGGCCTCCATCATGTCCCACACCGCCTGTACCTGCGCCTGGATGGCGCGCCCGGTTTCGGTCAGGTAGACGCGCGAGACGCGCTGGTCGCTGGTATCCGGGCGGCGTTGGACGAAGCCGGCCTTTTCCATGCGTTGAATCATTTTAGTGATGGTGGCAGGTGTGTTCTGCAGGCGTTCGGCCAGCTCGGTGTGGGTCAAGCCTTCTTGATCCCACAGGGCAAACAGGACGGGCGGCTGCCCCCGGTATAGACCGAGAGCTTCCAGCAGGGCATTGGCTCTGAAATGATGGTTATGGCAGATCTGCGCCAGTAAAAAATCGAGGGTATTCGGTTCATCCGATGGTTTCATTTTGCCTACTCAGGAGAATAATTTAGCCGGCTAATTATTAGCCGGCTAAATATAATCCTGTTTTTCGGAGGTGTCAAGGTTGGCTTGAGGCTGGATTCCTTGTGGTAGGTCCCCGGATTTGGGGGGTCATCACAGTAACTCCCAAAGAGCCTCTTTTCCGATAGAGGCTGGGGGCAATGGGTGTGTTTCAATTATTTGCAGTCTTAGAAGGCTCAAAGCGTCCCCGTCCAATC
>VFSW01001613.1_pt1 | contig 34377 bp, 39 predicted proteins | sample 5358111 | NCBI WGS metagenome assembly VFSW01 (sample SAMN11554181, study PRJNA540505) | mine drainage metagenome | isolation source: sediment from site ElyBrook_90M | place: USA: Ely Copper Mine, Vershire, VT | collected 2017
TTGAGGATCTTACAAGCTTGATAAAACTAAGCTATGGATTTGAAGAATCTCCATTTCCACTATTTGCATTTCTTGAAGATACAAAGTGGCTTGTAGGTGTGTTTATGAATTTTAACGAATCTGACGAAGCGTCATATTTTTGTCATGTGCAAATTGATTATGAACCCACGAAACCGTTCCTAAAGTATTCAAGCAAGGATGGTATTGAACCCTCTTTTGTCAGTGGTATAAACGAACATGGTTATTCATACCTTAAAGTAATAAAGCTAAAAGGTAAACATCCTCTAGTCAAACTATGATTGGTTTTAGAAGAAGAATAGAAAAAGCCTCATTAGGAAAGAGTAGGATAATACTTGCCAATGATCTGGACGATATCAGTGTTGACAGATTGGAAAAAAAAACAATCGCTAACATAAACAGACTAGGCGAACATATCTGTGCAATCAAACTCAATTTTCACGTGATACTGCCTTTGAGTGAGAAAAGTCTAACAAAAATAAATCGACTTGCTCACAGCAAAGGACTCCAAACAATTGCTGATATCAAACTAAACGATATAGGGAATACTAACGTGATTGCCATGCAGAGACTTTGGAGATGTGGATTTGATGCAGTCATCGCAAATCCAATAATGGGACTTGAAAATCTAAAAGATCTAGTCAAGGCAGCTCACAGTGATGGGCATGGTGTAATTACGCTTGTACATATGAGCCATCCTGGAGCAAAGCTAGGATATGGACTTGGCGTAAAGAATTCTAGGACGGGTAAAATGAAAAAAATTCATGACTTGTTTTTAAAATGGTCATGTATTTCAAATGTTGATGGGATAGTAGTAGGTGCAACAGTGCCCGACATCATATCTCGTACTGCCAAATCTGTCAGAGGCAGATGTGAAATTTATTCTCCAGGCGTAGGTACACAAGGAGGAGATGCAAGAAAAACGCTACAAGCGGGTTCTAGTTATCTAATAGTTGGAAGAACAATTCTAAATTCTAAAAACCAAATTTCAGAAGTAAAAAGACTTCAACAACTAAGTCTTGAATCATAATTCATTTACTTTTTTCAGCAAGCCCTGAGCCGTTTTATATGTTATTTTCTTCATTGCGTCATCAAATTTGAGCCATGTGAATCCAAGATGTTCATGTGATATTTCTACGTGTTCTGCCACTGTTTTTGCTAAAAAGAAAACAACTTCCTTGTGCACGAGTTCACCATCACGCTGATAATGATATTCGACCTTGTTCTCAAAACCTTCTACAAAACTCACATCTACTATGCCAGTTTCCTCTTTAATCTCTCGCAAGGTTGTCTGTCTGAAAGTCTCTCCTTTCTCTATATTTCCCTTGACAAAATCCCAGTGTCCAGATGGATAATTCAAAAGCAAATAGAGTTTACCTGACGGTGACTCACGATATAAAATTGCCCCGGCTGATCTCTCCTCAAGCATATGTGATGTAACTTTATGAAACTAGTATTTCTATTTTCTATTTGCCAAGTCTACGGCCCCTCTTCTGAAATGTCCTGATGGCTCGCATGAGATCAATTTTTCTAAATTCTGGCCAATAAACATCCATGAAAACAAGCTCACTATATGCACTTTGCCACAATAGAAATCCACTTAATCGTTTCTCTCCTGATGTCCTCAATATCATGTCAGGAGATGATTGTGGCAGATGTGATGTGTAAAGACACGATTCTATGACATCCTTGTCTATCTGATTTACATCAAGGGAACCATCCTTGATCTTGCTGGCAATCTTCTTTATGGCATCTACCATTTCATTTTGTCCTCCGTAAGCCACTGCTATGTTGAGATAATGATTATCGTAATCCTTTGTAACTGTTTCAAGCTTGTTCAGGATTTCTTTTAGAAAGTCCGGCAATAGTTCAATACGGCCTATTGCCTTCACCCGCATGCGGTTTTTATGAATTCGTGGATCGTTGTACAGTTTCTCTAATCTCTGGTTAATCAAATCATAAAGATGATCCAATTCTTCATCATTCCGGGTTAGATTTTCTGCTGACAGGACATACAGGGTGATTATCTTGATGTTTAGTTCCTCACACCAATCTAGAAGTTTTTCAACGGCATCTGCTCCTCTAAAATGACCATCGGTTTTCAAGATTAGGTTTCTTTTAGCCCATCTTCTATTACCGTCAAGTATTATTGCTATGTGTTTTGGAATATCTCCTGTCAGTATTTCCTTTTCAAGCTTTTTAGAATAAAGGGTGTAAAAACCGCCTAGCTGGAGAGTTATATCTTTTATTCCGATAGCACTTCTCCACCTTTCTTTCTTCTGTATTTGTGAAAAAGCAGTGATGCTGATATCAATATTACTGCCAAACCTAGGAGCAACGGAGGAATCAATGTGAAAGGACTCTCATCTCGTGTTATGACTGTATTGAATTGTACAATTATTGGATAGAGCGTTAGAAGCACGATTATTCTGAGTATGTCTGTAATTGATCTAATGCTTCCTCTAAACCAACTACTCAGTAACGATCCACCTAGTATGCAACCAATTCCCATCCAAAGAAATGGCAACATTCCGGACACAAACAAGCCTATGGTCTGTTTGTTCATTACCGTCTTGAGTATTTCATCTGGTTTGACAGCTGATATTTGCGGGCTGATAGCACTAACACCAGCTGTTATGGATGCTAAAACAAAAAGGATTCCTGCTACAAGCGTAAATACTCTTATGAATCCGGCAGGCGTTGGTTTTGTCCAATGTGACCATGCCCTATCAATATCAAATGCTCTTATGAGAAATGCGCCTCCAAGAATGCTTACCATTACTGCAAAAATTTCTTTTGTAAGTCCAAGTACTGTTGCAATTCCACCAATCACTAGCAGAATACCAGGAACTCCCAAAAAGAATTTTGAATACTTTGAATCAAAAGCAATAGCTTTTAGATATCTTCCAAATACTGCATAAGAATATTCTACACTTCTGCTAACTCTCATAACAACCCGTTTGACTGATACCACGGGCAAAACATTTTGAATTATTGGAATTACACTTTCATCATCTTCCCCATCTGATACAATCACTGCACCGTTAGCCGAAAATACTTCTACTATGGTTCTCACTTGCGAAATAATTTTCTCATCTCCTTGTACTCCTTTATTTTCCGTTCCAGAAACTATTACTACTTCCGCTTGGTATCCCTTGCTTACCAAATCTTCAAAAGTCTTAACAGCGGCAAAGATTGAATTTGAATCCGCGTCTTCTGGATCTTCAAGTGCAAGTCGCTGTGCTGCTTCAAGACAAGCATTTCGTCCTACTATTGGTGTGTTAACTCCTGCTTTGCTGCCTATGTCATCGTCTCTATCAACACAGATCACCAGTAATCTACTGGTTTTTGTCTCTGTGCTGCCTTTTCGTAAGCTGGTCTCCTTGGTTGACATGATACAGGATAAAAATAATATTTCCTATTAATTAATCTAATTTCTACCAAATATTATCAAAACTAGGGAAAATTTTGATACTCTCAAGGGGCGGTTTCAATAATGTTTAGGGGCTTGTCTCATTGGACTTTACAATAAATGAATTGGTATCATTTCGCAATGAATTTATCTTCAACATCTCATCTGATAAATCGTTATGGGAAGCATTGTCCTTTATCTTATTGGCTAGATCTATAGTCTCTGTAAGGTAATCGTTGTACTTTTTTAATGCCTCATCATAGTTGAGGTAGCTCTCTCTCCACTCTGGAGGCGGGTTACTTTCTATGATCTCAGTTATAAGAGACGTGGTCTGCGATGACGATACCTGTGCTCTGGCTATAAAGTCATTGGGCGTAATAGTGTTGTTTAACAAGCCAGTTAGATCTGAATCCATGTCAGCCATTATCGCCAAATGTCGCTCTTTTACACTTTCAATCTCATTTCCATAATTTGATACAACAAAAGTCATGCCTCTATTTTGTGGCAATATCCATATGACAGAACTTGCGGCCGTTATGGCACCAAATACTATGATTGTGATGACAATACCTTTTTTGGTCGCCATTTAGTTGACTCTTTTTATGATGTTTAAAAGTATAACTCGGGTAAAACAATTTGATGATTCAATTAGTCAATCTGTTAATTTCTTCAAGTTGGATCATTTCAATCTAAGAAATATCAAAAAAGTGCAATTATTTGTATAATTTCTTTATGTATGCCCTGAGAAGGACATTGTAAAAATTCAACAGCCTCTAGTGTATAGTGAAATAATTTTTACAGCGCCTTGCTATATACAACTTCTTTCGTAAGAACGTGAAATGACTCAAGCATACTGTGTAAAATGCAGGAAGAAAGTCGAAATCGCAAATCCAAAAGAAGTTAAGCTAAAGAATGGACGACCTGCGGTAAAGGGAACCTGCCCAAAGTGTGGCACTAACGTCTTTCGAATAGGAAAGCCTTAGGGGACCACTTTTTTCTTTTTTGAAGTAAATCCATATAGGTAACACCATCTTGAACAATGCAGTTGACAAAGAACGAATATGAAAAACTACTCAAGAAAGTACAAGATAAGGTATCTGAGAACAGGAAAGATTCTACATCTAGATTCGAACTTCCAAAAGTAGATATCATGTGGCAAGGAAATAGGACATTCTTTCGTAACTTTTCAGAATTCCCAAAGGCCTTGCGTAGAGAGCCTGAAAAAATACTCCAGTATCTGTCTAAAGAATTTGCTACTCCTGCTCAATTTGCGGGAGACAAAGCTGTGTTTGTAGGTAAAAAGGAACCTCAAGAGTTTACATCACTTCTGACCATATATGTCAAGGAATATGTAGAATGTCCAACATGTAAGAGCCCTGACACCAGAGTAGAAAAATCTAATCGCGTCCATTTTCTTATATGTGAGGCATGCGGTGCCAAATCGTCTCTAAAGGGTCAATATGCATAATGGCATTTGCGGCAAAAGTTGTAAATTATCAACGTAGCAGAATGTTAAATATATGTGATATTGATCTGGTTGGAAGAACACTCGTTGAATCAGATCTCAAAATGAACATAACACAAAGCTATTTTGCTGAAAGAATTGTAGAAGAAAAGGAAGCAGAACAACTATTGAGAAATTCTTCTATCATTAACATGGCAGGTGAAAAAATAATTGCGCTATCTGTAAAAATTGGGATAGGATCATCAAAAGGAATTAAAAATATTGGTGGTGTACCATTACTTTTAGTTTTTAAATTTTGAGAATACAACAGTTATATACGTACTGAGCAGATCGAAGACTGAGAATTTTGGGAAAGCGTAAGGTATTAAACGAAAGTGAATTGAAGGAAATGAAAATACCTGAAGAGGGAGAAATGCTTGGCAGAGTTATCAAACTGTTAGGCAGCGATCATGTGTTGGTACGATGCACTGATGATAAGACAAGAATGGGAAGAATTCGTGGCAAATTGAAACGAAAAATATGGATTCGTGATAATGATATTGTTGTTATAGCACCTTGGGATTTCAAAGCAGATGATAGGGGAGACATAACATGGAGATATACATTATCACAGGTAGATTGGTTAAAGGAGAACGGTTACTTGGCAAAAGATTTCTGATAGGCAATAGATTTTACCAAGTCTGTTTAATTCAAAATGTTGATAGATGAACTTGAAAAAAAATTGGCTAAAAGGATCGATGGTATACTTTTAGAAAAAGAAAGAGAACGAAAATCCGAGAAAGACGGATTTGACAAGAACAAAGTTCTAGATGATGTTTTTGATAAATCAACAATAATGACTCTTTCAGGGTTAAAAAACTCTGGAATGATTTCTTACGTGAATGGTGTTATAGGTTCAGGCAAAGAATCAAAAACTTATTGGGCTGTTGAACCGTCTGGACTGGATTTGGCATTGAAGATATATCTTGTAACAACTTCAAATTTCAAAAAGAGACATCCATACTTATTGGGAGATCCTAGATTTACAAAAATAAGGAAAGGTACTAGACACTTGGTTGAGCTTTGGGCACAAAAAGAATTTGGGAACCTAAATCGATGCTTCAAGATGGGATTACCATGCGTGAAGCCTATAACCGTGATAAAAAACGTACTTGTGATGGAATTTGTAGGCAAGAATGGTGTACCGGAACCTACCTTGGTTGAGACCGAAGTTGATTACAACGATTATGAAAGCACGATATCTATCATTGATGATCTATATAATAAAGCAAAGGTAGTGCACGCTGACTTTTCTGAATATAATATCTTTAAGACAGAAAAAGGACTGTTAGTTTTTGATCTCGGTTCGGCTGTGGATGCAAAGCACCTAAATGCGATCAAATTTCTTGAAAGAGACATTAAAAATATAACTAAATTCTTTGTGAAAAGGGGATTGACGGTCGCAAATCCATCTGATATAGTAAAGAGGATAATGAAATGATTTTTGAAAAAACCATCCTAATTCCTCTTGAAAGGGTAGGTGCTTTAATAGGTAAATCTGGGAAGGTAAAGGCCAAGATAGAAAAAATATGTTCTATTTCTTTATCAATTGACAGTCAAACAGGAGAGATAATCGTTAGAGGATCTGGCGATGTCGAAAATGTAATGCCCTTTAAAGCGGAAGAGATTGTATTGGCAATAGGAAGGGGATTTTCTCCTGATAAAGCCATGAGACTTCTTGAAGGCGAAAACTCATTACATATAATTGATTTACGAGAATTTGTGGGAAAATCAACGGCACAAGTTGAACGGGTGAAGAGCAGAATAATAGGTGAAGGCGGTAGAGTCAGAAAAAATATTGAAGATCTGAGTGGTGCCATCATCTCTGTCTATGGCCGCACGGTTGCGATAATAGGAGAGGGTGAACAGTTAAGATCTGCCGTCCAAGCTATCACATCTCTTTCAAATGGTAGTACTCATGGGAAGGTTTACAATGATCTCCAAGATTCAAGGAGAAGACAAAAAATGGAAAAATTACAACTCTGGGAGGGTGAAAACATCTTTGAGTAAGGAAACCTTCAGTCAAATTTCACCCAGTGAATTTTTCTACAGGAATAGAGATCTTGCAGGTTTTAGCAATCCCACCAGATCATTGTATACATCAGTAAGAGAATTTGTAGAAAACGCGCTTGATGCATGTGATCAAAAGAAAGTACTACCTGATATTCATCTGTCAATAAAAGCAGTAGATTCTGAACAATCAGACCCGAAACACTATGTCTTAACAGTCAAAGATAACGGTCCAGGTATTGAATCAAAACATGTACCGCATGCATTTGGTACTGTTCTTTATGGTTCAAAATTTGGACTCAAGCAGGCAAGGGGAATGTTTGGTCTTGGTGCCACTATGGCCATACTGTATGGTCAGATAACTACAAACAAGCCAGTTACCGTGAAAAGCTGTGCTGACGAAAAAACGATTGACGAATTTGTCATGTTACTTGATATCCAGAAAAATAAACCTGTAATTTTAAAACACACCACAAAGGACGCGTCAAGGACAGGACTCTCTGTCAGCATTGTGCTTGAAGGTGACTATTCAAAAGCAGGATCAAAAATACGCGATTATGTTTCTCAAACATCGCTTATCACCCCTTATGCTTCCATGACATTTGAAGACCCAACTGGTGAAAAATTCCATTATCCCAGAATTGTAAAGGAAATGCCGCCTCCGCCCACAATAATAAAACCACATCCACATGGCGTAGATGTTGAAACAATAAGGAGGATGATAGTAGACACTCATTATCAGATCCCGGCAGTTGACAATAAAATGATAGAGAAAATAAAGAAGGAATTGGGTCTACAAAAGAAAAGTCTTACAACTGAAGATATGCTTGAAAGAGCTCAGAAGCGCTGGGCAGATCTGTCTAGACCAGTAAGAACAATAATTGCGGTCATGTCATTTCTAAACGTAGATTTTGATGGATTACAAAAAATAAGAATTGATGATATTGATGTTGCTAACAAAAAAATCACTTATTGGGATTTTGGTGAGTCGCAATCTCATGCAATAGAGATCGATCCGGAAAGTCCATACTATAAACAACTTGCAAATACAATTCAGGGTGACACTTTACTAGCATTCTTAACTAAACGATTCCAAAGAGTAGGTCCAACCACTGCAGAAAAATTCTGTGAGTTTGCAAAATTAAAACCCGAAAGAAGGATAGGCAGTATGACAAATGAGGAATTGGTCCGCTTATCTGACGCACTACAAAAATTTGATGATTTTATGGCTCCTGATCCAAGTTGTCTAGCACCCTTGGGAGAAGAACCTCTTTCTAAAGGCATCATGAAATTCTTCAACCCTGAATTTGCTTCTGTAATGCAGCGTAACGCATCTGCATATTCTGGATTTCCATTTGTAGTGGAGATGGGTATTGCATACGGAGGGGATATTCCGGCAACTGGGCTTAAAGTATACAGATTTGCTAACAGGATTCCTTTGCTCTATGATGAAGGAAGTGATGTTGTACTAAAGATTGTTAACGAGATGGATTGGAGCAGGTATAAAGTAAAAGGAGATCCACCTCTTGTAATAGTCTCTCATATCTGTTCTACTAGAATTCCGTATAAAACTGTGGGAAAAGAGAATGTTGCTGACAGGCCAGAACTTGAGCGCGAACTAAAAAATGCATTACAATATTTGGCAAGAAAGCTTGCCGTTCACATGTCAAGACAGGGAGCCGCAGACATGGAAAAGAAAAGAGCGAATCTTTATGCAAAATATGTTCCGCTAATATCTCAATTTTCTACGGAACTATCTGGGAAGAAAAAGGAACCCAATTATAAGCAACTAATAAAGATGGGAAGTGAAATTGAAGAGCAAATCTAACCAGAGAACAGCAGAGGCAAAAAAAGAAAAACTTCTTTCCCTCTTACAAAAACATGGTCTTAACATATATGATAATCTTGATCAAGGAAAATTTCCACAGTTTATCATTCCAAGTAGATCTGTAAACAACATTGTTTATGATAAAAAACTAAGACAGTATATTCTAGGTAATGCAAGTGCAGTTAGGAGCTCAAGAAACATGTCACAGCTTCGTTCTTACACACAGCTTGCATGGCTTGCATTTTTTGTTAATAGGTTGGTACGGGAAGGTAAATCATCTACATTGAGAGATATCTACTATTCGTCTCAGGCATTTAGTATTGATTTTGAAGACCAACCAGAATCAGATAATATAATAGTGGACTTGGAAGCTGTTACCCTAAGTCCTCGTGAAGAATTTCACATCTTCCCTGAGGAGAGAAGTAGTGTCTTTGGAGATCTGACTATTGAATATACAGTACCAGGTTACGAAGGAAAAAGAATGAATCTTTCTGATCATCCCGATGGATATCTGATAGGCCCAAGTCTTAGTAGTGCGGAGTTGGTGGATACTAGTGCAGAACTAGTCATAGCAATTGAGAAGGGTGGTCTTTTCACAAGATTTGTAGAAGAAAAGGTGCACAAAAAATTCAAGTCAATTATAGTGGATACTGCAGGTCAGGCACCGCGTTCTACAAGAAACCTTTTGAGAAGGCTGAATCAAGAATTGGGACTGCCTGTAGTAATTCTGGCTGATGGTGACGTATATGGCGAACACATTGCCATGGTTATAAAATCTGGATCAGCTAATGCCGCTCATTTACGTGAACTCACAGTTCCAGATGCTAAATGGCTTGGGGTGTGGGCTACTGACATTGAAAAATACAAACTTCCTACGATTCCAATGACCGAGTCTGACATTAAAAGAATATATGATTTGCAAAAGGACCCAAGATATCAGGAAGGAAACTGGAAGAAGCAATTAGAAGTCTTTCTAAAACTTAAGAGAAAAGCGGAATTAGAAGCATTCTCAAAATACGGTCTGACAAATATTACAGACAAATATCTTCCAGCAAAACTAGAAGAATCAAAGAGCTTCTAGTTTCTTTATTCTTAGCGTAAGAACACCATTTCTGTATTTGAAATCATGTATGCCCATATCTGGGGTTGTTTCAATTGATACTTCCTTTGAAAAGTGACCTGAACCTCGTACGTATAAGACTCCATTAATTAATCTCACAGTCACCTGTTCTTCTGGACCTGGCACCTCTGCCACAAATACAATTTCGTTATCCCCTTTGATTAGATCATACACCCAGTTCTTTGTCTCTGATTCTTTGGGAACGTATTGTGTCTGATTGTCTTTTGTCATTTTCTTGAGTACTCTTACCCAATAAATCATGATTGCGGAAGTTATTCCAATCAAAATGAAGCTAACATATCCTGCATCGTTTCTTAATGATAATACGTACACAATTCCCAAGAATAGCAAAACCATGAGAGGTATTATGAAATCAAACGATTTATCATTAGAATATCGGCTCTTGTAACTAGTCAATATGTTCTGTATCAACAACCATCCATCCAAATATAAACACTCGGTGATTTTGCAATATGGTTATAATTCCTGCTCTCTGCAGACATGCTCTTAATTATCAATTGAGGGTTTTGAGGTGCCCCATCTCTTGAAAAGATCGTGCTCTATGTCGAATTGGTCAAGGCACTTTCCAACCACATGATTTATCAAGTCATCCACATTTTTGGGTTTGTTGTAGAATCCTGGCATTGCTGGCAGAATGGTTATTCCTGCTCTTGCGAGTTTTAACATATTTTCAAGATGAATACTAGTCAATGGCGTTTCCCTTGGAACAATTACCATCTTGCGGGATTCTTTTATAGTGACACCTGCAGCACGTGCAACAAGAGTTTCTTCATAGCCATTAGCTATACTTGAAAGCGTCTTCATACTGCAAGGTATTATGATCATTCCATCGGTTTTATACGTGCCACTTGAAACACTTGAAGCCATGTTGGAATCTTCAGAATAGTGGCCTGCTAACGATTTGACATAGTTCAAGTCAAAATCTGTTTCCAACGTCAAACACTTTTTAGCCCACTCGGTCATTATGAGATGGATATCAATATTGTAACGCTTCAGTACCTCTAGCATTCTTATTCCATAAACAATGCCTGAACTACCTGTCATGCCTATTACTAGTCTCATGATGGAACTGCCAGTCTTCGTTATTTAATTTCATAGTTTTGGACATCTTTAATTATGACAAAAATTGTCTCAGCACTTGTGAGTGTAAATATGGATGATGTTGAAGAAAAACTTGTTTCAGAACTCAGGCTATCTCAAATACAAGCCAAAGTTTTTGTCTTAGTTGTAAAGGAAGGAAAAAAATCAGCGCAGGACATTGCACAAAGTCTTGGCATATCAGATTCGAAAGCATCTGAAGCGACAAAAAATCTTGTTGATCTGGGTGGATTTATTGATATTACAAAGACAGAATTTGAATCCATGCATCCAAGATTCGCTGTAGTTAACATGTATAGAAGAATGTGTTTGAGAGAAAATATTCCTTTTAAAAAGAATTTATTGGTTGATAACATATCGATTGTTTTAGAAAAACCATATGATGATGCAAGAACTAAATAGAACCCAATATTGAAAAGGAACAACAATGTCTGGAGAACAAGACTCCTGTAAACATGAGATAGTTTACTTTGGAGTTACTAACATAAACTATGAAAAGCGAACTATTGGTTCTGTAGACATCTGGCGTTGTGTAAAGTGCAAGAAAATATTTTGTGAAGAAAAACAACTTGGAATCGAAAGTATTGTTGATTATGTTGGAATGCCAAGAATATCTTCAGATCAGAAATGGGCTGTTCTTCTATGTAATCTGAAAAAACACAAGGATAAATGGAAGCTTGTTAAGATAAAACAAGACGATGAAATCCAACATGAATGCTTGGAAGAAAAAATCATCACACTGAAAGTCAAGGACTTTAAAATAGAAGATGATAAACATTGGAACTTTTTAATTGAAAACTCTGTAAATAAGGCTGTAGAGATATAGAGTACGGCATGAATCTTGAGGTTCATATAAAAAATGTACGTGGCAGTCAAATGGCAGCCAAAATAACAGGTATTTTTATCGTAGATAGTCATTCCTTCAAGTTTAACGCCATTGCATTTGGAAGGATAGGGGGCCATAATATTGGAGCTAAAATTTCAAAATCTGTCCAAAAAGAGTTGGTAAAACTTGGTTATAATGTGGATGAAGTGATAGGTGATCTACAACAAAAGCTAGTTCATGGAGATATCTCTCTACCTGAAGGACTCAAAAAAGAGTCATTTGCAGACGGTTAAAATTCTGCTTCTTCGAGTGCTTTTGCACAAGCACAATTCCTTTGGTCAGGGATCAAATTAAGAAGAATTCCAAGCAGATTCTTTGTACTCTGAACATTTTTTGACAATGTTTCTAAAACCTCTTTAGCAGTTACTGGTTTATCGGCCCATACATCATAATCTGTAACTGTAGAAACTGAAGCATAGCACATTTGCGCCTCTCTTGCAAGCTGGCATTCTGGAACTAGAGTCATTCCTATTATGTCTGCCCCTATGACATTCTTGTAGAACTTGGATTCTGCTCTTGTAGAAAATCTAGGTCCATCTATGCAAACATAGGTTGCATCCTTGTGCAAGTGCAAATCCATCTTTTCTGCAGCATTGTATATGGAGGCCTGAAGCTCGGGGCAAAAGGGGTCAGCTACTGATATGTGCACCACCTTATCATCTTCAAAAAAAGTATACTTTCTTGATTTTGTAAAATCAATAAACTGGTTAGGAATTACAATATCTCTTGGTTTTAATTTTTCTTGTAGGCTGCCAACAGCTGACGGTGCTATTATTCGTGTAATGCCCATCTCTTTAAAGGCCCAAATATTTGCCCTAAAGTTTATCTGATGGGGGGGAATAGTGTGTTTTTTTCCATGTCTGGGCATAAAAGCAACTCTCCTACCTTTGTAAATTCCAACGGTTATCAAGTCAGAAGTCCTTCCAAATGGTGTTTCTATTGTGATCTCTTTGCTCTCACTTAGTAATCCTGAGTCATAAATTCCAGTACCTCCAAATATTCCAATCTCTGCTTGTTCTGTCAATATTTCACCAGTGATTCATATCGATAATTCTTAATTGCTTTGAATCCTTTCAAGTCTGTTAATTCTATAATGAATGCAAAACCCGTAATAACTCCGCCCAACTTTTCAACCAGTTTTGCAGCAGTCTTTGCTGTACCGCCAGTTGCAAGTAAATCATCACATATGAAAACCTTTTCGCCTTTTTTAATTGCGCTACTTTGAATTTCCATTGTAGCTGTGCCGTATTCTATATTGTATGCAAGTTTATGTGTGGAGCCTGGTAGTTTTCCTTGTTTTCTTACCATTACCATGCCCTTGTTGTATTTGAGAGCTAGTGCGCAGGCTAGTGGAAAGCCCCTTGATTCTATGCCGACAAAAATATCTACCTCGTTAGGATGAATGCGTTTTGAGAATTCATCTACTACCAGTGAAAATGCAGCTGGATCTCTTAAAAGTGGACTAATATCTCTAAATAAAATGCCTTTTTTTGGAAAATCGGGTATCTCTGCAATTTTTTCTTTTAGATTCATAAATGGTTCACAAGCTGGTGGATGTAAAAAATATTTCTTAATTTAGAGTTTATTGAATTGTTATGGGTGTAGTTATTTTACCAGCTACTGATTTTACCTCTATCGTATAAGTTCCAGCGCTAAAAGATGTTGGAACGAGCCATTCTGTACTATAGTCTCCGCGATTCGTTGACTGAATATTTAAAGTACCAAGAGTTGAATTACCTGCTCCAAGTATGTTGATAATCACACCAACCTCATGACCTACTCCACTTCCTGAGATCTGGACGAGTTCTCCATTGGAATAGATTGGGGGGTTTTTATCTAATTGTAAGGTCATTAGAGTCTGGGATCTTACATTGATATCCAAACTTTTATGATCTATGCCACTTGTAGCATCCAACCTCCAGGTGCCAGAAGCTCCATCATTGGGTATTCTAAAATCAAATGCTGAAAAAATACCTACCTTGTCTACAAATGTTTGTTCAGATTTTATCTGTTGGCCACTTGGATCTGTTAAAGTAAGCTGTATGATACAATCTGGGTTAGCATTTCCGAAAATGAGCATGCCGTCTCCTGGGAAGTATGTGTTTTTCACAGTCCTAATTGATATCTGTCCACAACCAGTTTGAAGTCCTACTGAAAAGTTGTCTACCACCTTGTCATTTCCTCTGGTGATAACTGCAGCGTATATTCCTGGGGTGTAAGATGTTAAATTAAATGAATATGTGGCAAAACCGTTTGATCCTACTGGAATGGTATCAGAAAACTTTTCTTGATCAGAAGGATCTACAATTACAAGATTCAATGTTGAAGTAGGGGGTGCTGAAATACTGAGTACTGGTTTATCGGTAATTTGGTAATTTAATTTATCCAAAGTTGCAATCAGATGTGCTACTGGGTTCACACCAACTCCAATATAGAGAGAAACTGAATCGCTTCCTTGTGATGCGGTGATAACGTAGGTACCTGTAATGGCAGCATTATCTATTTGGTATGATGTTGTTATGTTTCCATTAGAGGTAACATTGACATCTTTTGCGTAGACTTGATTTCCGGTTGGATCTGTTATTGTGATGGATACAGGCTGGTTGGATATTGCGGTACCATTTATTATTATGGTTTGTCCAGGATCGTATCTTTGTTGTGATGTTGATATTGAGATTTGATGAGTACTCACTACGGTATAATCTTTAGTGACCTGTCTTTGCCCGTCAGAAACTTCGACTGTATACTTCCCAAATGGTCTGTCGTTAGGAATTGTCTGTGAAATTGCATAGTTTCCGTTTTTGTCAGCAGTTGCTGTAAATGTTGTTATACTTGTTCCAGTTGAATCCAATATGGAGATTGTTATAGTGCTACCCGGATCAGTTGTTCCATTAATTACCCCTATATCGCCTTGATGCAAAACAGGATCAACATTTACAGTTAATGGAATTACTCGGTTGGTTATTGCGCGGGAAGGAGGTTCTTGTTCTATGGTTGTGGTGAATGTCTTTTGATTGTTTGTTTGGTCCTTTAAAATAAAATCCACACTTCCAGGTTGTTGATTCTGAGGAATTGTTGTGGTAATGACAAAGTTTCCATCACTACCGGATGAAAAGGTGTCTATTTTTTGACTTCCTATATACAAATCAAGAGGTGTTGACGACGCAAAGCTCTGTCCAACAACACGCACATCAAAACCAGGTGCTGGTGTTGAAGGTATGATTCTGAAACTTGATGTTCCTAATATTCCGGGGTTTATGGGAGGTGGGGGTGGTGACTGGTTTGTATTTTGTGACTGACCTGTATTTTGTGATTGACCTGTATTTTGTGACTGGTTTGTTGGTATTATTGGGACTCCAATTTCTCCAGTACTTATTTGATTATTATTTAAATCAAACGCACTCCATACAAGATCTGGGGTCAACTGGTCTGTACTGATTGTGATTGTTATCGAGTCACCTGGTTTGACTGGATTTGAAGCAAGAAACGCTATGGTATCAGCTGATGTTTTTTTTCCAATCCATCCATTTTCTAATGTAAAAGATTTGAAATTTCCATTTTTAATCTGTAAAGTAAGAGATGAAATGTCAAAAGTATTTGAAGGACTATTGGTAATCTGGAGTTGAGTATTACCTCCGGGGGTATTTGTTGAGGTTACTGTAACCAAGCTAGATGACGCATGCACAACAGGTATGAGACCACTAAACGTGCTACTAATGATAAAAACGATAAGGATAATGGATTTTAATAACACTTTTCTCAATGAAAGAACAACCAACCTATAAATTAAATCTTAATGATGAATCATTCTTTCTAGGTTGTTTCTATCTGAGTATGATTTATGCGTAAAGCAAATATTTTAAAAAATAGCTAAATTACTCTTATCGTGAATAGGGCAGACTTGCTGGTGAACCTAAGTTTTGATTCTGTCTTATACGCTCAGCTATTAATCTATATAATGTCCTAAACTGATCTTTGGTTTTATCGGTCAAAAAGTCAGTTTCACCAACGGCGATTTTTTCACAGATATATCTGCATATTTCTTCTCTATCAAATTTCTCCCATCCTAGAGATTGATTTTCCTTCCAAATCTCATTTAGATTGTCTATTATGCTTCTTTTTCCCTTAGACAAGACAATTTCCTTAGTTAGAGCTTTGTATCCCTCTTTTCTTAGCTTCACTTCGTATGTTTGATTCACGGCATACAAATAATCTTCATCCATTATCAAATCTTCCAAGAATTGTTTTGCTTGTCCGCCAAGCTCAAAGAATATCATCTGCACCTTTTTGAATTGATTCGATTCAAGCTGAGATGAGATCAGACCAGATTCATCTGTGTTGTCAAGCAATACAAATACGTCATATCCATGATTTCTATAAAATATGGCCAAAGACATGACCGAGTTTTTACTATAAGCTGGAACTATGTTCAAAGGATTCATGGATAGATTTGGATCTTTGAGGAATTTGTCAAATGCATTTAGATACATGCAATCTGACATCGTTTCAACAATAATTACTGGTCTTGAATTAAATCCAATTTGTCTATCAACAATGGATTCTATCAGTCCTCTTGAAAGACCGTATAATATGGGAATTAGTGTCTGATCATCCGCATTCCAATAGTCATAGTAAATATGACTTAGGTGTTTTCTCTTATCAAGCTCGACCACCAAAAGATTCCCGGGGGTGTAATCAAATATCATAAACGGTGAATGGGTGGCATATAGTATCTGATTGGATCCGGCAAGACCTTTGAGAAGATCAGATATGCCCCTTTGTTGTGCGGGATGTAAGTTTCTTGCTGGTTCGTCAAGCAATAATATAGCTTCTTTTAGTTCAGCTTTTTGAGTTTCTGCTGCAAAGTTTACTATAAAAGAAAATGTCCACTTGAATCCTTCGGCTCTTCTATTCAAAAGACCTGTATTGGTGACAGTTCCATCTTTGTGAACATCAGATATCACAACACTCAAAATATTTCCTGGATTCCACCTTAGCTCTACATGAATGGGATCTCCCTTCCATGCAGGATTTAGTCTATCACTAAGCTTTCTGCTTGAATTGTGAAGGAGCTTTATCAGTCGTGAAGGGCTATTTTGAGCCTCTTCAAGTTTTTCTGCATCAAGCTCTGCTAAGTAAAACAAATTCTGAACAGTTTCTACTTTGTCAAATTCTTCGACATACTCTAATCCTTTGGCTCTGATTCCCTTTGTTTCTCTCACAAACTCTTCAAGGTCTATGTTTCCAAGTATCTTCTTATAATCAGAAAAATAGACGAATCTTGGATGTAATTTATCTTCAATAAAATTCTCCAAGGCAGATCTCTCAGTTGTTCCTATCAGCATATTATCAAATATGTATTCCAAATCTTGATGGATCTTTTTCCACTCTGATATTATCTGTGGATCTTCCGAGGCAAGCAAGTAGATATTGTTGTTAAACTCTGACATCATATTCATGAAACTATCTCTTGTCCTTGGCGGTGGTGCTACCAGAAATTTTGTATCAATACGTATTCGAACAGGATTCGGCATGGAATTGACAAAATCCTGGATCCTATCTACGAAATTCTCCCATGAATTAAGTCGCTTGCTTGCCTCTCCACTTATCTTGACCTCTCCAAAGTCATACTGAACACGTGGGCTCTTGTTTGTCCTGTAAATCTTAACTTTTCTTATATCTTGTAGATTTGGGAATTTTTCTCTGATTAGTGCAGTCTCTTTTTCATTCAGATCAAAATCTCCTTCAGCAAGCTTAACTTCAGATTTTAATTCCTCTGTCATCTCATCACAGAGATCTAACTCTGAAACCTTCTGATCTTTGTTTAGTAGAGTAAGAGCTTCAAGTATTGTTGTCTTACCACTCTCATTTCTTCCCACAAATGCAGCCAAATCTCCAACTTTGATCTCGCCAGAATCATGAATGCAACGATAAGATTTAACTCTAAATTTCCTAAGTCGCATCTAGCGACTATTGTCCAGTCTGTGATTTAACTTATTCGTCAAAATTATCATGAGAATTCGTTTTCCGACCAAATAGATATAAGGGAAATTCAAGTGGTTAGATTACAAAATGGCTGCAAGGAAAATAGTTTATGTTGTTTTTGTACTGCCTGTAGTAATTTCAGTAATGCTTGGTGGATTTGTTTTGTCAAACGTTTTGGCACAACCTGACAGACAGCTAAACATGTGGCAGTTTAACTTTGTGACACCTTCTACTCAAGAGGGCAGCAAAGATATTACAATAGTGAATCTTTTGAATTCGTATCAACTATCTTCTCCATTAAACTTCACTGTAAGAGTAAACGATACTTCTTTTGATTGTGGTGACCTGTACATGACAATTTATAATATGCAGACATCGCCAAAACAAGTCGTAGCTCAGAATGCATACTTTTCACAGTGTTTTGTAGCAACTAATTCTACACTTCCATTGCATGATGTGTTTTCTCCAGATATCAATAGTACTGGTACCTATCAGATTGTGGCAGATATGAAGGACAAGTCATATAAAAATGACATAAATGTGACTGCCACATTTAATGTTCAATAATTGAATCATATGTTATTATATTGCAATCATCCAAGTATTAATGAGGCATAACGTTATTGTTATTGATATAATCATGGCTAAGAAAGAAAAAAAATCAAAGAAAACTGAAGCGAAGATAGTGGATGCAAAGAGGATGGATGCGAAGAAAGAAGTAAAGATAATGCCTACTAAGACAGATAAAAAGAAGATTTCCGAGATAAAGAAAAAACAAGCGGAACCTACTGAAGAGGAACTTGAGGAAATTGATGAAAAAGAGATCGAAAACTTTGAGATTGAAGGATTGGACATGGAGAAACTCAAAACGACAGTACTTGGTCATGTTGCAAAACGTGGTGATGATGGTATGTTTCAAAGCGAATTATGGAAAAAGCTCAAGCTTTCAAGCAGAGATGGCTCCAGACTTGCTCTGAAACTTGAAAGACAGCACCTGATCAAAAGAGAAAAGATTTTAGAAGATGGACGGTGGACATACAAACTTAAGATTGCTCATACCCCTGTCGGTACCTTATCAATAGAATCCGCACCATGTCTTATCTGTCCTGTGGAACAAAAGTGTACGCTAGAAGGTGAAGTAAGCCCGCGAACATGCCCCCTTATAGAACAATGGGTTTTTACCGAATTTGTAAATTCTAAAAAGACCAAGAAATGAAACTAATCGACGCACGGCGTGATTTGTATCGAAGATTGGCTCATCAAGAGGGGTATAGGAGTAGAGCTGCATACAAACTTAAGGAGTTAAACCTCTCTTACAGAATAATAGGGCCCGGATTTTACGTTCTGGATTTGGGATGCTCTCCAGGAGGGTGGACTCAGGTAGCTCTTGAATTGGCAGGAAATAGGGGGAAAGTTATGGGAATTGACAAATCATTTGTTGAAGAAATTCCAAATGCTCACATAATACGCGGTGATATTGAAGATGAGTCAATTGTGGAATCTGTCTTTGACTATTTTGGTACAAAAATAAATGCCGTAATATGCGATATTTCTCCACAGATTACTGGTACGTGGTCTATGGATCATGGTCGTCAAATATCTCTGAATTATTCAGCAAGTAAAATAATGGATCATGTTCTTGCACGAAAAGGTAACGCATTGTTTAAGGTCTTTGACGGCGAATATTCAAATGAATTTCGGGACTATTTGAAGAAAAAGTTTGTCAAAGTACAACTAAAAAAACCAAAGGCCAGCAGAAAAACAAGCAGTGAATTGTACCATGTTTGCTTGGGATATCTTGGAACTTAGATTACAGCTAAGATTTCATCTATACGTGCATCTGTCTTAAAAGCTGCAGGATTAAGGCTTGTTGCACTTGCCATAAAGCCTGCATTCTGGATCTTTTCTATTGTTTTTGCCAGTGAAACTGGGGCAGCATGTTTCATGTGAGCTAGCTCGTCAATTGTAAAGTATGTAGGAGGCATATCTGCCTCGTCTTTGCATCTTTCTAGTATCTTCTTGCATGATTTATCCACTTGTAGTTGTTTCTCTTCAATGATCATCTCATTTACAAAATTCTTGTTGTATATATTTCCGATCCAGAGCGGACCTGCTAGTTCTGCTTTTAAATTGCAAACATTACATTCGTATCTGACTTCACTTGTAACGTGTCTATTACCACAATTTTTGCAATGTAATATGTACCCCATTTCATCCTTATCGTTTGTTTTAACAAGCACTTTCACATATGCCTTGTAGTAATGCATGTTATTTTGCACAAACAGAGGTACTATTTTCACATCTAGTCTTCCTGCAACCATGTTCATACACCCAAGAATTAGTCTGAGCGCAATTTCATCTCCATACTCTGTCCTAACCGGTGTGCCATAGTACTTTCGCTTACACGCAGCAGGAAATAGACCGTGTAACACTGTAAGATCTGTAGCAGTGGCAGAAAGGAGACCGCCATGAAATGTAGCCCTTATTCCACAATCAAGGTATTTTGATGGAGATCCAAATGGATCAATGTCAACAATCGCCCCTCTGTACTCTCTTTTAGAATGCAAGCTAAGAAATCGACAGGCCTCATTTTCTGAGAAAATACAATTTGTGACATTGTTTAATTTGGCAATATTTTCTGCAATCTCTAGTGCTTTTGGATTTACATCATTGACGAAGACTTTCTCTATTGCATCTAATTCATTTGCAACCCTGACACTTCTTGCACCTATGCCTGAAAGCGAATCAAGGAAGACTTTAGGTCCCTTGAAAGTTCTCAGAAAAGTGGCATACGCTATAATTGAAAAATCTCTGTTTATCCTTGCTCTTGGATTAAAGAAGGCTGGTTTCATTGGGGGAACTTTTTCTACTAGTGACCCTTTAGGCACTAGAAGCTTGGTAGTGCCTTCAACTATCTCGACAAGATCTGATTCCAATTAAATGATGTAATCTAAAATGATATATTAAATTGAATTGAACCTACAACTAGGACAAGCCATAAGGTGGCTCCAAAACCAATCCGTTTTTTGAAAAATCATCTTGCACGCATAAAGGATCGGCACATGGAACGCATTTTCATTTTTTTGGATAGTTTAAAAATTTACTATAGATTCAGTCCGTCCATGGCAGAAGTCATGAATAGTGATAAGAGATTGAAGCTTGTGATCATATATGTACTGGCCACGGGACAGATGCCTGTACTAATTTTCAGTGTTTTCTAGAGTCCATGTTCTGAGCAATAACGAGCCTATACGGCTTAATTTCTTGCATTTTGGGCATCTTGAAAGCATTCCTTTATTGATTGGTTTTTCTTGTACATAGGCAATTACCATGTATTCATAATTACAGTCCTCGCAGTATACAAGCAATGTCATACACAGTCTATTACGTCAATCTAACAAATAGAAATATCGCTCGCGTAGAAATCAATAGTTTTTGGCATTTATTGTGGATAATGCATGCCGACAGATCTGTATGTCTAGTTTGTAATTATTGTCTAAAAATACCTGCTAGGTATGAATAGCATCAAAAAAGCCTTTCATACGTATGCTCAATTAGGTAATAAAAGATCTATAACTGTCAGTTCAAAAACCATAGACCGACCATTCTGTTTTACAGGAATGCTTTTTTTTGACTACGTCATTTGTATTTAAGGTAATTGTTAGGTGTGCTTTGTCGACTAACTCGTTCTAAACCACAATTTTGGTATTAATATCGATCATCTTACTCATGTAAGGATCTGAAAATCGATCAAAATAATGTTGAAAAATAACGAATCTCGGAGTTAGTCGACAAAGCAGTTATGTGTGTTAATCGTTTCTTATTGATTATACATTGAGTTCAAATTAGAAATCATTTAACATTAAACAAATCAACATGTTTCCCTTCGATATCGCAGAAGATCAGGTGAGATTCCAGCCGTCTGTGGTAGACGGTGAAAAAGGATATTATGATATGGTGGCAAAAAAGTTCATCTCTCAGAGGGTTCTTGATTCATTAATGGCTATTATTGTACCGAAAATGAATTATAGCGTCACAACGGAGAATCAAGAAACAAGCCAATCAATAAACAGGATAAGGCAGAATCTATCCATATATCAAAGAAACCCAAGTGATTCATATGCTCAGGTCTTTCTAAAGTACATGTCTAATAGATTTCTAAGCTCTCAACCTGATCTCAGCATTGATGCAGCTATTCTATATGTAGATATTGTGGGGTCAACAAATCTTGCTGCTAAACTTTTGCCTGAAGAACTATCTTCATTAATACGAATATTTTCTCAAGAAATGTCTATACTAATATCAAAACATGCCGGCTTTGTGCTAAAATATGCAGGTGACGCCGTGATTGCATATTTTCCATGCTTGCAGGAATATGAAAACATGACTGAAAGTGCTATAAGATGTGGTTACTCTATGAACATTATTGTACAACATGCAATCAATGTTGCAGTTCAAGATTTTGCAATGGCGCCAATACAAGTCAGAGTTTCCATCGACTATGGAAAAAACAAGATTGTGTTTTTGGGATCAGAACCTGATTTGATTGGACACACTATAACTATCACATCAAAGATGGTTCCATTTGCAGGGCCAGGACAGGTAATCATTGGAGATAATGCTTATAGGGAAATATCCACTCAGCTTGCCGCAGAATTTGTAAAAAGTAATGACAAAAATTGGAATTATTCAAATCCGGAGACTGGAAAAATATATACAATTTATATCTCAAAAACTGGGGACTTGGATGCTAGATAAAAGAGCTAAAAAACACGGTCTGAGAGATCTCGAACTGTTTATCCAAGCTGGCAATAGATCACTTTTAATCAAAGGCAGATCCGGTACGGGAAAGGAAACCCTCTGCTTTGAGCTTGCAGGAAATAACATAAAAGACTATAACGTGCTCTTCATCACGCGCAATCAGACAGACAAGATACTGTATAGGAGATTTTCTTGGGTCAAAGATTTTGTCTTACCTGCCAACATAGTTGAGATATCTCTGCAAGATGCTGGAATGACCGATCCTTCATTTGTCCTATCTGCCATAGTTAACGCTATAACCAGTTCCTCGAAAAAAGTGGTGGACCCATTCCTTTCATCTGAAAGTCCAAAGAAACCATTTATCATCCTAGACGTATGGGACTCGGTCTCAAGAGAGATGAACACAGTAGACAGAATGAGAGCAGAAAAACTACTTACGTCATTGGCTGAAAAATATGACGGATTTGTGATCTTTCTTAGTGAACAAACAGACACTGCTTCTTTGGAATATCTTGTAGACGGCGTTATCGAGACTGCCCAGCAATATTACAAAACATACCGAATTAGAGAAACCAGTCTGGAAAAACTAAAGGGGGTTCCTATCAGGCGGCCAAAAGTCCCATTCACACTTCAAAACGGACGTTTTGTAGCATTCTCAAGATTATCTCATGAAAAACAGGGATCTTCTAGGTTTGTGTCCATATCAAACTCTGAATCTAGATTCTCAACAGGAAACTCTGATTTGGACTCTAAGCTTGGAGGAGGTTTCAAAAGAGGGTCAATCATAGGAGTAGAGATTGACAGAGATGTGGATAGGTTTGCACTTGTTCCTCTTCTATCCCCGCTCACGTTGAATTTTATCGCACAAGACAATCCTGCCCTCATTTCATCATCTGCAGATCAGGACATTGATGCTATCGTAAATTACTTGTCACCTTATATCGATTCAGAAAAACTAAAAAATTTAAAAGTATTTGGGCATGGTTTTGGGGCATTATCGGAATACATAATCGAGCGGGAAGGTATTGATTTTGAGGCATCTCACAACAAGTGGGCCAAAACCTATGACATTCTAAAAGCAGAAAAAAGACCGTTGTTAATGTCGGTTGATTATAGCTTCGTCGAGCTAGCATACCCGTCACAAGAAAAATTGGTTTTAAAGGCCATGATAGAGAATTCAAGAACCATCAGACACAACAAGGACTTGATGATCATGATTTCAAGGCCTGGATTTGAGTCCCTTGAGGTAATGAAAAGTGTATGCGATTTACATCTTAGAATCTTTGATCATGAGGGAACGACGTTTATTGCAGCACTAAAACCTCAGATATTTCTTTGTAACATGCAATCAACCTTTGAGATGGGATACCCACAATTAATCCTAGAAGACTCGGTGTAGTGTAGCAAGCAATAAAATTTCATTAATCATCTCATGCATGGCATCAAGATCTAACAGAAAAAGAATCCTCGACATCGCCATTATATAATTTGGGCTCCCTAGAAATCATCAAAATTTATCAAAATTGTAGATCAGAATCAACAGTTAGATCCATTTTGTAGGAGTGTCATTTGGCACCCAATGAAGAACAAGTACCAGCGCATGATTGCATTCATGCGCCAGATCTTAAGGAAGATGCGGGTTCCACTCTATTTGCACAAAAAGTCGAACCATATCTTTACCCTACACCAGCACATCATCATGCTGGTTCTTAGGCAATACGAGTCAAAAAGCTACGAGTCGTTTGTGGAGTGGCTTGAGGTGGCAACCGACATAGTACGGATGCTTGGAATCAAGGAGATTCCACATTTTACCACGCTGCAAAAGGCAGCTGCCAGACTGTCCGCCGTCATGTTGCATCTGGCAATAGGAAGGTTCATCAGTCTTGTCTGTCCCGGCAAGGTCTTTGCAGGGGCTGACGCAACTGGGTTTGAGGACGGACACGCGGCATCGTACTATACATGGCGGGCCTCTCTGAAACGCTCATTTACAAGGTGGTTGCAGGGTCGGATCTTGTGACGCAGCTTGTCATAGCTGTTGTGATCCGAAACCATGCAAACGGTCATGAGATAAGCAACTTTCCAGCCTTGTTTAAGAGCCTGACAAAGATGGCTAGACTGGAGACACTAGTCCTGGACAAGGGATACGATGCGGAATGGGTGCACCAGATGATACGGGAGCACGACGTTCTTTCTATGATTCCTGTCAGGAAGAAGGGTGATGGAACAGGCCGCCTCAAGGGAAGGTTCAGGAAGCAGATGAGGAGAAGCTTTGATCATGCGCTGTACCATCAGAGGAACAAGTGCGAGACGGTATTTTCTGTCATAAAGCGAAGGTTCGGCTCTGAGATCAAATCATATGATGATGCCATGAAAGAAAGGGAGCTGTTGTATCGTGTGCTGGCTTACAACTGTCACAGGATGAGTATGATTTCTTGTTTGTTACGGATGGTTTCTAGGGAGCCATAATTTGATCAGACTTACATAAGCATAGTAAACAGTTTTTCAATTATTTTTTCTTTTCAATCTTGTAATTTCTGTACTATTTGGTGTTAAGCCATCTGTGCGCATTACATGCGTTTGGTGTTCCACATTCTGGGCAGTTTTTGTTATCTGTCTGCTCATAAGTGTCATATTTTTCCCAAACAGTAATCATGTATCTTTTCTGTCATCCTTGAATATCAATTTTATGAGTGTTTGCTGGCAATCTGATCTTGCCAGAGAGTCGTGACAAGTGAGGAAGCAGAAGATCTGATAAACAGCGGATACAAGTTTCATTGGAACACTTCCAAACGGAAAAGTAATAGTGCAAAAGTGACTTAGTACATCAAAAAATCAGTCTTTAAATGATTTAATACATCTAATGCAAGAACAACTCAAATGCTAGTGTGTGGAGTAGATGATGCTGGAAGAGGATCGGTCATAGGTCCGCTTGTTATTGCCGGCATATGCATTGAGCGCAATAAAATAAAACAGCTTTCTGATATTGGAGTCAAGGACTCAAAGCAGCTTAGTCCTCGTGCACGAGAAAATTTATACAAAAAAATACTTGCAATAGTGGACGACTACTATGTGGCAAGAATTTCACCATCTGTTATAGATCAAAGTGTGAAAAAAAATGAATTAAATAAACTTGAAGGAAAATACATGGCCAAAGTAATTGCTAAACTGCAGCCTGATTCTGCATATGTTGATTCGTGTGACGTAAACCCAAAAAGATTTGGGTTGTTAGTCTCAAAACTTACTCAAATTAAAAAAATTCATTCTAGTCATCATGCTGATGCAAGATTCCCAGTAGTCTCTGCAGCTTCTATTATAGCTAAAGTAAATAGAGACAGGGCAATTGAGAAGATGAGAAAAGACTTCAATGTGGGAAGCGGCTATCCGTCTGATTCAAAGACAATGAATTTTATCAAAGATGCAATCATCTTGAATGGCATACCTCCAAAATTTGTAAGAAAGAGCTGGAAACCAGTCAAGATTCTGCTTGGTGTAGACTAGATTATCCGATATATTTGGCGATGATCATGCTATGGTCCTTTTCATATGGTGCCAAGTTAATCTCCTGAACTATAACGAAATCATCCTTTAACTTCCTAGCCTCATTGCGAGTTATTTCTGAGGGATCTTTGGTAACATCTATGCTTCGTGTCTTTACTACTAGCATCAAATATCCATCTTTTTTTAGATATGTCTTACAATTCAAAATGGCAATCTCGGTTTGGTCTGGTTGGGCAATGTCAACATAGACAACGTCAATAGTTCCATAAACTGAAAAATATTCTTTAGGGTTTCTTGCATCTTGAAGAATGGGTACTATGTTTGACCTGTAAGATGCAACTCTGTCAAGAAATTCTCGCGCAACTCTGCTTGTATGCTCAACGCAAAATACAATTCCATTTTGACCTACAATATCTGAAACATGGCTTGCGGTTGTTCCAGTGGAAACACCAAGGTAAAGAACACGAGACTTTCTAACTATTGGGAGAATATTAAGGCCATTCATTATCGCAGAGCCAAGCTTGCTTCTGTATGGATCCCATGCCCTAAACTCTTCATCCTTGATTTTGACGAGTTTTTCTTTGTAAACTTGATTTCCTGGAACGAGGTTTAAAGTTGCAAGTCTTTTTTCTCCATCTATTTTAACCCAGAAAATGTTATCTTCTTCGTTTTCCAAATTTCCTTCGTTTTGACTTTTGCCAGTCATTCTTTTTGTCTCTTTGCCTGCCAAAATCGCCGCTGCGTCTTCCTCCTCTTTGTTCAAACTGTCTACGTTGTTGCATTGGAGGTGCAGGTCTCTCAGGCGGCGGATCCTTGTACTTTTCTCCAATCTCGCTAATTCTTATATTTAATTTTTCAAAGAGTGTGTCATTTCTTCCTGCCCCAAAAACATCCACTCTTGCAGCAAGTGCCGCCTTGGCTGCTATTGCCCTTGCAATCTTACCGCGCTGCCACTTTGGAGCTGCATGAACTAGAGTATGTTGAAACAATATGCCATGTTTTGGGGGGTGAGCGCCGGTCTTCAGAGCACGAAAAAGTGCTTTTTCTGCTCCCAGGACCTGGATTGTACTTGCAGGCATGGTTGCCAATCTTCTAAGGCTGCCTGCTCTTCCAAGTATTCTGGCCCCTACAGAAGTTCCTAAAATTCCAGAAAGATTTGGGGCTATTACTTGCATCTGAGCCTCTATGTGTTTTTCTAAACTGGTTCTTAATTCAGATAATCCCAAGATTTGTTTTGCAATATCTTGTACTATGGAAAGATTTTCATTGGAGATTTGACCTCCCCTGCTTTTTCCTTGCAAGAGTGATAACATCTCTACCTTTTCATCGGGAAATCCAGCGTCAATATACACCTGCTGATTGAGATTATCTCTATTACCAGCCAGAACTATTTTGGAATAACCTATGATTGTATCAATTAGATTGTCTAGCTCTGGAAAGTGGAGGCCGTACCACTCTCTGAGTCTTGAGCTTAACAGATTAATTATTTTGTCAGTCTCATCTAGTGTGTTAATAGCTTGAATGATGTGAAGATCTGGACTCTCAGAGATCTCTGTAACCTTTGAAGAAGAAAGTTGCATTGCAAACTCTCTTAATTTTCCCCTTGCATCACCTTCATCTGTTGCAAAACCAGAGTCTACGAGTACTCTAAGTTTGGAAGACTGGATAGTTTCAATCTTGCTCTCCTCCATAAGTTCTGCATCTATTGATCTTTTCTTTAGAATTTTGAGCAGGCTTGTGTCATTAACAGACACACTTGTTCCTACCTTGGAGAGGAATTGTTCAAGTTCATTAATGTCTGACATGCCCTTTTTTAGTTCGATATACTCCTTTGCAGGATTTCTAAACGGAATTGATTTTACACATTTATTATTATCAAAAATTGCAACACCAAGCTCTGTTAGAATTACAGAATGCATACAGATCATTTTCATGTCTTACTAAAAAAGGTAACATTGGACTATCCAACATCAACTGTTATAAGACAAACATTTTTTATAATTAGAAGTGAATCCCGACATCTCAACAAATGTGGGGCCAATATCACTTGAACGACCCACAATGCTTGCATCTGGTATTCTTGGTATATCGCTTGAAATTTTCGCCCGCTTATATAGAGAAGGAGCAGGTGCGCTTGTAACAAAATCGTTGAGCAAAGAGCCTTGGGAGGGATACCAGAATCCTACTGTAGTTGGAGTAAAAGGTGGATACCTAAACGCTGTTGGACTTTCAAATCCTGGTGCTTCATACTTTGCAAAGATGATTTCATCTAACACGACAGTTCCAATTGTTGTTAGTTTGGTTGGTTCAGTTCCAGAAGACTTTACTTTTATGATAAAACAATTCGAGAACGTCAAAGTTTTGGCGTATGAGCTTAACCTGTCATGCCCTCATGTGGAAAAAGTTGGACTCGAAGTGGGCGATGATCCAAATCTTGTACAACAAATAATTAAAAAAGTAAAAAAAATATCAAAGGCTCCGGTAATAGCCAAAGTCGGTATTGGCTCATCTGACTATCTTGAAACAGTGAGAGTATCTTGTGAAGCAGGAATCGATGCGATAACTGCAATAAACACGGTAAGGGCGATGACAATTGATGTTGAAACTACGCGACCAATTCTAAGTCACAAGATAGGCGGGTTATCCGGTGCCCCAATAAAACCAATCGCAGTACGATGTGTTTATGAAATATCATCAAAATTTGATATTCCAATAATTGGTTGCGGTGGGGTGTCAAGTTGGGAAGACGCAATTGAATTTATACTTGGAGGAGCTAATGCAGTTCAGATTGGAAGTGCTGTTGCAGAAAAATTGGGTTGCATATTCTCTGAAGTAAACAGTGGAATATCAAAATATATGGAAAAGAAAAACTTTCAGAAAATTGGTGATATGGTTGGAATCGCAAAGAAATACTGATTCAATAACAATAATGACAATTGAAAAGATAATCGACGAGACTCCAACTGTACGTACTCTTGTTTTTTCTGATGAATTTTTATCAAAAGCATTGCCTGGGCAATTTGCAATGGTTTGGATTCCAGGGATAAACGAGCTACCTATGAGTATAATGATATCTCAAGAAAAAGGGAAGGCAGCTTTTACGGTCAGAAAACATGGTTTAGCATCCACGGCCCTTCACTCTATGAAATCTGGCGACCAAATTGGAGTCAGAGGTCCGTATGGGAATTCCTTTACCATACGACAGGGAAGATTATTGCTTGTAGGTGGAGGCACAGGACTTGTTCCTCTCATGAGGCTTATGACATTTTTGAAGAAGACTGATGATGTAACCATAATGATGGGCGCTAAAACAAAAGAAGAAGTCTTCTTCGAAGGGCTCGCCAACAAACTTCTAGACCAAAACAAGCACCGCATCGTTGTAGTGACTGAAGATGGAACGTATGGCAAATCAGGACTTGTAACTGATACAATGCAAATATTGCTCAAAGAAAATACATTTGACGCAGTTTATACCTGTGGACCTGAAAAAATGATGCACAAAGTGATACAACTTGCCTCTAAAAACAAGATCTATGCAGAAGCTAGCATTGAAAGGATGATGAAATGTGGGATGGGGATCTGTGGAAGTTGCTGCTTTGATGACGTCTTGGCATGCAAAGATGGCACAGTATTCAATAGCCAATATTTGCTCACAAACAAGGAATTTGGATGCACTCACAGAAACAAGTCAGGCATATTAGAGAGCTATTAGGCTATTGAAAATGCTGGAAACCTTAAAATGCTATCAAAATTTATTGAGATTGAAAATTGGGCCATCCAAAAGTTGTCTTAAGTGCTGATCGTACACTCATGTCACCTTATCGTGGGATATCTTTAGCTACATTCTTTGGGTGTGCTCCTGCCATTGATCCACACAGACCAAAAAACAGCATGTGGTATTTCCTTTTAAAAGATCAAGTAACTCCAAAGATACTTTTTGATTTCATTTGCAATCCTATAACGCACACTAATGGAGTTGCCAACTATGCGCCATATGGACTGCGAAAGGTAGAGGCGGCACTATTGAGAGATGGCTACAAACGTGAGGATGTAGTGGTAGCACATCCGGATCACATTGACAAATTCATTGGTCCTGAAACCGAAGTTGTTGGCACATATGAAATGGACCCGCTAGGGATGGGTCCGGTCACAATGACATTCACTTATGGTCGCAAGCAGACATCATATGATGAATATTATAATGCATATTTACACAAGAAAATTAACGAGGCAAAGAAAAAGAATGGGAGTCATGCCAAAGTAGTTGTTGGTGCATCGGGAACTTGGCAATATAATTACGATCCAAAGAAAATTCAAGAATATGGTTTGTATGCAGTATTGGAAGGTGAGCTTGGTGGAATTGCTCCAGAAATAGACGGTCATGCGGGTCAATTCTTTAATAAATTAATCGGAGGAGAGTTTGATAACATGAATCCCTTTGTTAAAAGTGATTTCAAAGTTGAGGTAAAAGAATTTGGGAGAGATGAGAGCAAGTTCCACGGAAGATTCATCCATTACTGGGACGAACCTGAAGTTGATCAAATTCCTGATATTGTGGAACCGAGTATGCACGGGATGGTTGAGGTTATGCGAGGGTGTGGACGTGGCTGCAAATTTTGTGATGTAACTCTGAGGCCTCTTAGATACTATCCACCTGAGAAAGTGAAGCGCGAGATCGAAATCAACATAAAAAAAGGAGGACAAAGAAATGCTTGGTTACATAGTGATGATATATTCGTGTATGGTCTTGATCCTAGAAAGACAAAGAACATGGCACCAAACAGAGAAGCACTAGAAGAGCTATTTACAGCCGTAATGTCAACTGGCATTGTTCATACCAATCCTACTCACGGTACACTTGCAGGTGCGATAGCTGACGAAAAATTAATTCCAAATATTTCAAAAATCATTAGATCTAGTCCAGATAACAAAATTGGAATCCAGTGTGGTTTTGAGACGGGAAGCTTACGATTGATTGGAAAATATGCAGACAGAAAACTATCGCCATACAAACCAGAGGAATGGCATTGGGTTGTAAAGGAAGGAGTCAAGACATTAAACGAACATCACTGGATACCTGCATTTACACTCATCATGGGATTGGATAATGCAGAGACAGAAGAGGATGCATGGGATACAATACGACTCATAAGTGATCTAGAAAAAGAACAACCAGAATCAATGTTTACAACAACACCTTTGACTTTTGTTCCAATTGGATTGCTTGAAAAATCAGAATTCTTCGATATTGGTAATGAGATGACAGCAGCTCAACTAGGTGTAATGTACAAGACCTGGCAACACAACTTCAAGTATGGAATTCAGAAATTCATGGATAAAACAGGACAGAATGGTCCACTCAGACGAAGACTATTCACTACTCTTGCAAAAACTCTGGGCGGAGTTCCATTGAATGCGATGGAAAAGTATGCCAGAAAGAAAGGCGAGGATCATCAAAGAGTAATTGATACAATCAAGACAAAGTATTGGTAATGACATTTCTGTTATCAAGTTGACTTGTTGACTGACAGGATGACATACCCGGGGAGAAACCAAATACATAAATTGCAATAACAGATGAACTAATTCGTGCCAACTCACGGATCGCTTACTAAAGCAGGTAAAGTTAGAGGTCAAACTCCAAAGGTTCAGGCCAGGGAAAGACATGGAGAAATTGGCATTACTAGAAATCGTGATAATTTTAGAAAAAGATTCATCCTAAAGAGAGTTCCAGGGCAAAATAAACCGGGTCAAAGAAGAAGAAAGTAGTCATAATATCAATATCGTCGTTTTACTATGTTTTACAAATGATTTCTTGCGGCATGGTGTAACAGAATCTTTTTTATGATTGTGAATGTGGAATCTTTGTATGTCTATAAATGAATCAAACTCTGTCGGTTGTTCCAAATTAGTAGATGTACGAGGTTGCCAAGAACAAAATACGACCAAGCAAGGAAAGCAGTATTTAGTGGACATCAATAATGATCCAAGTGTACTCTTCAAGGATACTATCGGAAATGGAAGAGAAATGAAGTTTAAGCGAAACTGTACTATTACTATATCACACGAAAAAATATTTTATAATAGAGACGATGTGGAAATAAAACCAGCCAGTATAACATAGATAATCAATTCGTAAATATTGATTTTGTAAACTCTTGATACATTGGTATTAATTGATGCTGAAATTACTGCATCATTGATTACTCATATAGAAAAATCACTTGAAAAAACAGCGTCACTTACTAATTGAAAATCACGCCTCTGCAATCAGGACAATAAAGTATCGACACCTATCTATGGAGTCACAGGTGTTGGGTTTTGATGATAATCCTAAGAATAAGAGAAGATTACAATGCTATTATATGTGAGATCAAGTTGGATTGGATAAATTGGTAAATGTAAAAGAAATAGCTATTTAAAAATCATGGAAATCTATCCAGCCACAAATTACAAGGTTATATGAATAATAACAAAATGGAGAGATTAAACGGTGAGTTTAGGGATCGTGAGAAGGTTATTCATGGTATCAAGACAAGGACTCTGTTTTGATTCATGGGTATAAAATGTACCATAATTGCTTGCGACCTCACATGGGATTGAATGAATTGACACCTGCCGAAGCCTGTGGGGTCAAGATTGAAGGTGATAATAAATGGCTAACACTTATTCAAAATGCAAGTAGGAGGGAAGCTTGACTGTTTACGAATGCCCCTTATGTAGGATCAAGCAAGACCTTGATTATTCCTATGAATCGATATATTTTTGGTGTGATGATTGTAGAAACAAAGTTACTTTATATTTAACAAAATGATTGTTTGACACTTCTATACATCTGTCAAACAATTGAATTAGCATTGAGTTTTTGTCAGTAAATCTGATCGAACAATGATTTAGGTTAGGACTCCACTAACATCTTTTTATCAACCGAAGGAAACAAAGAGAAAAGTCATACACTGTTAAATCTTAGGTTGAAATGACCGTCATGAGTGGGCTGTTAATTTCGGTTGAAGAGCCGTTAACTTGGGTTGATTCCTTCTGATTCGGATTGTATCTAAGATTGGCGATCGTGATGGAAATGACTTTAAAGATAAGAAAATAGGTACTATAGATAGGAATGATTGACGACTCTTGGCAAATTGCAGGAATTGTCGTTTCTTTTCTAAGCCTCTTTGTAACTATTGGTTTAGTAATGTATGTTAGGCATCTGGATGGCAAGCAACGAAAACGTGATGAACAGTTCTATATTACAGCAACAATGAAAGATGTACTCCAACTCAAAGACCATCTGATTAACATTCAAGATATATCAGAATCTACAGATTCAATCCCAGATAATGACGAGAAAGTAGAGATAACTAGAAAATTAATAAACTATTCTGAAAAAAATAAGAAACTAATAGAATCAGTAATTGCAGATACTAGATTTTCTATGAGCAGATGGATGAGTTTGGATGAATCAGACCGAAGAAATGTAGAAAATCTGATTGATACTACAAATTGGGTTTTAAGTAATTATCTGCCAAAAACAGATGAGAGTATGGAAACACAATTACGAAGATGGTCATCATATCTCACAGAATTTGAGAAAAGAAAAAGTATGTCATCACAGAAGATTGAAGATCTGATATCTAAATACCCTTTAAAACTCTAATACTGGTTTCATGGTTTCTACTACAAACCTATTCCATTCTTTGAGACTCCTATCTGCTCCAAATGATATAGTAGCATCTTTGTTTAATCTCAACAGATATCCACTATCCGAAGGATTATCCAGTATCCCATTACACTTGTAAACTCTCAAAACACAACTCCAATGTGTACAGTTATGGTAATGAATCTTAAATAGTTCATGCTGTGTACCGCAAAAATCAGGAACTGTGGTAAAGGATAGTTTTTTTAGATTGCCTAATGGTTTGTCATAATGATAGAATTTCGCCTCTTCGAGGTTATTTTTATCTGAATTCATTTTCAAAATTTTATACATTAAATCATTCATTTTCTCTTTCTTAATGGTGATTCCATCAAAAAGATCGTCACCAGCGTGTAATACATCAGCGAAAAATTTCATTAGTCTAACTCTAAATTGTGGGTTGCCATGCAGAATCACTACATTTGCCGAAGGATCAAATAGAAATGTAAATTCTTCGTGAGTTATGTCATAAATCCCTTCACCTTTAAACTCGTTTTCTTTCTGATATTGATATCTGATGTAACCCTCTACACCGAATGTATT
>VFSW01001614.1_pt1 | contig 34375 bp, 33 predicted proteins | sample 5358111 | NCBI WGS metagenome assembly VFSW01 (sample SAMN11554181, study PRJNA540505) | mine drainage metagenome | isolation source: sediment from site ElyBrook_90M | place: USA: Ely Copper Mine, Vershire, VT | collected 2017
ACACCATCCTATCACAGATAAATCAAATTGACCAAGTTATTCCTGGACAATGCCTTAGAGCCGGTCTGAAAAGTTCTGGATCTCTCGCAAAGACGCAAAGGGTTTAGATAAATTTCTTGGCGACTTTGCGGCTTTGCGTGAGTTTTCAGACAGGTTCTTAACCGCAAAGAACGCAAAGAATCATTTTTTCTTTGCGTTCTCTGCGTTCTTTGCGGTTGAATTCGATTATCCTTTGATCACCGCGAGCGGCTCCAGCCGCGCAACCTTTTTGCCGATGCCGGCGCGGTGGACGACTTCGACGACGCGCGCGACATCCTTGTACGCTTGCGGCGCTTCTTCCGCGAGACCGGGCATCGATCCGGCGCGGATGGCGATGCCGCGCGCGGAAAGTTCGTCGCGCAATTTCTCACCGCGCACCTCGCGCTTGGCTTGAGAGCGGCTCATCACGCGCCCTGCGCCGTGACACGATGAACCAAACGTCTGCGCCATCGATCCTGCGGTGCCGATGAGGACGTACGACGCCGTGCCCATCGAGCCGGGGATCAGCACCGGCTGTCCGATGTCACGCAAGTCATCCGGCAGCACGCTCGCGCCCGGACCGAACGCGCGCGTCGCGCCTTTGCGATGCACGCACACCTTGACGCGCGCCCCGTTGATCTCGTGCTCTTCGACCTTTGCCATATTGTGCGCGATGTCGTAAATCTGGCGCAGGTCAAAATCCTCTACCTGACCGGCGAGAATTTCCTCGAACGAGCGGCGGATGTGATACGCCAGAACCTGCCGATTCGCAAATGCGAAATTCGCTGCGGCTGCCATCGCTTTGAAATACTGTTGACCTTCGGGCGAGTCGAATGGCGCGCAGACCAACTCGCGGTCGGGCAATTCGATCCGGTACTCGCGTACCGCGCGTTGGAAATCGTTCACGTAATCAGTGCAAACCTGATGTCCCAAGCCGCGCGAGCCGCAGTGAATCTGCACGACCACCTGATCGGGGAACAAGCCGAGGCGGTCCGCGACCTCCGCGTCGAACACCTGCGCGACGCGGTCCACTTCGATGAAATGGTTTCCCGCGCCGAGCGTGCCGAGCTGGTCCTTGCCGCGTTCCTTGGCGCGCTTGGAAACCGCCGCTGCTTCCGCGCCGGGCAACTTGCCAAACTCTTCGGTGCGATTCAAATCCGCGCGCCGCGCGTAGCCACGCGGAGCATTGACCGCCCATTCCGCGCCGTTTTCCAAAATGTCGTCGAGCTGCTTGGCGTTGAGCGGAACGCTGCCTTCGGAGCCGACGCCGCTGGGGCAATTCCGGTACAGCGCGCTGGCAAGGTCTTGGAGGTGTGGCGCGATCTCTTCCGCGCTCACGTGCGAGGCGAGCAGGCGCACGCCGCAATTGATATCGTAGCCGACTCCGCCCGGCGAAATCACGCCGTCCGGCAATTTCGTCGCGACCACGCCACCGATGGGAAAGCCGTAGCCCTGGTGAATGTCCGGCATCGCGATCGCGTACTGGACAATGCCGGGCAGCGTCGCGGTGTTGACGAGCTGTTTGACCGATTCGTCTTGCAGGGCGTCGTCCAGCAATTCTTCCGTCGCGTAGAGGCGCGCCGGCGCGCGCATATCGCCGCGAAAGGATTGCGGAATCTGCCACACGAAATCGCTGATGCGCTCGAAATCTTGTTTGTGGATCATCGCGCGCCTCGTTGGACGATTTTGCGAAATCGTCCTACACATCCACTACCATGACCGCTTCCCAGCCGTTCTCGGTGTGCTCGATCTTCAAATTGTGGTACGTCACCGCCTTGATGATCTTGTCGATCTGACTGATCGGCGTCCCGAAAACCCGCGCGCGCAGGGCGGTCGGTGACAACGCATCGATCTGACAGCGCGGATAGATTTCCCAGTGCGATTCTTGGAGCCACAAGAGTTCGGTCAACCAGTTGACGAGTAGCGATTCGTAATCGATCCCGCTGACCTCGACCGTGCGCGCGGTCTCTGTCGCGCCGGTCGACGTTGCGCCTTGCATTACGAACAACGCGAACGCGGCATTCGCAAACAACTCGCGCAAATCGTTGCCGAAGGCGCGGAACGACCAATCGGCGGTGTGCGGAATTTCTTCAAAGTGATTCATTTTGGAAGTTGGAGGTTAGAGGTTGGAAATTGGAGATTGGATGTTCCAGCCAACCTTCTCTAACATCCAACTTCCATCTTCTATTTCCCAATCAGATTATAGGACAATTCGCGGTGTTCGTCTAGCAAAGACCCGAAGGGTTTCTAAAACTCTTCGGGTCTGATGGTCGCCAGCACTCTCCGTGTCTCCTCGACATCGCGCTTCATTTGTTCGATCAGCGCGTCGATGTTGTCAAACTTGCGCTCCTCGCGCAGCCGCTGGATGAATTGCGCTTCGATCACTTGGTCGTACAGGTCGCCGTCGAAATCGAGCACGTAAACTTCGACCAAGCGATGTCCGGAATCGAACGTCGGGCGAATGCCGATGTTCGCCGCGCCGCCGTACCATCGGTCGCCGATCCGGACGCGCACCGCGTAAATGCCATCCGCCGGGATCAGCCGATGTTCCGCGATCGCGAGGTTCGCGGTCGGAAAGCCGAGCTGCCGCCCGCGCTGATCGCCTTTCACGACGCGCCCGCGCACCGACGGGTACCGTCCCAGGAATCGCGTCGCGTCGTCCAAATCGCCTTCGGCAATCAATTGGCGAATGCGCGAACTCGACATGATTTCCCCGTCGAACTGCTGTGGCGCGACGACCGTCACTTGGAATCCCTTCTCGCTGCCGAGCGCGCGCAGGAACGCGACGTTGCCCTCGCGCTTGTAGCCGAGCGCGAAATCCGCGCCGCAAAAAATTTCTTTCATTCGCAAATGATCGAGCAGCAATTGCACGAAATCGCGCGCGCGGATCTGCGATGTTTCCAGACTGAACGGAAAGACGACGGCGTAATCCAGTCCGAGCGGTGCAAGCAAATCGAGCCGCTCTTCGATCGTGCTGAGGTATTGCAAATTGGAATTGGGTCGCAGCACGAGCTTGGGGTGCGGGTGGAGCGTCACGAGCGCGCTCGCTGCGCCGATTTCTCGTGCGCGCGCGACGACGCGTCCGATCAAATGCTGGTGCCCGCGATGGATGCCGTCAAATGAGCCGATGGTCAAAACGGTGGGACGCGGAAGGTGAACCGTGGTGGGATCGCGTAGAATTTCCATGTAACAATTTTCGGTTTAGACGATGAATACCTTCTTGGGCTTCCATTCATCTGCGGCATTCCCGCGTTCCAACAGCGCGATCAACTCGCCGTTGGTGGAGTACGCGCGCAGCCACGGAGTGGAATACTCGCGTCCGCAGATGAGCGGTTTGCCTTGCTGGATGCGCTTGGTCATGTTAGGATCGAGGACCACGGCTTGGAATTGCAGCAGCGCTTCGTCGAGCGGGAACAGGTACTGTTCCGCGTAGCCGCCTTCAAACGCGTCGCGCAGTTGATCGAGCGTGCGCGATTCGCTCAGCGTAAACTGACCGCTGGCGGTGCGCGTGAGCGCGGCGAGGTGCGCGCCGCAGCCGAGCGCCGCGCCCAGGTCGTGCGCGAGCGAGCGGACGTACGTGCCTTTGCTGCAATGCACGTCGAATTCCACGTCCGGCAGTGCGACCTCGCGCACGTCGATCGAGAAAATCTCTACTGCGCGCGTGGCGGTCTCGACCGGCTTGCCTTGCCGCGCGAGTTTGTAGAGCGGCACGCCGCCCTGCTTGATCGCCGAGTACGCCGGCGGCATTTGGTCCAGCTTGCCGATAAAACCGCGCAAGGCGAGTTCGATCTGCTCGCGCGTTGCGGCGACTGCGTGCTGCGCGACGACGGCGCCGGTCGCGTCGTAGGTATCGGTCTCGATGCCGAGGCGGACGCGCGCGCGATATTTCTTGTCGTGATCGCCGAGATATTCGACGACGCGCGTCGCTTGACCCAGGCAGACCAACAGCACGCCGGTCGCCATCGGGTCGAGCGTGCCGGCGTGCCCCACGCGCTGGAGGCGCGAATATTTTCGCACGATGCTGACGACATCGTGCGAAGTCATTCCGACGGGTTTGTCGATGTTGAGGATGCCGTTGAGTCCACGCGGCATTGGGTTGAGAGCCATCAAGGTTTGATTTTGCAGCGGACAGTTCTTTGCCGCGCCGCAGGTATTGCAAGCAGTCATCGAGTCTTCTAGTCACATAGTCGAATAGTCCGGTGATGATTTGACCGCGCGACTATTCGACTACCTGCCCCAGTGACTTTTTGATCTCCGCCAACACACGCGCGCGCGCAGCGGAGAGCGGTCCATCGATGAGCGCGCCCGCGGCTTGCTTGTGTCCGCCGCCGCCGAGACGCGCCGCGATGCGCGACACGTCGTAGCCCACCCGCGAGCGCAAGCCCACATCGATCTTGCCGTTCTCTTTTTCCGTCAGGACGAGCGCGATCTTGGCAGTGTCCACACTCAAGAGTTGATTGATAATTCCGCTGGTGCCGTTGCCATTCACACCCAGCTCGCGCAAAAGCCTGAGCGGAATTTCGGCGCACAGCACGACGCCGTCGAGCTGAGCTTCGCTAAAGACTCTGCCGCGCAGACGCAGACTGGCGAGCGGGACCTGATTGAAGGAGCGTTCGACGATGTCGGGGATCGATCCGCCGGCTTCCATCAACGCGGTCGCCGTGCGCAGCGTTTCGACAGTCGTGCTCGCGGTGCGGAAACCGAGCGTATCGGTGATGACGCCGGTGAGCAGACATTGCGCGACCGCTTGATCGAGTGGAATCTCCAGCGCGCGGATCAATCGGTAAATGATCTCCGCGGTCGATGCCGCGGTCGTATCGACAAAATTTAACGGCGCGAAATGCTCGTTGGTGATGTGATGGTCGATGGCGAGCACCGGGCGACCGTTGAACAATTTCGGATCATACGCCGCGCCGAAGCGGTCGGCGGAACTGCCATCGACGTAGACGAGAAATTCTTCGTCGGTCGGAACTTTGGGCGCGAGTTCAGCAAAGCCGGGCAGGTACTCGAACGCGTTCGAGACGTGATCGTTGCACGTCACCGTGACGGTCTTGCCGATTTTACGCAGCGCCCACGCCAGCCCCAGCGCCGATCCGAGACAGTCGCCGTCCGGCATGATGTGCGCCGCGATAAAGATTTTGTTATAGCGTTTGAAATGGTCGACGGCGATGTCGAAGGAATTCGGGTTGTCCATAACTCTCTAATCAAGGTGACGGAGGACGGATGACCGATGACCGAAACCTGCGCGCCGGTCCTCCGTCGCCCGTCTTCTGTCATTTCTTTCGCGTGCTCTTCCGCTTGCCGTTTGCAGCCGCGCGTTCCTCGGCTTCCACTTGCCCCAACACCTGCAAGAAATGCTCGCCCTTTTCAATCGATTGATCGAGCTGGAAGCGGACTTCTGGCGCAAAGCGCAGCTCTAGCGTTTCGGCGAGGCGGCGGCGAAAGTACCCGGCGGCGCGCGCGAGCGCGCCCATCATCTCGCGCGTGGCGTCGGCGTCGGCGCGCGGCGTCACGAAAATCTTGGCGATTCGCAAATCGCCGGAGACCTCGACGCGCGTCACGTTGATATTTTCCAGGCGCGGGTCGCCAACCTGGCGAGCGAACATCACGCTGATCTCTTGATGGATTCGCTCGCTCACGCGCTCCGGGCGATGCGACGCCATCTCAACTCACTTTCACTTTCTGGTAGAACTCGATCTGGTCGCCGCTTTGAAATTCGTTGAACTTGTCTAGCGCCAACCCGCACTCGTAGCCCTCGGCGACTTCCTTGACGTCGTCGGTAAAGCGTTTGAGCGATGCGATGGAACCCTTGAAGACTTCTGTGCCGCCGCGCAGCACATGCGCGGTTGCGCCGCGCACGATCTTGCCTTGGGTGACGCGCAAGCCGGCAACCGCGGTCTTTTTGACGTGGAACACCTGAAGCACCTGCGCGCGTCCCACCAGCACATCCTTGAAAACCGGCTCCAGCATTCCTTTCAACGCTTTGTTGATATCTTCGATCAGTTTGTAGATGATGTCATACTTGCGAATGTCGATGCCTTCGGCTTCCGCGAGCGACGCGCCGGCGGCTTCCACGCCGACGTTGAACGCGATGACGATGCCTTGCGATGCCATCGCCAGCATCACGTCCGAGCGAGTGATGGTGCCGATCCCTTGGTGGATGATCTTGACTTTGATTTTTTCATCGCCCAGTTTTTCCAGCGACGAGACAATCGGCTCCAGCGAGCCGGCGACATCGGCTTTGACGATCAAACTGAGTTCCTTGACGATGCCAGCTTGGAACTGCGCGAAGAGATCGTTCAGACTGATCGAGTGGGTCGGCTTCTGTTCGGCTTGCCGTTTGGCGAGCGCTTTCTCGCTCGCGTGGTAGCGCGCCACGCGCTCGTCCGCGACGACGGCAAACATCTCGCCGGCTTCCGGCGCTTCGGATAAGCCGGTGACTGCGACGGGGTCGGCGGGACCGGCGTCCTTGACCGCCTCGCCCTTGTCATTGAACATCGCGCGAATCTTACCCCACACCGTGCCGATCAACACAGCGTCGCCGACGTGCAGTGTGCCCTCGTTGACGATCAGCGTTGCCATGGGACCTTGCTGCTTGTCGAGTTTGGATTCGATGACGACGCCAGCGGCTTTCTTGGCTGGGTTTGCGCGCAGGTCGGCAAGTTCGGAGACGACCAGAATATTTTCAAGCAGCTCCTCGATGCCGGTCTTTTGCTTGGCGGACATTTCGACGACGGTGACTTCGTCCTTGCCGCCCCAGACGGCGAGTCCCAAATCGGACAACTGCTGCTTGACGCGATCGGCGTTCGCGTTGGGTTTATCGATCTTGTTGAGCGCGATGATGATCGGCACTTGCGCGGCGCGCGCGTGGTCAATGGCTTCGCGCGTCTGCGGCATCACGCCGTCGTCCGCCGCGACGACGATGATCGCAATGTCGGTTGCCTTTGCGCCGCGCGCGCGCATCGCGGTGAACGCTTCGTGCCCCGGCGTATCGAGAAACGTGATGCGTTTGCCGTCGTGCAGCACCTGGTACGCGCCGATGTGCTGTGTGATGCCGCCGGCTTCGCCTGCGGCGACATCGGCGTGGCGGATCGCGTCGAGCAGCGAGGTCTTGCCGTGATCGACGTGTCCCATCACGGTGACGACCGGCGGGCGCATGACCAGTTGGGCGGCTTCCGCGACAGAGTACTCGTGTTTCTTCGGAATGCTGGTCAAGACGACCGGCTCCGGCTCGGCGACGACCGGCTTTTGCTCGACGACCTCAAATCCCAATTCGCCGGCGACCAGAGAGGCGGTATCGAAATCGATCGGCTGGTTGATGTTCGCCATGATGCCGTTCGCCATCAATTTCTTGATGATGTCGATCGCGCCGACTTTGAGGTACGCCGCGAGATCGCGCACCGTCAAATTGTCCGGCAATTCGACCGGTGGTTTGGGCGGTGGGGGAGGCGGCGGAGGCGCAACTGGTTTCGGCGCGGGCGCAGCAGGTCTGGGCGCGCCTGCTATCATAGGCTTGGGCGCAGCGGACGCCGCAGGACGCGGCGCGCCGGCAGTCATGGGCTTGGGCGCGACGGGGCGCGGCGCGCCGGCAACCATGGGCTTGGGCGCGGCGGGCGCGCCGGGCTTGGGCATGGCTGGCTTGGTTATCGGCGCGACCGGTTTGGCGATTGGCGCGGCGGTCCTTGCCGCCGGCGCGACGGTTCGTGCTGACGGTGCGGTTTTCGGCGCGACCGGTTTCGTCGGTGGAGCCGGGTGTACCGCGGTTTTTGCCGGGGCTGCTGGTTTGCGCGCCGGTACCACCGCGGCGGGCTTGCTCGTCGTCGCGACGGGTTTGTCTTTTCGTTTGTCGTCATGTCTCACAGTGGGTTTGAGATCAGCCATACCGGTACACTCCTTTCCAATCCAAAAAGGCGCGTGCTCAATTTCTGGACAAGCAGCGAAATGTTGGATCAGAGCCGTCTTGGGTTTGGCAATCGATGGGCAGGCAATGGCTTGCGCGACAAGCGGGGGAAACGCGCGGGGAGAAACGCCATGGACGCGGTTTAGGCGTTCATCGTTTGGCTCCCTTTCGCGTTTCGCAAGTCCGCGCGTGACGCAGTCTGCGAACGGTTTCCCATCCCGCCGCGCGCGTAGCAGGCGTATCGATTGCGGTCATTCTGTTTTGGTTAGCGGCGCTGCGCGCTCTACGGTTGCCGGCAGCGTCGCCGCGTATTCGCGCAAACGCGCGAGATCTTCCGGATCGATCGATGTTTCTAACTTGAGCGCTTGTTCCAGCCGCCCGCGGCTGTTCAGCGCCGTGTCCCAGCATTCGCGTTGGCGGCACAGGTACGCGCCGCGTCCGGCTTTTTTGCCGGTTGGATCGGCTTGCACGTGGTTCTCCGGCGTCCGTACCACACGCACGAATTCGCGTTTGCCGCGAACGGTCCGACATGCGATGCACGTGCGCTGCGGAATGTGTCTAGTCGCCATAGTCTTCTAGTCGGTTTGTCGCATAGTCGGTTTGTCGATAACGATTAGACGGTGCGGCTATGCGACCGTCTGACTATTCGTCAATTTGCTCTTCCCAACCGCGCGTGCGTCCGCCCTTGCGCTTGCGCTTGGCGACGACCTTGCCCAGTTGTTCGTCGAACACGAGCGTCTGGCGTTTGCGACGGTCGGCTTTGCGCTTGAGCATTTCTTCCGGCGTTTCGCCCTCGATGGCTTCTTCTTCCGCCTCAAATTCTTCCCACGCCTGCGCGAAGGTCTTTTCGGTGCCGGGCACAATCTCCGTATCCGCTTCGACGGGCACTTCGGCGGTTGATGTTTCGGCGACAGGCGTCTCTTCCGCCAGTTCTTCCGTTGGCGTCTCTTCCGCCGCGACGGATTCGGCGGCGAGGGTTTCCGCTGGCGCTTCCAGGACGACGGCTTCGGTCACTTCCGCGACTGGCTCTTCTTCCGCGAATGAGGCGATTTGCTCCGCGGCTTCTTTGGCGGCGCGTTCCGCCTCAACTTCTTCCGGCGTCATCAACGCGATGCGTTCCGCTTCCACCAGTTCTCGGCGCGTGGCTTCTTCTTTGACCTGTGTTTCGCTCTTGATGTCGATGCGCCAACCGGTCAACTTGGCGGCGAGGCGCGCGTTCTGTCCTTCCTTGCCAATCGCCAGCGACAACTGCTTGTCCTCCACCATTACGTTGGCGACCTTGTCACCGTTCGGCTCTTCGGTCAGGTTGACCGCGAGCACTTTGGCGGGGCTGAGCGAGTTGGCGACAAAGCGTTCGGTGTCCGCGCTCCATTCCACCACGTCGATTTTCTCGCCGTTCAATTCATTGACGATAGCTTGAATCCGCACGCCGCGCTGTCCCACGCACGCGCCGACCGGGTCGATGCCGTCCTGCACCGCCGAGACCGCGATCTTGGAACGCGAGCCGGCTTCCCGCGCCATCGCTTTGATCTCGACCAGCCCGTTGAAAATCTCCGGCACTTCGAGTTCGAACAAGCGGCGCAGCATGTTGCGGTGCGTGCGCGACAGGATCACCTGCGGTCCGCGCGAGGTCTTGTTGACTTCGGCGATGTACGCGCGAATCTTTTGGTTGTGTCGATAGCGTTCGGTGGGAATTTGCTCGCTGCGCGGCAGCACCGCTTCGAGCTTGCCGAGGTTGACGGTGATGTTCTGCGAGTCGACGTTGTGAACGGTGCCGAGGATCAGCTCGCCCTCGCGGCCCGAGAAGGTGGAATAGAGCACATCGCGCTCCGCCTCGCGGATGCGCTGCAAGATCACCTGCTTGGCGGTCTGCGCGGCGATGCGTCCAAAATCGTCCGGCGTGGTTTCGATCTGGATCACGCCGCCCAGTTGAGCCATCGGATCGACTTGCTGCGCTTCCGGCAGAGTGATCTCGGTCTTTTTGTCGTGCGCCTCATCGACGATGGTCTTGGCGGCAAAAATCCGCACCTTGCCGGTGGTCGCATCGATGTTGGCAGAGATGTTTTGACCGCCGCCGAAGTTTCTTTTGTACGCGGAGACAAGCGCCTGCTCGACCGCCTGAATGACGATTTCCTTGGGCAGGTTGCGCTCGCTGCACAGTTGCGTAATCGCGACGAGAAAGTCGTTCTTCATCTTATGATGCCCTCGATCAGTTCGTGCTGATTCCTTTGTTGCTGACGCCCAACGCGTCTCCGCCGGGAAATAAGAAAAGTGGGGGCTGCCCACTTTTCAAAGGTCAAACGGCGGAGGTCGAACAGCCGCTAGTATAGCACAATCCGCAAATTCGTCAAATCGTTTGACACTCGGCGGGGGGCGGTGTATGATAGACCAGTCACCGCGCGCAAGATTACGCGCCTTCGCCCAGTGGACTCGCGCGCCAGTAATAGCCGTTCTCATGCGCGAGCAGTTTCGTATCGACGAGTTCGCGGCGCAGCGCGGCATAGTCTGCGTGGAACGCCTTGAGGATTTCGTTCGCGCGCTTGTCCGAGTAACGTTTGCCGACTTTAAATTCTTCTGCCAGCCGCTGCAGCACCACTTGGCGCTTTTTGAATTGACTTGGAATCGTCTTGAGCCGACCGCGTACGAAATATTCGTCGAGCACTTGAGTCGAGTACGCGTCCAGATCGCTTGCCGACGTGGTCGCCTTGATCGAATCGGGCGACAGCAGCCGCTCTGCCATCTGCCGCAGCGTGTCCGGGCGCAGCGCGTAAATGTTATAGTACGACTGGACGCGCGCCTCGACCAAATCGGCTTTTTGCAGCCGTTGTAAGTGGTGCGAGATCGTCGCGGAACTGACGCCAAGGTTCGCGGCGAGTTCTTCGACGGACTGCGGTTTGTGCGCGAGTAATCCGACGATCTTGAGGCGGTTCGCGTCCGCGAGCGCTTTGAAGAAGGTGACGAATTGCTCGGCTTGCTCTGAAGGCGGCATCGGGCACCTCTGAAACTAATTCGATGTTTATCAACCTGATAATAGCGGGTCTCATAGCGCCTGTCAAGCGAGGACTGGTTGTGGCTGGAATTGTTGCGCTGCTGTCGTTCCTTGCGGTGCTGGCAATCCTCTACCTGCAAGTGGACGCGCGCGCAAAGGTGAACGAAGCGCGCCGCGCCGATGCGATCATCGTCCTTGGCTCCGCGGTGTGGCAAGGCGAGCAACCTAGCCCATCGCTCGACGCGCGTATCGAGCACGCGATCGCGCTCTACCGCGCTGGCTATGCGCCCGCGCTGATCCTGTGCGGCGGGCTGGGCGACTATCCGCCGACCGAGGCGGAGATGATGCGGCGGATCGCGGTCACTGCCGGTGTGCCCGCCGCCGCGCTGCTGCTCGATGAGAAATCCCATTCGACGGAGGAGAATCTGGCGAACGCCAAAGCGCTGATGGACGCGCGCGGCTGGCGCAGCGCGCTCATCGTCAGCGATCCGTTCCATCTGCTGCGCGCGGAAACGATGGCGCGCGATCTGGGCATCGACGCCTACGGTTCCGGCGCGAGCGATAGCCCGACGTACACCGCGCCGCAACTGCACGCGTGGTACACCGCGCGCGAAGCGCTGGCGCTCGTGTGGTATCACGTCACGCGCGTCATCGGCGAGCCGGCGTGGCTGTACGGATGGCTGAAAGGCAAAATCTGACTGAAGACGAAGGACGGAGGACGGAGGACGGATGCTTCCGTCCATCGTCTTCCGTCCTCCGTCATTGGAGTTTCTATGGACCGCGCAATTCCTTCTTCGGCAAACGAAGATATTGAATTGTACATGCGGACGTACTACTCGCTGCTCCGTTCCAGCGGCGAGATTCAAATCAAATCGCTGATCGAGACGCACGCGCAGATGGATTCCTCGCTGCACGTGAACGCGCGCGAGCAGGTCCCGGATATGGCGGCATTCGTCTACTGCACGTTGCGCCTGCCGAGCTGCATCGAGCGAGTGCGTTTGGTTTTGCTAGGGCAGTCGGACGAGGTGTTCGAGAAAGCCGGCTTTGCGGATGTGGAGCATTGGCAGGAGGTCAGCGCCGCCGGTCGCCGCCGCCGCTTGTTCTTCGACCGAAACCAAGTCCTCGCGGCGTTCATCGCCAGCGCGTCGGACATCGATGATTTGATTCCGATTCTCACCGCGTACGAGATCGAGTGGAACAAGATCAGCGATCTGCTGAATCAGAGCGGCGCGGCGGCGCGCTTGTCCGACTACGCCGCGCGCGGCGCGTCGTTGACCGAGCCGGAACGCGTCATGCTGGCGCGCGACTTGCAGATCAGTACCGCCGACCTCGGCACATTGGAGAATATTTGGGGCAGCGCGCTCATTTCCAATTTGCAGGCGATGGCGTCGACGCGCAAGGAATTTGCGCTCCGGCTGTTGGCTGGCTCGCTGGTCGATTATCACAAGGCGACGCAGCGGTGGTGGGACAATATCGCCCAGCAGGTCGGCGCGCTGATTGCCGGTCGCCCGGTGTATTTTGTGTCGAGCAATATGCACAGTCTCGCAAACCTGATTTCCGGGCACGCGCTGACGCGTGAAGAGGAACTGATCAATTACATTCAGGACATTGGGCACGAAGACCTGATGGAAGAATACATGGCGATCCAGTCCGAATCGACGCGCAGCAGCAAGGAAAACTTTTTGTACTATGTGATGAAGAAATACAGTGCCGACGCGCAAAACGCGGTGGCGGTCCAAGCCAAGCTGCAAGCCGAAGCGGAAGTGGGGCTGGCGACCATTCCAAGCGATCGCTATCTCGACGTGGGCGCGCAGATCATCGAATTGAATCGCCTCATTCCGGAGCGACTCGATCCGCGCTTGTCACGGGACGGATTGGAGCGACTGCGGAGCAGCCGCGCGGTGATCTTCAACATCGATTATCCTCTGGGGCTGGCGGCGTACCAGATCCTTTCCGAGATCTCGCAGAATGTCGATCAGGTCAAGGGCTTTTATCTGATGGGCAAATCCGCGACGCTGAACGGGCGCATCGGCGACGTCATTATTCCGAATGTCGTCTACGACGAACATTCGCAGAACACGTATCTCTTCAACAACTGTTTCAGCGCGCGCGACGTCGCGGGCTATCTGGTCTACGGCTCGGTGTTGGACAATCAAAAGGCGATCAGCGTCAAGGGGACGTTCTTGCAGAACCGCAAGTTCATGGAGTTGTTTTATCGCGAGGGGTACACCGATATCGAAATGGAAGCGGGACCGTACCTGTCCGCGCTTTACGAAATGAGCTATCCGAAACGCTATCCGGTCAACGAAATCGTGCGGCTGTACCAGACCGATTTTGACATCGGCTTTTTGCATTACGCGTCGGACACGCCGTACAGCAAGGGGAAGAACCTGGGCGCAGTACATCCGTCGTACTTTGGAATGGACCCGACCTACGCGACCGCGCTGGCGATCCTGCAGCGAATCATCGCGAAGGAAACGAAATGATTCGCGAGTCAATCGTGCGGGGAGTCGGATTGGTTGGTGACCAGTAAGAAGGATTTGCCTTTGTGATTTGCCTGAACTAGTTTGACGACGCCCGCGACCTCATCGCCCGCGCACATGAAGACGGCGTCCGCGCCCGGCGGCGAATTCTTGCGATCAAAAAAGCGTCGGTGGATCATCGAGATGATGACCGCTTGGGGCTTTTGAACTTTAATCCACTTGATCCCTTCCCAGCGGTCCATTTTCTCGCGACCGAATATGTTGTACACCACAAAGACATCATAGTCCATCGACGAAGCCAGCAGATTCTCCAGACATGAAAAACCCACGACCTCCGCGTTCAGCCGAACCGCGAGCGATCGGGCAAGCACCTCTCTCGTCGCGCGATGCGCATGGATGACGCTGATCCTCATCGTATTGCCTCGATGGTATCTTAACACGCCCTCGCGCGTTCGGCAATAGGACTTGAGTCTTTATTGGATGTTGATGCTGCCGACGCCGCCGTTGACATCGATGGTGAGCTTGTTCGCCGCGCTGGCATAGTCGGCGCTCTGGTATGCATTGTCGAACCTGGGGAATCGCGTTTCATCCACGTGGGTTCCGCTCAGTCCGCCATTCACGGCGATGCGCGCGGCGACGCCTGGTGGAATCGTGATACGCGTTGAACCGACGCCGCCGTTGACGCTCATCACGGTCGCGCCTGCCTTCGGCGTGGTGATAGTGATCGATCCGACGCCGGCATCAATCGTCAATGCGGTCACGTTCAGCGCGGACAGGTCGAAATTCGCGTTCCCGGCTCCGCCATTGACGTGCAGCGCGAGTGGTACCTGTGGATTCAGCGCAATATCCCAGCGGCTGCTGACGCCGCCCCAAAACATCCACGACGTTCCGTGTTCACTGAGCGCAAGCCGCCCTTCGCTTCCCGCGACATTGTACGTCTTGACGATCTGCGATCCTTCCGCGTGGTGGAAAGTACCTTGCATCAAATCGGTCGCGTTGGGGCTGAGCGCATTGACGTTTACGCGCGAGATACCGATGTTCAGATCGATTGACGCGCTCTGGATGCCGCTAAGCGGCTGGGTGAGTTGTTCGCTTGACGTCGCGGCTGCCGGTAGAATTCCGCCGCCGGCAAATGACAGCCAGATCACGCCAACGATCAACGCGAGCCACAACACGACAACGATCAGCGAGCCGATCATCGACCGCCGTCCGAGGAGGATTTCCAAGCCAACCAGGATCAGGATGAGCGGCCAGAAGCGCGCGGCGATTTCCCAAAACGTGAGCGGCAACATCCCAAGATTTGCCAGCAGAAACAAAACACCAATCGTGATGAGAATCAGTGGTCCGATCAAACTGGGTCGTCGGTGGTACTCCATTGTGCCTCCTTGGAATTTCAGATTTCAGATTTTCAATCACGCGATGCCTTTGTCCTGAAAATCATGAATCGTAAATTGTAAATCCAAAATTATTTTCTTCCAAATTCTCTTTCCAGCGTCGCCACGTTCAGTTGAATCATCGTCGGTCGACCGTGCGGACAGGTGCGCGGCGCGGCGGTATGTTCCAATCGCCGTACCAGCTCGCGCATTTCTTCCAGCGACAACACCTGACCGCCTTTGACCGCGATGCTCTTGCACACGCTTGTGATGAGCCGCGCGTCCGCGGATTTTTCGAGCGGCTCTTCGCCTTGTTCTAGCTCGTCGAGGATGGCGACCAGTGCGGCGCGCGGGTCGCTGGCTTTCATCAACGCCGGCACAGCGCGCAGGAGAATGGTTTGGTTGCCGAACGGCTCAACCCTGAAGCCAACCGATTCGAGCGCAGCGCGATGCGTTTCGAGCGCGCCGGTCTGCGCCGGCGTGAGTTGCAGCGGCGCGGGATCGAGCAATTCCTGCACCGCCACGGTCGCGCCCGCGCGCTCCGCCGTTAGTTGTTCGTACAGCACGCGTTCGTGCGCGGCGTGTTGATCGATCAGGTACAAGCCGTCTGGTCCCTCCGCGATGATGTACGTCGACGCGATCTGACCGAGGACGCGGAGCATTGGGATTTGGACGTTAGAAATTGGAGGTTGGAGATTGGAGATTGGCGCAGTCTCGTTCGGCATCGTAGACGGGCGATACAGGTTCATCGCCGATTGCGTCGGCGCGGGACTGGACGGAAATGGCTGCCGCTGCCAGTCTTGCGGCGCGGGCGGCATAGTGACGCCAATCGACGGAATCGGCGCGTTGCCGGTCAACACGGCGCGTACCGCGCGCTGGACGGCGGTGAACACGGCGCTCGTATCGCGAAAGCGCACCTCGCTTTTCGTCGGATGCACGTTCACGTCGACCATATCCGGCGGCACGACAATGTCCAGCGCGACAATCGGCGCGCGCCCCACCATCAACGCGGTGTGGTACGCTTCGATCACCGCGTGCTGGATCGTACGGTCCTGAATCCAGCGGTGATTGACGAAGAAGAGCATGTACTTGCGCGTCGAACGATTGACGTTGGGCGGCGAGATGAAACCGGAGACGTGGTAATTAGAGGTTGGAGGCGAGTCTCCCTCTAACTTCCAACTTCCATCCTCTAACTTCAAATTTCCAACCTCTATCATCTGTTCCGCCACATCAATCCCAAACACTTTCACCAGCGCGTCGAACATCCTGCCGGTGCCCGGCGACTGAAACACGAGGCGGTCGTCATTCACGAGCGAGAAACGCAGTTGCGGATACGCCAGCGCGTAAGCGTTGATGAGATCGGCGATGCGCCCGGCTTCCGTCGCCGGCGTCTTGAGGAATTTCAGCCGCGCCGGGACGTGGCGGAACAAATCTTCCACGGTGACGAGGGTTCCTTGCGGCGCGCCTTGTGCGCGCTGCTCGATGATCTTTCCGCCGTCGACGCGAATCTGTGCGCCCGATTCTTCGCCGGCGGCGCGGCTGATGAGCGTCGTTTTGGATACGGCGGCAATCGACGGCAGCGCTTCGCCGCGAAAACCAAGCGTGCGAATCGCAAACAAATCGTCGACGGAGTTGAGTTTGCTCGTCGCGTGCCGCGCGAACGCGGTCTCGACCTGGCTAGCGGGAATGCCGCTGCCGTCGTCCGCCACGCGAATCAGGCGCTGTCCGCCGCCGCGAATCTCGACCTTGATTTCGCGCGCGCCCGCGTCGATAGAGTTTTCGATCAATTCCTTCACCACGGACGCCGGGCGCTCGATCACTTCACCCGCGGCGATTTTCGCGGCAAGGTCGTCGGAGAGAATGTGGATGGTCATCGACGATATTGTAGCATAGAAAATCAAAAGTATAAAGTCAAAAGCTAAAAGTGAAAACCGCGCACTCTAACTTTTAGCTTTTGATTTTTGGATTTTGACTTTCCCCCAACATCGTATAGAATTGCGCGCAATGGTTACGCTTCAGGAAATCTTGAGCGCGCAGCGGACGATTCACCCGTACCTCTTTCGCACGCCGCTGCGCGATTCGTTTCTGCTCAGCGAGCGCGTCGGCGCGTCGGTGTTTCTCAAGCTTGAAAATTGGCAGATCACTGGCTCGTTCAAGCTGCGGGGCGCGCTCAATCGGATGGCTTTGATGACGCCGGAGGAACGCGCGCACGGCGTGGTCACCGCGAGCGCGGGCAACCACGCGCTCGGCGTCGGCTATGCCGCCCGCGCGCTGAACGTCTCGCCGGCGACGATCTTTGTGCCGCGCACCGCGCCGCGCGCGAAAGTCGACAAGCTGCGCCAGTTCCCAGTGCAGGTCCGCGCGGTCGGCGAGACGTACGACGACGCGCATCACGCGGCGGAGGCGTACCAGCGCGAAACCGGTGCGACGTTCATCCACGCGTACGATGATCCGCGCACCGTCGCGGGGCAGGGAACGATTGGGCTGGAAATCTTGGAAGATTTGCCAGACGTTGACGCGATTCTCGTGCCGGTGGGCGGCGGCGGAATGATCGTCGGTATTGCGGTTGCGGTAAAAACGCTCGCGCCGTTGGTGAAGATTATCGCGGTGCAGCCCGCCGCATCGCCCGCGTTGCGTGACTCGCTGCGCGACGACAAATGCTACGAAGAATACGCCGCCGCGCCGACGATCTGCGATGGGCTTGCCGGCGGCATCGGCAAAATGGTTTTTGAAGCGGCGCAGCAAAAACTGATTGACGATGTCGTGCTGGTTGAGGAGGACGAAACGCGCGCGGCGATTCGCGCGCTCGCGGCGACACAGCAAGTCATCGTCGAAGGTTCCGGCGCGGTGGGAGTGGCGGCGCTCCTTGCGCGCAAGGTGAATTTGAGCGGCAAGCGCGTCGTCGCGGTGCTGAGCGGTGGGAACATCGATCTTGGATTGCTCGGTGAAATACTGACGGAAGACGGAAGACGGAGGACGGAGAATTGACGCTGTCTTCGGTCATCCGTCTTCGGTCTTCCGTCAAGCCCTATCTCATTCTCGCCCTTGGCGTTCTCGCCGTTTCGTCGTCGTCCTTCCTGATCACGTTCGCGCTGCAGGATGGAATGCCGGCGGTCGCAATCGCCGCGTTGCGCCTGACGATGGCAGCCATTGCGCTCGCTCCCATCGCGCTGGCGCGTTCGCGTGATGAGTTGCGCCGGCTCGCGCCGCGTGACCTCGCGCTGGCGATGGTCTCCGGCGTTTTTCTCGCATTCCATTTCGCGTTCTGGATCTCGTCGCTCGATTACACGTCGGTGATGAGTTCCATCGTCTTGGTCAGCACGAATCCGCTGTTCGTCGCGCTCGCGTCGGTCGTGCTGCTGCGCGAATCGCTGCAGCGCGGAACGGTCGTTGGCATCGCGGTCGCCGCAATCGGCGGCGCGCTGGTTGGTCTGACCGACCTGGGACACGCCAGCGCCGGATCGTTGCAAGGCGATGCGCTCGCGCTCGGCGGCGCGGTGATGGTGTCGGGCTATTTGCTCATCGGTCGGCGCTTGCGCGGTCGGTTGTCGCTGATGGCGTACATCAGTCTGGTGTATTCGACCGCGGCGATGGTGCTGCTCGCGACCGCGTGGGCGATGGGCATTAGTTTGCTGGGCTATTCGCCGGCGGCGTATGGGCTGGTGATATTACTCGCGGCGGGACCGCAACTCATCGGACATTCGTCGTACAACTGGGCGCTCAAGTATTTGTCGGCGACCTTCGTCACCGTGACGATTTTGGCGGAGCCGATTGGCGCGACGGCGTTCGCGATTCCGATCCTGGGTCAAGTGCCCGAGCCGATCAAACTTGCCGGCGGCGCGCTGATTTTGATCGGCATCTATCTTGCCGCGCGTGAAGAGATCGCGACGGATGACGGAAGACGGAGGACGGACGCCAACGCCCTTCCGTCGTCCGTCCTCCGTCCACCGTCAGAGTAGTTATGATCCGATACATTCTCTTCGATTTGGACGATACGCTTTATCCCACGTCTGCCGGGCTGATGCACGAAATCAGCGCGCGGATGAGCGAATATATGATCGAGCAGGTTGGCATCTCGCCGAAAGAAGTTGACCACGTCCGGCGCGATTATTGGGCGCGCTACGGGACGACGCTGCGCGGCTTGTACATCGAGCGGCACATCGACGCGCAGGCGTTTTTGGATTACGTGCACGACATTGATCTCGTCAAGTACTTGCATCCCGATGCGCGGCTGGATGCGATGCTTGCCGCGCTGTCGCAGCAGAAATCGATTTTCACGAACGCGCCGGCAGATTACGCGCGGCGCGTCCTGCGCGCGCTCGGCGTCGAAAAATATTTCGCGGAAATCTTCGACATCAATTTTATCGCGTACGAGAGCAAACCAACGCCGTCCGCCTATTCCAAGGTCGCCGCCGCGTTGCCGGTGCGCGCGGACGAGTGCCTGATGATCGACGATACGGCGCGCAATCTTGCGCCGGCGAAAGCGCTGGGAATGCAAACCGTGTGGCTCGACGGGAACGACAATCCGCGCGCGGCAGAGGGAAGCGACAGCGCGGATTTTGTCATCCGGACGATCTACGATGTGCCAACGGTTCTCCAATGAGTCTGAAACTGAAGTTGAACGTTCGAACGTTGAAACGTGAAACGGGATGCGTCATCAGCGTAAACATGTCATTGTTATAATCGCATACACGGTCATCGCGCTCGTCATGACGTTTCCCCTCGCGCTGAATTTCGCCTCGGTGATTCCGGGCGTGCCGGGCGATTCGACGAGTTTCCTGTGGGCGCTGGGCTGGGCAAAGACCGCGCTGGTCGATCTGCACGTCAATCCGTTCCGCACCGACTTTGTCTACTATCCGCTCGGCGGCGCGACGCAGTTGATGTGGGCGGTTTCGCTGATCGCGTTCGCCTCGATCCCGCTGCAATTCCTCATCGGGCTGATTCCCACGTACAACCTGCTCTATCTTGCCGCGAGCGTTCTCACCGCCTACGGAATGTTTTTGCTCGCGGAATATGTCATTTCAAATTCCACATGGCAAATGACAAATGACAAATTCGATCCGCATCCTCTGCCGCCGTTCCAGACGTTTCTGGTCGTGCAGTTTGTTATGCAGAACCGCCGACTCGCCGCGCGCGGCTCGACACTTGCTGCTTTTACCGCTGGCTTGATCTTTGCGTTCGCGCCGCTGCGCCTCGGCTATGGCTTGGCGTTCTTCAATCTGTTCAACACGCAATTCATTCCGTTCTTCGTCCTCTTTCTGCTGCGCGCGACGCGCGAAAGATCGTGGCGCGACGCCATCCTTGCCGGCGTCTTCTTTGGCTTGAACGCGTACGTCGATTTTCAGATCGCGGCGTTCCTCGCGCTGTTCGCGCTCGTCTATGCGGCATACGTCTTTGCCGAGGATTGGCGCGCCGCGCGCGCGGCGATGGCGCGTTGGGCAGTCGCCGCGCTGGTCGCCGCCGCGCTTTCCGCGCCAATGGTTGCGGTGCTCCAGCAGGATTTCAACGCCGAGGGCGGCAACTACATCCGCGTCTTTCCGCTCAAATATTCGCTCGACCGTTCCTACGACCTGGCGTCGTATTTTGTGCCGAACGCGCGCAGCGCGCTGTACGCCGACGCGCCGCTCAAGGTGATCGGCGTCAACGCGTCCTCCAAGCCGGACGATGGCGCGCCGCTGAACCCCGACGCGCAAGCGTTCGTTGGGTATATCGCGCTTGCGCTCGCCGCCTACGCCGTCGCGCGGCGATGGCGCGCCGCGCGTTTCTGGCTGTTCACGGCGATTCTGTTCGCGCTGCTCGGTCTCGGTCCCTCGTTGCACGTTCTTGGAAACGATACCGGCATCCCGCTGCCGTACGTGCTGGTACACGAGATTCCAATTCTAAACAACATCCGCATTCCGATGCGGTACGGCATTATGGTCTCGTTCGCGCTGGCGATGCTGGCAGCCATTGCGATTGACCAACTACAAAAAAATTACAAATTACAAATTGCAAATCACATCTCACGTCCCACGTCTCATGCAGCACTTGTTCGGTATTCCGTATTGCGTATTGCGTTATGGCTCGTACCGATGGCGATTCTGGTCGAGTTTGCCGTGTTGCCGTATCCGATGCAGCCGCTGACGATTCCGCCGGTCTACAACGATATTGCGCGCGCGCCAGGCAGTTTTACGGTTTTGGAGATTCCGACGTTCAACTGGCGCGGCGCGGCGGCGACCGAGTGGTATCAGGCAATCGACGGCAAGCGCATCCTGCGCGCGTACACCAATCGCATCGCGCCGGGACTGGCGGAGTACTTTGGCACGCGCGGCGTTCCCATCGTCGATCGTTCACTGCGCGCGCTGGAAGGCGTCGATCCGCCGCTTGCGCCGGCAGACCTTGCCGAAGACCGGCGCGTGCGCGATCAGGTCTTGGCGTTTTACGATTTGCGCTACGCGGTGCTGCATCGATTGTATCTGACGCCGACGCAGGTAAGCGGGATCGACAATTATCTGCGCGAGATATTGGGCGCGCGGCAGATCTTTAATGATGGCGAGACGATGGCGTACGCGCTGCCGCCGGCGAGTATACCAGACTCGGTGAACATCGATCTGCGCGAGAACATTGGGCAGATGTACGCCGGGCGCGGCTGGCAGTTCGAGTATCCGCAGGCAAATTGGCAGGGCAAGTTCAACTTCGTCTGGACGCGCGGCGCGCAATCGGAGATTTATTTTGTGTTGGCAGGTGCGGGAGACCGCGTGATGACGCTGAACGCGTACGCCCAATCGCCGCAGCGCGTTAGCATTTCGCTGAACGGCGAAAACATCGGCGCGTTCACGCTGACACCAGCGTGGCAAGACTATCGCATCACACTGCCGGCGCGCGCGCTCAAATCGACAATGAACGTGGTGCGGTTAGACTATGGCACAGACTTGACCGAGACCATCGGCGTGACGACGATTACGATTCAATGAGGAGATGCCAATGCCAAGGAAAATCGTCGAGACAACTTTTCGGGTGCGGTATGCGGAGACGGACGCGAGTGGTGTGGTGTATCACGCGAATTATATTATCTGGTTCGAGCATGGACGCGGTGATTTCTTTTGGCAGCAGGGACGTGACTATCATCGCGATGTTGAAGCGCGCGGACTGAACTGGCCCGTCACCGAGCTATCGGCGCGGTACCTCGCGCCGGCGCGCTATGGCGATCTGGTGGCGGTGCGGACGTGGTTGGGGGAAATTCAGAGCCGTGCGTTTGTGATTCAGTACGAGGTGTTGAACGCGGAGACGCGTCAAGTCTTGTGCACGGGATGGACCAAGCACTTGAACGTGGGCACGGACTGGCGACCGCGTGTGCTGCCGGAGGACTTGCGCGATTTGCTGGCGCGGCAAGAGTAGAAATCTCTCTCGCCGACAGACGGGTCGGTGGGCGGATTAAAATGGAGTCGTGGAGTTGAATCTGCCGAGGGGAGCAGAATTGGGCGCGAGGATGTTCCAGATCGCCGGGTCTTCGCCGCCAGGACGCCACATGATGATGCCGCCCAGTCCCAGGTCTTGGACGATCTTCCAACTGTCCGCGACGTACCGCGCATCGACGAACCAGACGGTGTGATTCTCTTGCGCCGCCGGCGGGCACTCGTCGCCCAGATAGTGCGGGCAGCGCACCGGCTTGACGATGGTGTACGTCATCTTCGCTTCGCCGATCTCGCCGCGCGGGTCGGTGTCAGGATAAGTGACGATGCCGTTGTATTCGTCCTTCAGCGACTGAACGTCCGACCACCACAGCGCGGGCGTTTGCGCGCCGCCCCAATCGTAACCGTAGAGGTGAATGCCGAGCGTGACCTTGTCGTGCGGCACAACGCTGACGGTGTACGACATCACCTGGCGCATCCACCACACCGGCGCGACCGGACCGGGATCGCCGCGATTGCCGTGGTACTCGTATGCCATCACGCGAAAGCGATCGACGACCGCGCCTAGCGCGGCATAATCGGCAAAGCGGCAAATGACGCACGAGTCGCTGTCGCGGACTTCGGGCGGCACGGTGACGCTCAGGAGTTTGCCTTGCTGGTGCAGCGCCGCCGCCAGCGTCGTGACGAAATCGGTGTACGGCTGCCGCGCCGCCGGCGGCAGGTTTTCATAGTCCAGATCGACGCCGTCCACTTTGGGTTGCTGCGCGATTTTCAAAATCGCAGCGATGTGCGCCGCGCGCAATGTGGGAGTGGTGAGGATGCGGAGGAGGCGACTGCCATTGTCCCAGCCGGACGAAACGGTGGGAATGTAGCGGATGCCGTTCGCGTTGGCGTAATCGATCAGCACGGCGTCGGCGACGGGATTGTTGACCGTGAGACTGCCGTCGCGCTCGATGGTGAAACTGTGCGGGCTGAGTTCGTTGTAGGCGTTGATGCGCGGCGCGATGATGACCGACATCGGTCCTGGAACATCGCCATTGCGTTGCAGCCACGCGGCGATGACCGGCGGATTTTGCGGGGGACTGGCGGGGTCGGGCGCGCTGGACGGATTAGGCGAATCCGCCGAGACCAACGCGAAGGTGATGACGCTCCACGCCAGGGCGAGGGGTATAGCCCATTTCAGGTATTTCAAAGTGGCGCTATTATAGCACAAGATGCGGCGCATCGCCAAAATCGCCCCACGGGCATTTTGCAAAAATCGCCAGGGCGTGGTAGAATCGTATCCGATAATCTCCCCGATCGGTATGATTTCCACGTGATTCCACGAGCACGACCCATTTTTCGAAAGGTGGTAGGATGACAGAAGCGTTCAAAACGTTTCAGCAAGCTTCAACCGAGTTGGGCGTTTCCGCGAATACGCTTAAGCGTTGGGCGAAGGACTTTGCGCCGTTCCTTTCGCCCGCCGGCGCGCTGGGCGGCGATGGCGTGAATCGCCACTTTATGCCGGACGATCTGGTGGTGCTGCATCGCGCCAAGGAACAGTTGGCGGGCGGCTTGAGCACGGAAGAAGTCGTCGAGCAGTTGCACGCCGAAGGACGCGGCGAGACGGTCTCGATGGCGATGACCGCGCGCGAGGGCGGGCAGTCGGCTGGCTTTGTGGTGTTGACCGATACGCTGCGCGCGATGATCGAGAATCAGCAGACGATTCAGAACAGTCTGCAGGTGAACCGCAACTTGCAGGGCGTGATCATTCAGGACAATTTCAACCTCAAGGAAGAGAATATGAAACTGCGCGAGCGGATGCAAAAGCTGGAGCAGGAGCTGAACGATATGCGTAAGCGCGATTCAGACCATCGTTTGGTGCTGGAGCAACGCTTGGCGCGCGTGGAAGCCGAAGCGCGCAAGAGTATTTGGAGCCGGTTGTTTTAAGACTCGGCAGTCGTCAGCCGCCCGACAGCGGCAATCGGACGACTGGTCTCTGACCAAGCCCGGCTATGGATATGCCTCGCGTCTGACGCGGGGCTTTTTTGTGAAACGTCTCAGAACCAGTCTTAAAACTCACGCAAAGCCGCAAAGTCGCCAAGAAGTTTTTGCTAAATCCTTTGCGTCTTGGCGTCTTTGCGAGAGATTTAGAACTTTTCAGACAGACTCTCAGGAGGATGGCGATGCGAACCACGCGCTTGGCGATGGTGGGGTTGGGGAACGTAGGGCGGCGGTTGCTGGAGTTGATCGATCTCAAGCGCGCGCTGCTGCGCGAGCGATTCGATTTGGAACTGGTCGTCGCCGGCGCGGTCGATACGACGGGCGGCGCGACGGCGGCGAATCGGAATGGACTGGACGCCCGCGAAATTCTGCAGCTCAAACGCGACAAGCAGGGCATTGCCGCGTATCCGCGGCGGGGCAAGCCGGGCATGACGCCGCAGCAACTCGTCGACGCGGTCGATGCGGATGTGCTGGTGGAGCTTTCGCTCACCAACTTGAAGGATGGCGAGCCGGGGCTAAGCACGATCCGCGCGGCGCTCGCGCACAAGATGAACGTAGTCACTGCGAACAAGGGTCCGCTGGTGCTGGCGTTCCAAGACTTGATGGCGCTGGCGCGCGAGAACAACGTGCGACTGCTGTACAGCGCGACGGTCACCGGCGGCTTACCGACGCTCAACATCGGCGCGCGCGATCTGGGCGCGACCGTGATCGACAAATTCGAAGGCGTGGTGAACGGGACGACGAATTACATCTTGGCGCGCATGACCGAGGGGCAAGCGTATGCAGACGCGCTGAAGCACGCGCAGGACATCGGAATGGCGGAAGCCGATCCGACGCTCGACGTGGACGGCTGGGACGCGGCGAACAAACTCGTGATCATCGCCAACGCGGCGCTCCATCACCCAACCACGCTGCAAGATGTCAGCGTCGAAGGCATCCGCAAGGTTACCCAAGACGATTTGCGCGCGGCGGAGAAGCATCGGCAGGTCATCAAGCTGATCGCGCTCGCGGAAAAAGTGGGCAAGCAGGATTATCGGTTGAGCGTCGCGCCAGCGCGGCTCGACAAGACGCATCCACTGGCGAACGTCGGCGCGGGAATGATGGGCGTCATTTATCAGACCGACATCAACGGTACGATTTTTGCGACGATTGAAGAGGACGATCCGTATCCAACGGCGGCGGGCGTGCTGCGCGATATCATTCAAGCGGCAAGCTGAAAGGCAAAGCGAAAAAACGGATGCGCGAAGGTGCACGCCAGTTCATTTGACATCGGATTCTTAACGAATATAATCAGCAGTGTAAGTGCGCCGACGTAGCTCAGTGGTAGAGCAGGGGACTCATAAGCCCTTGGTCAGTGGTCCGACTCCACTCGTCGGCACAAGGTGGAAGCGATTCTCGTTGCGAGAATCGCTTTTTGTTAATGGGAGGGCGGCGGCTGCCACACCAGCAACAGAAATCGACCATTGACTTTTGGCGGGATGGTTTGTATACTCTAATCAACCTGTGAGTGTGATTAACCGAAAGAATAGCACCTGACGGCTGGGGCAAGAGCGCCTTGCCGCGAGAGGTGCTTTTTCTTTAGCCGTCTTGCTTTGAATCGTCGGAGCGATAGGTCGGCTCCGGGGAGGATTTGCAAAATGGAGAGGAGAACATTCGTCAGGTTTGCCAGTTGGATCGTCGTCAGCGGCGCATCGCTCTTCACCGCCATTTACCTTGGTATCCTTGTTCTTCGGGATTACGATGCGATCATCCGCGAACATTTCGCCGCAACGGTTGGTCTGCCTCTGGCAGGGATTGCATCGTTTTGCATCGTTTACGTGTTGCAGCACAGTTCGGGCGCGATCGAGTTTGAGGTGTTAGGTTTGAAATTCAAGGGAGCGTCTGGTCCGATCGTCTTTTGGGTGCTCTGTTTCTTGGGCATGGCGCTCGCGATAAAACTCTTGTGGTGAACACGATATGACTCTTTGGCAAACGAATTCCTGCGCGGATTGGCACGCGGCGCTGGAACGCTACGCCGATACAGTTCGCGCGCAGCAGGTGAACGGCTTGCCCGAAATCGACGCGTGGTATCGCGAGGAATTGCCCGCGCGGATTGCCGCGCGCCAACCGCTGTCTGTCACGCGCGAGGAGTTGGAGCGCGTAACGGTCTGGAAGATGAAGCGCGGTGTCTGGCGCGAACGCAACCGGCTGCTCGTGATCGGAAATCCTCCGGCGCTCGTCGAGCAGACTTCGCAGCAAGCGTTTGCCGCGACGCCCGATCCGCGCAAGCCGGTCGATATTCTCAGCAATCTTGCCGGTGTGGGACCCGCGACGGCGTCCGCGGTATTGGCGTGTTACGCGCCGGCGATCTATCCGTTCTTCGACGAACTGGTGGCGAAGCAAATTCCGCAACTGGGCAAGGTGGCGTTTACGCCGGCGTACTACCAGCGCTATGCCGCCGCGTTGCGCGAGCGCGCGGCGCGGTTGAACGAACGATGCAACCATCGCGAGTGGACGGCGCACGATGTGAGCCAGGCGTTGTGGGCGGCGAGCGGCGGGAAGGTGGGGCAAAGTTAGGACGCGGATAAGCGCGGATAAATTTCGTTAACAAATGATTGACTTGCACAGAAATGGCTCGTATACTTGAAATGCACCTGACGATGGGCGCGAGTAGTTCGCGACGCGGCAGGTTTTCTTGTGTGAAGTGACGTCCAGAGTGTGCCCTTGACAACCTGTGCTGAACAGAATCTACGAGCGAAGGAAAAATGCTAAGGACACGACCGACACGCCTTGTCGTTGGCGATGCCGCGAACCACTTTGACTTTCGGCAAGGATACTTTTCCGGTTCGACCGAGTATTGCCAGGTTGACTTCTCTTAGGCGAAACCTATGAGCGCACAACCGAATGCACCGTTAGACAAGCGAGAAGATTACAAGGAACGTCGGCGTCGTTGGCAAGGAATAAGCATCCAGCAGGTTACCTTTGTCAACAATCTATTCATTGGACTCTCTTCCGCTCTAGTGTTTTGGCAGGGCCAGTATTTACTTGGAAAAGATGTCACGCTTCGTTCATGCTTCGAATGGGAGTTTTATCTTGGTAGTGCGTTGTTATTTCTAATTTCGCTAGCGGTTGGATGTGTGACCGCCTGGAATCGAACTAAGGATTTCAGGCAAACTGCGATGGTGGATACATTAAGAGCGGGTAACGATGAGCAAAAACAACAAGCAAAAAAACTCTCTGAAGAGAACAAAAAACTGGGTGAAAGAACTTGGAGACTCCTTTATGCACAGGGGATAGTATTTTTGCTAGGTATCCTATTCTTTGTAATCGCTATCGTCGCGCATCTCCTAAGTTTGTGGATTGTGAAGACTCGATGACACCGTCACAGCGTAGCACGATAATTTTCGTTGCCTCCCTCTGTGTTATTTTAGGCATTTTCTGTATCGCACTGATACTTCTTGTCGGCATGTTGATGTCGCCCGAAGGGCGCGCGACCCTTGTTGCGCCGAGACCTACAGACACTAGCGTGCCTACCCCGGACCCTTTGAGTTATGAATATGTCAGATCCCACTACGATTTACTCTCGACTGACTTGCAAAGAAGGCAGTATCTCGATTCTCTAATTGGCAAGAATGTCCACTGGCGCGGTTCGGTTACCAACGTGGATGGCGAAGGAAACGTCTATATTCGTGTCGGGAATCAATTACTGTGGAACGCGTCAGACGTTATCAAACTTCAGGGCGTGCCGCTTGACCGCGCCGCTAAGTTTTCGAGTGGCGCCCCGATTGAATTTGAGGCTACAATTAAGACTGCTGATATGTTCGTCGGCGTACAATTTGATTTGAAACTTATCCTCCTTATCGAACCGCCCACAAAGTCAGTGTAGTGCTTCCATATGGTTAAGCGGTTCGGCAAGTTCCGCCCATCCTCAAATCCCTTTCGCGCCCTTACGCACGCGTGTCATACCAACGCATTATCCCATCGCCCCGCGCCGCCAGCACCATCCACTGAAGTGGACGGCTATCGTGCCGCAAACCCGCTGCGCTGGTTTCGCGATTGATAGACGTTGGTTTTAACCGATCGCAACGCCGCGCCGCGCTGCCATCGCGCGTATGTAGAGCGCGTTCCGCCAGCGCGAGAAGACCACGTCGTACGCGCCGGCGTAGCGCACCACCGCACCGCCGAAACCTTGCTTGAATTGGTAGAGACCGTGCGGTAGGGGCGACTCATGAGTCGCCCCTACATCATCAATGCCCGGCGCTTCCGCCCACGCCGTGTCCGCAATTCCCCACAAATCGTACCGCGTGCACCCGCGCGATTTCGCCCACTGCATCGCCTGCCAGTGCAGCGCGTGGTTGGGCATTCGCTCGCGGTGCGCGTTGCCCGACGCGCCGTAGAGATAGATCGCTTCCGCGCCGAACGCGGTGACGAAAATCGCAGCAAGCGTCTCGCGTTCGTACTCGGCGACGAACAGGCGCGCGGCGTCCTGCGCGGTGAACAGCTCGAACGCCGCGCGGTAGTAATCGAACGAGTGAATCGCAAACGCATCGCGTTCACCGGTGACCTGGAGCAAGCGATAGAATGTCGCGATGTCGTCCGCGCTGCCGGCGCGCACCGTCACGCCTTTGCGTTCCGCCAAGCGGATGTTGTAGCGCCATTTTGGTTTCATCTGCGCGAGGATGGTATCCAGGTCGCGCGTGAGATCGACGTGAATGGTCGTGCGCGGCTGGATGGGATTGGCAGATTGCAGATTGGGCGTCCGAAGAGGATTGAGATCAACCGAATCGAATAAATTCAGTTCGATTTTTAGCACGAACGCGCCGCGCGCGCGCGCGGTCGCGCACAGCGCGTTCAGCAGCGCGGAGTATGTCTCGTGGTCTTGCGGATCGGCGACGGGACCACGCGGGATGTACGCGAAACGCAAACCAAGCGGCAAGCGTCGGAAGAGGATTTGCGCGCCGGCGACCAGCGCATCGCCGCGCGTGAGCGCGATGCGTTGCGCGCTCCAGCCAAAGCGCGTTTTCAAATCGCCCCACGCGGTCGATTGGAGGACGTGTCCGCCGCGCGCCGCGATAAAATCGTTCCACGTGCGCGCGTCCGGGTGATCGATGATATGGAATTCGTTGTTCACGCCGAGCATTATAACACATTACGTATTTGCTCAGGCAATCCATGGTTCACCGCAGAGTCGCAGATGGGAGAAAAATATAAAAATTCTCTGCGTGGCTGTGGCGCACTTCGCCCCAGTCATCTGCGTCTCCGGTGAGATTGCGGCTGGGCTGCAGTCAGCTGCCTGCGCCGCAGCGATGTGTACCGTCACCGGCAAGTTGATTTTGTAAAATCAGTGTGTGTGTGATATAATAGCCGTGTTCGACTCAAGCTATCATTTTCTACAAAGGAGTAGCGCCCGTGCTTGATCGATATGGTATTGTCGCCATCTTTGCTCTGCTAGCTGTCATATTCCCCGCCATCCCTCTGCTCCTATCTTGGGTCATCCGCCCCAAAAAACCAAACCAATCGAAAAAAGCCACGTACGAATGCGGCTTGGAGTTTGAGGATTTCCCCGAAGAAGCGCAAAATGTCTGGGTGCAATTCCGCGTCCAGTACTATCTCTTTGCGCTTATTTTTGTCGTCTTCGACATCGAAGTGGTTTACCTCTACCCGTGGGCGGTGGCGTACAACACGCTCGGACCTTTCGCGCTGGTCGAGATGATCGTCTTCCTGGGCATCCTCATCCTGGCGCTTGCGTACGCCTGGCGCAACGGCTTGCTCGAGTGGACGTGAAATAGAGAGGAAAGAGGAGCGAGAACAATTCTCTTGCATCTCTCCTCTTTCGCCTATCCTTTGTGGGATTATACCGATGGATATTCTAAACAATCTCTTCACCAACATCTACAATGCGATCAACGCGTTCCTCAACGGCTTGCTCGGCGGCGCGGGGCTGCGTCCCGACGCGGCAAGCGCGATCGTCGCGGCGATTATGGGACTGATCGTCGGCACCGTCGTTCTGCTGTTCGGCGTCGGCGTCGTGTTGACGCTCATTTGGCTGGAACGCAAGGTCGCCGCGCGCGTGCAGGACCGCGTCGGTCCAAACCGCGTCGGACCGTTCGGTATGTTGCAGCCGGTTGCCGATACGATCAAGATGTTCATCAAGGAAGACATCGTGCCGACGAACGCCGATGGACTGGTGCACTTGCTCGCGCCGGTGATCGCGCTCGCGCCAGCGGTCCTCGCCTTCGTGGTCGTTCCCTTCGGGCAAGGGATGCAGCCGGCAGATTTGAACATCGGCGTCCTGTGGGTCGTGTCGGTCAGTTCGATCGGAACGGTCGGACTCTTCATGGCGGGCTATGGCTCGAACAACAAGTTCGCGCTGCTGGGCGGTATGCGCGCGGTCGCGCAGGCGATCAGTTACGAAATTCCGCAGGTGCTGACGATTGTTCCGATCATTCTCTTGGCTGGCTCGATGTCGCTGGTGCAGATCGTCCAAAAGCAAAGCACGCTGTGGTACGTTTTTGTGCTACCGGTCGGACTGATCGGATTCGTCGTCTATTACATCAGCGCGCTCGCCGAAGTCAACCGTACGCCGTTCGACCTGCCGGAAGGCGAATCCGAAATCGTCGCCGGGCATCACACGGAATACAGCGGCATGAAGTTCGGCTTGTTCTACCTCGCCGAGTATTTCAACTTCTTCATCGTCTGTACTATTGCAACGACGCTCTTCCTCGGCGGCTGGCAGGGTCCCTTCCTTCCCTCGTGGCTCTGGTTCCTCATCAAGACCTACGCGCTCATTCTGCTGGGAATGTGGATTCGGATGACGCTGCCGCGCTTTCGCGTCGATCAGTTGATGAAGTTCGCGTGGCAAGTACTGGTGCCGATCTCATTGATCAACATCGTATTGACCGGCATTCTCCTGATGTTCTTCAAAGTCGGTTGATCGAGAAAGATTGGATAAGGACGAACGATGCTCACGAGTCAATTCCTCACCTACGTTGCGTTCTTTGTGTTATCGGCGATTGCGCTGATCGGCGCGTTCCTGGCGGTCACGCTCCGTAATCTGGTCCGCGCGGCGCTGGGCTTGATCCTGTCGTTTATGGGCGTGGCAGGCATCTACTTTGTGCTCGAAGCGGAATTCGTCGCGATCGTCCAGGTCATCATCTACATTGGCGCGATTTCGGTCCTCATCCTCTTTGCGATTATGCTCACGCGCGGCCTGATGACCAGCGCGGCGTCCACTCAAAACTCGCAGTGGATCGGGGCGGCGTTTGTCGGCATGTTGATGTTTGCGGTGCTCTTTTTCGTTGCCATCACGACCAATTGGCCGCTGGCGCAGCCGCACACGATTTCCGATTTGATTCCGCGACTCGGCGCCGATTTGGTGACGACGTACCTGTTGCCGTTTGAAGCCGTATCGCTGCTGCTGCTCGCCGCGCTCATCGGCGCGATTGTCATCGCGAGAGAGTAAACAGTGTTCAGTGAGCAGTATTCTGTAATCTGTCTGTCTGAATACTGAATACGGACGACTGCCAACTGGGGTTTATATGATTCCACTTCAATTCTATTTGATTGTCGCCGCGATCTTGTTCTGCCTGGGCTTGTTTGGCGCGCTGGCGCGGCGCAACGCCGTCGCCATCCTGATGGGGATCGAGCTGATGCTGAACGCGGTGAATATCAACCTCGTCGCGTTCTGGCGCTACGTCAAGCCCGCCGCGCCGACGATGGACCTCGCGGGGCAGATTTTCGCGCTGTTCGTCGTGACGCTCGCCGCGGCAGAAGCCGCGATCGGTCTCGCGTTGATTATCGCGATCTATCGGTCGCGCGACACGGTGAACGTGGAAGACGTCGATTTGATGAAATGGTAAATACCAATTAGCCAATGAACCAATTTACCAACACCTGCACTTGCGTAACCGCAGATGCAAGTGTGAGCCAAATGACACTCGCTGATGGATTGGCTCATTGGTCAATTGGGCAATTGGCTCATTGAGGTATCAATGTTCAATCTCGCATTCTTGATTCCCATTTTTCCACTGCTGGCGTTTGCGCTCATCGTCTTTTTCTTCAACCGGAACAATCGGCTGAGCGCGTTGACGGCGGTCGCCGGAATTTTGCTGGCGGGTGTCGTCGCCTACGGCGTGCTGGCTGAAGCGATTGGGAGCGGCGCGGCGCTCGCCCAGAATCCATTTACCGGCACGCTGCTCGGCTTTCTCACGATTCCCACCGGTCACGAACTGTTTTCCGTCGGCTGGATGATCGATCCGCTGGCTGCCGTGATGCTCTTTATGGTGACGACGGTCTGCCTGATGATCTTTATCTATTCGATTGGCTACATGCAGCACAGCCACGCCGACGAACACGGTCATGTTCACACGACCGACGACCCGCGGTACGCCCGCTTCTTCGCCTACATTTCCCTCTTCGCCTTCGGTATGCTCGGCTTGGTCATCTCCTCCAACCTGCTCGAATTGTTCCTGTTCTGGGAAATCATGGGCTTGTGCTCGTACCTCTTGATCGGCTTTTGGTCCGTCCGTCTGCCAAACGAGCACCATATCGACGACGCGCAGACCGTGCGCGCGACGTACGCGTCGCTCAAAGCGTTCCTCACCACGCGCGTCGGCGATACGATTTTCTTCGTCGGCTTGGTTTTCCTCTACATCCAGACCGGCAGTCTGAACTTTACGACGGTCTTTACCGAAGCGACGCTCAAGCAACTGGCGACCGCGCAGGCGTTCCCCGGCGTGCCGTGGGTGACGGTGATCGCGCTGCTGATTCTTGGCGGCACGATTGGCAAGTCCGCGCAATTCCCGCTGCACATCTGGTTGCCGGACGCGATGGAAGGTCCCACGCCGGTCAGCGCGCTGATCCACGCGGCGACGATGGTGGCGGCGGGCGTTTATCTCATCGCGCGCACTTTCCCGCTGTTCATCACTGCCGCGGCGACCGGCGGTCCGGCGATGACGGTCGTCGCGATCGTCGGCGCGTTCACCGCGCTCTTCGCCGCGACGATTGGCATGGCGCAGGATGACATCAAGCGCGTCCTCGCGTACTCGACGATTTCCCAGCTGGGCTATATGGTTGCCGCGCTCGGCACAGGCGCGTACCTCGCCGGCGCGTTCCATCTCATCACGCACGCGTTCTTCAAGGCGCTCCTCTTCCTCTCTGCCGGCTCGGTCATTCACGGCGTCGGCACGAACGACATGATGCAGATGGGCGGCTTGCGGAAAAAGATGCCGATCACCGCGACGGTGTTCATCATCGGCGCGCTCGCGCTCGCCGGCATTCCGCCGTTCGCCGGATTCTGGAGCAAGGACGAGATTCTGGCGCACGCGTTCACGCTGGGCACGCAAGGCAACACGATCGATCTGATCGTCTACATTATGCTGGCGCTCGGCGCATTCTTTACCGCGTTCTATATGACGCGTCAGATTTTCCTCACCTTCTTCGGCGCGGGACGCGACGAACACGCGGTCGAGCACGCGCACGAATCGCCGCAGGTGATGTGGATGCCGCTCGCCGTGCTGGCGTTCTTCGCCACCGTCATCGGCTTGGTCAACGCTCCCGGCATCGAGTTTATGCAGAACTTTGTCGGCGCGGGCGGCGTGCTTGGCATCAAAGAGCCGCTGGAAGCGACGGCGTTCAATCCGCTGATTGCCGGTTCGTCGGTCGTCATTGCGCTCGCCGGCATCGGCTTGGGATTCTTGATCTACGGTTGGAAGCCGCTGAAAGCGGGTCAGCGCGATCCGCTGGCGGTGCTTGGTCCCGTCTGGTCGCTGCTGCGTAACAAGTATTATATGGACGAGTTGTACGGCGTTGTCATCGCGCAGAAAGCCGGACCGGAAGGCAAGACCGGCACGGTCGATTCCGTGCGCGTGCAAGCCGGCTGGCTCATCCGCTTCGTCGGCTGGTTCTCGCGTCTTTGCTACGCGTTCGACAAAGCGATTGTCGACGGGCTGGTCAATCTCGCCGGTCTGGTCGGACGCGTCATCGGATCGATCAGCGCGTGGATCGATCACAATGTCGTCGATGGCGTCGTGAACGCCGTTGGCATCATCACCGATATGGTCGGCGATGGGCTGAAACTGATTCAAACCGGTCGCGTGCAAAACTATTTGCTGATCGCCGTCACCGGCGCGGCAATCTTCGCGTTCTTATTTATGATTCGATAACACCCCTTCCCTTGCCCCTCCCCCGGCCGCGGGCGGGGGGGGGGGGGGGGGGGGGGGTGGGCGGACATTGAATGGTGCCGTGGCTTTCACTCCTGG
>VFSW01001615.1_pt1 | contig 34351 bp, 27 predicted proteins | sample 5358111 | NCBI WGS metagenome assembly VFSW01 (sample SAMN11554181, study PRJNA540505) | mine drainage metagenome | isolation source: sediment from site ElyBrook_90M | place: USA: Ely Copper Mine, Vershire, VT | collected 2017
CTTCTCTATACCGGCAATCGCTCAAAAAACAACGTTTTCAGATGATTGATGACATCGGTCTTGAGGTAGTGCTGGATCCGGCCTGCGTAAACCTTCTGGCGGATGAATATCGTCCGAAAGTCTGGAGAGATATGCTTGGCGATCTCTATACCCAGCATCTCCCCAATCCTGGCCCCTGTCGCCGCCAAAAGGATGAAGAGGACGCGGTAGAGAATCACCGGGTAGCGCGCTAACCCTGTCATGATCTCCGAAGAGATGCTCGGCCTCTTTTGTTTCTTCTTGTTTACTTTCGGCAGGTCGATGAACTTGTTGTCCCACTCGGGCCGGTAGAGGGGCTTCCCGGTCTCCTCATCGACTGCCGAGGCTACAATCCGCTTCGCAACATCGATGTAGGTGTTGATACTTGAAGCGGCCAAAGGTCTCTTCGAACTGTTTTTGCTCATGCCTTACCTTCTTTCCTGTTCGAGGGCACCGGCCCACCGACTGTCATCCAGTCGACTAGGCGCTTCAGCGCTCCGTTGTTGACCTTCGAAAGCGGCAAATCTCCCAACATCGGCAGTAGCCAGTTTCTAAGGCAGCTTTCTGTGTGCTGCAGGGTTGAAGCCGCTCCAGACCTTCTCGACGAAGCCGCAGTGGACTGCCCCTCTGAGGCAGATCCCGCCTTCTCGCGAGCTTCCAAACGGGTTCGCAAGTCTTGAATGTAAATCTCAGACTGCTGTCGGAATGTCCTCTCGCCACGATGCGTTTGGAGAACGACTTCATTGAAACGCTCCGAGCTGTTCGCCCCGATATTCTTGATGATTTCCTTTGCCGCATTCTGGCGCTCCGAAGCGTTGAGCCAGCCCGGACTACTCTTCTTGATAGGGCAGATTTTGATGCGCACGTGTGCGCGCTCTTCCTGACCTTCGACGTCCATCCATACCCGAAGCGTGTAGTACTTCCCGTGCTTCTCAATCCGGCCCAGTTGGCCCTTGCGCCGCGACATGCTCTTTCCCCTGCGCCTTCCTGATCCGATTGTGGGTTGCGGCGAGAATCGCTCTTTTAGAGCGCTCGACAGTTCCGAGGTTGGCCGCGAAAGATCCCAACCGGGAAGCATTGCGGCGAGATCACTAAGCAGGTTGAGGAGGTCCGCGGGAGTTGGAGTGGTCATTGACGGCTGTTGCATTGCAGGAAGTCTCCTTGTATCCCCGGCGCGGATAGAAACCAAGGCCCTGGCGGGCCAACGCGACATGGGGAATGTATGTTGTTGCTGGAACGCAGAGAAGGGCGCCCTCAGGATGCGCAATCCCAATCGGGCGCCGCCTGATCGAGTCCGTTGGGAGACCGGGGGCACAGAGATGGTCTGGAAGGATCGGGTCCACGCGGAGGAGCCAAACACGTTTGGGCGTGAATGGATGACAAGCGGGGAAGCCTCCCCGGGCAGGGATCGGCAACGACGCGACAGCCGTAGTCAGCACGACCTCATTGATCGAGCACGGATGACCGGCCCGTTGCCGGTCAGAGAAGCCGCGGTTGAATTCCGATCTCACGGTTACTTTCTTTTCCTAATGCTGTTTTGGCCCTTGCTCTTGTTAGCTGCCACATTCCGCAAGAGACCTTCTTAAGCGCCTCATTGCGGCTCCAGGGGGTCGATACCTACGCTCAATCCCCTGAAACAGGGCGACAATGGTGGTTGGTTTCGACCTTCCGATTCCGGCTACCGTGATCTCGACCGAGGCGAAAGGTGAGATCAGGACGCGAGACACCCATCTCGACGTCGATGTTAGTGGCGCTGAGGGCTTGCAGTTCTCGGGCACGCACCCCGGTTTCGACGAGGATCTGGACCACGATGCCGGTGAGGTGCAGGCGCGGGTCGGCGTTGGCAGTGGCAATGATGCGATTGATCTGCTCGGTCGTCAGGGTTGGTGGTGGCGTGCGGCGAACGCGTACACGCTTGGGACGACGGTTAAACGCCATGGGAGTCCTCCTACAGACTGGGTCTGGGTTATTGTTGGGCATCAGAAACAGCAGCAGAAAGGCGCTGAACCTAACGCAGGACGGTTGCAAAAAACAAAGCTCCCTAATGCTCATGGGCGGTCTCGCCGCACTCGAAGGGTGCAGTACGGTGGAGTGCAGATCAGCTTGGATTGCCGACTGGGATAGGGAGGGAGCAGCTTGGTCGTGCCGGCCAGCCGGTACCGGAAACACGGCAATTTGCGGATCACGGTGTTTGGCCCGAAGCAGGCCAGGTGTGGTGCCGCAAAGGTTTCCCACAAGTTCCCCCTAGACAAAGGCACACGGGGGTAGCATCATGGGACTAGACGTCGTCTAGGCGGCTAGATCAGCATGATCGAACCCGGGAGTTGCGAGCCAACGCAAATCCCGGGTTTTACCCCAGTGGTGCTCGGGATTACGGCAAACTACGACAGTAATCCTTACATTGGTTACAAGTTAACCCGACGAAACCCCGAAAAGCCAGCGCTCCCGAACACTATTTTCGAAGGTCACGTACCTTTTTCCGGTTGTACCGGAAATGGTCGACCTCAGCAGGGCTCATAACGGACCATCGGCTCTCTGGTGGGAAGTTGTGGGCTGTATTCCCTGCCGACGTTAGACCCCAAAAGCAAAGACGCAGCCGAGAGGTCCGGTCGCCAGCGCGTCGCCAACTGATCAGCGATCAAAAATCGTGATCCAGAAATCTCACGAGAATGTCCGTGATCGAAGATGTGCCGTGACCTTTGGGTCCCCAACCCACACATCGACCGACGTGACGGGCCCGTTCACCGGCGTGAGCCTGATCTGCGCCGGCATGACGCTGTTCATCACTGGCGTGGTGCGGTTCATCGCCTACGTGATGAAGCTGGTGCTGACCAGAGACAGCCAAGCTGCTGGCACTCCTGATGCTCGAAGCCGGCTTCGCCTCCTGGCTGCGCGCCATGGTTTATAGACTGTGTTGGTTCTGGGTTTTCACCCCAGCACGCTTTGTTTTTTGTGCGAGGATCGGCGTTCAATGAGCATGCTTCCGGAGACAATTAAGGTTTTCGCGCAGATCGGCCATAAGATCGGCCAAACTTCTCAGAACAGCTCATATTGTCATGAATATAAAACGATTACATTTCGGCTTGATCGGCCATGTTCGCTTCTAAACTGGGATCACGGCCAGCAGACTTATCTCCGCAAGATCGGCCAATAAATCGGCCAAAACTCTGATGTTCTGTCCATAAACCCCAGTATAATGAGTGCAATCGGATGGTAAACTTCGGCCAATCCGCTAAATCAGACCATGGAAATTGAAACCCCAGACCGGATAGAGCCTGCGTTGCTCAATGAAGCACCGCCCGAAATCATGGACGTGCTTACGGAACTGGCTGCGAAAACGGCCACTCTTGGGAAGGCACTACACCCGAAGACTGCCTCAAACCTTGCTGACTTGGTGCGCATCATGAACACCTACTACAGCAATCTGATCGAAGGTCACCACACCCGTCCGCGCGACATCGAACGGGCGCTTGCCGGCCAACTTGATCCTGATCAGAAACGGCGCGATCTTCAGCTTGAGGCCAAAGCCCACGTGCGCGTGCAGGCCGAGGTGGATAGGCAGTTTCGGGAAGGCGCCCTGCCCGACCCGACTTCGTCCGAGTTCCTGCGCTTCCTCCATCGTGAGTTCTATCGCGATGCCCCGGAATCCATGTTACTTATCAAGGCAACAGACCGCCAGTTCACTATGCAGCCCGGTGAATGGCGCTCCCTACCGGAACACGACGTTCAGGTGGGCCAGCATCTGCCGCCCTCTAGCGACCGGGTTCCTGATTTCATGCGCCACTTTGAAATTCGTTATCGCCAGCAAGCACTCGGCCCAGGATCGCGCATCCTGTCCATTCCGGCGGCACATCATCGGTTGAACTATATTCATCCGTTTCCCGATGGGAATGGCCGGGTAAGCCGACTCATGAGCCATGCCATGGCGCACACCGCCGGCATTGGTGCGCATGGACTGTGGAGTGTTTCTCGTGGTTTGGCCCGCGGAATTGAGAGTCGCAGTGAATACAAAAGCATGATGGATTATGCCGACACGCCGCGCATGAATGATCTTGATGGGCGAGGGAATCTCTCTCTTCGCGCCCTAAAGGAATTCACGCTTTGGTTTCTGAGAGTTTGCTTCGACCAGGTCACCTTCATGTCTGGTTTGTTCGAGATTGAGGGTCTGGCAAAGCGCTTCGAGAAATACGTTGCCCAGAGTGAAACGCTGAGGCCCGAGTCCTTACGGCTTCTCCAAGAGGCACTGATGCGCGGCGAATTCGATCGTGGCGAAGCCGGGCGTATTACTCAGATGCCTGAACGCACTGCCCGCCGTGTCCTGAATGATGTTCTAGCTGAAGGTTTACTAGCCTCTTCGACAGAAAAGGGGCCGGTTTCGCTCCGCTTCCCAACCGGATCGCTCGAGATATTGTTCCCTCGACTCTATGTGGAGGCGTAACCTCGCTGAGAATGCGGAGCACCTGATTCACGACAGGAAACGGACAGCATTGGGAATTGGGATCCAGCGCAAAGGCCGGGAACAGTTCGGCACCCTCATGCTCAACCGGGAAGATCAACCCCTCCATCTTCCACCTCTCGAGGTCGCATTGCATAGGCATGTGAGCTTTCCAGGTTTGCGGCTCATGCGGTTTTAGGCCGGGAGGTCTCCTTCAGGCTACAGAGGAGCCCAGAGTAGCGCTTGCGCGACTGATCGTTCCTGATGGCTAGGCCCAGAGCCTTTCTCTGCCCCACCACCACCAAAAATTTCTGGCGCGGGTAATCCCCGTATAAATAAGGTTGCGTTCGAGAAGCATGAAGTGCTGCATGGCCACAGGGATCACCACGGCGGGAAACTCCGAGCCCTGGGCCTTGTGTATGGTTATCGCGTAGGCCGGTGAGACCTCGTCCAGCTCGCCGTAGTCGTAAGTGACCAGCCGCTCGTCGTACCGGACGTGCACTTCCTGTTCGACCGGATCGATCTTCTCGACGACGCCGATGTCGCCGTTGAAGATTTCCTTTTTGTAGTTGTTTTCGGTCTGGATCACCTTATCGCGCATCTGGAACCGCCATCCGAATCGCTCGGCGGCCGGCTCGCCCTGCCGGGGCGGGTTCAGGACCCGCTGGAGCACGGCATTCAGCTCGCGTACCCCGATCGATCCGCGATTCATCGGGCACAGCACCTGAATATCCCCGATGGGATCTATCCCCTGGCCTTTCGGGATCCTGTCCTGGACCAGTCGCACAAGGGTGGCGGCGATCTCCTCCGGGGTGTCGCGTTCGATGAAATGACAATCCGAGCCGGGCTCGGCTGAGCGGAAGTCCGGCATTTTCCCTTGGCGGATCAGGTGCGCGCCGGTAATGATTTTGCTGGCGGCGGCCTGGCGGAAGACCTCGGTGAGGCGAACGACGGGCACGGCACCACTCTCGATCAGGTCGCGCAGGGCGTTTCCCGGGCCCACGGAGGGAAGCTGATCGACATCCCCGACCAGGATCAGGGCCGAGTTTTTCGGGAGAGCCCTGAGCAGTGCGCACATCAGCGGGACGTCCAACATCGAGGTCTCGTCGACGATCAGCAGATCGCACTCCAGAGGATTGTCCTCGTTGCGCGAGAACCTTCCTGTGGCCGGATCGATCTCGAGTAGCCGGTGGATCGTTTTTGCCTCGATGCCCGTAGTCTCCGTAAGGCGTTTGGCCGCCCTGCCGGTCGGCGCGCACAGCAGGCTTTTCACCTTCTTGGCCCTGAGGATCAACAGGATCGAGTTCACGAGTGTGGTCTTGCCCACGCCCGGGCCGCCGGTGACGATGGCGCCCCGGCTGCCGAGAACCGTCTTCAGCGCCTCGCGCTGGCTCGGCGCCAGCGTCTTTCCGGTGCGCGCTTCGCACCATTGGACAGCCTTTTCGAAATCGATCGGCGGATAGGCGGAAGGGGCCGACGCCAACCGCCGAATACCGACCGCGATTTCCTCCTCCGCCCGCCTCAAATGAGGCAAAAAGACCAGCGGCCCGCCGTCAATCTCTTCAAGGACCAGAAAGCCCGCGGTTAGCATCCGCGCCAGCGCCCGCTCGACGATTTCCACCGGCGTTTCAAGAAGCTTGACGGCCGCGGCCTTCAGTTTTTCCAGAGGCAGCGCGCAATGGCCTTCCGAGGTCGCGCTCAGCAGAACGTGATCGATGCCGGCCCGGGCCCGGTTCTCGGAGTCTTTCGGGATCCCGACGCTCTGGGCGATCCGGTCGGCCGTGGCGAATCCGATGCCGTGGATTTCCCTGGCCAGCGTATAGGGGTTCTCCCGCACGGTCTGGATGGCCAGATTCCCATAGGTCTTAAAGATCCTAACCGCCCGGCCGGTGCTGACCCCGTGGCTGTGCAGGAAAAGCATGATCTCGCGGATCTGCAAACCTTCCTGCCAGGCAGTGGAGATCCGCTGACGGCGCTTTGGGCCAATGCCGTCGACCGACTCAAGGGCCCCGGGATCCTCACCGATCACCTTCAGCACTTCGGCGCCGAAGTGGCCGACCAGCTTCTTCGCCAAAACGGGCCCGACTCCCTTGACGAAGCCTCCGCCCAGGTACCGCTCGACACCCTGTTGCCTCGATGGGATGGATCGACGACGACGTAGCCGAGCTCGGGCTTGTGACGATCGAAAGGAAATTCGGCTTTCTTTGCCCTTCCGGCTGCGTAATCCTCCCGAATTGGTTTTGTCGAAGCGACGCCGACCGTCTCGTCCCCTTTCCTGGCGATGGCAATCTTCGCAGAGCGCGGAAAATCGCGCGCCGCTGTGACAAAATTGACGGTCCCGCCATCCGTTATCAGACGCAAGCAGCGAACCCTCTCATCTGCACTCAGATCGTCGACGGCACATGACACGACGACGTATCCATTCGCCTCTTCGTTCATTACGAACAGCCTACCAGCTTGCGTTTGCATTCATGGTTTGGTGGTGCCTGGACCTATCAGGTCATCGAGGCCTCAGCATGGCCTCGACAGCACCTCTGGCTCAGAATTCATCTTCGTTTATCTCTCGTGCGAAGCGCATGGACCGCAAAGAGATTTCCCTCGGTGCAGGGCTGGTCCCCAAAGATGAACCATACGGACGTCACCCTGACGGATAGACACGAGCAGGAACATTAGACTGTCGTAAGGCACCGCCGTGTCGAAGCGCCCTTGGGATGCACGCACTTCGAGTTGTCCAATGCATCGGGGTTTCCACCTTGAATCGGCTTTCCAGCACCGTCGAGGCACATCAGGGCCCAGCAAACGGGGCTCGTGGATTTCTTCTACTTGGTACTCAAGTCCCATGCATAGACGTCTTCAATAGTTGAGTTGCGAACTGCCAGTGGTGCGTCGTCTGGCGACAGCCCCACCCAATCACCGAAAAAGAAAGGACCGCGCTCAATGGGCGCCAAATCCACAAACTTCTCTACATCACGATCCACCACTTTGACCCGAAAGACGGCACGCGCAGGGCTGGCGGTAGAAAGGAAGTAAACATACCTTCCATCGCGTGACCAGTTGGGGTAATTAGCTGGAATCTTTGTAAGACGACTCCACTTCGCTGACGAGAACGCAAACAAGTAGAGAGACTGGTCTCCGTCATGCACTGCTACGATGGAACGGCCGTCTGGAGACCACCTCGGAAATGAATAACCGCTTGATTCAGGCAGCGACGTGACACTGCCCGAACGAATATTCAAAATATAGATTCCGCTCGGTTGTGACATCGGCGGTACATTGCTGAAAACGAGTTGCTGTCCGTCAGGAGACCAATCGGGATATCCCATTGCCAAATCGGCGTGCGACAGCGCGATGGCGGTTCCACCATCTACCGAGACCGAGTAAACCTTCCAAGGCCCGGTGTAGCTGTTGGCCATGAACAAAATGGTCTTCCCATCCGGAGACCATCGCGGCATGACGGTCTGCCTGAATCTTCGGGTGAGCTGGATACACTGCGTCCCATCTGCACGGCATCGCCAGAGGTTGTTGTCGTCCAAGCTGGTGTAAACGATCCAATTGCTATCTCTGGAATATGCCATGGTTCGCGCCGAAATGCTCGGAGCCACCGCAAGGAATTGATGAAGTCGCGAATCGTACCGTACCAGTTCGCCTTTAGGAGCCTCGGCGCGCACGAATAACTTCCGGCCATCTTTGCTTGCGAGCGGGCTTCGATAGTTCATTGCGCCTGCAAGCAGAGGGAAAGCTCGGTCATTCAGAGCAATGAAATTGTGGCTTGCATCGCGCTGGGCCCAAATCTCATAGGCACTCTTAACACGTGCCTGAAACAAGAAGAAGCTCCCATTTGGCAACCACGAACCGCAACATACAGAATCCTGCATTTCCGGAAATAGCCTGCGTGGCTTTACGCCATTGCCTGCGAATTCCCAAATCGAAGTCTCTTCCGTATGCCCATCAATTACTGTGAAGCGTAACCTCTTACCATCCGGTGCCCATTTGAACCAGAAGGCATTCCCTGGAACATTGAAGAGCTGCGTGCGGACCTTCCCGGACGTGTCGGTCTGATACACAACACCTTCAGCTGAATAAAGAATCGTCCTTCCATCTGGATACCAAGCAGCATCGTAAGCATCGATGTCCCCGACCCTTACTGCTACACCACCCTCCGGTTGAATGTAGAGTGGGTTCAGTTGATCTCGAGTGCGCACGAGATCGCGCACGAGGATACTTCGGCCATCGGGAGAAAGAGCGCACAACTCAGGGTTTGCGAGGTTCGTGGTAACGGTCGCGCTTGATCCACCTTGGACCGGGACTACCCCGATGTCATAGCTTCCGTCTTCGTATCGCGGGAACAGGATATCTTCTCCATTGCTCAATAAAGGAGACAGGATACGCTGGTGCGACAGAGTAACTCTCGCCGGATTTGTCGCTAACAGATCCGTCGGATCCATGTGCCACAGCCCGGTCGCTCCGGCCAAAATAGCGGATGCAACGATCACTGTTGTTCCAATCGCGGGCCGGCTTTGCCAGAACCTGCGCTTGAGGGTTGCAGGAACTTCCAGATTCTGATGGAAGCTCGTTACATCCGCCGGGGCTTGGGGAATTAACGTACCTTCTGAAGTCTGCGCTGAGCGCTCGCTTAGAGCAGGCGCTGCATCTGTTGAGCCGTAGGAACCAGCTAACCACGCGTCAAGTTCATGCTGGTAGGCAAAGACTGCCTGTCGTTGGCCCCCCGGAACACGGTGCACAGGGAGCCCTCGTTCCTTTTCCCAGCGAATAGCTGTACGAGCGTCGCGTCCTAAATAGGCAGCGATCTCCTTCCAAGAGTCTATGCGATTAGTGACGGAGGACGATCTTGACATAGCCGTGCACCAATTGCTGGAAGCCAACAGTCGGCGTACAGCGGAACAATGACTCAAGAAGTCATCAATTGCCAGGTCATGTTCCATCCAGCTGACTACGTCAGTATAGCCACCCGTGCCTCGTTGAGAGAAACTAAGGGATTAGTAATCAGGGCAAAGATGACATTGCTGCTGCCGATACAGCAATCCGCTTGGTAGTGTCCGACCACGAAAAAGATGCAACTCGGGCCGAGTCTGCTCCATCACGCTCGTTCATACTAAAGGCTCTTTAGGATTTCGGCCTTCTTCAGATCGAACTCCTGCCTGGTGATCAGTCCCCTTTTGTAGAGGTCGTTCAATTCTTTCAACCGAGCCTCTGGTGAGGTATTCGCCTGGGCTGCATTGGCGGGCGGAGGAGCGGGAGCAGCAGCCTGTCCAGGCGCCGAAGCTCTCTGCGCGGCGGGCGGAGGCAGAGGTTGCGTGTTGATGGGAGGGGGTGCCTGGATGGTTGCCATTCGAGCCTGATATTGCTTCACGGCTGCAAGTCCGGCTTGCGCTCGCTGGCAATCCGCAGAGGCCTGACCAGCTGCATCCGCTCCTTTAGAGTCCATGGCCGATGTAAACAAGGAATTGGCCTTGTCGTAGTCGCCCTGCAAGCAGTGAAGCAATCCGTCGTCATAATAGGCTCGCGCTAGCGTCTTATCCTTATGCTTGCCAGCCTTGCACTGTTCGAGGTTCGTGTCCATCATGTGCAAAGCGCCACCGCGGTCGCCATTCTTTTCAATTGCGTACGCCTGATTGAGATCGCAGTCCTTATCGTCATAGAACGTAAGTTCAACTTGATTCCCGGACGGGAAGAACATAGCCTGTATTTGATCTTGTACGTCCAGCATGGCTTTGTCCTTCACCTCGTCGACCGGAGGGAATTCTGGTTGCCCCTGTTGCGATTGATTCTGCTGATCCGGATGGCTTTGGAAGCCGTGCGAGCCGAGGATTTGACCAGTAGTCAGGTCGACTACGCGTACCGAACCCTCTAATGAATAGCGTGTTTTGGAGATGAAAGTGCGCACCACCGTGTTGTTGATGTAGTTGCGCTGGTCGTTAAACAGAGGCTGTTGCGACGAAGAGCAAGTGTTGACACTGACGATGATCAGCGCGCTTGGCCCTAGAATTCTGCCAAGTTGCGCCGCGCTATTCGGATCTTCGTAGCCACTCTGTCCAAATCGATTCTCAGACAAGATCTGGTTCAGAGCTTGGCGTTCGACCACATCCATTCCGCCTTGCTGGAATATCGGAATGAGTTTGCTGTCAATCAAATCATCTGCCTGGTTAGGGCATGTCCCTTCCGGATTCCCAAAGGCTACGCGCTTAACCGTCAGACCAAATTGCGGAGCACGGCTCACAATCAGAGGTACGGTTTTTGGTTGCCCCAGGCTGAAGAATTGCGCGTTCGCAAACGCGCCGGAGAGAGTGCAACAAACCACTACTGCCTCAATTGATCTCACGGTCGGTCTCCATTCAATCTTTTCTGCGTTGCGGGATGGACTACATGCGACAGCTCGACATATCTTTATCTGACGGACCGCCATATTTCACGCAGCTACGCGTGTAAGTGCGCACCGCTCTTCCACTAGTTTCTGGATGACGTCACAGACATGGGATGCCTCGCTTTCATCGAGAGCTTTGCCCTCTATCACCGAACGCTTAAATGGGATTTCACTTATTCTTCCGCCAATATCTGTGAAGCCCACTGTGAGCGTCTTGCTCAGCACGTAGTAGAGGACTGCGATCGCAATTCCAATCAGTCCGAACGAGAAGAAGGTCGCGGCGCCAAGGATGATGCCAAGAATGATCGCCTCCTTAAGGGGACGCTTAAACGCGTAGAAGGTCGAGCAGGTGTTCTCAAGTGGCGTGATGAAGTTAAGAGTTCCTTCGAGAGAACCCTTTCGAAAGATGATTTTGTCTTTTTGCACGATCAGGTGAATTGTTGGGCTTATTCCCAGCAGATTCAGCAGCCACGCAATCAGGCCCCCTGCTCGGCCCGAGATGTGGACATACTCACCGCCTGCGTCAGGTTGATTTGAAGCCGACCACGTTTGAATTACGAAGGCCGTAGCAGCCATTTTCTCTCTCCCTAAACAATTTGAATCTGCTTGCCGTTGGATCGTGCGTTTCGGCGCTTAATGCTACCGGCGCTTCTGGTTGGCCTAAATTGAATGTACCCAGCGATGGAGACCATGACTCACGAAGCAAGCAGAGCGTAGAAGGCTTGCGCCTCAAGTCGACCTGTTCCTGTGCAGCACGCCCAATCACCTCTCGCGATGTAATCCATCCGCTGCGGGACACACGCTCGATTAAGGAAGCGGTGGACCTGAAGTTGCAAGTAGCGAAAGCCTCACCTACGAGCGAGGATTCTGATCGCATGTTCTTTCAGGACGACTCCACACGCTGGGCTCCCACCTCCGCAGTACCGGCGTGCTTGTTTTGCAAGAACAAGAAGACGTTCCAGATAGCACCGGCAGCCAAGAGAACGAGTGCGAGGGTGTAGCCGGTTTAGTAATTGGCTTGGACCATTCCTCCAGCCTGATTCTGGAGCTCGCTATTGAGGTGAGACTTCATCGCAAGCAGAGACACGGTACCCACAACTGCTGCAGCGGCACAACCACCGGCCATCTTCCGGCCCGTAAAGCTGAGGACAATGCCTGCAATTGCACACAGGCCTGCGATCGCAGCAAACGGATCCGCATCGACGTGCTGTTTTTGAGGAGGCCCAAATGGCTGCGGCTGCGAGAGGGTCGTTCCAGTGGCCAGTTGCTGGCCAGTCAGTGTGAACGCTGCAACTCCGCCGCAGGATACTGCGACAAACGGGAAGAAGAAACAAAGTGCGCTACCCGCAAAGAGTAACGCTGAAGCAAGTGCTTTGTGATCAGCCATACACCCTCCGTCATGCGCCAGCTATTAAGTAACAAAGACACGCATGCCCAATCTCTTGGTGGGCATGTCTCCGTGATCGTAAGAGGTTCGCTGTTTACTTACGGTTATCAGTCGCATCGAGAGACAAGTCCATTTCAACGCGTTATTTTGCCCGCACGATCACATTGTTGTCTGCATCCGCAACGTACAAATACCCATTTGCGTCGGTGATTAATCCGGTCGGAAGGGAGAGGGAAACATTAAGTGCAGCATGCACAGAAGTGTCAGACAGTGTGCCCCCGCCGATCACGGTGGCAATCGCTCCCGGTGCGATTTGCACGCCAACCAACGTTGTAACGGCAGTTTGTGTATTGACCGCCCGAACCAGGTTGTCTCCGGCGTCGGCAATAAAGAGATTTCTCGCAGAATCAAGAGCGATACTGATCGGCCCATCAATTTCCGCATTAATTGCCGCAATACCATCTGAACTGGTACCCGCTATTCCAGTTCCAGCAATTGTGGTGATGATTTGCGAATTTGCGTTTACCTCTCGCACCCGGTTGTTGGCGAAGTCGGCAATGTACAGGTTTCCAGCCGAATCCACTAAAACCCGGAAAGGTTCATTGAGTTCGGCGTCCGTGGCAAGGATTCCATCGGAATTGAACCCGGCAGTTCCATTTCCGGCCACGGTGCTGATAGCGCCAGTTGGGGTCACCATCCGAATGCGGTTGTTGCCGAAGTCGGCGATATAAAGATTGCCGTTCGAATCAAACGCTACAGAATCCGGGAAATTCAGCGCGACTGTGGTCGCATCTGACCCGTCGCCCGTGAAGCCCTGATAACCATTACCGGCCACGGTGCTGATAACTCCGGAGGGAGTTACCATGCGAACGCGGTTATTGCCGGCATCGGCGATATACAAATTGCCCTTGGCATCGAACGCAACCTGGGTGGGATCGTTAAGCTCCGCATTAGTCGCCGGTCCGCCGTCACCTGAGAAGCCTGCAGTTCCTGTTCCCGCATAAGTGGTAACCTGACCGGTGGCGTTCAACTCTAGGATTGCATTGTTTCCATCATCATCGAAGAAGACATTGCCGTGGCTGTCGATGGCGATGCCGCTAGGAGCGTTCAGAGAAATTCCTAGAGCTGAGCCACTATTGACAGTGGCGGCCTTAGTTCCATTTCCGGCGACGGGGGAGACAGCGGCGCCGAGGGCTGAATCATTGCCTGGACTTGAAGCATTGCAGACCGCAACCGCATAATCGAGCGGATCGCTCGGAATCGGATCGATGCCTAGCTCAACAAAATCAAGCCCCGTCGCTGATGACGGCGAAATTTGCGTTAGGAATTCGTTCAGCAAGAAACTCCCGCAGTCGGGGGCAAGGGTGGACACAGTCAAATCGATGTATCCAGCACATATGGCATCTGAAACGCCTAATGTACCAACGGATCCAGCACCCGTTAGAGATACGGCGCACGAAGTTAGGGTCACACCTGCACCGACACACTCGGCCACGCCAAGGACCGTACTCGCAACTTTAGCGATATTGCATCCAGCCTGGAACGGATTGGACGGGAAAAGTGATATGTTCTCCTGTTGAAATAAAGTCGTACATTGGCTGGATTGGGCAACAGAAAGTGCTGAAATGCTGTAGCAGTAACTTGGCGCGGCAAAGGGCGAGGTGCTGCCCGGCGCGTCAGTGCTGATGCCAATGGCCACAGGCGCGATGGTAGGTATTGTGGTGGAAGACACAGCAGACTTAATCCTGAGTTCGGAGCGAATCAACGAGGCGAAAGTGTGATTCGCGGCGACTGGCTGGATCACCTTTGCCGCGGCTGCGGTGAAAGCGGCAAAGGCAATGCTGGCGCTAACTAACTGTGTTCCAACTGTGGCTGTGAGTCCTGCCACGGCGGTGGATGAAATGCCGGCGGGAGGAGTCAAAATCGTAGTGAACGAACCATTTGCGTCGCTAACCCCCTGGTCGACGCTCAGTGTTCCTTGACTAGCCGAAAAAGTAAAAGGTAACCCCGAAATTGGATTGCCTGACAAATCTTTGACGGAGACTATTGCCTGCCAGGGGCCTGTCGGGTCTGCCGCTGTGGCCGGAGTAGCGAGTATGGTGAGTGACGCCACTGAAGAGAGTTGGATTGACGTATTGGAACTATTACCTCCGCCCGGCGACGGATTGGTAACGGCGACGGATACCGAAGTCCCCGAAGCAAGTGCAGAGGCTGGCAGTGACGCAGTCAGTTCCGTGGAGGAAACAAATGTTGTCGTCGCGGCAATTCCGTTGAACTCGATTTGGGATGTCGAGACGAAATTGCTGCCGGAGGCCGTAATCAGCGTGGCTGGCGAACCTAATGCAAGCTTGGCCGGAGACACCGAACTCAGAACCGGTCCCGGATTGTTTACGGTGAAATTAACCGCATTCGATGCGCCCCCGCCCGGAGATGGATTCGTGACGACGACGGGATAATTGCCTGCTGTTGCCTCATCACTGGCATTTAGAGCAGTGGTCAATTGAGTTGCGCTCTTGAAAGTGGCGGGATGTGCTGAACCATTCAACGTAATCGTGGAATCTGAGATGAAATTGGTCCCGTTGATGGAAATGGTTTGAGCTCCCGCACCCACGGTCGCGCTCGAAGGAGTGATGCTGGTTATGGTCGGTACGGGGTTATTTGGTTGAGAGTTTGTGACACCGCTCCCTCCCCCGCCGCATCCGGCGGCGAGGAAGCATGCAGCGATCGCAATCAACGCAGGAAACCAAAATAATGCGTTCGAGAACCAGGTGCAAGAACTCTTCTCGTTTGCTCCAATCATGACCCTCGAACTCCAATTCATTTCTATTTCCACTCCAAATAGATTGATCGTCTGTCCTTCCGTGAGGCATATGCTTGTCTCTACCAAAACTTCTATTGTTTTCCGTCCATACATCGCTAAAACCTATTCAGCCACTCCTACCCTGTGCTGCTTGCCGGTCTATGATTGTGATCGCTAAAGCCGTCGTGTTCGTAGAGCTAATTAACCCCGCGCCGGACTTTGGAGTGTCTTGTGCCAATATTGCTGTAATGGTCGCCCTGCCCGCCGCAGATGGCGTAAAGTCTCCGGAATTACTGATCGTGCCAGCATTGGCTGGGCTGACTGACCAAGCGACCGGCGAACTGAAGCTTCCAGTGCCCGCAACGGTTGCCTTGCAAGTGGCGGTTTGAGTAATCAGGATGGACGAGGGGGAGCATGCAACACTCACCGAAGAAATCGTTGGATTCGGTGACGAAGGCGCACTTGCACTGCTCCCACTGCTTCCGCAACTTGCGATGAAGAGCAGTGCACCAGCGAGAAGGACGAGCCGAACATGTGCACAGGAGTTGGCGCAGGAGCTCCTGTTAAGAAAGTGTTTCGCCGCGATGCTCTTGCCATTGCCCTCTCCGCCCATATCAGTCCTCCAAGGGTCCGCACCAAAGTCAAGGGGAGGGTGTGCGAGTATCCCGAGCCAGCATCCTACAAACTGAATGTTTTCATTGCTCAGCAAACGGCAAAGTGCTATGCTTCCGCAAATGTTTAGAACCGTCAGAAGGCGACATTTACTGACATTGCCTTAGTTTTGAAGCGCATTCCCCTGTCATCAGCGTCAGCCACTGGCGTCATAGGCTAGGTCCATGGCAGAAGGTCGCGTTATCACAGATCGCCTCGATTCCTGGAAGGAAATCGCTGCTTACATCGGGAAGACAGAGCGCACCGTCATGCGCTGGGAGCAAACCAGAGGTTTTCCCGTGCATCGCGTCCCGGGAGGACAGCGGCAAGCGGTTTATGCCTGGCGGTATGAGATTGATGCGTGGCTGAAACAAGGCGGCAGCAGCATGAACGGCACGGAAGGGCTCGTGCCACCTTCACTTGCAGATCCTGCGGAGGTCCACCGGGCGCAGCCGGTCCCTCAGATTCCATTGCGGTCTCGGTCGTTGCAGGCGGTATGGGCATCAGCGGCCGTTGCTGTCGTCGCGGTTCTGGCCACGACGGCATTTGCAGTTCACGCCCTCACATCCCCCCCTCGCATCGTGGTCTCTGCTCTGACATCACTGACTGACGATAATTCGCTGAAGGATGGCATCGTCACGGATGGCGTACACGCCTATTTTGGCGCCATTCGAGACGGAGAAACGCTTCTGTCCGCTGTCCCCGTTTCCGGCGGCCCCATCCGATCGATCGCGACACCTTTTGTTCATGCCAGCCCTGAGGCTCTTTCTTCCGACGGCAAGAACCTTCTTGTTCTCGTCGGGAATGGAATGGAAGAGGAACGGCAGCTTTGGATCGTGCCCGTCAACGGAGAAAGTCCGCGAAGAGTCGGCGCCTTTGTCTGTCATGCGGCTGGATGGTCTCCTCACGGCGATCGCATCGCGTTTGCGTATGTAAACTCTATCTTCGTTACTTCCCTCTCGGGAGCGCCAGTGCAGCTTGTCCACTCCTTCGCAGATTCCGTGCGGCAAATCTGGTGGTTGTCCGATGGAGGGACCATTCGATTGGCTTTGAGCTCAAATGGGGCCGGGCCCTTCTCGCTGTGGGATATGGTGGTCTCCGGACACGATTCGTCAGCCGTTCAGTCGCTTTCCCCTCTCCTAACACCAGCGATTCCCAACAGCCGTGGTCTAGCGATGAACGGAAATGGCTCATTGGCGTTTGTGCTCCACGGTGATTCCCATGAGGGCAGCATCTGGTTGATGCGACGCAAGTGGAGCCTTACGGGAGCGGACTATTCCGAGGACAAAGTCATGGATTTGCCGGGCCCTTGCTCCCAGATTGCGATCAATCCTACCTATCATCAGATCCTGGTCACTTGCCGCACCTCGCTCAGCAGCGACCTTGAGCGATACGACCCGACGACCAAAAGCTTCACACCGTTTCTGCCCGGGATCGCCGCGCAGGACGTAGATTTTTCGCCGGATCGCAAGTGGATAGCCTTTGTCGATCCTATGGACCAGAGCCTGTGGATCAGTCACCCGGATGGAAACGCGCGCAGGCAGCTGGTTCCACCGCAGCAGGAAATGGAGCTCCCGCGCTGGTCGCCCGATGGACAACAGATCGCCTTCATGGCAAGAACCAAGGAGAAGGCCTGGAAGATCTATTTGATCCGGCCCACGGGAGGCCCGATGGAGCAAGCTTCCTCAGGAACGGACGAGCAGGGTGCACCAACATGGTCACCGGACGGAAAATGGCTCGTCTACGGAACAGTCGATTGCCAGGAAGCGGGAACCTGCGCTATTCGACGCATTCATCTCAGCACCGGACAGGAAGTGCTCATCCCCGGTTCCGAGGGCCTGGGAACCGCACGGTGGTCCCCCGATGGTCGCTTCGTAGCTGCACTTTGCCCAGCTAAGCAGGAGGTATGGCTCTACGATATCGCTGGAAACCAGTGGCAAAGGATAGCCGGCGGCGTGCGCGGTAACGATCTGAACTGGTCCGCTGACTCCCGGTACGTCTATGCCAGTGTGCCCATGGGCGATCATCCGGCAATCCTTCGCATTGCACTCAAGAACGACAAAGCAGAACCTTTTGTGGATTTATCGTCGATGGTACGAGTGCCGGGAGATACATCCACTTGGTTCACCCTGACGCCGGACCACGCGGTGCTGCTGCTGCGTTACGTCAATACATGGGAGATCTATTCCATGCATTACTCCGAGGACTGAACCCTAAGAATCGACTCTAACCCCCAATCGCCAGAAGGCGATAACTGCAGGGGAAGGGTGACATGGAGTGGCCATGTCATCAAATGTCATCTAAATGTCGCCTCTTACCATTTGTAGCGGTATAGCCCTCCGTGTCGTACTCAAAAAAGGAAAAACTGAGTTTCTGGGGGCGGGCGTGTGTCCGGTGGAGTAGTCCGGCCGCCCAAATATTTGATAGGGGGCTGCACCGCCATGTTCCAAGCAAGCTCATCCCGCGCACGGTTTCTATGTCCTTTTTGGGGATCTATAGCATTTTTTGTTCCATTCCTTCTCGCCCTTGCGTTGCTTTTGTCGGCGGCAGAAACGGACATGAGCGTCGCTCAGACCCTGCCCAATGGCGTCACACCAGCCCAGACGACGAATTCCAGCCGCATCGAAGATATGAAGCTGATTTCAGCAGGCTCGGGCTGGGTTTTGGCATCTGATCGCCTGTTCTGGACCTCCGACAATGGCGCGAATTGGGCTGACATTACACCACCTGACGCCGAACATATTCTTGGCGTATTTTTCCTCGATCAGTTCCACGGTTGGTCTATTTCGCGTCATAGTACGTCGGCGCAAGCCTCAAAATCACTATCGATATTCAGGACCAATGACGGCGGCTCCACCTGGACAGCCGCCACTTTCGACACGAGTTCTCTCGAAGATGATCCAATCCTGGGCAAAGGAGCGCACCTCTATTTCTCCGACCCTCGGAATGGGTGGGCGACGATTCGCGACCAGACCAGTACAAATTTTGATTCCGGAATCATGATCCGCACCCAAGACGGTGGCAAAACATGGAGCTTGTTGCCAACTCCACCATCGGCAGGGGACTTCACCTTCACAGACGCTATGCATGGATGGCTTACCGGTGGACCAGCGGGCGACAAACTGTGGAGCACAAACAATGGCGGCCAGAGTTGGATAGGCACAGCAATCAAGGGAGACGGCCAGCACCAGAACTGTCTCAATATCTACGGAGCACCTGTATCATTCCCATCCAATGGTGTTGCACTTCCGGTCACGGAACAATGTACTGATGGAACCTACACAAGCATTCTCGAATCACAAGATATTGGTACTTCATGGCATCGCATTGTTAGTCGCACAATTGAAGACTCCCTGTACGGAAGTTGGTCTACAAGCTTTGCCGGAGACCACGCACTCGTCGTTCATTCGGAGCATGGTGGTCTACATACAGAGAGCAGCACGGGTAATGCCTCTTCCCCCTACACGACGTTGCTTCCCAAAGGAGGCACAATCCTTGCGGCATCCTTCGTTGACGCTGAAAAGGGCTGGATTCTATACCGATCGCGTCAGTGTCAGCAGCAGTTTGCTGTCTGCAAAGACACCACGGTTCTCCTCATGACTGAGGATGGAGGCGCGTCGTTTCAATCCATATCGCAACGCCTGCCTCTCATGCGTGCCGAATCTCAAATAATCCCCTCCTCGAGCTCTCCCAGTCTAGCGCAAGAAACCGCAAATCAGGCGCTGCAGGTGCGGCCAATGCTGATCGGAAGCAACTCCACTGTGTATCAGGGAGAAGGATTTGATACCTGCGTCGCTCCTTCGCCTTCGCAGATGCAGGCGCAGTGGGGTCAGTCCTATAACACCTACGGAGTGTATATAGGCGGAGACAACTATAGCTGCAAAACGGAACAGCTTCCGATTCTCACATCGGCGTGGACATCGAGTGTCACAAGCCAGGGATGGGGACTCGTTCCAATCTGGGTTGGATACCAGGCGTCGTGCGTTAGCACAGCCGGATGTATGAATGGTCAATGCACCTACATAAGCACAAATTCTTCTACGGCTATATCGGAGGGGCAACAAGCCGCAGATGCGGCGGTGAATGCTGCGCAGGCGTTTGGAATGAATAGTACGATTATCTACTATGACATGGAATCATATACGCCAGGCGCAACTTGTTCGGCATCGGTTACCGCTTTTGTGAATAGCTGGGTGCAGGAGCTTCATAGCAAAGGGTATGACGCGGGAATTTATGGAGATCCAAAAAATGCTGGGGATTGGTCGTCACCTATAATCAGCAACCAGCCGGATGCAGCGTGGTTGGCAGCTTGGAACACATACAACGATGTTGCCAATCAGGCGAATTCTTCAACGAATGAGCCGATAACTTACAGTGCGTTCCAGGCGTGGCCTGTCAATATGCGCCTCCATCAGTGGTGCAATAGCAGCCAGGGCGGCTATCCGTACACATGTCCGGATCAAAGTGCACCTAGTCCTATATCCGCGATCCTCTCCATCACTGGGCAGCAGGGATATGACGATGACGCGGTTAATGGTCCCGTATATTCTGCCTCATCTACCCCGCAAAAACCGACCGTGACAAGCTTTAATATTGCGCCGACCTCTGTCACGGTCGGCGCAACGCTTACGGCAACGATCGTTGGGACGTCCGGATCGAATCCGCTTACCTCCGCTTCTCTGATGAGGACCACTGATTTAACTGGTAGCAGTGGATGGAATCCTGTTAGTTCCACTCCGGTCTCGGGTAGCACGGTTAACGTAACGCTGACGGACACCCCTCCCGCCGGAACATTCTTATACGGCGCCCACATTACCGATAACACTGGCCTGTTTGGTACTGAACCGTCTACAATTCAGGTTACCGTCAACCCGGCGACCACCAACCCCACGATTACCTCCTTCGTCGCGTCGCCCACGACGGTGACCGGCGGGGGCACGGTCACCTATTCGATCACGTTAAGCGGGGCAGCGCCATCCGGCGGGGCATCGATCCCGATTACTTCTTCCGCCACCAACGTGATTCCAAATGCAACTGTGTCGATACCCGCAGGATCGACCACCGGGTCCAACACCGTGGTGACGCAGAACCCGCCGTCCACTACGAACGTTATGGTAACTGCCAGCTACGGAGGTACCTCCCCATCGGCGACGGTTACCGTCAACCCGGCAACTTCCACTACGTCAGGGATTCCCGTTCCGTCCCTCCTCATTCCTGTCGTTCCTGCCAGTACTCCGCCCAGCAGTGCAACCACACCTATTACGCTTAGGGGTACTGGATTTACCGCAGGCTCAGTCGTCTATGCAAATCAAACTGCCGTTCTAACCGTGTATGTTGACCCGTCCACTGTACAGGCGACTCTGCCAGCATCTGTATCGAATGGCACCTGGAATATGATGGTGACCAATTCTGGTCCGCCACATTCCACGTCAAACTCAATTCCAATGCACTTCACAAGCGCGAGGAGTTCTCTTGCGTTTACAGCTCCTAGTAATATTGCTCAGTCCTGCACAAACGGAGCCCCTTTCAATCCGGTGGTTGGGGACTTTAATAATGATGGGAACCTTGACATTGCCTTGACGTGCGGCCAGGCCATCGACGTACTTATCGGGAATGGAAACGGCTCATTTACTCAGAAATCGCAGCTTCAACTGACCAATACGAACGAGAGCTGGCTTATTGTGGGCGATGCTAATGGAGACGGTATCCAGGACATTGTTACCTACGACTACACCACCGATGGAAGTAATACAGTGGGAATTACAGTTTTTCTTGGCAATGGCGACGGCACATTTACCAAGAAGCCTCAGATTGAAGTGCAGCAATCTACGCTTGATAGTTCATCGCAGCAGCCTTTTGTGGTTGGCGACTTTAATGGCGATGGACATTTAGACATCGCCCTGCTCACGACACAAGGCGTGGATGTGCTCCTGGGAAATGGAGATGGGACGTTTGGCGCCCCGGTCTCATTTGGCAACGTGACTAGTCCAACCAGTGTGGCTATCGCAGACTTTAACGGTGATGGGAAACTAGACATCGCCATGAGCGACTCGACAAACAAGGCGATAGCAATATTGTTTGGCAATGGAGACGGGACTTTCCAAACTCAAACGGAATATTCTTCTAATGGATATTCTTCTCAGATTTTAGTTGCTGACTTCAATGGAGATGGACATCCTGACATAGCGATGTCTAATCAAGGGCCTGTCGGAACCACAGGCTCTGGCGCTCAAATCCTGTTGAACAACGGGAACGGAGCATTCGCCTCTCCAGTACCAGTTGATCCTGGACAGGACGACGCATCACTCGCTACTGATGACATCAATGGAGATGGAAAGCTCGATATCGTTGTCTATAGGCTCTATTCCTACGATGCCACGGGGCAGTTACTTCCTAGTCCAACAATGGCGGCAGTGGCTTTTTTGGGGAACGGAGATGGAACTTTTTCTTCAACACCAGTGCAGGTTGGGTCAATGGGTAACGGCGGCCCTATCATCCTTGGCGACTTCAACAACGATGGCGCACCAGATATTCTGTCAGGTAATTCTTTCACGCTGCAGACAATTGAGGCATCCATTCTTACCCCCAGTTTGGCTATTACGCCATCGTTGCCAACGATTACAGCGGCTCAGCCTATTTCGATAGCAGTTACCGTCAATGGAGGCGCGGGTAACCCAACGCCTACAGGGACAATAGTGCTGACAGGAGGAGGCTACACGTCGCAGGCTGCGACGCTCACCGCCGGTGCGGCTCCGATCAACATTCCGGCAAACTCGCTCAGTGTGGGGACCGATACACTGACGGTTACCTATACGCCTGACGCCAGCAGTTCGTCCACGTATAACAGCACTTCGAGTGCCGTTTCTGTCACGGTGACGGCAGCCACGACCACAACGACGCTGACGGCATCGCCAACCAGCGCAAGCTATGGGGCCAGCGTCACCCTGACAGCGATGGTGACCTCGGGCGGCACGCCGGTGACGACGGGCACGGTGACGTTCTATAACGGATCGACCTCGCTGGGGACGGGAGCACTGAACGCGAGCGGCGTGGCGACGTTAAACACCACCACACTGCCGGTGGGCGGCGACAGCATCACAGCCAGCTACGCGGCCCAGGGCAACTATGCGGCCTCAACCTCGACGGCCAGCACGGTGACGGTAACGGGCAGTTCCACGATGATCACACCAACGGTGACGGCGACACCGTCCTTGTTCAGCATTACTGCGGTGCAGGCGTTTTCCGTGGCAGTGACGGTGAGCGGCGGCGCAGGCAATCCGACGCCGACCGGAACGGTGACTCTGACCGGTGGCGGCTATACCTCTCCGGCTGCGACGCTCACCGCCGGTGCGGCTCCGATCAACATCCCAGCCAACTCGCTCAGCGTGGGAACCGATACGCTGACGGTTACCTACACACCAGACGTGAGTAGTTCATTGGTATACAACAGCACATCAGGCACGGCCTCGGTTACGGTTGCGGCACCGGCAAGCGCGACGTACTCGATGACGGCGACGGCGGTCACAGTCGCTCCTGGTGCGACCACGGGGAACACATCGACTGTCACTGTCAGTTCGACGAACGGTTATGCGGGAACGGTAACTCTCGCCTGCTCAATATCGAACCCCGCGGGCGCAACGGACCTGCCCACCTGTTCCGTCACCCCCACGACAGTGACGCTCAACTCCGGCACAACGAGCGGAACCGCTACCGTAACCATCAACACAACAGCTGCCAGCACCAGTGCACTGGCAATACCAAGGTTACGTAAAGGCAGAGGATGGGGCGGAGCCGGAGAGGGACTTGTTCTGGCGCTGCTTGTCTTCCTGGGTATTCCGGCACGGCGGCGCAGGTTGCTGTCGATGTTCGGCGTTCTCGTCGTGATGGTGGCGCTGGGCGGTCTGGCGGGATGTGGTGGTGGAAGCAGCAGCGGCGGTAGCGGCGGTGGCACCCCTGGAACCACGTCGGGCACCTACACGGCCACGGTCACAGGCACAGGCAACGACGCCGCCAAGACGACGGCCACGACTACCTTCACACTGACGGTGAACTGAATCAACAGTGAACGCAATCAAGCGAATAACGGGGAGCGGACAAGATGAGAAATTCGGATATCCGCGGTGCACATAGTTCGAAATGGAAACAGAATCCTTCTGAGGATCGGTAAAAGCGAATGAGTGACTTGCACGCACTTTTTCTATCGGTTACAGTAATGCTTCCTGTTCTCCTCATTGCGGCGGCAATCGCCCTCGCCAGATCAATAAGACTGCCCCCACAGGTTCCTCTGACGAGGTATTTGTCTGTGGCTGATATCTGTGAGGAGTAAAGGAGAGTAATGCGCAAAGCCGAGACAGGGGCGCTCGCCTTTGCGGTCGCGAACATCTGGTGGCCCATTTGAAAAGGCTTGGATGAGTTTCACGGATTGTTTTGTTTCCCGCGGTTTCAGCCCAACTTCAACCCATCCATGAAACTCCTCCAAACTCCTGATGATTGCTGTGGACTATAGATGGTAACCAACCATGCGCGCTAACTCTATGTAAATACTTCATTTAAGAACTCATAACCCAAAGGTCGCTGGTTCAAATCCAGCCCCCGCAACCAAATCTTTCAACAACTTGTCGAGATTTGGCCGCTCCGACAAACTCCCAAAAACTCCCAATAAGCAAGAACGTCGCTCAGGCGCTAGCCACCATTGGCTTGAGCACCATCTCGACGACTTTGCTGTTCGCTTCTCTTTTCGATGACGACATCGCCTGTCCGTAGACGTTCATCGTCGTCTGGATTGAGGCGTGTCGCATCAGTTCCTGTTGCACCTTCATCGGCGCTCCGGTTTCGTCCAGCCACGAGCGGTACGTGTGACGGAAAGTATGCCAGCCGAGATTCGCATACTTTCCTGCAGCGACCTGTCGTTTTTCGTGGATGAGGAGGCGTTTGCCGTTTGGCGTGGGGTGATCTTGCTTGCACCAAACACCAATTCCGGCTCGGCACTCCGGGCATTCCACCAGACAACATCCGGCCGGCCGGATATGCCGCTTCTGGATCGACGTTGGGAAATAGGGCTGCTTCGTGATTGGGTTGGCAAAGACCCAGCCTTCTTCCGTCGGCACGGCCTCCTTGCTCCACTCCAGCACGATTTCGCTCAATGAGGGATGCAATGGGACATAATCCTGGGAGTATTCGGTTTTGACTTCATCCGTTCGTCCGTCCACGAAACTGCGCTGAACCAGCAACTGGTTCTTGTCAAAATCGAAGTCGTCCCAGCGAAGCGCCGCGATCTCGCTCACGCGAAGACCGAGGCATTGGGCGATATAAACCATCGTGCGACAGGGCTCATTGAGTAGCCCGACGATGATTTCAAATTCTTCCACAGTCAAGATCGTGGGGCGCCGACGGCGCTTGCTGCCGCCTTTCACGCGCACCAATGAAATAGGGTTTCTCTTTTCGGTGAACAGCTCCCAGCGCGTCGCACACTCGAACATCAAGTGCATGAGACTACGGATATGGGCCTTCGATTTCGGAGCCATAGGGAGCTTTTTCAACCAGTCCTCGACCGCCATCGGACGGATGTGGTCGAGCAGATAATTACCCCAGCGCGGCTTGAGGTAGTTCTTAATATTCGACCGATAGGATCTCGAAGTGGAATGTCGTTCAGGCATCTCCTCTTCAAGAAATCGGTCGCATATTGCGCCGAACGTCACAACTGCCATACGCTGCTGTGGAGTTTCAGAGTTGAGTTTTAGGAGAAGGGCCTCAATCGCTTTTTGTGCGAGAGCTTTGTTCTTGTACTTGTCTACCGTCCCGACGGTTGCGGTCCTTCTAACCCTCGAACCAGTTTCGGTGGACTCGTAATAACGAAACTCCCACGCGTCTGACCCCTTCGCCCGCTTCTTGCGCGTAAGACTTCCAAATTGATAACGTGCTCGATCCATCAAGGGTTCTCCTCGACTTCACGGCACTCATGGCTGGGTATAGAGTACGTCACTTGTGCCGGAAGAGAAATGAGAATGCGGACAGCGATTCAGTCATCCATCCAGGCTTCCAAGGCTGACGGGCGGAAGCGCCAGAGCTTGCCAACGTGGACCGCGTGTATCTGTCCACGATGCACAAGTCGTTGCAGAGTTCGAGGATGTACCTTCAGGATGGCTGCCGCTTCACGGCTGTCGAGCAGCGGTTCCTTGATGCCATTGGGAACACGGGTTTGATGCGGTTCGGCATCGGATAGCTTTCTCTCGTTTGGCATGAGCGAGCTCCTCTCAATGGCCTGCGGGGTTACGTCCGGCTTCTAGGAGGGTCCCGCTATTGAGTCATGGCGTCCAATGAAAAGCAGGGAGACCGTTATGCGTCGGAGGCATAACGGCATAAGTCTTTAGCGCGACCGGCGCTGACTGGATCGACAGCAGAGAGGCACACGGCTGCCGCGCGCGTGGGGCTACATCTGAAGGAAGACGCCTCAATTCAAGCCAAATTTCTTTGTTTGAGGGCCCCGCTTCATGCCTCTTGCGGCTCGGCAGGGGCGAGGAGGGTTCGGTCAAGATGACATGAGAAGCCGGCACCTGGATTGCTGTGACACGCTGAGATTCTCGTTGCGAACGGTTACGAAGAGAGGATCGGGCAATTGGCTTCTTATGTCAGTGCCGCCGCAGGCGCCGCGTGAGCGGTCGGAGCGAAGCGCAGAGCCTTGACGGGTTCCGACCGACCCTGCCATCACGCTGCCTGAAGCGGGGCTTTGGAACGGAGAAGAAACTTAGGAACCGGAACTCGCGGCGGTGAGATGAGCTTCTCTTGCGTGCCCAGATTGCGATGTTTATTAAGTTCCCCCGTGAGTCGCCCCGTAGCTCGCGAGCGTGTCCTCCGCTGCGCGCTGCTTGTTTGTCTTGACGTAGCGAAGCATCTCTTTGAATTGCTCTGGCGCCATGCGCTCTCCCCGTAGAAGCGGCTCCAGGGTGTTCACGAGGAGAAGCCGTAAGGCTTGCACTTCGATGAAGAGCGCGGTCAATTCAGAGGTGGGTGCGGCCGTACGGAGAAGCGCTTCGCGCACCCATTCGGCGGGGACTTTGCCCTGCTGCTGCGCGGCTCTCAGCACCATCCGTTCCTCGTTCACTGTGAGCTTCGTGCCCGTGCTTTGCGTCCTTGGATCACGCCCGCGAAGACGCGTTCCCTTGTCTGAATCCGTGGCCTTGATGAGTGACATGCTTACCTCCAAACGGTGGTTCCTAATGAGGAACCGACTTTTGCTGAAGTCGTGTCCCGTGAACGAGTTCGCAGGCAGGAACAAAAGTTCCTAGGCAGCACCCTACGAGGGATGGAGTGTCAACGTACATCCGGTGCGAAGCACCGTTGTGGCACTGCCACCACTCTAGACGCCAGACCATGCCCTTGAACCCGCCACGGATGCAGCCGAAGTACTGCCTTCGGCGGCTCCATTCACAAGCTGCTTCGGAGGCTGCTCGACGGCTTCGCTGCCTAGTGCTCGTTGAACGCGCAATTTTGGGTGGATTGTCTGGGCTTCAGCGGACTTCCGGAACTTCTGAAAGTCGCGGTCTCTCGAGAAGACATGGGCGGGCGCGTGTTCGACCACTTCGTCTGCGAATGCCTCTATGAAAGCGGCATACGCATCGACCTTTAATGCACTGGTATCTGTATGCCGGATCGAGGCGCTGAGGTGTCGGGTTTGGACGAATTCAAGTAAAGGCATTAGATGTGTCCGACAAGGTGGTTATCTCTTGGAATTCCTGATTCTCTGGGCATGGGCGACGGCGCCGCTGGCACCTGCGAACAGGAGTGCAGGCAGATGCGGCCGCATCACGTGCACGGCGTAGAGAAGCTTTCTTTGGTGAGGGGTTTTCTCAGCTTCCGAGCGAGCTGAATCGGCAGCCGGGCAATTCCATTCATTTTGCACCTCCACTGACTTCGCAGTTCAGCTATGGCGCAAAGCTAAGGTCGTTTTCCGGTTGCGTCCAATGAATTCCAGAGAGACCGTTATGCCTCCGAGGCATAACGGTCGATTTCGGCGCGTAGCTTGCCGAAATCTTCCGACAGTGTGCGCTCCAACCGGGTTCATTTTGCGGTTTGGCGTCAGTTGAGGCAGCGTGCGGGATCTCGTGAAGCCCGTCATTCGTAATCAGTCTGTCTTTTGCAGCACGAGCTACTTGGAGCGATGGACTTATAGCGTTGGCGAAAACCAGAAAGCAGATGCCTGGGAGAGTCAGCGCGTCTCCTATGCTGATGTCTCAGTGATCCGGCTCACCCTGAGGTCAGAGTTGCCGACCAATCGCCCAAAATGCTGCTCAGCCGCATCTACATGACTCGCAAGTTATTGCACCACGAGGCTCACTGTACCGGTGGCCTTGGCAAGGCCTGAGGTGCCGGTGAGGCTTATGGTGTACGTCCCGGGCGTGGTACCGGCGATGCCGTTTTTGCAGCTTCCTCCGCCGGAGGAGCCACCGCAAGCCAGCATACCTGACGAAAACGCCATGAGCAGCAATACCATGCCGAGCAGCTTTTCCCAGCCGCGCCGTCGCAGTGGCAGAAAGAAGAACAGCAGACAAGCCAACGCCGCGCCACCCGCTTGCAATGGAATTCCGTGCCGCACCTGGGACGTCTGCGTGCACGGCACGGGCGCGGTGGTGGCGATTACCAGATCGGTCGTTCCCGGGCTAACTCCGACGATTGGGTCGGATGAGCTAAAGGAGAACGTAGGTGGATACGATGCCCCGGAAGGATCGGAAGTGATGGCCGCGGTCAAGTACACATCGCCCTTGAAATTCCCGAATGCCGTCACGGTGATCGTGGATGCGTTACCAGTCGTGGCGCCGGCTTTTACTGTGACTGAGGTCCCCGAGATTGTGAACCCGGTGCTGGCCCCAGAGACAACATTGACGATGGCGCCGGCGCTGGGCGTCACGGGCACATAGTTGCTATCGCCGGAGTAGTTGACCCACACGTTGTTCAGGCTCGCGGTCAGCGTTCCTGCGGGGATACTGAAGCTGGCGCCGCCGCCTGACAATGTGGCAGCCGTCGACGTGTAGCTGCCAGCGGTAAGGGTCGCCGTTCCGGTGGGCGTTGGCAGGCCGTTTCCGGCGCTGCCGACGAGGGTCATTGGGAGATCCTGCGACTGTGCTTGTGCTGCAGTCACTGTGGTGACCTGCGGCGCCAGAGTGAAGCACGGCGCGACGACGTAGACGCCTGACAGTCCCGAAGAGAACTCGTACATGGCGGAACTTGACGAGTCCGGTATGTAGGTCGCTATCAGGATATCGGCGCTGGGCGGGTAACAGGCCGGCTCCGCGGGCAGCGTCCCGCCGGAAATATCAAACGTGACCGAGCCGTTGCTGAGAGCACTGAACGGCGAGGTGTAGAACGTACTGCTCAACTGGACGGCTCCCGTGGGTGTGGGGCTTCCGCTACTCCCGCTCACCGCGACGGTGACGGCAATCGGCTGAGCTGACGTTACGGTAGCTGGTGCGGGCGAGGCAGTCACGGTTGGTGTCAATCCCGGGGCCGTGCTGCTGTTCAGATTCAATTTTGCCACGAAGGTGCTTTCCGTCGATGGCTGCGTCATTTGGAACGTACCACCTGTCACCGGAAAGGCACTCGATGTTGCGGCTCCCGCCACGTACACGTCGTTTGCGCTATCTAGCGCGAGAGCATTGGCCTGGTCGCCATTTCCAAACATGATCACTCCGACGAGGTCGCTCGGATTCCAGCCGTTTCCGCCTAGATAAGTGGAGTACACCAACGCCGTTCCCATCGGATTCAATTCGGTGATGAACGCGTTATAACCGCCCACACCGGACGCCGTTTGATCATTGTTGACGGACTGGTAAGCTCCTGTCGTCATTGGGAAGTTGGACGAAGGCGTTTTACCGGTGACGTAAGCATCGCCGGAGCTGTCGATTGCGATGCCGGTTGCATGGTCTCCGTCGGCCGACGATAGGGTGGGTGACAGATGGATTACGCCGCCGCTGCCGCCCAAGTGAGTGGAGTAAACCAGCGCCGAGCCTGAAGGATTGACCTTAGTGATGAAGGCATTGGAACACGGATTGCCGTTAATCGTGCAGTTGTCGGCCGTCTGGAAAGCTCCCGAAGTCACTGGAAAGTTAGAGGATGACGTAGTACCGGTGATGTAGGCATTGCCAGAAGTGTCAATCGCTAGGCCGGAGGCGAAGTCACTCGAGCTTCCACCTAGAAACGTGGAGTAGACGAGTGCTGTACCGGTGGGGTTCAGCTCGCTGACGAAAGCGTCGGAATAGGTATAGGTGCTCCCGCTCGCGTGAAGGGTCGTCTGAAAAGCCTCGGACGTGACGGGGAAATCCGTCGAAGCCGTTTCCCCGGCGACGTAGGCATTGCCGCTGGAGTCGACTGCGATGGCAGCGCTCGAATCGCCAGCGCCCGCCGCGCCGCTTCCGCCCAGGTATGTGGAGTAGACAAGCGCCGTTCCCGCGGCATTCATTTTGGTGATGAATGCGTTGTACTCCTTCGCTCCCGCTGCGTGATTCGTAGTCTGAAACGCGTCTGACGTCACGGGAAAGTCTGTGGAGTAGGTTTGCCCGGTCACAAACGCTTCGCCTGCCGTATCGACCGCGATGCCATAGCCCGTGTCGCCGCCAGGGTAACCAGAACAATTCGCCGTGCAGAGAGGGGAGCCACTACCGCCGAGATAAGTTGAGTAGACAAGGGCAGTGCCAGTCGGGTTGAGCTCGGTGACGAAGGACGTTGGCACCTCATTGGCCGCAGCCTTGTTGGTGGTCTGAAAAGCTCCCTGGGTCACGGGAAAATCGGTTGAGCCGGCCGTGCCCGTAACGTAGGCATCGCCCGCGCTGTCGACGGCAATGGCACGGATGGAATCAATATTTAAGGTAATGGTGCTGCTGGCGCCGCTGCCGCCGAGATAGGTGGCATAGACGAGGGCCGTTCCGGCCGCATTCAATTTGGCGACAAATCCTGTGAGAGATTGATTCGCCGCCGCGTTGTCCTGCGGTTGAAACGCTCCGGGAGTGACCGGAAAATTCGTCGACGACGTAGAGCCGGCGATATAAGCCTCGCCGCTCGAATCGACAGCGATCGCGTAGGCGGTGTCCGTCCCTTTGCCGCCCAGAAAGGTCGAATACATTAGCACGGGATCGATGACTAGCGGCTTACTCCGGTCGTAGCGGCCCAGGCGGAATCGCACCGTGTTTTGCGCCGCAAGAACGAACTTGCCGTGGACCGGAACGCGTCGTCCGTCTTCAACCTGGTAGACCAGCGGGCGGCGCAACGTCAGCGCGCCGTCGGGCGCCGATGCTACCAGGTCGCCGTTCGCCGCGCGCTGCAAATGACGGACTCCGTCGAATCGCATGCGGATTAGCTTCGCGTCGGCACCGGGAGCCAGCACGAAGTCATACTCCAGTTCCCGATGGTTGCCGTAATATAGTAGATCAATGCCGGGATAGATGTTGCGGTAGCGCACTCTGGTGTAGGTGGGAATGCCCGTGCGCCACTTCTTGGGATCGTTGCCAATGAAGTAGTTCACCGTGCCAGGCAACTGATCGATTCCTTCCGGCTGCGAGCGACGATTCGCTCCGACGAGCTTCAAGGTGGAAATGACGCCTTGCTGGCAGCTGCCCGCCAAAGCGGAAGTTTCCGGTCCGGAATAAGCAGCAAGGGCAGCCGCTATCAAAATGGCATGGTCTCGAGTAAGGAAGAGCGTGTAGCCTGCACCGCGCGAGAGGAACTTGACGCTGGAATCGGTCTGTCCCCGGTTAGCCTCAAAGCTCATTGGCAAATTTGCGTAGCTTCGAATCATTTCAGGGGTAGGCCTTACCAAGGCGGACAGAGGCTTATCCGGATGGCCTGCGCCAAATGCGTGGATTGCTGTGGAAACAAAAAGACAGGCGAAAACCAAGGCCCGCCTACGGAGAACGTCCCTATCCCCATTCATAGGATGCCCCGAGCCGTGCTGCCTTCAAGCAGTAAACAGATGGCTCAATGATTCTGGGAGCATTATATGCCCGTTCGATTTGACGGATATCGATCCCTATGGCCGGCACTTCATCAGCGCGAAGGAACCGAGTCACTGTCACTCCTAATCGATATCAGTGCTCGGTCGTGTGAGTCTAGTCACTTCTGTTCAGAGAGGGAACCTCTTCCGCAGACCAATTCGCCGGTGCATTGTTCGCGCATAGCTTACCACAGCATTCGGCATGACAACCGTTCTTTGGGTCGCGGACCTAATACCTGCCACCGATGGACCCAGCGTTCAAAATCTGGCAAGGGCCTGTGACCGCCTATCCTTACCGTTGCGTGCCCCAAATCACGCAGAGAAAGTGCTGCGGCCAAACCAGAGCCTTGGAACGACACCCGCTTCAGGGGAGTGTTCCGAAAATCCGCCGAGTCATTCCTCGACCAAGTTTAGTACCGGAATGTCGTATAGGTGTGTACCCCACTTAACAGTGGCCGATAAGGAGCGACTCTGAGCAGTGCGAATTTGTAGCTGATCCCTTCCAGTTCAATCACTGAAAATCTGTTGCCATCCATAAGCACACAATTCCCGAACCATCTCCGGTGTCAGGTTGCGGCCGATGGCGATACGTGCAGCCTCTCGGACGGTGTCATTCACTTCGTGGAAGAGTGCTTCTGCAGCAAGTTCAACTTGACGAATTGCTCTCGGGGGTAGGGTAGGGCGGAGAGTTGCTTTCCACTCTTCACGAATTGCGATCAGATTGCCGCCGAATGTCTCGATGGTGTCATGGATGTAGAGAACGTCCTTGGCACGCTTGTCTCGATTGCGCTTGCCGTGAATCAGGATCTTTTGAACGAGGAAGGCGGCTGGATTCGGCACAAGGACCTCGCGTGCGCCCCGTGTCGGATAGCCGACTTTCGGAGCGATCAGCACACTCCAGGGATTCGCAAGCAACAGTTCAAGGTGACGAAGCTTCTGGACTGAGACGCCGGATACGCGCATCGTTGCATCGCGCCTGCCGCCGCGCTTAAGGCTGCTTCCCTGAAGGGGTGTTAAAAACTCCGCATAGAAACTACTATCGACGCTCTCGACGCGGTAATGGGCAACTGGGGGCTGGGTGTCCCCCATGAGCTCTTCTCGAAAGTTCCGGTCCAATAGCCGCGTGCGAAGCTGCTCGCCGGTAGCAGGCAGATGGAGGGGGATAGCAACATCTGTGTCGAGGGTTCCCAATGGCTCGTAGTCGAGCGGCTGCGCCAGAGGGTGCAGACGATAGAGGCGATGAGCCCAACCGCCAATGATGACGACTTGACCGAGCCAGGGATCGAGCGCCTCAATCAGCTGGGCGAAATGTTCCACGTCCGATGTGGCGGCCATTATGGCTTCTCCTCGAAGATGGGCGTAAGCACGCGGCGGCGGATCTCTTCGGCCTGTTCTTCGCCACGGGCCGGATGAGAGGTGGTGTCAAGCCAGACCTGCAGAATATCGGCCACCGGAACACCATCGCGGAGCACTGCCGCGCGGAATACAGATTCCGTGAAGGTGGGAATGCGTACATAGACATCGGGTCTGTGTTCCGCGCCTTCCGAGGACAGCCCCATTTGGCTAAGGGCTCTTCGATCTAGACTCTCAAGGTAGAAGTATGAAGGGACGCCACGCACGAAGCCAAATCCGAGAGATTCTGCTGCGGCAAACAAACCGAGACAGGATCGTGGTGATGGTTCTTGCTTCTGATTGAATTGCGTCTGATAGGCGCGAAGCGCCGCTTGCAACTGGTGCTCACTCTTGGCGGGAATGATCCAACGCAAAGGGAGTTCGGGAGCGCTGCGAAGGTGGACTGCCTGCCAGCGGTGGAGCAGTTCTTTACGATGCACCAGCCGCAACCGTTCCTCGCTTTCGTCAAGGAAGCCTTCCTGGCGCAACTGGCGGACTAAGCGGAATGCGCTCATCACCGAAACTCCGGCTGCGGCTGCAAGTTCCGAGGCATTGCGGTAATCTCCGCGCGGCGCTCGCAAAAGGTTTTCTGGGATCATAGGTGCGAGCAGAATCTTCAGCATCCACTGGTTGAGATCGGAGAAAAGATATGCCGACTCGGGGGCAACCAACTTTTGCCGGCCTGCTCGTCGAGGAGGAGCGGCATTGAGACCGTCGAGACCGGGGCCGACGAACTGCCGGAAGCCCTCGCGGTCAACGATGCCTGCTGCGGCATCGGGTGCAAATTCAGACACGAATTGAATGAGGCTGTTGGCGGCGCTTCGGGAGATCGATGGTGCGGCGACGATGGCAAGAGGAGCTGCTTTTTCGTGCGATGCTTTGGCAAACAGTCGAGCCTGCAGAATGGCTTGTGCGAGTAGTGGCACCAGCCGGTCTGGCCGGCCTTCGGAGGATCCCTTCAACTCGACGATGTAATGTTGGTTACCACGCATGATCGCGAAATCCGCTTTCTTGTCAGCGAACGCGGGTTGTTTCTTCACCCGCCAACCGTGCTGGCGGAAAAACTGCGCAAGCATATCCTCGAAGCCGCTCGCGTTGCGCGACCCACGGGGATTCGGATTGGAGGAACGTGCGGCCATGGTTACACTGTGGCCACGGTAGTTATCTTGGCCTAGTTAATTATCGTGGCCATGATAACATTTGTCAATTGCGAGCTGACCTTTGGGTGTAAAACCCGACAGTCAAAACGCAATCCCAACTGACTCCCATTCGGGTGTCCAGAGGGTACTTTTCCGTACTTCCTGGTC
>VFSW01001616.1_pt1 | contig 34347 bp, 33 predicted proteins | sample 5358111 | NCBI WGS metagenome assembly VFSW01 (sample SAMN11554181, study PRJNA540505) | mine drainage metagenome | isolation source: sediment from site ElyBrook_90M | place: USA: Ely Copper Mine, Vershire, VT | collected 2017
CGCTAGGACTGAAGTTTGCTCGCCAGGTCGGGTACCGAAACTGAGGCGATTACCCACGTCTGCTCCTCATCAACTCTGAAGTAGTGGTGAGCCAGGAGGATTCTCAAATTGGTGATGTCACGCCATTCCACATCCGGAAATGAACTCCTTGTTTCGTCAGAAAGGAGGTTGGCGGCTTCGCCAATGATTTCCAGTAATCGTTCGATGGCTCGCTTGGACACAGCGCTGGCCAAATATGCATCTTGACCGTCGGCTCCTATCGCGGCCACTTCGCTCGAAGCGTCGATGATGTCAAGAAGGCGAAGGTTGTCAGTCCGGCTCAAAGCGACACGGCTTCAAGACGAATGTGATCATCTCTCTTCTTCAGTCCGCCGACGGAGACAACATCAACATTCCGGCCCAACAGAATTTGAAGGTCGTCCTGCAAATGCAGAAGGTCAAACAACGAACTCCCCTTCTCAAACTCGACAAGGAAGTCAATATCACTATTTGCTGTTTCTTCGCCCCGCGCGACCGACCCGAAAAGCGACGCGGAGATGCCGCGGTGCTTATGCACCAGAGCGTCAATGCTCGCTCGGTTCTGCTCGATCTCTTCTCGGACAGTCTTCATGATGGTCAGATTACTAGGGCTGTGTGACTCCGTAGGTACCGGTAAATCCTGTCACCAACGGAAACCACACCGGCGAACGGCTCAGAACTGGTTCAGACTTCAGTCAAGGAAATACTCGCGGAACTTTCTAGGAAAAAACGATAGACATTCGTCTACCGCGCTTTGGTAGAAGTTAAATGAACCTACGAGGCAACCTGCACGACTGCCACCTTTGCATTTGGGGGCGGGACAACTTCGCCGTGTTCACGCATTACCTCGATGTGCATTTGAATGGCCTCGGCAATGTTCTCCTTGACTTCCTCGATCGTTTTACCCGTCGAGACACATCCATCAAGATCTGGAACCCACGCACCATAATTATTCGGAGAGCGCTCAATAACGACTGCGTACTCAATCATCGCATTCTCCGTTCTAATCCAGCCTGCCTCATAATGCTACCGAGGAGTTCTCGGTGCAGATCGTCCCCCATTTCACCTGACACCGTCACGGTGCCAGGCTTCGTCGGATGGTGATAATGACGATGACTCCCCCTGTGCCGTACCTGTACCCAGCCATCGCGCTCAAGTTCTCTAATGATCTCACGGACCTTCACTCACCACAACGGTCGGATGGTTTGAAAAACTAGGGAGTGGTCGGGCTCAACAGTTCAACTACGAGAAAGTGTTCTAGGACAACCGGCGTCGAGTCGTCCAGGATAAAAGCTGCACGTCCGAGAGAAAGGTCAGTCGTCAGGACAATGAAACACGGGTCAACCCAACCTCATTGGCCTCACACTCCGAACCAGACAACTCCGAAAATCTTGTCAGACAGTACAATGTCGTTCACTGCAAAGTGCGCCCATCGGGTATCACGCGCCCGGCAACGAACCGAGCTCACCTAAGGTGCCAGCGCCACGAATTAGACGCGATGCGTCGTTGTCGAGAGTGGAGAGAAGGCCGTTGCCGGAAATCTCTGAGGCTCGTTGGTCACCACGGTTCTGGGGAGAAGGCACTTCTCACGAGGGTTCACCACTAGGGTGGCGCCCGGCGTCCACCTCGCCTCGACTACCCTCGACCACAAGGAGTCCCTCCGTTGTCCGCGCATCGGCCAAGTCTTCCTCTGCGAACACTTCTGGTCACCCTGACTATCCTGACAACCCCCCTTCTCGCCTCCTCACCCACTCTCGCCGCGACCTCGGGGGCGACTCTCGAGTGGACTCAGTATCACGGGAGTGCCCTCGGTGCCGGAGAGATTCCCGTGAACGCCGTCCACCTACGTACTCCGGTGTGGACATCTCCCACCCTCGACGGACAGATTTTCGGACAACCACTCGTCTTCGACTCCCGGGTCTACGTCGCCACGGAGAACAACTCGCTCTACGCGCTCTCCTCCTTCACGGGTCGAGTGCTCTGGCGAACGCACCTCGGCACACCAGTCCAGGCGAAGTCTCTCCCCTGTGGTGACATCTACCCGACGGTCGGCATCACCGGCACTCCGATCATCGACCCCGCTCGCCACGAACTCTTCGCCGTCGCCTTCGAGAGCAGGGGGGCTCGATTCACTCACGTCGTGGTGGGTCTCTCGACACTGAACGGTATGCCACTCGTCTCCACCCCCGTCGATCCTCCCGGCGTCGAGACCGGAGCCCTTCTCCAGCGCACCGCCCTGGCCCTCGACCACGGTTCGGTCGTCTTTGGATTTGGGGGAAACTCCGGGGACTGTGGCCCCTACCGAGGGCGTGTCGTAAGCGTCCCCGAGATCGGAGGTGCTCCCCGCTTCTTTACGATCGACGCCACGGCCCACCAGCGAGAGGGTGCCGTCTGGATGGGAGCCGCTGGCCCCGTGGTCGACCCTCGAGGAAACATCTGGGTGGAGTCGGGAAACGGTTCGGTCACAACGTCCGGACGGCCCTACGATCGCAGTGACGCCGTTCTCGAACTCTCCAGTTCCCTCCGCCTCGAGCAGTTCTTCGCCCCGAGTGACTGGACCGACCAGAACGCCGCCGACCTCGACCTCTCGAGCTCGGTCGCGCTCTTGGGTAACGGAGCCGTACTCGGTGCGGGCAAGGCGGGATACGTCTACCTTCTCAATAAGTCTCACCTCGGCGGTATTGGGGGCGACCTCGCCCACCTCGACGCCTGTCCGGGCAGCATGGACGGAGGCGTCGCCGTCGCCGGAGCCACTGTCTACTTTCCCTGTCTCGGTGGCGTGGTCGCTGTTCAGGCGAGCCTGCACCCGTTGGAACTGCGCGAACTCTGGTCCAGTGGTCAAGGGGGCTCTTCTCCCGTCTACACCCGCACTCAGGTCCTCTCACTTGGCGGCGACGGCGTCCTCGTCGCCCTTAATCGACGTAGCGGACACCTCGAGAGCTCCTTCACCCTCTCGGGTGTGGCCAACCACTTCCCCACCCCGGGTTTTGGTGACGGCCACGTCCTCGTCGCCCAGAGTCGCTCCGTGGTGGCCTTCGCGACGTCCTAGTCATCTCCTTCGCTCAGGGGCGGGTGAGATGTTCCCGATAGGTCGTGACACTCGGTGTTGTGAGGATGTTGTGCTACCTCTTAACGGGCGCTTAGTCGGACCCGACAAACTCTTCAGGGAGGACTGAGAGCCTGTCGTCGAGTCGTAGAGAGGCTACGGCCCACCAAGGAGTGACTATGTCGAATCGCCTGATCTCACGAAGTGTCCGGACTGGATCACTAGTCGTTGCGTCCGGCGGGCTCGTCGTCGCCGGGGTAGTCGCCGTCGCCCCGTCGGCATTCGCGAAAACCGTGGCTCACCAGAAGGTCAATCACGTACTCCTCCACAAAACTCGACCCCACCCCGTGGTGACTCTAAAGCACCACTCGGGACCGACGACCATCACCATCGGCGGAAGTCTGGGCGCCAGTGGCGCTCACCGAGACGGCTCCGGTGATGGCGGCGGTATGGGTGGCGACGACGGGTCCTCCTTCGGCGTAGGTTCCACCGGCTCGACCACGTCGGGCGTCGGTACGGGGGGTTCCACTGTCACCATCGGCGGAAGTCTGGGCGCCAGTGGCGCTCACCGAGACGGCTCCGGTGATGGCGGCGGTAGTTCCAACTCCGGATCAGACAACTAGGACTTTTCTTCGAGAACCCCCGGGGGACTCTCCCTGTCGCCCCGGGGGTTCTCTCCATTCCCCCTATGACCCTCTTTCGATTCACTCGTGTGTGGGCCGTGGTCGTCGTAGGACTGGCCTGGTTCACCTTTCCGGGCGTGGCTCACGCCTCATCGCCCCGCCTCTGCGGTGGCGGTCAACGTTGCGATATCTCTCGAGTACCGAACGGTCCGACCAGTCGCACGGAACCGTCGGGCGAAGCCCCTCTCGGCTCGCATGCCCTTCGCGGCTACCACCGAGTCTTCGTGGACGACTTCAACGGATCGGGACTCTCGAGAGCGTGGTCGACGTTCGCGGGTCAACCTGGGAGCGATCCGGGAGCCCAGTGGTCCCCCTCCCACGTTCACTCCGGTGGTGGCGTCCTCACCCTCGGCGCCTGGCGCGACCCTTCCTTTAACAACCAGTGGGTCACGGGAGGGCTCTGCGTCTGTCAAGAGACCCAGACCTACGGGGCCTACTTCGTGCGCGCACGCTTGAGCGGCCCGGGCGCCACCTTCGTCGGGCTCCTCTGGCCCACCGTTGGCTGGCCGCCCGAGATTGACTTCACCGAGACCTACGGTCCCGTCTCGCGCTCCATGGCCACCGTTCACTTCGGATCATCCAACCAGCAACTCCACAGTGAGGTCCGAGTGTCGATGACGGCGTGGCATACATGGGGCGTCATCTGGACACCCCACTCCATCACCTACACCCTGGACGGCGTGACGTGGGGACGAGTATCCGATCCGGCCGCTATCCCCGACGTCCCGATGTCCCTGCACCTCCAACAGCAAACCTGGTGCGCCCTCGGTTACGCCTGCCCCCAGTCACCGGTCACCACGAGTGTCGACTGGGTCGAGATCTTTCAGTCCAACCACCAGCATCCCTAGAACGCGACGACTCTCTTCGACTCAACGCCGAAGAGAACAGTGGCTGGCGGAATGACACGCCACCACCGTTTCGTGAGGACGCTCGAGACTGCACTCACGACGACTCGTCGAGCGGAGTGGGGTTCGTGTCGTGAGGAGGTCTCACGTCGTGCTACGCGCTCACCCCTGCGACGTACGTCCGTCTGCCGTGACGGTGAGGGTAAAGGCCCACGTACCGGTGTCCCCGCGAGAGTCCACGGCGTACCCGGTCACGGAGTAGATTCCCGGCGCCACTGAGTGGGGGCGCAAGGAGACTCCCCCCTCTTCGCTCACTGCCACGACGGAGTTCACGGTCTCGGTGACAAAGCGAAGCTCACCACGCGCACCAAGAACGTGGAGATGTCCCTCAAAACCTTCGCTCTCTCGAGAAGAGACGGTCGCCCCGAAGGGGTCCTCCTGAATGAGGTTGTGCCAACCGGGCGCCGTGACCTGAATCTGCGTGACACCGGCGTAGGTCGGGGGCACGACGTTACTCGCGGTGTTAATAGTGGTAATCCCCGCCCCAACGGCGCCGAGAACCAGAAGCGCCACACCAGTCAACACCCGTCTCACGTCGAACCCTCCGCCACGCGCGGAGCCACGGACGACTCACCCCGGTTCGATTCACTCGCGGGTGCTCGCGAGCCCACCGCGTCGGGACCTCGCCGATCGGACGCCGGGCGATACCGGTAGGTCTGAGCGAGGTCGCGCACGAAGAAGACGTGGCCCTCGTCGTCTTCACTGTGCATCACGAGACGACCTTGGAACTCAGCCACTCGTATGAGGTCGTCAATCGAGTTCATCTCCGTCGCGGGAACGTCCCCCCAGTCGTCGGGAGTCCTCACGTTGACGAGAACGTCCCCGTAGCGCGACACAATCTGCGCGTACTCGGGCGCCCGTCGGGCTCGACGGACCGCAAGCCCGAGAATAATCAGTAACAGGAGAATCACACCGAGGCTCCACACCACCACGGTTCGTACTCTCGTCACTCCCACGTGAAGGCCCGCGAAAGTGAGCCGAGTGGGCACCGTCGTCGAACCCGTCAACACCCCACTGAGACTCGGGTGGGTGACGGTCGTGAGGGAGGACGTCGGGGTGTTCACCACCAACTCCGCCTCGGTGGGGAAAAGATTGAACGACAGAGGCGCAGAGAAAGGCGCCAGCGTCACCCGCTGTAACCCCACTTCTCCATTGACCGTCAGACGAGGGGTAATCGCCAACGTGTAGGTGAGTGCCGATCCGATACCCAGGTGTGTTTGGGCCGCGATGCCCGCCAAGTACTGATTGATCTGCAGGAGGTTCACGGTACCGCGCGCCGTGAGCGTCGACCCACTGGCGGGTGTTACTGGCCCGAGAATAAAGACGTGAGACCAACCGTCAGATGCGGAGAGTATTCCCACCAGGCTCGCCGAACCGTGGAGCGACGTCGGTACCGCGGAGGTGAGACTGTAGGCGAATCGTACGGCGACAATGGGGGCCACCGACTCGTAGAGAGGATCGCCCGTCGTCGCGACGTGACCCGGGTACACCGTGCCGCTCGCCGGGGCCGAGTAACTCCAGACCCCCTGTTGTTGGTAGGGGGTCGAGGTCGCCACTCGACTGGTACGGGTGTGGGTGAATCCGTCCGCGCCGACGACCAGGGCGAGGAGGGCTAGCACGATCAGTACCGCGGCCATTGCTTGTCCCGGTACTCCGAGGACCCCCCACGACGCGTCCGTGTTCAGGGGTCGACGCCACGGAGATCCGCCGTCACCCCTCGTCTCGCGACGGCGTCGGTCCCGGTTCCGCCGTCGATCTCGTGCGGTTGGCACTCCCACTAGTCCCACCATAGACAGGCCGACGACGGCGAGGCTAACGTCTCGACCCGTCCTCGTCGAGACCAGCTCACCCACCTTGGGGACGTGCCACACGAGTCGCCCCACCACGTCCGACGGTGCCGGGTGGTACGTATCAACGAAATCATTGTTATCCCCCTTCATGATGAAACGTCCATCCGTCTCACCGATAATTCGGTGGAGCACCACTCCGATGCGCGGAGAGTGATACCCCACGATCTCTCCGATCGTGTACGTCGACGCCGGGCGGAGAACGGCGAGGTCACCGGAGTGAAATCGCGGCTCCATACTGATGCCCGACGTCACGAGGTAGACCGAACTCCCCCCGAGAGAAACCGGTCCAAAGTTCACCCATCCGACGAGGAACAGAACCAGAATCACCGGTCCCATGACCCACCGCAAGCGTCCCGCGCGTGTTCGTCTCTTCGCCATAGTCGATGCCTCGTCCCGGTGTGGGGGTTCTCCCCCACACCGGGACCACGGATCAGTTGACCGCCGTCACGTCCAGGTTGGCGACGTCCTTCACCGGCGCGAACCCGTTGGTATTGGCCGTGCAGACCCAGTTCCACGTACCCGCGGTGTTCACGCAGGTGCCGCCTCCGATGGCGCTACCCATGTCGTCGTAGAGGGCGTAGCCCGCCTGCGACGCGGCGTGGTTGAGGGTGAAGGTGACTCCACCCACGTTGGCGTCGTTGCCCATGACCGGCGTGAGGCTCTGGGCCAGTGTGTAGTGCACGTTGCTCACGACGTACCCCGACACCGAACCAACCCCTTCACCGGCGTAGCTGGCACTGACGGAGTTGGACGCGGTGAACGCCGACGCTACTCCCCCACCGAGGGCTCCGAGGAGCACCGTGGCTCCTACCAACTTCGCTACTAGATGACGCTTCATAACTTCTCTCCTTAGTTTGAGGGATGAATCTCTCTACTGCAGGAGTCGGTTTCGCCACTCGCTCCCCACGGGTTAGGCGACCAAGTAACGCCCGTGGTTCATCGCACCCCTTCACTGCGCCGGGGCGTACTCCTCCACCCCCGGTTCGGGACTCGTTCGTTCGCTCTTTCGAGTTCCTGATCGGGTCCCGCCCGTCTCTTCCCAGAGACCAGGTCTTTCTAGCCACCCCCTGTCACAGTGACTGTCTTTCTCGGCTGAGCTACCCCAACCGGCGGGCACTTCGCGAACTCTTCGTCCGAGCCCTTTGGTGTCGAAGTTCACGGATGCCTCGTCCGTGGCGCCGGCTTAGACTCTCATTGGCTAGCCGCTACGTCAACCGAGTTTCTGAGAAAACTCTTAAGAATCAGTTCCTGTATGGCACTCAACCGCAGTCACCAGGAGTGGAAGCACTTCCCGTGACGGGAGGGAACTAGAGGTCGTTACCCGCGTAGGAGAGATTGAAGCTCTTGTTCACGAGGGGAAAGTCCGGCACGATGGTGTCGGCGAGCGAGACGGCGAGCGCCGGCCAGTTAAAAAATGAAGGATCGATCGGGGCCCAGCGACTGACCCGGCCCTCGTGCAGGGCCACTCGGTGCACCACCGCACCCCGCCAGCCTTCGACGACTCCGAGCCCCTCACCGGTCGCTGCTCCGTCACTCCCCCGGGCCTGCGGTCGCTCGCCGGCGACGAGACAAGAGAGCACGTCGAGAGAGTCGAGGGCCTCCTTCACCCGTTGATCAAATCGGGCTCGTACGTCTCCCGTCTCTTGGGTGCGAAGGGGCATCTCGAGACCGAGGGGGTGTTCGACTCGAGCGTCAGTCTTCAGTCCCGAGGCGCGCGCCACCGGTCCGAGGACCCCCACTCGAGCGGCGTCCTCGTGACTCAACATCGCGGTCAGCTCGAAGCGATCACGAACGACGGGGTGGCGAAGAATCCACTCGGCGAGACTGGAGACCTCCCCGGAGAGGCTCGGGAAGAGACTCGCTGGAGGTTCGTAATTCCACTGCGCTCCCCCGACACTGAGAGCCCCGCGTAGGAGTCGGTGCCCGGTGATCTCCTGGGCCAGTCGCTGGAGCGACTCCACGAGTCTCATCGCCCTCGCGTGGGCCACCGAGTAGCCCACGTCGTTCGCCAGGGCGCCGAGGTCGGCCACGTGATGGGTCACGCGCTCTAGCTCGAGGAGGCCCTGGCGGCGCGCTGTCACCTCGGGCGAGACCGTGACCCCCGTCGCGTCCTCTAACGCGAGGAGGTAGGCGAGGGAGTGGGCGACGGCCGAGTCCCCGCTCACCACCTCGGCGAGGCGAAGCACCTCCTCCGTCGAGCGGCCCGCGGCCAACCGTTCGAGCCCCCGGTGCACGAACCACAGGCGCGCCGACATGTGCAGAATCGTCTCCCCCACGACGGAGAAGCGAAAGTGTCCCGGTTCGATCAATCCGGCGTGCACCGGTCCGACCGGTATCTCGTAGACCCCGGGGCCAGGCACGGTGAGAAACGGATAGGGCTCGGCGTCGTCGCTGACCTCGAGGCGCAGTGGTCCCGCGCGCAGTGGAAAGACGTCCTTGGGCCAGTGCCCGTGGCGCAGGAGCGCCCGGGGTTCGGGGTGTTGGAGAAACTCCACTCCGAGTTGGTCGCGCACCAAGCGTTCCAGTCGTCCACCGGAAAAGGACAACTCGGCGATCGAGGGAATACTCGGAGACGGGCCCGACAGTCGCACTCGACACTCGTGACGTCCGTCGTGGTGACGTAGAAAGACGTAGATCAACTCCGTCGCGAACTCGAGGTCCCGACCCACCAGGTGAGCGAGCCGCCACCCATCATCTACGTAGTGCGCGACCCGAGCCCGTATCTCACCGGGATCGACGTCGATGAGGGTTCTCATCGCCCCACCGCGCGCGCCGCGTGTTCGACGAAACTCCCGACGGGAGATCCCACCACTCCGAGGAGCACACTCACGACGAGGGCCGACCCGGGAACCCCAATGTGTCGAGTCGCGGAAGAGCTGATTCGCTCACCCTCTCCGAAGAACATCGGCCAGACGGCACTGAGCGTCGCCACGCCGATCCCGACCACGAGGAGGACCTGGAGAACAGCCGGAACCACTAGGCCCGCCGCGAACTCCGCCCGAGTCATGAGTACCTCGCTCAAGAAGAGGGAGAAGGGGGGTAGCCCCACCAGGGCGAGGAGTCCCACTCCGAGGCGAAGCCCGAGAGCGGGCTGTCGCTGAAGGAGTCCGGTGATGTTCTCCAGGCGAGTCGTACCCTCAGCGTCGCTCACCTCACCGGCGCTCAAGAACACCGACGACTTCACCAGTCCGTGCCCGAGTATGTGGAAGAAGGCCGCCGCGAGCGCCAGGGTCGAGCCGGCCGCGAGCGCCAGGGTGGCGAGCCCGAGGTGTTCGATACTGGAGTACGCGAGAAGTCTCTTGAGATCACGGGTGGCGAGAATCATCACCGCCGCCACCAGGAGAGATCCGAGAGCCAACGTCACAAGGAGATCACGGGCGAAGAGTGGGCCGAGTGCCGCGTCGGCGACCGACTTCACTCGCACCAGGGCGTAGAGAGCGACCGAGAGCAGCACGCCCGACATGAGACCAGAGACCGGCGCCGGGGCTTGGGAGTGGGCGTCGGGTAGCCAGGAGTGGAAGGGGGCGAGTCCGACCTTCGTGGCGAAGCCGGCGAGGGCGAGGGCCACCCCCACTCGTAGGACGGGGGCGTTCAGGTGGTGCCCGAGGAGAATCAACTTCTCGACGTCGAGCGTGGGAGCGGCGCCGGGCACGGCGTGCGCCGAAGCGAAGTAGATCACGACCAGACCGAGCAGGGCCACCGCGATTCCGAGAGAACAGAGCACGACGTACTTCCACGACGCCTCGAGAGCCCGGGCGTTGCGCTGGTGGGCGACGAGAAAGCTCGTGGCGATGGTCGTCATCTCAATCATCAACCAGACCACGCCGAGATTCGCGGTGGTGACCGCGCCGAGCATCGCGGCGAGAAAAATCTGAACGAGTCCGGCGTAGACGCGTCCATTGCGTTCCGTCGACCGGTCGAGCACGTCAGCACAGCGCAGCCCCGCAATGAGCCCGACCGTTCCGATCAAGACCACCATGAGAGCCCCCAGTGCGTCCACGCGCACGAGTCCCGGTGCGCGCACCACGCTCGAGTGAGTACGGAGGGCGAGGTCCACGCCGACGATGAGGATGAGCAGCGGCGAGAGTGCGGCGAGCAGAACCGTCACCCGCCGCACGGGTGTCGCCCACGACACGAGTCCCGCCACGAGGGGTGAGAGTAGGAGGAGCCACACAATCATTCGTGCAACTCCCGCAACTGGGAGAGATCGAGGGCCGCGGGTCCGAGAGCGCTGCGCACCCCCTGAAGGACGACGACCACGAGGAGAACGTCGAGCGCCCCGCCGAGTTCGAGGACCATAGGAACTCCGGCGGTCAAGACGAAGGTCGTGAGGGCGATGCCGTTATCGACCATGACGAGGCCGACGATCTGGGAGACCGCCCGCCGTCGGGTGACGACCACGAAGTAGCCAATAAGGCTGGTCGCGACCCCGTAAGGCGCGAGCGCCACTAGTGGACTGGGATCGAGGTGGACCATACCCCTCGTCACCACCACCGCGGCGGACACGAGGAGCGCTCCCACGACGAGGGAACTCGGCACGTTGATCACGGGGGCTCCCTCGCGTTCTCTCGCCACCCGGCGCAGCACCCGGGAGAGAGCGAACGGTACGAGGATGGCCTTCACGAGAACGACGAGGGACCCGGCCTCGACGAGCGTGAGGTCCCGTTTAGTGAGGGCGAGGGACCACGCCACGACCCCGAGGGCGAGACCTTGGAGCGAGAGTATCGTCACCAGAGCTGACACCTCTCGGCGCCAGAGCGCCACGAGGGCGAGCGCCACGACGAGGGCGGCGCCGAAGGCACTCACTGACACACTCACCTCGACACCACCGCGACGAGTACCCCGAGGCTCGCGCTCACGACGCCCCCGGCCAAGAGTTCGGGTACCCGAAAGAGACGAATCTTGGCGCTGGCCACCTCGAAGAGACCCACCACCGTCGCGACGACGCCCACCTTCACGACGAGGGTGAGTAGACCTCCGGTGAGGGCGACGAGCCCCCCACCCTGCGCCATCCCCCACGGGAACAACACCGTCGTGACCAGGCTGAACAAAAAACCGAGTCGCGTCGCCTCGGCCAAGGAGACGAGGGCGTAGTCCTGACCGCCGGTCTCGAGGACCATGGCCTCGTGAATCATGGTGAGTTCGAGGTGGGTCGAAGGGTTGTCGACCGGCATTCGACCGGTCTCGGTGACGACGACCACGAGCAGAGCCACGGCAATGAGAAGGTGGGAGGGACTGATGACCCACGCCGGGTGACGGAGTTCGCCGACGACGACCCGAGAGAGATCACTCGAACCGGCCACCACCGCTAACCCCCCGAGAGCGACGAGGAGGGCCGGCTCCGCGAGGGCCGCGAGGGTGAGGGCCCGACTGGCCCCCATCCCCCCAAAGGCCGTCCCCGCATCCATCGCGAAGAGAGCGAGGAGGAGAGAACCCGTGATCCACAGGAGAGCCACGCTCACGAGGTCGAGGGAGTAACCCGACGACGTCGGCACCCGCACCAGGGGCACCAGCGCCGCACTCACGAGTGAGAGCGCGAGCAGGAGAGTCGGAGCGATCGCACTCAACACACTCGCCTCCGGCGAGCGCACACTCTCTCGGCCCCACCACTTCAGAACCTCGCGGAGCGGTTGGGTCACCGGCGCCCCCCGGCGCCCCTCGGCCCGGGCGCGAATCTTCGCGAGGTAGCCCACGAGGAGAAGTCCCCCGAAGGCCACGAGTATGGCCTGGACGAGGGCGCTAACGAGGTTCATCGACTCACCACCACGAGCAGAATCAGCAGAGCCACGAACCCGTAGCCCGCGTAGAGGTTCACTCCCCCACTCGCGAGCACTCGGGCCCGGCGTCCCAGCCGGTGCGCGACCTCGATCACGGGTTGGTAGAGCAGTCGCTCCACGACGTCGTCGCTCTCGCGCCGGTAGCCCCGCGCGACCTGTTGTTCTCGGCGAGTCTCCTCACCCACGATGTCGAGGTCCGCTCGGGGCTGAACGACGTCGACGAAGACTCGCTCGACCGGCTCGGCGAAGGAGGTCGCCGTGTACTGCATCCGAGAGCTGAGTGACGCTCGACCGCAGGCCCAGGCGATCGTTTCGCGAACGCCCGCGCGAGCCAGGCGCCGAGTGAGTAGGACGACCACGAGCGCGACGAGAAGAGCGATCGCGAGAACGAACGGGCGGGTGCTCGCGTGCGCCCCCAGGCTTTCGACACTCAGGGACCTCGTGACGGGCCCCGACGCGCAGCGCACGACCTCACACGTGACCCGGGCCGGAGCGGCGATCCACCCCGTCCAGATTCCGAGCCCGAGGACACTCGCGGCGAGCGAGACCAGCACGCCGGTGGCGAGCCCGCGACCCTCCGTGGCCGTCGCCGCCTGGGGACTGCGCGGACGAGAGAGGAGGCCAATTCCCACCAACTTGCCCATCGCGAGGGTGACGAGCCCCGCCGCCAGGGCGAGGGCGACGAGAACGAGACTCGCGAGCAGCGTCGTCGTCGTTCTCCGCTCGATGAGCGCACTGAAGAGACTCTGGAGGGAGAGCCACTCGGCGGCGAATCCCGTGGTCAGGGGCACGCCGACCGCGGCTGCGGCTCCGACGATCATCGCGCTCGAGGTGAGGGGCATTCGTCGCAACAGTCCCCCGAGGAGATCGAGGTCCCGGGTCCCGCTGGCTCGCTCGAGGCTACCGGCCCCGAGAAAGAGCAGCGGTTTGTAAAGAGCGTGCGCCCCCACGAGGCTGAGCGCGGCGACCAGGAGTCCCGAGGCGAGGGGGGGAGAGGTCCGCACCGTGAGGGCACCGAGTGAGACGAGAGCGACGGCGAGGCTCATGACGTCAATGGTGGAGTAGGCGAGGAGACGCTTCAGGTCGTGGGCGCTCGCCGCGTGAATCGCCGCGTAGATCGCCCCGAGCGCGGCGAGCACGCTGACCGTCGTCCAAAAAACGGAGTCGACCCCGGCGAAGTAGGTCACGTCAACTCGGAGAAATCCGTAGAGTCCGAGGGCGGTCATCGCTCCGGACATCAGGGCCGAGACGGGGGTCGGGGCTTCGGGGTGAGCCCTCGGCAGCCAGACGTGGAGGGGAACGAGTCCCACCTTCGAGAGGAATCCGAGCGAACTCGCGAGGAGCACCACGAGCGAACTCGCACCCGCGACCGGGGTCCCCCAGTGGGCGAAGGACCCGGTTCCGAAGCGGTGATCGGCCTCGAGGAGACCGATCACGAGGAGAGCCGCTCCCCCTTGAGTGAGGGCCCCGTACCAGAGAGCGGCCCGACGAGCACTCGCGCGCTCCACCTCGAGAGCGACCAGAATGAGCGAAGTGACCGCCATGGTCTCCCAGGCGCAGAGAAAACTCACCACGTCCCCGCTCGCCGGCACGACGAGGAGGGCCAGTACGAAGAGTCCGAGCACGCCGAGGGCACCCGGAGAGGCGAGCCGACCCCGGGCGTAGCCGGCGAGATAGACCGAGCTCGCAAGAGCGACGAGGGAGACGACGAGTTCGAAGTAGGCGCCGAGTGTGTCGAGACGCAGGCTCGCCCCCGAGAGTGCGAGCAGTGACGGGGTCGATCCCGTGAGGGTCGCCCCGCCGGCGAGCACCCGCAACGCGGCGAGCCCCGAGAGGAGAGCGCCGCCACCGACGAAGAGGGCGAAGAGGGCGAGTCGTCCCCGGGGGACGATCAACACCCCCACGAGGCCGGCGCCGACGAGGCCGTAACCGACGAGGAGGAGCGTCATGACTAGCGCCCGGAGATCTCGCGGAGTACCCGGACGATGTCGTCGGGGTGGGGCGGACAGCCGCAGATCTCGGCGTGAACCGTCAGGTGTTCGGAGACCGGCCCGGTCACCGCGTACGCCTCGGCGTAGGGTCCGCGTCCGAGGGCACAGTCTCCGCACGCGATCACCAGTGCCGGACGAGGTACCGCGTCACGAACTCGCTCGAGCGGTTGGCGCATATTGAGAGTCGGGGTTCCGGTCACGAGAAGGCCGTCGGCGTGACGGGGGGAGGCGACCAGGCGAACTCCGTACTGGGCCGCGTCGTAGACCGGTCCGAAGGCCTGAGCGATCTCCATCTCGCACCCGTTACACGACCCGGTGTCGACGGCGCGCAGTTGGAGAGTACCGAAGCGCCGCGGACCCGGAGTAGGTCGCGTGTCGGGCTGGACGGCTCGCCCTGGGGACACCTTCGTTACGAGGTCTCGGAGTACTCCTCGACCAAGAGTGGCCGAACTCACCGCGCCTCGCGCAGTTGGTTGAGCGTCTCACCGGAACGCGCGAGTGTGACGGCCAGCACCGCACGAGCCGCACTCAAAAAAGTCTCGACACTGGCGTCGGTCACTCGGTAAGTCACCGAGTTTCCTTCTCGGCGAGACTCCACCATTCCGGTACGCTTCACGACGGCGAGGTGTTGAGAGAGCGACGAGGCCTCCACCCCGATCAGAGAGATGAGTTCTCCCACGCTTCTCTCTCGGTCCACGAGTAGTTCGAGAATGCGAATTCTCGTCGGATGGCCGAGTGCCTTAAACAGTTCAGCCTTCGCGACGTAGAGCGGGGTGTGGAGTGTGGAACGGGGCACGTCACCTTCCCGGTAGTGGATTTAGATAATCATAAATCCATCAAGAGTCGCGTGGCAAGTGCTCCGAGTCGGTATCTCGAGAATCTCTCAGTCGATGTCGGGTCTCGCCGGAGGCTCGACGTAGACGAACTCGTCGAAACGGGGAAATCCCGGTAAGGCGAGCACGCTCTCCCCCACTCGACGCCACCCCCGAGAGTCGTAGAGAGCGATGGCGGCGCCGTCGCGCGAGACAACGTCCAGGCTGGCCGTCGCTCCCTCACGGTGAGCGTGTGCTCGCGCCTCGTCGAGGAGTGCACTGGCGCACCCGCGACCCCGAGCGTCGGGATCGACGAAGAGTCGCGTGACGTGGGCGAAGGGGGGCTCCGCACCGGCGAGTTCGAGAACGGCCCTGACCGAGTCGCGCACGACGGGGCTCAGCGCAACGTGGCCGACCACTCGCCCCTCCCACTCGACCACCCAGGCCGGGGGATCTCCGGGCAGAGTGATAAACGCCACTGGATCGTCCCCGGGCAGATAGACCGGATACCCGTCCAGTTCTCGCACCCGTAGCAAGACCACCGAGAGCGCCGCCAGGTCGTCCGGGGTGCGGCGCCGAATGAGCACCGAACCACGTTAGGCGACGGCTGGTGGGGGCGCCTCTAGAGCTTCACCGGCCCCTGTTCGGACTCCTTCAACGGCGTGAAGTCGCTTTGTCCACTGGGCGCGGGTCTCATCACGATCGCCGCGACGAGTCCCATCACGAGAATGGCGACCGCGCTGTAGGGGGCCCACTTGGTGGGAGCGCCCACTTTGTAGATCGACCCGTAGATTGCGGCGACCGTCACGGCGATGCCCACGAGAGCCGACAGCACGACGGCCCACACCCTCGGGTGATCGCGCAGACCTCGGAGAGCTCCGACAGAAATCAAAAGGTAGATCACCACGATGGCGAACCCGCCGTAGGTCGACATCCACGAGAACATCGAGACGTACTCCGGAGTCTTTGGTAGGGCGAACCAACTCGTCCACTGCACGCCGGCGATGATGGCCAGGTAGACGAGCAGGGTGAGATTGGAGGCCCCAAAGGGCGTTCCCCTCGAAGAGACCCCCGAGAGGCCGCGGGGCAGACGCTCGTCGCGCGAGAGGGCGAAGATACCTCGAGAGGCCGCCACGGCCGTCCCGATCAACACGGCCAGCATGTCGAGGACCACGACCAGTTCGACGATGCGCCGCAGCGCGACGCCCCCGAAGCCACCTCCGGCGCCCGGTCCGGCGAGCACGAAGAGGGGTCCGGCCCCGGCGGCGTTGCCGAGCGCCTTCAGTGAGAAGTGAAAGCCCGCCACTTGGGCGAAACTCCCCACGATGTAGAAGGCACTCACCGCGAGAACCGCCGTGAGGACGGCTCGAGGAATGTTCTTCTCCGGGCGCTCCGTCTCCTCACCGAGGTTGGCCGCCGTCTCGAATCCCGTGAAGAGAAGCACCCCGTAGAGAACTCCGAACATCACGCCTCGCCACCCCGTCGACGAGCCCGAGGGTGAAAAACCACTCGAGACGTGGTGCAGACCGCCCGAGCGCACGATGACGACGACGGAGAAGATGCCCACCACCGTGAAGGAGATCAGCGCCAGCGTCAGCTGGGTCCGAGTCGAGAGGGTGACACCGAGGTGAATAACGAGTCCCACGACGACGAGGAGAATGAGATCCCAGCCGAGGTAAGGCAAGGGAGTCACGTTGAACTCACCCTGGAGGGTGTCGTGAATGGTTCCCCCAATCATCGGCAAGATACCCGCGCCGAGGGCGAGAATGCCGGTGTAGTAGAGCCACCCGGCCGCCGAGCCAACCCGGCCGCCGAGTCCGTCGGTCACGTAGTCGTAGAGCGAACCGGCCGAGTGAATGCGCTTCGAGTACTCGGCGATAATCCAGCCGAGCCCGAGCACGCCGACCGCGCCGATCACGACCGCCAAGGGTGCGGCGGTTCCCGCTCCGTTACCCGTCGCCGAGGTGATTCCCACGACGAGTGGCACCAAGAAGGCGATCGAGAAGACCGGCCCCATCAGTCCGACCGACTGCGCGGTGGCGTCCACCAGGGTCAACTTCTTTTTCCCGCCCAGCGTCGCCCGCGTCTTCTCCGACATCCCGTCTCCCCCCAGATACCTGTGCCCCGTAAAGTGCTCTAACCGTAAGGGGCCAAACGATGCCTGTCAAGCACTCAGGCACTCGATCTGCTCTTCGAACCCTTCACCGGACCGTGAGTCAACGGAGATTCGTTGGAGAAGTCCACTCAAGAACCGTGCGGCGTCGTTCGATGAACGACGCTGCCCCTCCTCGTGAGAAGCGGAAGTATCTGGTGACGTCGCCTCCGAGCAGTCCCACCGATGGTAGAGGAGCGCTCTCCCGAGTGCTCAGCGACGGGGCGGGATCGCCCGGGGAACTAGGCCGACTCGGAGATTTCTCTCGCCAGATCGACCAACCACCGAAAGGTTGGGTCGGGCGCCTCTAAGAGTTCCGGGTGCCACTGCACGCCGAGGACCCGAGAATCGGCCGTCTCGAAGGCCTCGATCACCCCGTCGGGGGCCTTCGCGGTCGCGATGAGTCCCTGACCCAGCCGATCGAGAACCTGGTGGTGCAGGGAGTTGACGGAGAGACCCTCCCCCACGAGGGAGCCCACCACACTCGAGGCGACGCAGGCCACTTCGTGGGTGCGTTCGGCACCGTCGCGGTCCCACTGGGGGTGACCCACGCCCTCTTCGAGCGAGACGTCTTGAACGAGCGATCCGCCGTGGGCGACGTTGATGAGTTGGAATCCCCGACAAATACCGAGGACGGGAATCCCCTTCGCGCGCGCCACCCGGTAGAGAGCGATCTCCCACTCGTCGCGCTCGGGTTCGATCTCTCCGAGACCCTCGGAGGCGGCCTGGCCGTAGTGGGTCGGATCGAGGTCCGCTCCCCCACTCAAGATGAGGGCGTCCAAGTGCTCGACGATGTCGTGAACGTCGGCGTCACGGGTCAACTCGACGGGAATGCCTCCCGCGAGGGCCACGGATCGGCCGTAATCGGAAAAGTGCAGGTCGAAGGTGACATCGCGCATCGCGGGCGGTACATGATCACCGAGTCGACTTGCCGGCCAACGCCGCCCGGAGAGTCCAATGAGAGGTTTCATCGCCCTCCATCGTAGGCAGTCGAGTCGAGGGTGTGATACAAATCGTTTGGTCACGAACAATCACCGGGCGGGGGGCTCATGTCCGACTTTTCAAAAATCATTACGTCACACGACACCTACGTGGACGCCGTCCCGCACGAGACGTTCGCGACGTTGCGCCGTGAACAACCGGTCGCCTGGACCAGTGAACCCGACGGGGGTCGGGGCTTTTGGAGTATCACGAAGTACGACGACATCCTCTACGTCTCTCGACACGCCGAGATTTTCTCGTCGAGATTCGGTATCCGGATGGAGGATATGGACGAGGAGGAGACCGAGGCCCGACGCACCTTGATGGAGATGGACTCGCCCGAGCACACTCGCCTACGCCGACTCGTCGCTCGTCCCTTCACCCCTCGCGCGGTCGCCGACTACGAAGGGACGGTCCGAGAACTCGCTCGCGAGGTCCTCGAGGAGTTGCGCGATCGCGACGAGTTCGACTTCGTCAAACTGGTCGCCCGCGAACTTCCCATGAAGATGTTGGGTCGTCTGATGGGACTACCGAACGACGACCTGGACTGGCTGGTGAGCCGGGGAGACGCTCTGATCGGCAACACCGATCCGGACTTCACGGAGTACGTGGTGGATCAAACCGACACCAGCGCCTACCGCCTCTTGCCGTTTCGCTCTCCCGTCGCTCTCGAACTCTTCGAGTACGCCCAGACCGCTCTCGACGAGCGCCGGGGGCAGCCCACGCACGACATCATCACCGCCATTTTGCAACCCAACTCGGAGGGCGACGCCCTCGACGACAACACCCTGAAGAACTTCTTCACGCTGATGGTCGCCGCCGGTAACGACACCACTCGTTACACCATGGCCACCGGAGCCCGACTCTTCATGGATCATCCCGACCTCTTCTCCGCCCTACCGTCGATGGACACCGCCCAGGTAAAGGTGTTGGTCGACGAGGTGCTGCGGTGGAGTTCGACCACCATGCACTTTCGACGGACCGTCACCGAGGACACCGAGTTGCGCGGACAGGCCCTTACGGCGGGCGACAAGGTCGTCCTCTGGTACGTGTCGGGGAACTTTGACGAGGACCAGTTCGTCGATCCCGCGGTGTTCGATCCCGCGCGCACCCCGAACGACCACCTCGCCTTCGGACTCCACAGCGCCCACCTCTGCCTCGGGGCCCACCTCGCTCGACTGGAACTCCGGGTCATGTTTGAAGAGATGGCCCGAGTCTGGTCGGCCATCGAACCCACTGGCGATTCGGAACGGCTCCGTTCCAACTTCATCTCGGGTATCAAACGCCAGCCGGTCCGAGTGCAGTGGCGATCCACTCCCCTCGCCTAGGGGGCCCGCATCCGGGTGATGTACGCGACGACACGAGTTAGTTCACGTCCACCCGGGTCGATAGATCGATGGGCCGCCTACTCGTCGTGCACGACGAGCACGGGGCACGTCGCGTGGGAGACGACCGCGGAGGCGACTCCCCCGAGTAGGTGACCCACGAGACCCGCGTACCGGTGAGCACCCACCACGATGAGCCCCACCTGGTGCTCCTGAGCGACGTGGATGACTCCCTTCCAGGTGGGGGCCTCCTCGACGATCAGACCCCGGGCCCGAAAGCCCGCCTCACGAGCGAGGGAGGCTCCGAAGTCGGCGGTCTCTTGGGCGGCTTGTCTCACCTCGTTCGCGGCGTCGGCGTCGAAGTGACGCTTCGAGACGGGCTCGAAGCCCACGTCGGCGGGTTGCCACACGCAGAGCACGAGCGCCTCGCGGTCGTTCGCGAGTTCGCGGCCCGCTCGGGCGATGGCTAGTCCGGCGACCGCGGTTCCGTCGTAGACCAAGAGGACCGGGGCGAGCGGGGACGGGCTGGTGGACTCACTCATATTCCACCGACATCGTAGGGCTCACACCCACAGCGTCGGGGGGCGTCGACGAACGGCGCCACGTGGCGAACAGGGGTGGGCTCTCCCAGGCCGGCTCGACTCCTCCGAGGAACCGGTCCAGATTGGGGGCCTGGGGACGTGCTCCACTGGCCGCGTAGATCGCCACGCCGATCAGCGCGCCGCCGAGGGCGAGCCCGAGTCCTACCCACAGCGCCGTCGCGGTGCCGGCGTCCAGTCCGCCCCTCGCCGCCACGGCGAAGTGCACAAAGATCGGGGCGATCATAAACGCGGCCACCGCGCGGAAGAGCTCCACAATGGCGAACACACGCTGCAGATTCGCGGAAGGGAGGGAGAATCCCGCGACGAAGAGAGCGGGCGCCACCGTCGCGCCCAGTCCCATTCCGGTAAGACCCGAACCCACGAGAGTCATCGCCGTGCTGGAGGGGACCGAGATTCGAAAGACGACGATGCCCGCCGCGAGGACGACCATTCCCACTAGGGGTAGGTAGTGGATGGAGCGCTTGCGCACGACGAGACCAAAAGCGATAGCCGACAGAATCGCGCCGGCGAGTTCGGGAAGGTACAGGACCCCGATGCGCAGCGGCCCCATCCGAGACTGCAGGACCCCGACGGTCAAGACGGTGGCCGAGACCGAGGCCGCGGCGGCGAAGAGCGCCACCACAACCCCGGCGACGGGTATCGAGCTCGTGATCATCATCTTCACGGTCAGGAGTGGTCGCGAAGAGCGAAACTGGTAGACGACCAGAGCCACGATGCTCGCGAGCCCTCCGAGAAGCGGAATAAGGGTGATCGGGCTGAAGAAGGCGTGGCTCGTGAGCTCGGAGGCTCCGTAGAACGCGGCCACGCAGCCGACCGTCGCCAGCGCGATCGCCGGTAGGTCACGGGGTGAGTCGAGATTGGCGGGGGGTGAATCTTCGAAGGTCAGCGCCACGAGAAGGAGAGCGATGACCGATATACCCGCCACGATCCAGAGGAGGGGGCGCCAGGCGACCGCTTGAGCCTGCACTCCGCCGATGAGCGGGCCGAGCGACACCGCACCGAAGATGCACATATTCATGATCACGGCGGTGTCGCGCAACTTATTGGCGGGGTATCCGATCGCCAACGGCGGTACCGCGGCGATCAGGAGAAGGCTGGTGCACAGTCCCTGGATCACGTGACCGGCGATAAAGGTAGCTCCGTTGGGTGCCGCCGCCGTCATCACCGAGCCCACAACCAGCAGCACGGAGTAACCGAGCAGCATGCGCCGCTGGGGAAAGTGCTGGGCGAACTGTACCGCCAGCACCGTCCCGGCAGCGTAGGCCGCGTTGGCCATCCCCGCCCCGAGGCTGAACATTTGAGCCGACATGTGCAACTGTTGGCTGATGATCGGCGTCAGCGGACCGAGGGCCGCCGAAAGCGCCAGATAGGGAATCAAGGAAAACATCACCATCGACGCCACGGCGGCGTAGCGACCGGCCAGGGGTCCCTGAATCATCGTCCCGCCTCCACTGTGAGGTCGTGACACGACGGTGGACACGAGAAGGTCGGAGACGCCAACTCTGCGAAAAGGGTGCGCAACACCATGACAAAAACCTTTAGCTAAATGGGAGGGGGGCCAGAAACGGAGATTTCCTCCTCTTAGTATACGGGGAGTGTCTCCGGATAGTCGATTCTCGCCGCGAGAGTTCACACCCCGGACTCACGTGTCGCTCGAGCGACGCCCACCCGACGAGAACCGCCACGCCCCCTCGAGTCGCTGACGACAAGATTCCACCCCCATCGCCACGCTCAGCGGCTCTCCCGATTCGACCTCCTCCCTCCGTGGCGCGCGAGGCCTAACCCACTATGTAGGTCATTCGCACGTTGCTCACGTACACCGGATCGTTCAGCACGTTGACGGAGAAGGTCACCACGCCGAGGTGCGAGACCCGAGCGAGTTGAGTGAGGTACACACTCACCCGCACCCCACGCAGTTGAGCGATGGCGTGCCCGAGCGGCGCACTCACACCCTTCGGATCATTGACGAAGAGGGACCCGTGGCGCACTCCTTCGTGGACGAGAACTCCGAGACCCCGAACGAGTTCCTTCCGTTGGAGGGCGCTGACCTTGAGGACCGTACCGCGACCAAGGAACGCCGAGAGCGGCAACGTCCAGTAACCCACTCGCTGTCCGCGCACCGGGATGACCCGTAGGGGCGCGCTAAAGGCCCCGCGGCCGGTGGCGTTGACGCCCGCGACGTCGAAGAGGTAGGCGTGGCCCAGTTGGAGTCCGGCGAATGAGTAACGGGTCGCTCGCTGACCCTGATACCCCGTCACCGGAACCCACGTAAATCCATTGTTCCGGGAGTAGCGCACCACGTAGCCACGAAAGGGGCTGCCCCCCGTCGTAAAGGGACGATCCCAGACCACGATGACGTGTCCGGCTCGATTGAGCAGCACGCGCAGCGCGCGGGGCTGGCTCGGGGCGCTCAGGAAGACGACGGGGGTCGTCGTGGTGTCGAAGGGACTCGCCATGATGGAGTTGAGAGCCGCCACTCTAAAGAGGTAGCTCACGCCCCCAGCGAGTCGGGTGGGACTCAAGGAGTAGGTGCTCGGAGCCAGCGTGGCGATACCCCGCCAGGTCTGCCCCCGGTTCGGGGAGGCCTGGACGACGTAGTGCAGGATCGGGGATCCACCGTTGGTACTCGGCGCGCGCCAGGTGACGAGAAGAGAACCGTTCACGTCACTCGCCCTGATCTGTTGGGGAGCACTGGGTGAACCGACCGGAACGAGCGAGGGCGTGGTGACGAAGGTACCCTGGCCGGCCGCGTTCACCGCGGCGACTCTGAAGAGGTACTTCAGGCCGTTACTCAACCCCGTCACCGTGTACGTGAAGGACATGGTGGAGATGGTGCCGTTAACGGTGACCCACGTCTTTCCACTCGTCGAGGACTCCTGCAAGACGTAGTACTGCAGGACCGATCCACCGGTCGAGGCCGGTGCCGTCCAGCGTACGAGGGCACTACTCGAACCCGCCGGAGAGGCGCTAATGCCCCGTGGGGCCCCGGGAGTCGTAATCGCCACGACGCTCGAGGATCGCCCGAAAGCTCCCTGGCCGGCCGGGTCGACCCCGGCGACTTGGAAGAGGTAGGACGCCCCATTGGAGAGTCCCCCCACCGTCAACGACAACGTCTGCCCGTTCGGACGAGCGAGCACTTTCCAGGTCTTTCCCCCGGTCGACGACTCCTCGACCACGTAACCGTTGAGAGGCACTCCTCCGGTGTAACTCGGCGCAATCCATGTCACCAGCACGGTGCGAGCACCGTGGGAGATCGCCACGACGTCGCGCGGGGCACTCGGCAAACTAATCGGGGTTACCCCGCCAGAGAACGCTCCGGGACCGGAGTAGTTCACCGCGGCGACTCTAAAGAGGTAGTGGAGGCTCGCATTAAGACCGGACACGACGGTGCTCAGTGCAGTCGCGGGAAGCCCCGTCGCCGCGTTCACCCAGGTGGAGCCCTTCGTGGTCGAGTACTGAACAATCCAGGAGGTCACCGGAAGTCCCCCATTCGTGAGGGGAGCCTTCCAGGAGACGGTCGCGCTCGTCGCCACTCTCATCGTCGCCGACACCGACTGGGGAGCGCCGGGCCCGCCCACGGGGGTGATCAGACTAGTGAGACTGAGGAACGGGCCCTCACCGGTGTAACTGGCGGCCGCGACGCGAAAAAGATAGCCGACCCCGTTCGTGAGGCCCGTGACGACGTCACTCGTGGCCGATCCAACGGGAGAGCCCGCGTGAACCCAGGTCGCTCCCCCGTTGGCGGAGTACTGCACGTCGTAGTAGAGCACGCTGAGACCCCCGCTCGACAGGGGCGGCGTCCAATTCAGGGTGACCGCCCCGGGAGCGCTGGCCGTTCCGCTCAGCGCCTGGGGCGCCAGGGGAACCGTACTCGGGATCACCGGCGCACTCGCGACGTAGGGACTCACTCCGAGGGAGTTCTCCGCGGCCACCCGGAACTCGTAGGCGAGTCCGTTGGTCAGCCCCGTCGCGGTGTAGGACGTCACGCTGGCCGAGAGGGCGCCCGTGCCCACCGGCGTCCAGGTTGCGCCAGAGTCCGTCGAGACCTGGAGAAGGTACCCGGTGAGCGGGAGCCCCCCGGTCGCGCTCGGGGCGGTCCAGCCAATCGCCACCGCGGCCGATCCGGCTCGCGCACTCACACCCACCGGCGCCGCCGGAGCGGACACCTGGGAGAAGTTCACCCCGGTGAAGGGGCTGACGTCACTCACGAGAGAGTTAAGGGCCCCGACTCGGTAGAAGAGGTTCGCGGGACTCGTGAGACCGGTGATCGTCGTCCCCGTCGCGTTGCCCGCGAGGAGGGGCAGAGTGCTCCAGGTGCTCCCGTCCGTGGAGTACTGCACGACGTATCCGCTCACGAGAGTCCCGGTGGCGCTCGGGGCGACCCAACTGAGGTTGACACTCGACGGACTCGATACGCTCGCGGCGAAGGACGTCACCACTCCCGGAGCGGCCACCAGGGAGACCTGGTTACTCGTGGCGTCACTGACCCAGACGTGGGCGGAGTCGGTCGCCACACCAGAGAGGGTGTCCGTTCCCACCGGAGTCAACGTCGCGACGTACTGACCCGTCGTCGAGAACTCGAAGAGGTCACTGGCCTGTCCCGACGCCGACGAGACGAGGTACACGTCTTGTCCGTTGGAGGACAGCGCGATGGGGGTGACGGAAGGATCGACGGAACTCGTTCCCGCGAAGAGTGAGAACACCTGAGTCACGGGCAGAGTCGCCGTCGCGGGAGAGGCGAGGTTGGGGGTGTACTCGTAGAGAGAGTTAGAACTCCCCCCCGTCACGACCCACAGGTGGGTGGCGTCGATGCTCATGGCGACCGGCACGGGTGAGACCACCCCGAAACTCCCGAGGGTGATCCGAGCAACCGGAGCCTGGGGGTTAAAGGTACCCCCGAGGGTCGAGTAGACCGCCACCACGTTCGATCCCGGAGTCGCGACGTAGAGGTCGTTACCGGAGACGGCGAGAGTAGAACCGGTCACGGAGGAGATGGTCTGGGGGGTACCGAGAGTGCTCGTCGCGAACTCCCAGGCCGTCGTCGAGGTGGCGTTGTGGTCGAGCACGATGACGTTCGCCCCAGAAGAGACAATGGAAAAAGTACTGGCGCCACTCGGGACGTTGAACGGGTCAGTCGTACTCGCCCCCGTCGCGATATCGACGCGGGTCACGCTCGCCGTCCCGCCCGTCACGGGCGAGGGTGCGTTCACCATCCAGAGGTAGGTGCCGTCGGAGGTCACGGCGGCGACCGTCGTACCACTCGGGGGGCTTAAGGGGCTCGCCGCGGCGACCGCGGGAACGGTGCAGGCACCGAGCGCCAGCGCCAGCGCGCTCCAGCCCCCGATGAAACGTCGACCTCCGCGAATCTGTCGTGTCATAGTTCTCTCCCCGTCGTCTCGTACTTCGGGGCCGACCGGGTCGACCCACTACGCGTTACTTCTCACACCCAAACTAGGAACCTTCTGTACGTCGACACCGAATCGTGACACGACCACGGTCGATTGTCCCCAACTCGTAACATGAGCCGTCTCGAGAACGAAGAGGGCGTCGGTGAGCGACCCCGCCGTCAGAGGAACGGGAGGTACTCGCGCAGTTCCCAGTCCGTGGTGGCGTTCGTGAAGCGTTCCCACTCCGAGCGCTTCACCGCGATGTGCTGTGCACACAGGGTGGAGCCCAGAGCCTCGGTAAAGACCGTGTCCGCTTCGAGGGCGTCCAGGGCCTCAGCGAGATTCGCCGGTACCCCGACGGTCGCCTCGATGGTGTCGAGTCCGTTACCCCTCTCAATGGGCGGAAGTTGCAACTCCTCCACCCGACCGAGCCGAGCCGCCTGCAGGACCGCCGCCATGGCGGTGTGCACGACGGCGGCGCCGTCGCTCAGTCGGTGCTCGATGCGCCCCGCCGCCCCGCGTTCGGGGGGGATACGCACGGTGGCTCCCCGGTGGTCGTAACCCCAGTTCGCCCAGTACCCCGAGAGAGAAGCGGGACGAAGACGCTTATAGGCGTTCACGGTGGGCGCACAGATGCCGGCGAGGCTCCGGTGGCGCGCGAGGAGTCCGGCGATCATCGACTTCGAGAGAGCCGACACTCCATCCTCACTCGCCGGGTCGTTCATGGCGTTGACCCCCTCGTCGTCGCGGACCGAGATATTGAAGTGGAGTCCCGAACCGCCCTTCTGGGAGATGGGCTTACCCATGAAGGTGAGGAGTAGTCCCATGCGCTGAGCGACTTCGCGGGCGAGGACCTTAAACAAGAAGCCTTCGTCAGCGGCGCGCAGGGCGTCGGCGTAACGCAGAGTGAACTCGAACTGGGGTGAGTCGTACTCGGAGTTCACCGACTCCAAGGGAATCTGGGCTCGCTCGGAGGCCTCCCAGATGGCGTCCACCAACCCGTGGGGGTCAACGGCCGGCCCAGTTCCGTAGACGTAGGCGCCCGGCGTGTCGAGAGGAACGAATCCCCCCGAGCCGTCGGGTACGAAGACGTACGCCTCGAACTCCATGCCGACGTAGGGCGAGTACCCGAGGTCCGACCACGCACCGATGGCTCGGCGCAGTGCACCGCGGGGCGAGACGAGCGAGGGTCCCTCGTGGTCCCCGAGATCTGCGACAACGACGCGAGTGTCCTTCTCCCAGCCCGGACGAGAGTCCGCGAGGTCGTAGGTACCCTGAAAGTCCGGCAGACCGTCGTTCCAGTGCGACCCCGGTGTGTAGGGGGTCATGTCCCGGTCGTAGCCGAGAGCCCAGGTTCCACTGCAGTGGCGTACGCCGGCTTCGGCGAGCTCGGCCGGGACGTACTTGCCCCGGGCTAGTCCCAAGTGATCGGGCCAGAGCACCCGTAAGCGTCTGAAGTCCTCCGACATCGTCCCCCCTTAATCTCGCCCCTTTTCGAGTGCACCGTAGCCACCCGACGAGATGAGCGTGAGATTATCATTCAGATGCAAACGATTTGTACCGGGGGGGACCGTGGAGTTTCGTCGCATACTGCTCGAGGGAGCGCCGACCGAGGTTCTCGTCGAGGGCGACACTCTCGTCGCCCGAGACGGACGAAGGGTCGCGGCCGAGAGTGCCGTCCACCTGGTGCCCGTCCAGCCCACGAAGATTCTCTGTTGCCACCTCAATCACGTCTCGAGAGTCCGGGAGTTCCAGATTGAACTCCCCCCCGCTCCCACGTACTTTCAAAAACCACTCTCCTCGCTCAACGCCCACGGCGGCGCGGTCGTGCGCCCCGTGAACTGCCACTACCTCAACTACGAGGGCGAGGTGGCCATCGTGATCGGACGCCGCGCGCGCAACATCACTCACGAGGAATCTCCCCACTACATCGCCGGCTACAGCGTCGCCAACGACTTCGGTCTCCACGACTTTCGCGACACCGACGCCGGGTCGATGCTGCGCGTCAAGGGGGCCGACACCCTCTGTCCCATCGGCCCCGGCCTCGTGACGGACTGGGACTTTCGCGCTAAGGGGCTTCGCACGCTCGTCAACGGTGAAGTACGCCAGGACGGCTCCACGGAGGAGATGGCTTGGGATATGCACTACCTCGTCGCCGACCTCGCCCGACTCATCACCCTCGAGCCCGGTGACGTCATCCTCTCGGGCACTCCGGCGATCTCTCGGCCCGTCGCACCCGGTGACGTCGTCAGCGTCGAAGTCGAAGGTCTGGGCACTCTCACGAACTACGTCGTCGACGGTCCATCTCCGGTCTCCGACGAGGTCGGGGCTCAGCCGACCGCTACCGAAGAGGTCCTCTCTACCGCCCTCGGGGGCGAGTGGGAGTGGCGCGGACAGCGCCGCCCAGTCTCCACTCCTCGCGAGAGCCTCCCCTTTCCCCGCGTACACCCGAGGTACCAGTAGTGAACCGGGTTGATATAGAGGGCGTCTCGGTCTCGCCCGATCACTTCATCAACAACGAACGAGTGAGATCCGAGCGCACCTTTGAGGATCGCTCCCCCCTCGACTGGACCTGGAAGTTGGCCGACGTGGCCCGAGGAGGCGCCCGAGAGGCGACTCTCGCCCTCGTCGCCGCCGAGGACGCCTTTCCCCAGTGGGCCTCCCTGTCGACGCACCAGCGTGGCGAGTACCTGCACCGACTCGCCGATCTCATCGACGAACACGTCGCCGATATCGCGCACGTCGAGACGAGGGACATGGCGATGCTCGAGGAGAGTTTGCGCCTCCGGGTGATCTTTCGGGGAGCCCGCAACTTCCGGGCCTACGCCGACCTCGCCGGGGACTACGAGCCCCGGCGCTGGAGTTCGAACGGGACACAGAACGTGGTCCTTCGCCAACCGGCGGGTCCCACGGTCGTGATCACCCCCTGGAACGCCCCCTTCATGCTCTCGACGTGGAAGTGCGCCCCGGCGCTCGCCGCCGGAAACACCGTGGTCCTCAAGCCCGCCGAGTGGTCCCCCCTCTCGTGCTCACTCCTCATGGACCTCGTCGCCGAGGCCGGTCTTCCTCCCGGTGTCTTCAACCTCGTCCAGGGACTCGGTGAAGAGGTCGGGGCGGCCCTCGTCAACGACCCGCGGGTTCGACGCATCTCCTTTACCGGTTCACCCGAAACCGGACGAATTATCGGGGAGGCCGCGGCGAAGAACCTCGTTCCCTTCACCGCCGAGCTCGGGGGCAAGGGGCCCTTCCTCGTCTTCGCCGACGCCGACCTCGAGGCGGCGGCCGAGAAGGCGGCCGTCATGTACGACGACGCCGGTCAGGTCTGTCTCGCCGGCACCCGACTCCTCGTCGAGGAGAGCGTCACCGAGGAGTTCACTCGGCTCTTTCGCCTCGCCGCCGAGCGCCACGTCCTCGGCGACTCCCGCGACCGGTCGACGACCGTGTCGCCCCTCATTCACCCCGAGCACCTCGCGCGGGTCTCCGGTTTCGTCGAACGCGCTCGCGCGAAGGGCGACCGGATCGTCTTCGGTGGAGAACTCGAGCGGGTCGGAGGACTCTGGTACCGACCGACCTTGATCGAACCCGCCTCGAACGACTCCGAGGTGGTGCAGCACGAGGTCTTCGGCCCCGTTCTCACCCTCCAGAGTTTCGACGGAGAAGAGGAGGCCGTCCGTCTCGCTAACTCCACCCCCTACGGTCTCTCGGCGATTGTCTACACCACCTCCGACGAGCGCGCCGAACGGGTCGGAAGACGGGTGAGGGCGGGCACCATCTGGGTGAACTGCTTTCTCGTGCGCGACCTCACCGCTCCCTTCGGCGGGATCGGGATCTCGGGCATTGGCCGCGAGGGGGGCGACTACGCCCTCGACTTTTACTCGGACTTAACCACGCTGCAGATCAAGGAAGGAACCACTCATGGGTGAGATCGTCGGGGCTGGGCTACTCGCCCACGTGCCCACCATCGTGCTCCCCGACGAGGTTCGTCGGGGACTCAATCACGGGCGCGAGAGCACCCTGCACTCGGGACTTCACCAACTCCGCCGAGAGGTGTTCGACGTCCTTCGTCCCGACGTCGTAATCGTCTTTGACTCCCACTGGTTCACGACCGTCGAGTTCGTCGTCACCTCGGCGAAAAGACGCGCGGGCCACTTCACCTCCGACGAACTCCCCCGGGGCATGTCGAGCTTTCCCTACGCCGTTCCGGGTCAGCCCGACCTCGCCCAGCGCATCGCCGAGATCGCCGACGGGACCGACCAGTGCTGGATCACCGCCATCGAGAATGAGCATCTCCCGCCGACCTACGCCACCTTAAACTTCTTGCCCTTCCTCCAAGGAGAAGAGGCGTGGCTCTCCCTCGGGGTCTGCCAGACCGCCGAGCCCGAAGACTTCGCGACGGTGGGTCGCGTCGTACGCCAGGCCATCTACGAGAGCGACTACCGGGTCGTGCTGATCGCGTCGGGGGCACTCAGCCACACCTTTCACACCCTGCGGACGTTACGCGAGCACGAGGCGGCCGACGAAGAGCACATCTACTCCTCCGACGCGCGCACCTTCGATCACCGGGTGATTGACGCCCTCGAACGGGGCGACCACGCCCAGGTGATCGCCGAGATGCCCGAGTTCTTGCGCGTGCGCCCGGAGGGCCGCTTCGGTCACTACCAGATGATGGCCCACGCCCTCGGGGGCGAACAGTGTCGAGCGCCGGGGCGCCGGTTCTCGGAGTACGAGAACTCCATCGGCACTGGTCAGGTCCACGTCTGGTTCGATCGGCCCGACGGGGGCTGGACGGGAGAAGGCTGGTGAGCGTGCACGGACTCCCCTTCCCGCGGACCGAGTCGGGCCGGGCCTCAATTCTGCCCCCCACTCCCTGGCACTACTCCGGAGACCTCTTGACGGTGGAGTACCGCACTCACCCCGACAACGTGCGCCGCGTGCTCCCCCCCGACCTCGACCTCGTCGAAGAGGACCCCGGCGCGGTCGCCATGATCTGGGCCGACTGGCAGAGCTGCGGCGACGACGGTAGTGAACTGCTCGACCCCGTCCGCAGTCAGTACAAGGAGGCCTTCGTCGTGGTGCGCTGTTCCTACGAGGATCGCGTGTACTCGCGGTGCGTCTTTATCTGGGTCGATAAAGACTTCGCTCTCGTGCGCGGCTACCTCCAGGGGTACCCGAAGAAGTTGGGTTCGATTCACCAGACTCGTCCCGTCACCCTCGGACGCGCCGGACCGCGACTCGCCCCCGGTGGTCGCTTCGGGATGACCCTCGCCGCCGCGGACCGACGACTCGCCGAGGCGACCGTCACGCTCAGTGAACCCAGCGAGTCGGCCGGATTCGTGAACGGGCACCCCATGGTCCACCACCGCTGGTTCCCCATGATCGAGCTCGACGGACGGGACTCCCTCAGTGAAGTGGTGACCATGTCGGGGGTCGATCTCGATCTCGGACCGGCCTGGCGAGGTGAGGCGACCCTCGACCTTTTCGACTCGCCCACCGAGGAGTTGGCCCTCCTTCAACCCGAGGAGATCATCGGGGGTTACTTTCGCACTGTGGGAACAACCTTCGCCGGAGGCCGTACACTCAACTCCCGATGAGTCGACGCCTCTCCTCGCCCGCTCCCCACGACAACCTCCTCGCCGAACGCGACATCCGGGCCCGTCTCGAAGGGCGCCCCTTCGACTTTCGCGCGATGAGCGCCGTCTCCAACATCTACCGGGCGGGGACCGCAGTGCGGAACCACATGGAACGAAGTGTGCTGGCCGAGTACGACCTCAGTTGGGTCGCCTTCACCGTTCTCTGGATTCTCTGGATCTGGGGCGCCCAAGAGACCGGACACGTGGCGGAAGAAGCCGGCGTGACTAAGGGAACTCTCACCGGCGTCATGAAAACTCTCGTGGCGATGAATCTCATCAAACGACTACCTCACAAAGACGACCGCCGCCGAGTCTCCATCGATCTCACTGCGAAGGGCGAGAAGCTCATCAGTAAACTTTTTCCCCTCTTTAACTCGCACGAGACGGTCGTGACCTCCATCCTCACTCCCGCCGAACAAGATGAACTCGCCCGACTTCTGAGAAAGGTGACCCATTCCCTCGTGGAGTCAGAGATCTCGTCAGAGTCGACCAGAAACTCGCTGTAGGCAACGACTCTCCAGTTCGACTGAAGTTTTGACCTATCGCCAAACAGGGACTTGGACTTAACCACTCCGGCGAACGAGAAATTGTGATGATGGCTCTAGCTTCCTGCGGAACCGTCGAAACCGTGACTCTTATGACTTATTTCGAACCACGTCTCGCCAGTCGCAGCTCGAAAACGCCGATTGGCTCTGTCGATCAGAGAAAAACGCTCAGATGGTTGAGAAAGCTTAATTTTTACTTATAACTCTGTTATCTTGACATCAATCTGATGAGAGAAGGCCTCATGGTTTCTGCCAGAAGTCGCTGTGTGTTCGCCGTCGCCGTCATTCTGGGCCCCTTGGTCATGCAGGCGAGCGCAAACGGGACCAGTCCACACCCCCAAGTCGCGGTCTCGTTCTCTAACACCACGCCCGAAAAGAACCAGAAAGTTACGGCCACGGCGTGCTGGTCCAACACCAGCGTTGGTGAAGTAGTGGAATTGGACGCTGGCCTGGGCACGAAACTCAAGTGGCGACCAATTCAGCGGTTCCGGGTCACGACGCCCAGCGGGTGTCACGCCTGGAACGTCAGCACCGGCACCTACGGACTCCACCAATTCATCGTCCGCACCTACGCCAAGAAGAAGGTCGTGGCTAAGGGTCGCATCTCTCATTTCGTGACGTACGGCGCAGTGCCCGTCGGAACGTTCTTTCAATCAATATTCCAGTGCTGGGGTCTCGGAACTGTCTCCAACGGAACCAACGTGTACCCGGAGGGTTGCAATTTCAATACTGGCAACTATTCCGCGTCGTCACCGAATGTCACCAATTTCGCTTCAAAGACCACCTGTCGCTCGATTACGGTGAACATGCTCGCGACAGACAACTTCGGTGGCGATACGAACTCCGTCGGCAGTGAATACTTCGATCTGATTCAGGCGACCAGTAGTCCTCAGATTCTAAATTTTGGCGACAACCAGGTGATTACGCACACCTTTACTCTCGATGGGTCCGCCGCAAACGTCGAGACTTGGGGAGTCGGAGACTCTAACAATCTGTATTACAACAGAATATCCATTTTGAGCACTGGCTCCGCCGACTGCTCATCACCGAGCGGTGTCTGAGGCCCACAGAAGCTCCGGAGTTCTCGACACTTCACCACTTCTCAGAACGAGTTCAGTGTCAATACCGAACTCACATAGGCAAGATTCTCCTGGCACGGCCTCGCTTCGCCGAACGAGCGCAAAGCCCTCCAACGAGGTCACCTAATGTCTCCTGCCCGGCAGCAAACGACTTCACTGGGTTAACTTCCTACTGGTGAGCGCAGAGTCACGGTAAAAGGAAAGACTGACGGGCGAGTCGTCAGTCCTCTGGTGTCTCCGAGATCGCGCCGTACTCGGCTTCGTACTCACGCAAGTCGCTCGTCAGGCGAGTCACCTCGGGAGTCGTCACCGGTTCTCCCCCGAACTTCAGCTGGGAGTAGAAGATAGCTCCAAGATCTCGCAAGAGTCCGTCGGCGTGCCGTCGGGCCTGCATCTCTTCAATCTTGGCCTGACCGGCCTTACCGGCATCCTGAGCCTTCTGGGCTAACTGGGCCGCCTGGTTCTTGACCTTATCGACGAGTGCCATAAGCACCTCCTTCGTGTTGTCCCACTCTCGACCTTACGCCCCGGGGACCGGGACGTGACTAAGAGTTCTCGACGCTGCGCCGCAGAGCGGCGAGGGTCTCGGGAATACCCACCCGGGCCGCCTCTTCGCGCAACGCAATCTGGTTCTCGGCGTCTTCTCCGAATCGATCTTCGAAGCTGGCCTGGCCCGCGGGTAGGAACTCCCACTCCTCGGTGACCTCGGTCCCGCCGGGAACTTCGACGAACCGGTAGGTCCAACGGGTGCGATCTCCCCCCACCACGAAACTAAAGATCTCTCCGGGCACCGCCGCCTCGACGAGGCTGCGGGTCTCCCAGGTTCTCTCCGGGGTCTCGTTACGGCCCGTGAACCAACTCCCGGCGCTCGGACCTTGACCCTCGTCCCACCACCCGGCGGTGCAGACGGGGCTCCACTCACCCATACGGGTGACGTCGGAGATCATGTCGTAGAGCACACGAGGGGACGCGGCGATGACGAGAGAGGACGAGACTGATCGGTTCATAATCTCGACCCTAGCGTCCCCGAAATGAGTCGGTAGAAGAGTAGGTCATCGACTCTCTTCTGTCAGCATCCAGCGTTACGGGGCGTGGTGGGGGGTTGGGGACCCGGTGCCGGCGAAACTCACCGAGAACTCCGAATTCGAACCCAAGGGACTGGGCGTCGCCAGCGTCTTTTTCGACGAGTCGATCATGGTGATTTCGCTCCACTCACTCACGAGGTCGAGGCCGGCGGCGTCGCTCACGCCCAGTGTCGTGAACGTGACCGCCGGGGCGAAGGTGGGGAGGGGACAGAGCCGAAGTCCGTCGGAGAGCGTGCACTGGTAGTTGTGGACCTGGTCGGGATTTTCTACAATCCAGTCCGCGCTCGAGGCGGGGCCCGAGTAGCCCCGGGTCGTCGTGAAACTCTCGTGGGTCGTGAGGTCGGCAATGGTGATCGTCCAGTGCTCCGGAATGCTCTCTACGAGGCTGACGCGAACCTGGTCCCGCGCCCGAACCGACGCCGGAGTGCGCGGGTCCCCGTGAAATGATCCACTGCTATTGAGAGTCCCGATGCTCCAGA